>Ga0307302_10000028_pt1 | contig 54128 bp, 51 predicted proteins | sample ER_DNA_183_FD_194490 | JGI IMG/M metagenome (GOLD analysis project Ga0307302, IMG submission 194490) | Bulk soil microbial communities from the East River watershed near Crested Butte, Colorado, United States - ER_DNA_183 | ecosystem: Environmental > Terrestrial > Soil > Floodplain | place...
CGTTGTACGCCAAAGCGGATGCAACGGTGCTGACTGAAGCTAAACCTGCGGAAAAAGTCGCCGATGAGGTCGTAAAGCTTGCGCAGACGGGTGCCGGATGGTAAAGATGCGAACCCTCTACGGGTTGAACCGAGGTTGATAGGTGCCTGATAACGAAGAAGAAGTGAAACCCAAAAAGAAGAGAGCGCCGCGAAAGAAAAAAGTCGCGGACGAAACTCTCCCGACGCCGGATACTGAAACAACCGACGCCGCTCCTGCAAAGGGCGGCGTACTCGTCATTGTGGAGTCCCCGACAAAAGCGAAAACGATCGGCAAGTACCTGGGGCGCGGCTATACCGTCAAAGCGACCATCGGGCATCTGCGCGACCTGCCCAAGCGGGAGCTGGGCGTCGACGTCGACAACAACTTCGCGCCGAAATACGTCACTATTAAGGAAAAGGCGAAGACCCTGGCCGAGATCAAGAAGGCGGCCAAGACGGCTGATCGCGTGCTACTCGCGACGGATCCTGATAGAGAAGGTGAAGCGATAGCCTGGCATGTGGCCTCCCAGCTAAATGGAAATGGGAATATCCGGCGGGTCTTGTTCCACGAGATCACCAAGGACGCGGTCGCCGAAGCGCTGGCCAACCCCCTCGACATCGATCAGCGCAAAGTCGACGCGCAGCAGGCGCGGCGAGTCCTGGACCGCCTGGTGGGCTACAAGGCGTCGCCGGTGCTGTGGAAGAGCATCAAGACCGGCCTGTCCGCGGGTCGGGTGCAAACCGTCGCGCTGCGGCTGATCATCGAGCGCGAAGAGGAAATCCGGAAGTTTGTCCCGCAGGAATACTGGACCGTGGCGGCCGATCTGGAAAAGGACGGCCAGGCGTTCCAGGCCCGATTGCAGAAGCTCGACGGGCACAAGCCGGAGATCAAAGACGAAGCCACCGCGCGTGCCATCGTCGCCGAAGTCGAAAAGCTGCCGTTCGTCGTCACGTCGGTCTCGACGGGCGAGCGCCGCCGCAAAGCTCCGGCGCCCTTCACGACCAGCACGATGCAGCAGGAAGCGGCCAAGCAGCTGGGCTTCTCGGCCGGTCGCACGATGCGCGCCGCCCAGAAGCTGTACGAGGGCGTAGAGTTAGGGGATCGGGGCTCGATCGGCCTTATCACCTATATGCGCACGGACTCGGTTCGCGTATCGGACGCGGCTCTCAAACAGGCGCGCGAATACATCAATGCCCAGTTCGACAAGCGCTATCTGCCGGATGAGCCGAACGTGCACAAAGGCGGCCGGGGCTCGAAGGTGCAGGATGCGCACGAGGCGATTCGCCCCACCGAAGTAGGTCTCACGGCCGACGATCTCAAGAAATACCTCGAACGCGACCTCTTTAAGCTCTACCAGCTGATTTGGCGCCGCTTCCTCGCCTCGCAGATGACGCCGGCGGTCTACGAAGCGACGAAAGTCGACTTCGACCTGGCCAACGGGCGCTTCCTGTTCCGTGCGACCGGCTCCCGCGTCCTGTTCGACGGCTACCACGCGCTCTACAGCGAGGCCCACGAGGCCGAAGACGCCAAGACGCTCGACAGCCTCGCGCCGATCCCGAAGCTCGCCGAGGGCGACCGGGCGACGCTGAAGCAAGTGGTGCCCAGCCAGCACTTTACCGAGCCGCCGCCGCGCTACAGCGAAGCGAGTCTGGTGAAGGAATTGGAGCGCCTGGGGATAGGACGGCCATCCACCTATGCGGCGATCATTTCCACGCTGCGAACGCGGTGGTATGCGACTGCCAAGGACCGCCGCTTTCAGCCGACGCCGCAGGGGGAGACCGTCTGGAAGGTGCTGAAGCGGTCGTTCCCGGAGGTCTTCGAGGTCGGGTTCACGGCGAACCTGGAAAATGAGCTGGACAAGGTTGAAGAAGGAGACATCGACTGGCAGGCCGTGCTGGGGGAGTTCTGGACGCCGTTCAACCGTGCCCTCGAAGCGATCGACATCAACAAGATCATCCACGAGGTGCACGACCTGTCCGGACTGGACACCGAGAAATGCCCCAAGTGTGGCTCGCCACTCGAAGTGAAGAGCGGCCGCTTTGGGCCGTACATCGCCTGCGTGCGTTACGCATCCAAGGAGTGCGATTACTCTCGGTCGATCAAAAAGGACAAGGTTCCCGACCGACCCTCCGACGAGATCTGCAAGGAGTGCGGCGCGCCGATGGTGATCAAGACCGGACGCTTCGGCGAGTTCCTGGCGTGCACGACGTATCCCAAGTGCAAGTACACGCAGCCGGTGCCGCTCGGTATCAAGTGCCCGAAGTGCGACGTGGGCGACCTCGCCGAGCGCCGCACCAAGCGTGGCCGGACGTTCTACGGTTGCCTGCGCTACCCGGATTGCGATTATTCGACTTGGAATAAGCCGGTCACCGTTCCCTGCCCGAGCTGCGGGTTCGTGGGGATGGAGGAGATCAAATCCAAGACGACGGGAGAAACGACACGCAAGTGTCTCAAGTGCGCACACACGATGGTCGTGGAAGAGTCAGCCCCCGAAGCCGAGGAAGTGGCGTCGTAGGGGCGCAGCATGCTGCGCCCATACCTGTAGTTGGCGGCGGCCTCGCGGGCTGTGAAGCCGCCTGGGCCCTCGCCGAGCGTGGCGTCCGTGTAACGCTGCACGAGATGCGCCCGATCAAGATGACGCCGGCGCATCAGACGGAGAGCCTCGCCGAGCTCGTCTGCAGCAACACCTTCAAATCGGTCGAGCCTGCGCACGCTCACGGCCTGCTCAAAGACGAGATGCGGCAGCTTGGCAGCATTGTGCTGCAGGCCGCGGACGACGCGCGGATTCCGGGTGGGAGCGCACTCGCGGTCGATCGTGTGGCGTTTGCGAAGGGACTCGAGGCTAGGGTTTTAACCCACCCGAACATCACCCTCGTGAGAGGGGAAGTCACGGCGCTCACTGCACCCGCGGTTATCGCTACGGGGCCATTGACCTCCGACGCGCTCGCTGCTGCGATCGCAGCCCGGCTCGGCGTGCAATCGCTCGCGTTCTACGACGCCATCGCCCCGATCGTCTCCGCCGACTCGCTCGACTACAGCCGTTTGTTCAAGGCCTCGCGCTACGGCAAGGGCGGGGGCGACGACTACTGGAACGCGCCATTCACCCAAGCAGAGTACGAAGCGTTCGTCGCCGAGCTGATCGCCGGCGAGCAGTACGTGCCCGGTCACGAGTTCGATAAGGTCCCGTACTTCGAGGGCTGCCTGCCGGTAGAAGAGATGGCGCAGCGGGGACCGGAGACCTTAAGGTTTGGACCGATGAAACCAATTGGATTGGTTGATCCCCGGGCTGGCGCCCGGGGTCAGCCATACGCTGTGGTCCAATTGCGGCAGGAAGATCGCGCCGCGCAGATGTGGAACCTGGTTGGTTTTCAGACGCGGCTCAAAACCGGGGCGCAACAGCGGATCTTCCGGACGATTCCGGGCCTCGAGAACGCGGAATTTCTCCGGTATGGGAGCATCCATCGCAACAGCTATCTCAACGCTCCCCAGGCCCTAACCCCCTACCTCTCGGCCCTCGATGATCCGCAGCTGTTGTTCGCGGGTCAGCTCACCGGCGTCGAGGGGTACACCGAGTCGGCGGCGACGGGCATGCTGGCCGGCATCAACCTCGCGCGGTTGCTCGCGGGCGACGCGCCGCTGCTGCCGCCCCCCACCACGATGCTCGGCGCGCTGTATCGATACCTGCGCGAGACCGAGCCCGCCCGGTTCCAGCCGATGAACGCGAACTTCGGGCTCATGGAGCCGCTGGAGAATCCGCCGCGGGACAAGTTCAAGAAGAAGGAACTGTTGGCGGAGCGGGCGCTGAGAGAGATGGGTGTATTTGCGCAGGAGCTGGGAGTTGTGATCCCCGCATGAACGAGATCGCCGAATTCGTCACGTTCCTCTCCAAAGAGCGGAACGATTCTCCCCACACCGTGAAGGCGTACGAGCGCGATCTCGACGCGTTCGCCGCCTTTTGCCAGGACTACTATGGCGGTCCGTGGAGCTGGGCCGGCGTGGATCGGTTGGCGGTGCGCGGGTTTCTGGCAGCGGAGCAGCGGCGCGGCCTCGCCAAGCGCTCCGTGGCGCGCGCGCTGTCGGCGCTGCGGACGTTCTACCGCTTTCTGAACGCGACGCGCGGCCTCGAGGTCAATCCCGCGCGGGCGGCCCGAACTCCAAAGCTGGAGAAGACGTTACCGACCTACTTGAATCGAGCCGAAGTCGAAATGTTGTTCGCCGACGCCGAGGCGCGCGCTGCGGCAGGTGGCTTCCGCGAGGCGCGCGATCTCGCGATGCTCGAGCTGTTCTATTCGACCGGGATGCGGCTCTCGGAGCTCGCGGGCCTCAACGATCCCGATGTCGATTTCGTCTCCGACCAGGTCAAGCTGCGCGGCAAGGGCAAGAAGGAGCGCATCGTGCCGGTGGGCTTGCACGCGACGGCGGCGTGCCGGAAGTACCTGCAGAAGCGGGACGGGTTGTTGGGGACGACGCGCGCCGGATCGCGTCCTGTGTTTGTGAACCTGCGCGGGAAGCGAATTACGCCCCGCGGGGTGCAACTCGCGATGAAGCGGCTGTTTGAGGGGCTGGCCCGCGGACCGGAACTCCACGTCCACGCGTTACGTCATTCATTCGCGACGCACCTGCTCGACGCCGGCGCCGATCTCAGAGCGGTGCAGGAGCTCCTCGGGCATGCGTCGCTGGGGACCACGCAAGTGTATACTCATACGTCGGTCGAACGATTGAAAAAGGTCTATCACCAGGCGCATCCTAGGGCCTAGGGCCTAGGGGCTGGGGGTTAGGGACTAGTGAAGGTATTCCCGCAGATACATAGCACCACAATTCTGTGCGTTCGGCGCGATGGGAAAGTGGCCATCGGCGGCGATGGCCAGGTCACGGTCGGGGAGACCGTGATGAAAGCCAACGCCAACAAGGTGCGCACCCTGCGGGGCGGCAAGATCCTCGCCGGTTTCGCCGGCGCCGCGGCGGACGCGTTCACGCTCTTCGAAAAGTTCGAGGAGAAGCTGGAGCGGTACCCGTCGAACCTGCCCCGCGCCGCGGTCGAGCTGGCGAAGGACTGGCGTTCCGACCGCGTGCTCCGCCGTCTCGAGGCACTGCTCGTCGTGGCGGACAAGGAGCATGGCTTCGTCGTCAGCGGCTCGGGCGAGCTGATCGAGCCGGACGACGGTGTCCTGGCGATCGGGTCGGGCGGGTCGTTCGCCCTCGCCGCGGCGCGGGCGCTCCTGAGTTCCACCAAGCTGAGCCCGCCGGAGATCGTCCAGCGCGCGCTCGAAATCGCGGCCGAGATCTGCGTCTACACCAACACGAACATCACCGTACTCGAGCTATAGACATGGCTAAAACCAAAGAATCGCCTTTGCCGCCCGCCGCCGCCCCTTCGCCGCCCTCCGCCGCCGAAGAGACGATGCCCTGGCTGGAAGAAATGCCGCCGAAGAAGATCGTCGCCGAGCTGGACCGTTACATCGTCGGCCAGGAAGCGGCGAAGAAGGCGGTCGCCATCGCGGTACGGAACCGCTGGCGGCGCGCCCAGGCGCCCGAAGAGATCCGGGACGAGATCATGCCGAACAACATCATCATGATCGGTCCGACGGGCGTGGGGAAAACCGAGATCGCGCGCCGGCTGGCCCGGCTCGCGGGAGCGCCGTTCCTCAAGGTCGAGGCGTCGAAGTTCACCGAAGTAGGCTACGTGGGCCGCGACGTCGAGTCGATGATTCGCGAGCTGGTGGACATGTCCATCAACATGGTGCGGTCTGAGCGAGAAGATGAGGTTTACCCAACCGCTGAACAACGCGCTGAAGAACGACTCTTAGACTTGCTGCTCCCGCCACTACCCCAGGTTCCCCCGGCCCCTGTTGGTGGAGGTTCTGGAGGTTCTGGAGGTTCTGAACAGGCCGCTGGCAGGCCGCTATTCGTTGTCTCCTCCAAGGGCGACGTGGAGTCCAAGCTGCCCGAGGCCGAGACGGAGGCCAACGAGCGGCGCCGGCGCACGCGGGAGAAGCTGCGCGCGCAGCTGAAAGAGGGGCAGCTCGAGGAGCGTGACGTCGAGATCGAGGTGCAGCAGCAGAGCTTCCCGATGCTGGAGATGATGCAGCCGCCGCAGGGGATGGAAGGGCCGGACATCAACTTCGGCGAAATGATTCAGGAGCTGATTCCCAAAAAGAAAAAGCGACGCACCGTGCACATCCACGAAGCGCGCCGCATCCTGATTGACGAAGAGCTGAAGAAGCTCGTGGACATCGACGACGTCGTGAACGAGGCGCTCGATCGCGTCGAGAATCACGGCGTCATCTTCATCGACGAGATCGACAAGATCACGGGGCAGCGCGGTCAGAGCACGGGCCCCGACGTGTCGCGCGAGGGCGTACAGCGCGACCTGTTGCCGATCGTCGAGGGCTCGACGGTGCAGACGCGCTATGGCTACGTGCGCACCGACCACATCCTGTTCATCGCGGCCGGCGCCTTCCATATCGCCAAGCCGAGCGACCTGATTCCCGAGCTCCAGGGTCGGTTCCCGATCCGCGTCGAGCTGACGTCGCTCAACGAAGCCGACTTCGTGCGCATCATGACGGAGCCTGAGAACGCGTTGACCAAGCAGTACGCGGCGCTATGTGCGTCGGATGGCGCGACGCTCGAGTTCACGGCCGACGGCGTCAAGGAAATCGCGCGCATCGCGGCGAAGGTGAACGAGCGGATGGAGAACATCGGCGCTCGGCGCTTGCACACCGTGCTCACGACACTGCTCGAGGACGTGCTGTTCGAGCTGCCCGACTATCCCACCAAGCACATCGTGTTCGACGGGCCGGCGGTGCGGGAACGGCTGCTCCGGATCGTCGAGGACGAGGACCTGAGGAAGTACATCCTGTAGGAAGGATTGTGACGTTTAGCGCGCGGCGTGCCTTTTTGGGGCACGCCGTTTTGCTTTAGGGGTACGAATTGCGCTACAGGGGAGGCCCTTCCAAACCCCGGAGGACCAGTGAAACCGATCGCGAGCCTGTTGGCCGTCGCCGCCGTTGTCGCCTGCTCCGACTCCTTCAATCCCACCATCGAGAACGTCGCCGGGGATTACACCCTCCAAACCTTCATGACCACCGATACCGCAGGGACGACCGACTGGAGGGCGACGGGCGCGACACTCACGCTCAGTCTCGACACGAATCGCACCGCGTCGGGCCACCTGCATGTCCCCGGCGGCGGTGAAGGCGGCGGCGATCTCGACGCAGATATGGCGGGCACATGGACGCTCGTCGGCAAATCGGTGACGGTGGACCAGACGGCCGACACGTTCGTGCGCGACATGACCTGGAAACCGATTCTGGGCGGGTTGCTTGCGGCCGAGCGTTCGTTTGGCGGCACGCTCGTGAGGGTCCAGCTCCAGAAGTAGTCGCCTCAGCCTTGTCCTTCCCCCGGCCCCCGGGTAAAATCCGTCCTGTCATCATAGCCTGTCATTTTGACCGACGTCCCCGCGTTCCCCCTCTCCCGAAGGGAGAGGGGGCCAGGGGGTGAGGACAACCGGAGAGGGGCCAAGGGTCAGGATGTCTAAGCGCGATTTCCTCCAGATCACCGACCTCAGCCGCAAGGAGATCGAGCAGCTCTTCGACCTCGCCAAGCGGATGAAGGCTCGGGCGTATCGGGAGACCCCCCTCGCCGGCAAGACGCTGGCGATGATCTTCGCCAAGTCCTCCACCCGCACCCGGGTCTCCTTTGAAGTCGGCGCCTACCAGCTGGGCGGCCAGGCCCTGTTTCTGTCCAGCAAGGACATCCAGATCGGCCGCGGTGAGCCGATCTCGGATACCGCCCGGGTGCTCTCCCGCTATGTCGACGGGATCATGATCCGGACGTTCGACCATGCCGAGGTCGAGGAGCTGGCGCGGTTCGCCACGATCCCGGTGATCAACGGCCTCACCGATCTAACCCACCCGTGTCAGGTTCTGGCCGACGTTTTCACCATCAAAGAGCACCTTGGTGGTTGGGATGGGAAGCGCGTTGCTTGGGTTGGTGACGGAAACAACATGGCCAACGCCTGGCTCGAGGCCGCCACGGTGCTCGGCTTCGAGCTGCGACTCGCGTGCCCCGAAGGCTTCGAGCCCAACCACGCGAAGTTCGAGGCCGCCAAGAAGAGCGGCTGCGTCATGGTGACCGAGGTTCCCGAGGAGGCCGTGGAAGGGGCGCACGTCGTGAATACCGACGTGTGGGCCTCTATGGGCCAGGAAGGCGAAGCAGAAGCTCGGCGCAACGCGTTCAAGGGGTACACGGTGGATGCGGATTTGATGAAGCTGGCGGATCCGAAGGCGATCTTTTTGCACTGCCTGCCCGCTCATCGGGGCGAAGAAGTCACAGCCGACGTGATCGATGGACCGCAGTCGCGCGTGTGGGACGAAGCGGAGAACCGGCTCCACGTGCAAAAAGCCCTTCTCGCGACGCTGATGGGATCATGAAACAGACACCGCTACACGCAGTGCACGTCGCGCTCGGCGCCAAGATGGTGCCGTTCGCGGGATTCGAGATGCCGGTCAGCTATCCGGCCGGGATCTCCGCCGAGCACAAAGCGGTGCGGGAGAATGTGGGCGTGTTCGACGTGTCGCACATGGGCGAGTTCGAGATCAGCGGCTCGGACCGCAACGCCTTCGTCCAGCGCGTCACCTGCAACGACGTCGGCGCGCTGACGCCGGGCCAGGCGCAGTACTCCGGCATTCTCACCAAGGACGGCACGTTCGTCGACGACTGCCTGGTGTACCGCTTCGAAGACAAGCTGATGATGGTCGTGAACGCGTCCAACATTCAAAAGGATTGGGACACAATAGTCGCGCAGAAGGGTGGCGCCAACGTCCGGCTGCGCGACATCTCGGACGAAACTGCGCTGCTCGCGGTGCAGGGTCCCAAGGCAGAGGCGCTCGTCGGCCAGCTCACGAGCATCGGCGTCGCCATGATTCCGTATTACCACTTCGCGCAGGGCAAAGTCGCCGGCGTGCAGTGCTTCATCTCGCGCACCGGCTACACCGGCGAGGATGGATTCGAGCTGTACTGCCGCGCGAGCGACGCCGAGACGCTGTGGCACGCGTTCGTCGGGGCGGGGCGCGCCGAGCCAGTGGGGCTGGGGGCGCGCGACACGCTGCGCCTCGAGGCCGGGCTGCCGCTGTACGGGAACGACATCGACGACACCACCACCCCGTATGAAGCCGGCCTGGCGTTCATCGTGAAGCTCGAAAAAGGCTCGCCATTCACGGGGCTCGAGGCGCTGAAACGTCAGAAGCTCGAGGGCGTGAAGCGGCGGCTCGTGGGATTCAAGGTGACCGAGCCGAAGACGGTCGCGCGGCCAGGTTTTGCGGTGTTTCTCGACGGGACACAGGTGGACATCGTGCGCAGCGGCACTGTCACGCCAACCGTAAACGCCGCGATCGGGACGACCTATCTCCCCGCCGACCGCGCCCGGGCCGGCACGAAGATCGAGATCGACGTTCGGGGAAACACTGAAGATGCCGTTCGTCCCGCACCGCACCAAGAAATGAGCGCCCCGCCCATCCGCCCATCCGCCCATCCGCCGATCCGAATCGGCATCCTGACCATCTCGGACTTAGGCGCCGTCGGCCAGCGCGCCGACACGTCCGGTGACGCGATCATCGACTGGGCGTCGGAACACGGCTACGAGGTCGTGGTGCGGAGTGTCGTGTCGGATGAGACGGACCGCATCGCGGGTAAGCTGGTGCGGTGGTCGGACTCCGGCGAAGTCGACGTCGTGCTCACGACGGGCGGCACCGGCCTCACCGAGCGCGACGTGACACCCGAAGCCACCGCCGCGATCCTGGAGCGCGAGGCCGAGGGCATCGCGGAGGCCATTCGCGCCGCTTCGGGCCCCGGGTTCCCACGTGCATGGCTATCGCGCGGCAAGGCGGGGACCCGAGGCAAGACGCTGATCATCAATCTCCCAGGTTCCACCGACGGCGTAAAAGAAGGATTGGCGGTACTGGAGCAGTTTCTCGATCATGCCGTGGATCTCGTGAGCGGCGCTGACACCAGACACCAGACACCTGACACCGCTTCTCATGTCTGACAGAGTCCTGATCACCACCGACGACCTCGAGCACGCAGTTCGCGTGAACGCTGCCCTCGAGCAAGCAGGCCTCGATACAGCCATGGTTTCGTCGCTCGATGACGTCCGCCAGTCGGTTCGCGGTCGCCAGCCTGACGCCATCGTCCTCACCGGCGGCTTGCACGAGTCGACCGCCCAGCGCCTCCTCGCCGCCGCGCGCGAGCATGCGGTCTCGACGCTCGGCCTGGTCGAGGCGACCGACGAGGATCCCAATCAGATCGGCCGGGAGCTGGGGCTCAGCGATTGGCTGGTAAAGCCGGCCGATCCGGCCGAAGTCACGGCGACGGTGCGGCGGCTCATCGAGCGGCGCCGCCTGCAGCAGCGCACCGGCATCCTCGGCGAATCGGCGCCGATCCAGGAAGTGCTGGTGAAGATCGAGCAGATGGCGCCGGTGACGTCGACGGTCCTGATCGAGGGCGAGTCGGGCACGGGGAAGGAGCTGGTCGCCCGCGCCATCCACGGCCTCTCGCCACGGGGGGGGCCCGGCAAGGCCTTCATCGCCGTGAACTGCGCGGCGCTGCCCGAGACGCTGCTCGAGAGCGAGCTGTTCGGCCACGAGAAGGGCGCGTTCACGGGCGCCGCCGAGCGCCGCCTGGGACGGTTCGAGCTGGCGAACGGCGGGACGATCTTCCTCGACGAAGTGGGCGAGTGCCCTCCCGCGACGCAGGTCAAACTTCTGCGCGTACTCGAGGATCGCAGCTTCTTTCGTGTCGGTGGGACCCAACGCATACAAGTAGACGTCCGCGTGATCGCCGCGTCGAACAGGTCGCTCAAGGAAGCGGTCGCACTGGGGACGTTTCGGGACGACCTGTTCTACCGGCTCAACGTGCTCTCGGTGTATCTCCCGCCGCTGCGCGAGCGGCGCAGCGACATCCCGCTCCTGGTCCGCACGTTCATCGCGGAGTTCGCGAAGCAGCACGACCGCAACTTCCGCGGCATCACGCCCGAGGCGCTGCAGCTTATCGTCGATGCCGATTGGCCGGGGAACGTCCGCCAGCTCAAGAATCTCATCGAGTCGATGGTGGTGCTCGCGCCCGAGGGCGAGATCCGCGCCACGGACATCCCGCGCGACATTCGCGAGCGGAGCAGCACGCTGCCGGTGCGCATCGCGCCCGCCCCCCCGCGCGAAATCGCCGGCCAGGAGCTCGAGTTCATTTTCCGCTCTCTGGTGGAGCTCAAGTTGCAGCTCGAGGACTTGAGGCGACGCATCGACGATAAGCCTACGGAACGTGTGGAGGTTATTGAAGTCGGGACTCGGGATTCGAGACTCGGGACTCGGGTACTCGAGGCGAGTCCCGATCCCCTAGCCCCGAGCCCCGAGCCCCGAGCAGTCATCTATAAATCGGGAATGTCGATGTCGGATGTCGAGCGCGCGGCGATCGACGCCGCGTTGCGCGAGACCCATGGCAATCGCCGCAAGGCCGCGGAGACCCTCGGAATCGGTGAGCGGACCCTCTATCGCAAACTCAAGGAATACGCGATAGATTAGCCTCGCCCCAAAAACACCGTTCCAAAGAGTCTCTAGCGCCCGGCCGGAGCTCCAGTGGATTTCAGAATCGACCCGGAGTTGTGCGTCGCGTGCCTGGCGTGTGTGCGCGTCTGCCCCTCCGATGCCGTAGCGGTCGAAGACGAAAAAGTCTGGATTGTGGACGAGGCCTGCACGCGAGTGGGCCTCTGCCTGCCTGCGTGCCCGCATGAAGCCATCATTGCCGTCGGTGACGCGACACGGGCGCTGGAGTTTGCGCTCGGCCACCAGGCCGTGCTCATCCTGTCCGTCGAGTCGGCGGCATGGTTCTATCCTGCGACGCCCGAGCAGGTCGTCAACGCATGCTACGCCGCCGGGTTCAACACCGTGCACCGCGGCGTGCTGGGCGACGAGCTGGTGGCCAAGCAGTACCTCGATCTCTGGACCGAGGAGGAGTGGGGGCGTGGCGGCACGGTCATCCGCAGTACCTGTCCCGTTATCGTCGAGACGATCAAGAACCAGTATCCCGAGCTGATACCGTATCTCGCCCCGGTCGCCACGCCGATCGAGGCTGAGGCTCGCTATCTCAAGGCGATGTACGGCCAAGACACGCCGATCGTCTACTCGGGGGTCTGCCTCACCAAGGGCGGCGCTGACGTCGATGCCGCCATCACGCTCGCGGAGCTCGCGGGGATCTTCAAGAAGCGCGGGATCACGGTAGAGGACCAGCCGCTCTTCTTCAGCCGGATTCCGGAGGAGCGGCGCCGCTACTGGAGCACACCGGGCGGCCTGCCGCTCGACTTATTAAAGGAAGAGCGGCAGTCGAGCCGCCGCTTCCGGAAGGTCCGCGGGCTCGGGGCCCTGGAAGGGATTGCCCGCGCCGTCGGCGTGGACCGTATCGACCTGGGTTTCGTCGACATCCTGCCATGTGAGGGCTGTCTCGACCACCCGCTGCTCGGGCCCAAGGAGGAGCTGTTCCGGCGCCGGGCAATCGTGGGGGCGACCGAGCCGCCGCGCGCGCGGATGCCGGTCCTGGTCGAGGGGATCGATATCGAAGTCGGCGCCGCCTTCGCGATCCATGGGAACGGCAAGCAGCCGGCCCAGGAGCTGGTGGACGAGATCATCGAACAGATCGGGCTGGCCCCCAACGGCCACACCTGGGATTCGGGGGCGTGCGGGTACAGAACGTGCCAGGAGTTTGCGGTGGCGGCGGCGCAGGGGCGGACGACGCTCAAGTCGTGCCCCCGCTACCTGGAGCGTCAGGCGTCGCTGGCGCAGCAGCAGGCTGCGGTGGATGCGCTCACCGGGCTGGCGTCGTTCCGGGTGCTGCGGGACAGGCTCGCCAACGAGGTCGCGCGCAGCCACCGCAGCGGGGAGCACTTTGCCGTGCTGTTTTTGGACCTCGACAACTTCAAGCAGGTGAACGACCGGTTCGGGCACGAGGCGGGAAACGCGGTGCTGCGCGAGACGGCACGCCGGTGCAACGCGCACATCCGGTCGACCGACGTGGCGGGTCGCTATGGCGGCGACGAGTTCGTTGTGGTATTGGTAGGGACGGGGGAAGAGGGGGCATGCGGCGTGGCGGAAAAGATGCGCGCCGCGGTAGAGGAGGCGGGTGTGGGGATGGGTTATCCGGCGGGGGTCGTGACGGCGAGCATTGGTGTCGCCGAGTACCGGTCGGAGACGAAGGACGAGGACGTGCTGGTCGCCGCGGATCGCGCGCTGTATCGTGCCAAGGCGGCGGGCCGGAATCGGGTAGGGGTCGCCACAGGTAGCGAGCCGGAGGAGCAGGCCACGTGACATCGAATCTCTCACCAGCCTCGGATAAGCCCAACGTGCCACTCGGCAGCAGCGGCACGCCGGATCCCTGGGGAATCAAGCGGCTGGAGAACTTGATCACGGGGCTGACCGGGGTGCTGTCGGCGCGCGTGGTGGCGACACCGCTGGGCGAAGTGAGCGAGGTGCATGTGCTCACCAAGAGCGACATGGCGCCCAAGCAGGTGGTGCGCAACATCGAGTCGGCGCTGATGGCGCAGCTCGGCTTCAAGATCGATCATCGCAAGATCAGCGTCGCGCAGACGGCGGACGTGCGGCCGATCGAGGCATTGCAGGAAGAAGCGATCAGCGAGCGCGCCAACCGGCGCGTCGTCGTGTTCAAACAACTCGAGGTGCGGCCGTCCGACCGGCCGCAGCGCGTGCAGGTGCGGGTGAAGCTCGCGTACGGCGATAAGGAGTCGCAGGCCGACGAGGTCGGGACCGACACGACGCGCAATCGGGTCGAGGCGGCGGCGCGCGCGGCGGCGACGTGTCTCGACGATTTGCTGCCGGACAACTCGATCGCGCTCGAGGGAGCGCAGATCATCGACGCCTTCGATCGCAAGTTCGTGCTGGTTGCCGTCCACGGACTCGGCGGTCGCGAAGCGCAATTACTCACGGGAACGTGTGAGATTCGCGAGTCGGCCGAGCGCAGTGCAGTGCTGGCCGTGCTCGACGCCACCAATCGCTGGGTCGACGCCCGCCGCTAAATAGTTTACTGTCAACCGCTTAGACGTCTTAGCGTCTTCTGTCTCCGTGTTTCTCCCCTCCTGCCTTCACCCCTAAGGGTTAATCCCATCTAGCGGGTTTCTCGTTTTGGTAGTATTTGGTATTTCGTGGCTCCTACTAGAAGCAAGCGCTATTGGGGAACGCAGCGTGTTGCGCGCGTGCTGCAGGTGACGCCGGCGACCGTGGCGAGCTGGATCGATCAAGGGCATTTGAAGGGGCATCGCACGCCGACGGGTCGGCGGCGCGTGGCGTCGGCGGATCTCGCGGCGTTTCTGACGGCGCATGGGATGTCGGTGCCGAACGAGCTGCAGACGTCGCGCGAGCGGCCGGTCGTGGTGGTTGTCGAGGACGATCCGGGATACCTCAAGGCGCTCGTGCGGACGATCGAGCGTGAGGCGCCGGACGTGGACGTCGTCGAAGCGACGACGGGTGTGGACGGGCTGCTCGAGATCGGCCGGTTGAGTCCCGATCTGGTGGTGCTCGACTATGCGTTGCCCGATTTGAACGCGGTGCAGGTGGTGGAGCGGCTGGTCGACACGTCCAAACGACTTTCCGCGCCGGTGATGATCGTCACGGGCGGATTGCCGGCGGCGGCCGAGAATGTTCTACGGCAGTTGGGTGTGCGGGCGATCGTCAACAAGGTGGATGGTATGGGGGTGGTTATCGAGGCGATGCGTCGTGCGTTGCAGTCGTCGCGGAAGGTTGCGTAGGACTGATGAATCGTCATTTCGAAAACAGGGGGCCCCTGGTCACCGCTAGCTAGAGCGGAGCAGAGCGGACAGTAGACGAGCGGAGCGTCGGGCACGCTATAGAGAGGCGTGCCACTCCTAGGCGAGGCTGTAAACTCGCTGGACCCATTAAGGGGGTGACGCTCGATGTTGCAACTGCTCGCAGTGCTGTTCACAGCAGTGGCGAAGTTGTTTTTCGCCGAGGGAACGTATCAAATCTAGCGGCGATATGGGGCTCCTCTCCTTCTTTCTTATGGTTTCGCTTCACCAGAAATCGTATTGAGGGCCTAGATGGACGAGCGCCAACCTCAACTTGATCGGTGGAGCTTTCGGATTCTGCTGGCCGCTGTTGGGTCAGCGGCTGCTGTTCTCTTCCTGACAGGGCCGTGGCGGTGGTATCTGCCGTCTGTTGCTGAAACTGGCTTCTGGAACGGGATCATAGCATTCACGATCTTGGGGATTGTAGCCGACTCTTCGTTCCTGCCTGTGCCTCGCATTTCCGGTGCTCGCCTCGGTTCGTCGGTTAATTTCGTTCCATTCTTAGCATCCGTGATGTTGTTCGAGCCACCTTGGCCAATGCTAATCGCATTGGTCACTGGATCTATCTCCCAGCTCGTCGTTCGGCGAAAAAGCCTTGTGCGCGCGTCCTTCAATACAGCGCAATACATGCTAGCTGTTGGACTAGGTGGTTTGGTCTATACAGCCTTAGGTGGTCACGTCGGATTCGACAGGATCGAGTTGAACTTTGTAGCGTTCGCTGTTCTAGTCTTGCTGTTTTTTATCGTCAACCATGTAACCGTTTCACTTGCAGTATCAGTCACGACAGACATTTCGCCGGTCGAAGTATGGATGCGCATAGCACGTGGTTTCGTGCTTTATGACTTGGTGTCCAGTTCGCTAGCGATCGTACTAGCGTATTTGTTTGTCGAGTTCAGAGTGGTAGGACTTGCGGCCCTTGTTCTCCCACTGTTCTTCGTCCGACATATGTACCAGATGAACCTGCAGGTTGAGAGGGTTAACCGGGAGTTGCTTGAGTTGATGGTGAAAGCCATCGAAGCTCGAGATCCCTACACCTCAGGTCATTCAGTGCGGGTATCAGAGTACGCTAGGTCGATGGCACGTGAGCTGGGTTTGCCACCCAAGCACGTGGATGATATCGCCACAGCCGCATTACTGCACGACGTTGGAAAAATACACGAGGACTTTGCACCACTTCTTCGCAAGGCGGGCAGGCTTACGCCTGAAGAGCGAATGTTGATGCAAGCACACCCCGTTCGCAGCGCAGACCTCGCAGGGACAATTGCAGAATTCCGCGGGCGGGTGCAGATGGATATTCGGAACCATCACGAGAATTTCGATGGTACGGGCTACCCGGATGGTCTATTTGGCGAAGGGATTCCGATTGGGGCTCGGATCATAATGGTAGCTGATACTATCGATGCGATGACGACCGACCGACCATATAGAAAGGCCCTTAGCCTTCAGCGGGCGCTCGAGGAGGTCTTGAAACACGCTGGGCGTCAGTTCGATCCCAAACTAGTGGAGCTCGTGACCAAGTCGCCGAGCATTAGACGCCTGCTCGGGCCCCAGTTGGTTCAAGAGGCGCCCATACCGAGCATGCAAATGCCCTCACGGGCGTTGCGTCCCCGCGGTGAGGGCAGCACCGTAGTTTGAGATTAGCAGCGAGGAGCCTCGTCGCTGGGCGTGCTGAAGCGGCCATTACCTGACTATCCATTATGGTCGGTCACTCGTAGTCCCGTCGCCTCGTCGTTGTGAGATCGACGATCAGCTTAAGATCGGTGCTGTAGCCGCGAATTGACTTCCTTCTTCCTTGGCCGCACCGGAGTTCGAAGGACTTAGAAAACCCTGCGCAATGAGTAGCGCTCGTCGTCCTCCCGCTCCGATCTCTTCGAAGGCTCCCAGCTCGCGAACTGTTTCCGGGCCATAATGACCGTGCGCCCGTATTTCTAACCAAGCCTTTGCTGCAAGAACGTCGAAGTAGAATAGCGGACAGTGGTCGCGGAGGAGCACTGTGCTCTTACGTACCAGTTGATGGGCTTCCTCCATTCGACCCATTTGCGCTTCCTTGAAGATTCTGAGTTTCCAATACGAACCAGGTATGGGGACGGCGTCCTCTCGACCCCGAGCCAACCCCTCAAGTTGACCGATAAGATCCAGAGCTAGAGCAGTATTTCCTTGCATCAGTGCGAATGAGGCATTACCCATTAGAAATCCGCAATGGAATTTCCAACGTCGTCTAGGACCCAACCACTCTCTAGCCTTGTCCATACAAGCAATCGCATCATTTTCCCTGCCCGTCAGTAGATACGGGTCTACTAGGTTCGAATAAGACATTTGAAGCGCATTGCACTTTGATGCCTCGCCCAAAGAGACAGCTCGCTCCCCCCACCATATTGCCTCGCCATACAGACCCCGTGCTGCCTGAAGGACGCAGACGTTTGAAGCCAGCACAGACATTCTCGCATCGTCTCCTACCTGCTTGGTCAGCTCGAACGCCGTCGAATACGCTTCGATTGAGTCTTCCATACGACAAAGGAGGAATGATCCCAGGGCTATTCCCGAATAGATAAACGCCATTTCCGCGGCATTCGACTTCCAAGCGTTTTCTTCTATTGCTTTCCTGAGGCCGCGAAGGCACCCTGCCGGGTCCAAAAAGAACGTTCGACAAAACCCTTGGGTCAGAATAGCAACGGGCAGTGTGCTGATGTTCGTAGTCTGCTTCAAATCATTGATGCCGTTCTCGGCGATCGTTACTAGTTCCGTAAGGCCTTGGTCGGTCCCAGCCCGAGCGCATTCAAAAAGGGCACGGGCAATGAGATTGAGATCCCCCGATTTCCGGGCCGACGCTAAGGCACTTCTGACAACTTCGCAGTACTGGTCACCGAACTCGTTGTTGAGCAGGAACTCGGCAGAGGCTCTCAGCATCGCAACTTCGGCCTGTTCTTGAAGGGTGAGTGAATTGTCCTCTGCGAGCTTCTCGATAAGCGGAAGCGCCGGCTCCGCCTTCGACTGGTCAATGCATGCCTTTGCCAAGAGCAATCTGATCTTTTTGGAATCCTTGAGGGGCTCATCCCGATCAATTATCGCCCTCAGAATCTCCTCGGCTCCGTGCGGTGCTCCCACGGCGAGTACGGCTTCGGCTCCCTCGATCGCAAATCGCACTGCTCGAGTGGCATCTCCACCTCGTAGATGATGCCAAGCGATTTCCAGGCTCACTGCCTTGTCGTCCTGCGGTTGGGTCTGAGTCAACAGGTCCGCGACTCGGCGGTGTAAGTGCTGACGCGTCGCTCCTGCCACCGCGTAGTACGCCTGTGCTCGAATTAGTTCATTTCTGAACTCCAGATCTCCACTTACTTCGCGAAGATAGCCTTCGTCTCGCAAACGAGACAACGCCTCTGCCGCTTGCCCAGGCGAGAGTTCAATCGCTGCATAGAGGTCGACCTCTGTGAGGCGGCGACCAAGAACCGCCGCTAGGTCAAGAGTCGCTCTAATCGTGCTTTCCAATCGCCGACTCTGTCGCTCGAAAACCGCTCCGATCGCCCGCGGTATGCCGATCGTAGCGACGGGCTGAGTATCACGTGCTTCGAGATCTCGAAGTAGAGATGCGGCGCCGTGTTCAGCCCACTCCCGAGTGATTAGCTCGACCGCGAGTGGGTTTCTTCCACTGGCTCGGAGAATTCTCTCTACCGGTGGATCGGACTGCGAGGCTGATGTAGCGAGCCGACTGATGAGCTGCTTAGTGGACTCAACTGGCAGCACTTCAAGCTCCAACCACCGAATCGTCGCAATGCTGTGGTCCGATGTTAGAGCCCAAGGCGCGCCAGACAGCCGCAATTCACTCGACCGGCCTGCGAGAATCAGCAACACTCGTGTATCGCTGAGTTTTCTTGCGACCGAATGCAGTATTGCCGCACTCGCATTATCGGCTGCATGAATGTCATCAACCACCAACATCACCGGACTATCTGTCGCGGCCGCGGTCACCGTCTTCAGAAACGCATCGGCAATTCGCAGCGGCATCAACTCCGGCGACCACTCCACCGGCTTCGGCACACCCGGAAAAGCCTTGAGAATCTCCGAGCTGATCCTCGTCAACTCGCCCAAAGCTTCCGGGTCCGCGCTGCCAATCGCCCGCTGCGTCGCCAGGTGCTTGACGAGTTCACCCAGCACTGCAAACGGCAGCTCCCGCTCAGCGTCATACGCCTGCGCGCGCGCAACGACGGCGCCTTCCATCTGACAGGTCGACGCGAACGCATTGACCAGCGTCGTCTTGCCGACACCCGGATCACTCGTGACCACGACGATTCGCGGAGATTTGCGGCGCGCCTCGAGCCACGCGTCGTATAACACGCTGAACTCACGCTCGCGTCCGATCAGCGTCTCGGGCTCGAAGCGCCGATCGGCACGCTCGGGTGGGTACCCCGGCGTGGTCGCCCGTGTGGGCGAACGGCGGCCATCCCGCAACAGATCCGCCATCCGGACCAACTCCGGCCCAGGCTTGGCGCCGAGCTCCTCGGCAAGCTGCGCCTCATAGTGCCCGAACGCCTTGAGCGCGCCGCTCCGATCACTCGCCCACGCGCGCGCTTCCATGATCCCGCGAATTCCCTCTTCAGCGAGCGGGTCAAAGTCCTGCAAGCGGGCGGCATGCGTTTCGACCGTCGGGAAATCACCGATCCGGCGCGCGGCGTCCATCTGGCGCACGAGACAATCACGAATCTGCGGGACCAGACGCGCGCGATGCTCGTCCTTCCAGTCCTCGAACGGGCGTGCCGCGGGAATCTCGAAAGCATCGAGGAAGGGACCGTCGATGCTCACGTCGCCGTTGGTTAAATGGTTGGCGTCGACGTCGATCCACCCCGGCGCGAGACCCACCGTCGACCGCTGAATCACCACCGCCTCGCGCGCGATCTTCGCCTTGATGACCGAGAGACCCTGCGCGAGGGAGTGATTGGCATGCCGCGGGGGCGCTTCGGGCCACAAGAGGTCGGCGAGGTAGTCACGTGTGAACTGTTTGCCCGGTTCCAACGCGAGACGGACGAGGAGGGCGAGGTGCTTACGCGTACGAAACCGCACTTGCTCGCCGGCAACGGTGAACAAGGCGGGACCACCAAGGCTGTGGAGTACGAAGCTGTGAGTCACATAGGCACGCGTTTTATTGATTCACCATCAGGATTAGGCTGCGAATCAACAAGATTAGGCTGCCGAATCAACCGCCTGTCAACACGTTGATTTACTAGTGGTTGGGGGGGCTCCACAGGGGTTCGGGAAGCACATATCAACAGATCACTTGGCCGCCAACCAAGCGCCGGTTGGCCTTGTCCAACCAGCATGAGCATTCGAACCGCTACGCTGTTCCTCACGCTGGCCGTGGCAACGCCTTGCCTCTCCCAAACCCCCCAAACGCGTCTCTGGGACGCCGCGATCTCCGGCGACACGTCCGCCCTCGCCGCCGCGCTCAAAGACGGCGCACAGATCGAAGGGCTCGACCGCCGTACCTCGCAAAACGGTCGCCGCGCCCTGAACTGGGCGGCAATAAACAATCGGGTGGATGCCATCCGGTTCCTGCTGGCACACGGCGCCTTGATCGAAGCGACGAATTTCACCGGCTTCACCGCGCTCCATCACGCGGCGGAATACGGATCGCTCGACGCGGCGCGCGTGCTCCTCGCGGCGGGCGCCGATCCGAAGCACACGAATCTCGAGGGCGTCACGCCACTGGCGCGCGCCCGGCAGGAAGGCCACCTGGATGTTGCGGAGCTGCTGGAAGCCGCGGAACGCGGCGTCAGACCAAAAGATCCGTAGGGCCCTACTGCTTCGCCCGCGCAGCCTCCGGCACCGATGCCGAGTCGAGCATCATCGCCGCCGCCACCATCATCTTCCAGACTTTCCCACCGTTCCCGCCCGCCCGGTTGTCGATCCGCAGGCGCCGCAGGATCGCCACGCCATCGTCGTCGTAGCGGATCTCGTCGCCGACAATCACGACCGTGGTGATCGAATCCGAGCCGAACAGCATCGCCCGGACCTTGCGGGCCGTCTGGCCTCCAAAAGTCGACTTCCTGCCCTGATCGGCCTCCACAAACGAGGGCGTGGAATTCGTGACGCCGAGGCCGGTCTGCGTGAACGCGCTGACCACGGCATCCACGGCCTTGTCGCGCGGCAGGTGGAGATGCAGGGCCAGCGAGTCGATCTTCTGGGCCTGCGCCTGACTACCGAGCGCGCCAACGAGGATGATGGTGGTTACGGCAACAGAGCGGAGGGTCACCAAAGTCTCCCTTCATGACGGTGCGGAGAACGCGAGTCTAAACCGTAGCACCGAATCTCGTGTTCAGCAACGCGCTACCGTGCCGGCGTCAGGGGCGATCGTCACGAGCCGGCTTCATGCAGCTCGCGGAAGGCGGCCGTAAGCTCCGGCATCTGATGATTAGCATTGAGCCCGCTCGGCTGCGGCAACAGCCAGAGCCGCGACGGCCCGAGCCGTTCTGGCTGCGGTCCGACCAATGCCCGCGGGCGGCCGAACGACGCCCGATAAGCGCCAATCCCCACCACCGCGACCCACTCCGGCCGATATCGCTGGACCTTCCGTTCGAGCCGCCGCCCACCCGCGACGAACTCGTCCCTGGCCAGCTCGGCGGCGGTCGCGGTCGCGCGCGCCACGATATTCGTGATCCCGTAGCCCCACTCGAGCAGCTCGCGCTCCTCCCACGGCTTGAGCACCCGCGGCGTGAACCCGGCGGCGTGCAGCACAGGCCAAAACCGATTGCCGGGCCGAGCGAAATGATGACCGATCGCGCCCGAGTAGAGCCCGGGATTGATGCCGCAGAACAACACTCGCAGCCCCGGCGCGATCACGTCCCGCACCGTGCGACCCGCGGCCGCACGCACCTCGGCGCGCGTGGGACGCTTGGGGTCTTTCCTTATTTCTTTTTTTCAGGCGATGACCGCGTGGCTGTCATCCTGAGCGTAGCGAAGGATCCGCTTCTTCTTATCTTGCGGGCGTGATCATGAGATTCCGGTACTCGACCGGCCCGTGATCCCCCTGCAGCATGATCGGCCCCGGCGCCCCTTCCTTACTATCCAGCGCCCCACCCGTCGGCCCGGGAATCTCCTGCTCGGAAATGATCCGCTTGCCGTTGAGCAGCACCGTCACGCGCCGGCCGACCAGCGTGATGTCGAGCATCTCCCACTTGCCGGCGCCGTTCGACGCGTTCTGATTGGGAATGACAAAACCGTAGATCGCGCCGAGGCCGCCCGTGGCTTCCCCGTCCGCCTTGGTGACGACGGAGTCTTCGACCTGCACCTCGTGCCGCCCACGCAGATACACGCCGCTGTTGCCCCGCGGCGGGTACCGCACCTCCACGTGCAGTTTGAAATCGGTGTAGACGGCATCTGTCACCAGATTCGCGCCGCCTTTGGCATTCGTGAGCACGCCGTTCACCGCGCTCCACTGGTTCGTTCCGCCAACAGTATGCCAGCCCCCGAGATCCTTGCCGTTGAACAGCCGCAGCGCGGGGGCCCATAGCGGCGTCGGCCGGCGCAGGGCGGGTGCCCGCACGGCGGTGAAGGGAAACGGAGTCCCACTCGGATCGGTGATCGTCCCGGACAGCCCGTCGCCTTGGGCGACGCCGGCGAATTGTAGATCGGCGCTCCCCGCTTCCCATTGCGGCGGAATCGCGAAGCGCAGCGTGTCGTTCCCGTACGTGAGCCGAGAGATCGGGCGAACGCACCCCACGACACCCTGGAAGCGGCCCACCAGCACCCCGTTGCCGGAGACGTGGACCTCGAGCCACGACGGCAGCGGACGGCCGTCACGCGTCGTGAGGGTCAGATCCCACGTGCCGACCACCGGCGGCGGGGCGGGCGGGGCGGGCGGGGCGGGCTCCTGCGCCGAAAGCGACGACATCACGACCACGGTTGCAGTCAGGATCGATGCATGGCGAATCATCAGATGAGCTCCGGGAGGCGGTCTAGGGCGGGAATCTACGGACCTTCTTCCTGCGGAAACAGCCCTTACTGCGTCAATTCAAACGGAGGCGAAATCCGCTGAGCTTCGCTCAGTCTTCCCCGGCCGCTTGGATCCGTCGCGATCTCAAAAATGAAGCGATACACCCCTGGCGTCCTGTCTACGTATCTGAAATCCATCGGCCCCGACCGCAACGTGTCCCCCGGCTCGAGCGGAAAACTGATCCCGATGCCGTCCACGGCAAACCATGGACGAGGCTCCGACCATGCCCCCGCCTCGAAGCGCTGCACGGCGACGAACTCATTCAAGGGTAAGTAGACGGGCACCGAACCGCTATTGATCAGGAAAGGCTCAGCCGCGGTATCGGTTGCGAGCGAGTATGTCGACTGATCGGTCAACACCGTGAGCTCGATGGTGCCCGTCGAACCGGTTGGCTCGGTGCATGCGGCCATCGCAGCAAGCGATGCAGCGACAATTCGGCCGGCGTTAGTAGTCAATTTTGAAGACGTTGGAGACCCGGGCTTCGAGCGGCAAGAGCCGATGCAACGTAGAGTCGCTGTAGACGATGTAGACAAAGCGGAAGCGACCCGGCCCACGCAGGTGTGGGTCGAGCGTTGGGAGCGGCATGCCCGGCAGGCTGTCGCCCGCCTCGATCATCCAGGGGCCCGGCACAAAAGCCACCTGAGTGTAGCTACCATACCAAAACGGCCCGAGATCGACCCACGCCAAGCCCCGCTGCTTCTGAACCGACACGAACCCGCCCGGAAGCGCAGCGTAGATCGGTTCAGGTCCGCGATTCACCAACTGAAAATGGACTACGTCGCCGCTGTCGATGTGGTACATAAGGTGATCAGTCGCGATCGCGAGCTGCGTGTCATTCACGTCGGTCGCCGAGCGGCACGCGAGGCTCAATGCCGCCAGCGCCAGCAGCCACCTAACGGCGGGCATCCATCCCCCTCCGGCAAATCGGGCACGGTCCCATCCGCGGCTCTTTCCCGTAGAAAACCACCACGGGACCGAGCGTCACGGTCGTGTCCGTGAGCGTGACCGTGAGGGTCATTTCGCCGCCGCGCACGCGACCGACGAATCGCGCGGGGTGCAGGATGCCGCGATCGACCGGATGTGCCGTGATGTTCTGCTCGCCCGGCAGGTCGAATCGGCCGTCCGCATCGAGAATGAGCTGCTGGTGGATGTTGCCGTAGGTGCAGCCGATATGGATGTGCGCGCTGGTGTCGTCGGCGATCACCGCGGCATTCTCGCCGCCCCACGTCCCGATCAGATCCTTGGGGTGCCGGAGACCGGTCGGATCGCACGGGCCGAGCAGCGCGGCCGCTGCTGCGACGGCCAATAGTGCTTTGGGGAGCATCATGAAGTCCTCATCCGCATAGGGTGCCCGATCGGTCGATCCACGGAGCGGTGAAGGTGCCAACGACGCGTCGCGAGGGGAAGGTCAGACTCACCTCGCCATGGATCGTGCTGTCGCTATCAACGCGGCCGACCGCCACCCTGCCTATGGACGCGATCTCGGCTGCACCGGATCCGGGGACATACCAGGCCCCTACGAGGTCTCTGCCCACGACCCACGTACCACCCGCGAGGTCCGCCGGCGGCCATTCATCAATCGTCACCTGGACATAGGGAAGCGTGACCCCGGTGGAAGTAATCGGATCACGTGCCAGCGTGATCGCGGTGGCGGGGCCGTCCGTGGGTCCACACGTGAAGTTTGCAGCGGCATGGGGCAGGTCGTCCGGCACACCCGCCACATCGCAGGCCAGTGTGAGCAGTAGAACGGATACAAGGATGCGCATGGAGTCTCCTTACCAATCTACCCTCCGCCAACCACCTTACGTCACCATGACTCTGCGCTCCTTGGTCTTCCTCGTCTGCTTTAGCCTCACCTCGGCTAGCGCCCAGCAGCGCCCGCGCCCCCTCGACGGCCTCGACGCCTACGTCGCCAAAGCGGTGACCGACTGGCGCGCCCCCGGCCTCGCCATCGTCGTCGTGAAAGACGACTCCGTCGTCTTCATCAAGGGCTACGGCGTCCGCGAGCTCGGCAAACCCGACCCCGTGACGGTGCACACGCGCTTCGGCAACATGTCCACGACCAAAGCGTTCACCGCGATGCTCGTGGCGATGCTCGCCGACTCAGGGCTTGTGTCCTTCGACGATCCTGTGACGAAATACGAGCCCGAGGTTCAGTTCGCCGACCCGTACGTCACGCGCGAGATCAGGGTGCGCGATCTGCTCACGCATCGCGTCGGCTTCGGCGATCCCGACTACCTGTGGGGCACGAGCGGGCTCGACTTCCCGGCGATGACCCGCCGCCTTCGGCTCGTGCCGTCCACGTCGAGCTTCCGCTCGCGGTTTCAGTACAACAACGTGACCTACGCGCTCGCCGGCGACATCGCCGCGCGCGCCGCGGGGACGACGTGGCAATCCCTCATGCGCGACCGCATCTACGCGCCGCTCGGCATGAGCGAGAGCTATCCCGACGCCGCTACGCTCAAGGCCGCGAGCATCGCCGACGTCTCGTCGCCACACGGTATCGTGCGCGACACGGTGCGCGTGCTGCCGGCATCCCTCGAGGGCATCGACGACATCGCGCCCGCTGGCTCGGCGTTCTCGACCGCCACGGACATGGCCAAGTGGCTGCGGTTTCTGCTCGATAGCGGCCGAGTGGCGGGGGGGGGCCGGCGGCTGGTGAGCGCGCGGAATTTCGCGCAGCTGTTTCGCCCGCAGCAGGTGATCGCCAGTTCGCAGTATCCCGCGACGCGGCTCATGGGTTACCACTTCCAGGCGTACGGCATGGGCTGGTTCCTGCAGGACTATCGCGGCGAATTCATCGCCTATCACACCGGCTCGATCGAAGGGCGCTCGGCGATCGTCGGCCTGATGCCCGACCGCCGCGTCGGCGTCGCGATTTTCACGAACCTCGATCACTCCGAGCTGCGCCACGCCCTGATGTACACGGTGTTCGACCGGTTCATCGGCCCGCAGTCGCCCGCACACGACTGGAGTAGCGAGATGCGCGCGCTCTACCGGAGCCTCGCGGATAGCTCGCGCGCGCTGCAACAGGCGGAGGAGAGCAAGCGCATCTCCGGCACGCGTCCCACGCTGGCGCTCGATCGCTACACCGGCACGTACGCGGACAGCCTGTTCGGCAGCGCGACGGTGGGCATGAGCGACGGGCGCTTGACGATCCAGGCGGGCACCGCGAAAGGACAGCTGGAGCATTGGCAGTACGACGTGTTTCGGGTGACCTGGCCCGATCCGTTCTGGGATCCGGCCTATGTGTCGTTTGCGATCGATCTCGACGGAACGGTGGGCGAGCTGCGCGTCGTGGACGGCGGGAGCTACCGGCGAGCGAAGTAGCGAAGCGGCTGCGAGGGTTCGGCCCGATCGGCATTGCCGCGATCCTGTTCATCCTGGCGGGCAATCTCCTCTTCGCGCCGCTCAGCGCGCTGCTCGTCCTCGCGTGGACCCAGGTTTCCGAGACCCCGTGGTCCGCGATCGGCTTCGTGCGGCCGAAGAGCTGGCTCCGGAGCGTCGTGATCGGCTTGGTGTTCGGGGCGTTACTCAAACTCGCCATGAAGGCTGTCGTCATGCCGCTGCTGGGCGCCCCGGCGGTCAACCCCTACTATCACTTCCTCGCAGGCAACGCCGCCGCCGCAATCCCGTTCGTCCTGTATGCCGTGATAATTGGGGCAGGGTTCGGGGAAGAGACCCTCTTTCGGGGCTTTCTGTTCGAGCGGCTCGGCACGCTGCTCGGCACAAGCCGGCGAGCGAAGATCGCGATCGTAGTCCTCACCGCCGTCCTATTTGCGAACGCGCACTGGAATCAGGGATTGCCGGGCGTCGAGCAGGCCGCCGTTATGGGGCTCGTGTTTGGCGGAATGTACGCCCTGACGGGAGAGCTCGTTATTGTCATGGTGACGCACGCGGCATTCGACCTGATGGCCGTTGCGCTCATCTACTGGAATCTCGAATCTTGCATCGCCCATCTGTTCTTCACGTAGCGAGGACCTGCCAATGAACATCAATGGTGCACATGTCATCATCTACAGCCGCGACGCCGAGGCCGACCGCGCGCTGCTGCGCGACCTTTTCAAATTCAAACACGTGGACGTTGGCGGCGGTTGGCTGATTTTCGGGCTCCCGCCAGCCGAGGTCGCCGTGCACCCTTCGGACAGGACCGATCGCCACGAGCTATACCTGATGACCGACGACATCGCGGGATTTGTGGCGGAGATGAAGACACGGAACATCGCGTGCGCCCCAATGACGAGTCAGGGGTGGGGGCAGCTGACGCACCTCACACTTCCCGGTGGCGGCAAGCTCGGCGTGTATCAGCCCAGGCACGCTCGACCATGAGGATCGCGAGAGCCGCGCGCGAGAAGTCATAACGGTTTTCTTGCGGAGGTCCAAAGAACTAATTCCAAAATCGCAGCGCTACTTTGGCTGCCACCGCGCTTCCTTCAGCAGCTGACCGATGATATCGGGGGCGGTTCGTCCCGCCGCCTCTGCCGCAAAATTGAGCACGATTCGGTGCGTCAACACCGTTGGCGCGACCTGGCGCAGGTCGTCCTCATCCGCCATCGGCCGGCCATCCAGCGCCGCCCGCGCCTTGGCGCCGAGGATCAGGTATTGCGAGGCGCGGGGACCGGCGCCCCAGGAGATGTACTCTTTAATGAAAGGGAGCGAGGCGGGCTCCGGCGGCCGAGTCATCCGCACGAGTGTGACCGCCGCCTTCACGAGGGCCTGCGACACCGGAATACGCCGCACCAGATGCTGCATCGCGACCACATCGTCGGACGTGAGTACCGAATTCACCTCGGCCATCGCATCGCTGGTCGTGGCGGCGACGATCGCCTCTTCTTCCTCCTGCGACGGATAGTCCACCCGCAGCTCGAACATGAAGCGGTCGAGCTGGGCCTCGGGGAGCGGGTAGGTGCCTTCCTGCTCGATCGGGTTCTGCGTCGCGAGCACGAAGAACGGCGCCGGCAGATGGTGCGTCTGGCCCGCCGCGCTGACCTGATGCTCCTGCATCGCCTGCAGCAGCGCCGCCTGCGTCTTGGGCGGCGTGCGATTGACCTCGTCGGCCAGGACGATGTTCGCGAACACGGGTCCTCGCACGAATCGGAAACCACGCTTCCCCGTGGTGAGGTCTTCTTCGATGATCTCGGTGCCGGTGATGTCGGACGGCATGAGGTCGGGGGTGAACTGGATGCGATTGAACGCGAGGTCGAGCGACTCCGCGACCGTCTGCACCATCAAGGTCTTGGCGAGCCCCGGCACGCCCACGAGCAGCGCGTGGCCGCCCGAGAAGACTGCGGTGAGAATCCCATCCAACACTTCGCGTTGCCCCACAATGCGCTGACCGACCTGCGTCAGCAGCTCCTTGCGCGCATCGGCGAGGCGCTCGAGTAACTCGAGGTCGCCGGAGGGCGCGGGGAGCGGGGAGCGGGGCGTAGACGTCATTGGGCCAAGGTCAATTTAAATGATTGCGGAGTAAATAGTTGTAGCTCTGACGGTTTGCTTGCGAAAAATTTCACAAGCGTCTAGGTTTCCGGGCGCAACATGGCTCCCGCACAAAAAGACGAAGGGCCGGAGGCCAAGGGCTACGGCCAAGGCTATCAGTACTTCGGGATGGCCCTGAACTTCACCGTCGCGATCCTGCTGTTCGGTGCAGGCGGATGGTTTCTGGATGGGTGGGTCCATACCCGGCCGCTGTTCGCCATCATCGGCGCGTTCGTGGGCGGATTCGCGGGGTTCATGAGCATCTACTGTCGGGTGAAGAAGGATACGGAGAATAAGGGGCGGTAGGGGGCGGTAGGAAGCGGTAAGGGGGCGCGACATGAAAGCACTCGGCATCCTTGCCGCGCTCGGTGTTGGGCTGGTTGTGGTAGCAGCGCTCCTCGGCGGGAAACCGGCGGCGATCGGTGGTGGGGTCGCGGTGATCGCGCAGCTCTGGGCTGTCGCGCTGCTCCAGCCGAAGATGCGGGCGCCCAGCCCCGAATTCATGGCCCGCTGGCTCGGCGGCATGGCGATCCGGTTGCTGGGTGTGGGCGTCGTCCTGATCGTCTCGCGGACCATGCCGGCGCTGCTCGCGTATGTCGGCGTGCTGTTGCCGCTCTTGTTCCTGGAAACGAGGTTTCTCAGGTAATGCAGAAGCCCGACATCGGTGCCATGATCTTCCACCACACCAGCGACAGCAAGTTCGTCGAGCTGCCGTTCGGGTTGGGTGATTGGCATTTGCCGGGACCGTGGTACATCCCCAGCACGCACATCGACGTTTCTCCGACCAAGCACGTCGTATTCATGATCCTCGCCGCGTTCCTCGTCTTCCTCACGATCTGGTACGGCGGCCGCCAGGTCGATCGTCGTCACCGCAAGGGACAGGCGCCACGCGGCTTTGGGGCCGCGGTCGAAGGGCTGGTCTTGTTCGTCCGCAACGACGTCGCGATCGCCAGCATCGGGCACGGCGGCGAAGTTTTCGCGCCATACATCATGACGCTCTTCTTCTTCATTCTCTACTGCAACCTGCTCGGCCTGCTGCCGTGGGGCGCGGCCGCGACCGGCAACATCGCCGTCACCGCGGGACTCGCGCTCACCGCGTTTCTCACGATCGAGATCTCCGGCTTTCGCGCGCTGGGCCCGAAGGGCTACCTCAAGACGATCGTCATGGTGCCGCCTGGCATGAAGGGTATCGGTGCCGTGATCATGGCGATCATCATGACGCCGGTCGAGCTGATCGGGAAAATCGTGAAGCCGTTCGCCCTGACGCTGCGGCTCTTCGCGAACATGACAGCCGGCCACTTCGTGATCCTCGTGCTGATCGGGCTGATCTTCGTGTTCGGTACGGCGCCGGCGGCGATTCGCTACGGCGTGGCGGTCGGATCCGTCGGCCTGACACTGTTCATGATGTTCCTCGAGCTGCTGGTTGCGTTCCTGCAGGCCTATATCTTTGCGCTGCTGACGTCCGTTTTCATCGGCTTGATGCGGCACGAACACTAGACACTTCACAAGAGGATACGAATGCACAACCTGCTCATGCTGCTCCAAGCCTCCGACACCGCGGCGCTCAACAACAACGCGCTGCTCGGCGCCGGCATCGGAATGGGGTTGGCGATCATCGGCGCCGGCATCGGCATCGGCCGCATCGGCGGCCAGGCGGTCGAGGCGATCGCCCGGCAGCCGGAAGCCTCGGCGGACATCCGCGGCGCGATGATCCTGACGGCCGCGCTCGTCGAAGGCGCGACGCTGGCGGCGTTGGTGTTTGCACTCCTGTTCAAGTTGGCCTAGTGCTACTGCTGCTTCAGGAAGCGCACGAAGCGGCGGGAGGCGGCGCCGGCGGCAGCCCGTTCGATATCAACCCCGGGTTGATCATCTGGACGCTGGTCGTCTTCGGCATTCTGCTGTTCATCCTGTGGCGCTGGGGATTCCCCGTCCTCGTCAAATCGGTCGAAGAGCGGGAGCGCCGCATGCAGAAGCTGCTCGAGGATGCCGAGCATGCAAACGCCGAAGCGCAGCGGCTGCTGGAGGAGCACAAGAAGCAGATCGCCGCGGCGCGCACGGAGGCGCAGGATATTCTGGCCAAGGCAAAGACCGTCTCCCAAAAGGAGCGCGAAGCGCTGCTCGCCAAGGCCCGTGAGGAGTACGAAGCGCTGCTGAACCGGGCGCGCAAGGACATCGACGCCGAGAAAGAGAAGGCGATCCAGGCGCTGCGGCGCGAGGCGGTGGACCTGTCCATCGCCGCGGCGTCGCGCGTGATCGAGGCCAATCTCGACACCGACGCGAACCGCAAGCTCGTGACGGAATTCCTCGAGAGCCTCGGCAAGACGGAGAAGAAGAAGTGAAAAGCATCACCATCGCGCGCAATTACGCGGAGGCGCTGTTCGCCGCGGGCGCCCAGTTCGGCGAGGTGCTGGATGCGGTGGCCGGCGCGATCCAGGCGGACCAGCGCATCGCGACGGTGCTGGAATCGCCGCGGGTCTCCAAGGCCGCGAAGGGCCAAATCCTGGAGCGTGCGTTGAAGGGTGAGGCGCCGCGCGAGTTTGTGCGGTTCCTACAAGCGGTGGTGCGGCGCGGGCGGCAGGGCTTGCTCGCCGAGATCGCGCAGGAGTATCAAGTACTCCTGGACGTGAAGCTCAATCGCGTGCACGCCGGTGTGACGCTCGCCGACGACGCCGATGCGCCCACCCAGAAGTCGGTCGTCGACCGGCTCACCAAGGCGCTGGGGCGCGAGGTGCGGGCGTATTTCCGGTCCGATCCCAAAATCCTTGGAGGCGTGGTGGTACGGGTGGGTGACAGGATTTTCGACGGGTCGGTGCGGCGGCGGTTGACCGCGCTGCAAAGAAGGATGCTGACAGGAGAGTAGTTGTGTCGTTTCGCGCGCCTGTTGTGTCGTTTCGCGCGGCTTTCGTTGACTCACATCCAGACAGCCTTCGAGGTTCAGTCTCCACCAAGGAGACAGCCATGAACCTTACCAGTCGCTATCTCATTGTAGGCGCGTTGATCGTGGTTGCGTGCGGGCCGGATCGCACGACCCCGACGACCGCGCCGTCGTTTCAGCAGTGCACCGAAGGCTGCGTTCCCCCACCGCCACCGCCGCCGCCACCACCGCCGCCACCCGCAATGACGTTCCAGGGGGTGGTCGCCGCTGAAGGGCTCGGCAGCTTGCTGGAAGTTATTCTCCTCGGGACCGATCAGCACTTGTACTGGATGCATCAGGTGGAAACGGGAGCGTGGATCTGGCGTGGACCACTCCCGAATCCTCAATTCAGTACCTTCGATATGATGGCCACCGGCGTCGGGAGCAATGGCGATCTGACCCTCATCGTTCGCCGGAGAACCGTGGACCAAGACTTAGTTGCATTGCATCAACCGGCAGACGGGGGGCCCTGGTCTTGGGATGGAAACGTTCCCAGTGCGGGCTCTAGTGTCACCCTCGGTCGGTTTACGACGGCGCCCGGTAACGGCCTGCAGGTCGTTGGGTCGCCGAGTGACGGGAGCACTTCACTCCAGAACTATTATCAATCAGGCTCCTCATGGCTTTGGGGAGGGACGTTACCGTCCCCGCCGCCGGGCCCCTTTGACGCCGTGGCCAGCGCGGTCTGCTTTGCTTCGTGTTGGCCGTCGAATCATACGGACGTCATCGCGCTCAGAGCACTGGATGGCGGGCAGGATGCCGGACTCCCGTGCTTGTTTGAGCAACCGTGGGGGCAAGGCCAGACTTGGCACAGCACCAACTACGGGTGCCTGACTAACCCCGATGGGGAAACATTCCGCGATATCACGACCGGTACCGGCAATCAGGAACAGCCGCAACATATTCTGTTGACCGCATCCACCGGACGCCCGTACCTGTATTACATGACGACGGATTTTGGTTGGATTGCATCGGGATACCTACCGAATCCGAACCAAATCGGCTTCGCCAAGGTCGTCGCGGCTAACGGGGCCAACAACGATCTTTTGGTCCTTGGTCTCGGCAAGGTGAGTCCGTATTACGGCAAACCGTATTTGATCTGGCAGCAAGCGAGCACAGGTGCATGGACCTGGCGAGGCGAGTTGCCCAACCCCGAAAACCGCCAATTCACTGCCGTCGCCATGGCGAGGGGCAACGACAACAACATCCAGGTGGTGTTGATTGGGACCGACGGCCTTGCATATCTGATTTATCAGGTCAACTCATCCGGCAACTGGTATTGGGCAGGCAGACTACTGACGCCTTAGCGCGAGCAGCGGCTGTATCGGCGTCGGCAACGTAACGCGGCAAGGGCTGCACAGGCTCTACAGGAGAGGATAGAATTGGATGGACCCACAAGGAGTGCTCCTGTGAAACTGTTCGCCTTTGCCGCCGTTGCCGCCGTCGCGGTTGCTCCGGTCGCAGACAAACCCCCCGTCATCAAAGAGTGGCCTGTGCCCTGGGCGGACACCCGTCCGCGCGATCCGTACCTCGATCCGAGCACGGGTCGGATCTGGTTCTGTGGCCAGGCCGGTCACTACCTCGCCTACTTCGTTCCGGAAACCGGCGAGTTCAAGCGCTACGACCTCGAGCCGGGCGCGGGGCCGCACAATCTGATCATCGACAAGTCAGGGATCGTCTGGTTCTCAGGCAACCTGGTGGGCTATATCGGACGGCTCGATCCGAAGGACGGCAGCATCAAGAAGTTTCCCATGCCCGATCCGATGGTGCGCGACCCGCACACGCTCGTGTTCGACAAGAACGGCGACATCTGGTTCTCGGCCCAGGGCGGCAATGCAGTCGGCAAGCTGACCGTGAGCACCGGCCAGGTGCGGCTCATCAAGGTTCCGACCGAGCGGGCCCGGCCCTACGGCATCAAGATCGACTCCAAGGGGCGGCCGTGGATCGTCCTGTTCGGCACGAACAAGATCGCGACCGTCGACCCCGCCACGATGCAGCTGCGCGAGATCACGCTGCCACGCGCCGAGGCCCGCCCGCGGCGGATGGTAATTACGTCGGACGACAAGATCTGGTATGGCGACTACCCCGGCGGCTTCCTCGGCCGCTACGATCCGGTAACGGGGAAGGTCGATGAGTGGCAGCTCCCGGGCGGCGCGGATGCGCGCCCGTACGCCATGGTGGGGGACGACGAAGACCGCGTCTGGGTGGTCGAGACGTCGCGGCCGAACCGGTTCGTCTCGTTCGATTCGAGGACGCTCAAGTTCTCGGAGGAGACGCAAGTGCCGAGTGGCGGCGGGGTAGTGCGCCACATGATCTACGATCCGGCGACGAAGGCGATCTGGTTCGGGACCGACAACAACACGCTGGGGCGGGCGATCCTGCCACCGCGGACCCCGCCCGCGCAGACGCCGTAGCAGCGCCGCAGATGCCGTAGCCTTACCGTCCGGCGGGGGCCGGATATAATAGCGGCTCACTCGAATCGGAGAGCCGCAGTCATGTTCGCCCCCCGCCGTCTGTTTCTCGCGGCCTGTCTCCTCACACTCGCACACTCTGCCGTCGCCCAACGCCCTGCCCGCACCAGCCCCCAGTCCCCAATCCCCAGTCCCGCTTTCGATACGTCGCTCTACAACGCGCTCGAATGGCGCGAGATCGGACCGTTCCGCGGCGGACGCGTCACGGCGGTGACCGGCCATGCCGACCAGCCGCTCACGTACTACTTCGGCGGCACGGGCGGCGGCGTGTGGAAGACCACCGACGGCGGCCTCACGTGGGCGCCGATCTCGGACAAGGACTTCCGCGCCGGCTCGATCGGCGCGATCGAGGTGGCGCCGTCCGATCCCAACGTCATCTACGTCGGCACCGGCGAGTCGCCCATCCGCGGCAACGTGTCGCCCGGGAACGGCGTCTACAAGTCCACCGACGCCGGCAAGACCTGGGCCCACATCGGACTCGGGAACGCGGGCCAGATCGGCGCGATTCGCGCGCATCCCGCGAACGCCGACCTCGTGTACGTCGCCGTACTCGGCCACGCGTTCGGGCCCAATCCCGATCGCGGCGTGTTCCGCTCCAAAGACGGCGGCAAGACGTGGGAGAAGGTGCTGTTCCGGTCCGATTCCGCCGGCGCCGTGGATCTCGCGCTGGACCCGGCCAATCCGCGCATTCTCTATGCGTCGATCTGGCAGGCGCGCCGCGGGCCTTCGTACTTGTCGAGCGGCGGGCCTGGCTCCGGACTCTTCAAGTCCACCGACGGCGGCGACACCTGGAAAGAGATCACCCGCAATGAAGGCCTGCCCAAAGGCGTAATCGGGAAGATCGGCGTCACTGTATCCGCGAATCACGATCGCATCTGGGCGATCGTCGAGGCCGATTCCGGCGGGGTCTTCCGCTCCGACGACGGCGGCGAGACGTGGCGCCGCACGAATGACGAGCGCAATCTGCGCCAGCGCGCCTGGTACTACACCCACATCCACGCCGACCCGAAGAATCCCGAGACGGTCTACGTCCTGAACACGAGTCTCTATCGCTCGGTGGACGGCGGCCGGACGTTCACGCAGCTGCGGGCGCCGCATGGGGATCACCACGGGTTGTGGATCGCGCCGAACGATCCGGCTCGTATGATCAACAGCAACGACGGCGGGGCGAACGTCAGCTACAACGGCGGCGCCACCTGGACGGGGCAGGACAACCAACCCACCGCCCAGTTCTATCACGTGATTGCCACCACGCACGTGCCCTACAAGGTCTGCGGCTCGCAGCAGGACAACAGCACGGTGTGCATCGCGAGCCGGACCGATGGCGGCTCGATCGGTGAGAAGGATTGGTACGAGGTCGGCGGCGGCGAGAGCGGCTGGATCGCGGCGCGGGCCGACGATCCTGACATCGTGTACGCCGGCAGCTACAGCTACCTCTCGCGGCTCGACGTCCGGACCGGCCAGGAGCGCAATATCTTCCCCTGGCCCGACAACCCGATGGGGTGGGGGGCTGGCGACTTGAAGTACCGCTTCCAGTGGACGTTCCCGGTCGTGCTGTCACCGTTCAGTCCCAACGTCCTGTATGCCGGCGCCAACGTCGTCTTCCGCACCACGAATGAGGGCCAGAGCTGGGAGGCGATTTCGGGCGATCTCACGCGCAACGACAAGTCGAAGCAAGGTCCTTCCGGCGGGCCGATCACGAAGGACAATACGAGCGTCGAGTACTACAACACTCTCTTCGTGATCGCGCCGAGTGCCAGGGACTCCGGGCTGATCTGGGCGGGAAGCGACGACGGGCTGGTGCACGTCACACGGGACGGCGGCAAAACCTGGGCGAACGTGACGCCGCCGGCCTCGGGCCTCCCCGACTGGTCGCTGATTTCATCGATCGAGCCGTCATCCCACGAGGCCGGGACCGCTTATGTCGCCGCGACTCGGTACAAACTCGACGACTTCAAGCCATACGTCTTCAAGACGACCGACTACGGCAAGACGTGGCGCAGTATCACCGCTGGCATCCCCGCCAATCATTTCATCCGCGTCGTCCGCGAGGATCCCGCGCGCCGCGGCTTGCTCTATGCCGGCGGTGAGTTCGGCGTGTACGTCTCGTTCGACGACGGCGCGAGCTGGCAGTCGCTGCAGCGCAACCTGCCCGTCGTCCCGATCCACGACCTCGTCGTCAAGGACAACGATCTCGTCGCCGCGACCCACGGCCGCTCGTTCTGGATCCTCGACGACCTGACGCCGTTGCACCAGCTCGCCGACTCTGTCAGTCGTGCGACGCGCTTCCTCTATACTCCGCGCACCGCGTACCGGATGGGCTTGGGTGGGGGCTTCGGGGGTGGTGGCTCGGGATTGGGGGGTGGCCGCAATCCGCCGGGCGGCGCTGTCGTCTTTTTCTATCTCAAGACCGTTCCTGATTCCGCGACCAACGTGAGCCTCGATTTTCTGGACAGCCGCGACTCGCTGATCCGGCGTTTTGCTCCCAAGCCCCGAGCCCCGAGTCTCGATTCCCTCAAAGTGCGGGCCGGCATGAACCGGTTCGCCTGGAACCTGCGGTATCCCGATGCCAGCCGCTTTCAGGGCATGATCTTCTGGTCTGGCGGCACGGCAGGGCCGGTGGCGGTGCCGGGCGCCTACAAGGTCCGGCTGACGGTGGGCGACTGGTCGGCGACGCGAGACTTCACCGTGCGACCCGATCCGCGCGTCAAGACGACGCCGGAGGAATACCAGCGCCAGTTCGACTTGCTGATGAGGATTTCGGGCCGCGTGAGCGCGGCGAACGACGCCGTGCGGCGGATCCGCGAAGTGCGCGAGCAGCTCGACGGTGCGGCCGCACGCGCTAAGGGACTCCCGGGCGATGTCGGCAAGCGCATCGCGCAGCAAGCCGACTCGATCAAAGGACGGCTCGCAGTAGTCGAGGAGGCGATCTATCAGGTGAAGAACCGCTCGAGCCAGGATCCGCTGAACTACCCGATCCGCTTGAACAACAAGATCGCGTCCCTCGCGGGAGTCGTGGCGAGCGCCGATGCCGCGCCGACGGCACAGTCGATCCAGGTGTTCGACGATCTGTCGGCGGCGCTGCAGGTGCAGCTCGACCGGATGAAAGCGGTGCTCGACACGGACATCCCGGCGTTCAACCGGCTCGTGAAGGACAGTGACGTGCCGGCGATTATTCTGCGCTGACGTTACAGCCGGTAGCGCAGCCCCAGTCCCACGCCGTAGCGCCAGGTGACGCGCCGCTCGTATTCGGGCGGCACGTCTCCGGCGTCGAACCACGACTTCGAAATTGTGCCCTCGAGCCGGATCGCGCCGGAAAAGCGGTTCGCGATTGGCCATTCGTATGCCGTGGCGGCGACGGCGCCGGTACGAGACCGGCGCTCGTCGGCGCTCTTCCAGAGGTGGAGGGTGGGCCCCAATTCCGCTCGTATCGCTCCGCTCGACCCAATCCCCACCACCTGGAAGTTCACCAGTAGCTGTCCTTCCAACAGTCGTCCCGTCGAGTTATCGGTCACGACCAATCCTTGACCGGCGCCGGTGAGGCCGACACGCGCATATGCTGCTTGCACTGCCACACGAGCTCGGCCCACCACTCGATCGATGCGCGCGCCCCAGAGTGTCGCGTTAGCGGGACGGAAACTTTCCGGACCGCCGCTGTTGGCTGTGTCGCGTGCCGATCCGCGGTAATGCGTTGTGCTGATCTCGAATCCGATGTGCCACTGCGCTGCAGCAGGGGCCGTCGTGACGGCCACGAGCACCAATACCGCAATACCACGCATAGTCGCTTGCCCTCAGTACATGATCAGGTTGATCCAGCCGTTTGTGACGTTCTTGTCGCCTTTTACGAACCAGTTGAATCCAGGGTATGAGGTCTGCAGGACCGGATCCTCGACGGCATTCCCAACGAGATCATCGTTCGTCTTGATGAGGCTCGCCAAGGCCTGCCAGATGTTATAGACCGACTGTGCACGTGCGAAATACTTCCTGAACACAGTGCTCGAGTCATTCCCTGACGTGAGTTTCTTGTATGCGCTGTCGACCGCGTAGACAAGGGTCTGGAAACGATTCGGATCGGTCTTGATTTCACAGGCTGTATCGTCGTCCTCGACCACGAACACGCGCACATTCTTGTTGGGATGCGTGGCATTGTACTGGTCGATTTGCGCCTTGGAGAACAACAGCACGCGACCCGACCAGTCGAGGTCATTCTGGTCGAACGTGTATGGTCCTCCGGCGTGCTCGCCGGCGCATTGATAGTCCGTCAAGGAATCCGTTTGCCCCTGCTGTCCGAGAATGTGCACCTCAAATTCGGGCGACCCCTTCAACCAGCCTTCAAAGTCTTGTACGAAATGGCTTTTGGTCATGTACAAACCGGGCGCGGGCGGTGGCGGTGGGGTGCCGCCGCCGATCGTCCCACCGCAGTCGTCGATGCATTCGATGACGCGCGCGGGACGTTGGGAAAAGTCGGTTTCGACCGGTACGAGGGCCAGAACGGGAATCGCCGGCGGCGTCGTCGGGTCCAGCACCTGGCGCCGGCCGTCGGGATCGAACGCGATAGGCGGATCGTCGTCCGTGACCGCGGTGGCCACGAGCACCTGCTCGTCGCCGGTCCACGCCGCGCGGTGCGCGGGCACGGGGAAATAGACCTCGAGCGCGATCGCCGCCTTGGCCTGAGTCCCCAGTGCGTCCTTGGTCGTGCCGTTCTCGACCGCGATCTCGCCCAGGGCCCTGCTTCCGTTGGCGGCGAGGAAAGTCTCGAATTGCAGCTTGTGCTCGCGATAGGGTGAGGCGTCGAGCTGCGCCTTCAGATAGGCCCGAAACGCCGGGTTCTTGAGCCCTTTTGCGAACATCTTGGCGAGCGCTTCGGGACGCCGGGCATTGGCCGCGATGGCGGCCACCGGGGCTTCCGATGGCGGCGTCACGGTCCGGTCGCTGCAAGCGGCGATGAGGATCAGCGCCACGGCAGCGCAACTGCGGTGCAACATGAGTCCTCCTGGTAAGAGTGGAGGCTCATTGTGGGGCAGAACGCGAGAGGATCGTCGTCCTTTCCTTGCGACTCGGGCCCAGAACACGCGAGATTCACGGGCCATGCTTCCACTTGCGGTCGACTCGACGTACTGGCAACAGCGCGTCGCGTACGAGATCCTCGCCTCAGTCGACGAGCCGAGCGGCGTGCTGAGCGGCAATGTCCGCATCACGTATGTCAATCAGTCGCCGGACACCCTGCGCGACTTTTATGTCCATCAGTACTTGAATGCCTTCCGTCCTGGGTCGCGCTGGTCCGCGGTCGACTCCGCGGAAGGGCGCGTGCGCTTTCAGCACATGCAGGATCCCGATTACGCGTTCGAGCGGATCACTCAAGGCTCGCTCGGCACGCCGGATTATCCGTACGCGCCCGATTCGACGATCGCGCACTGGCGCTTGCCGCGCGCGCTCGCGCCGGGCGATTCGATCGGCGTCACGATTTCCTGGAAGGCTCGGCCCTCGACGTTGCCTCGGCGACAGGGCAGGCAGGGCCGGCGTTTCGATTTCGCGCAGTGGTATCCGAAAGTGGTCGTGTACGACAAGTACGGCTGGGAAGCTCATCCGCTCTATCCGGCAGGTGAGTTTTACGGCGAATTCGCGCGTTACGATGTGATGCTCGATCTGGCTGCGGATCAGGTGGTTGGTGCAACAGGTGTGCCGGTGGAGGGTGACCCTGGTTGGGAAAAGGCGGCGGTCGCGGGCGGTGCGATCGAGTATCAACGGAGCTATTACGGGCGGTCAGGCGGTCAAAATCGATGCGGCGCGGTCTCAGCCGGACGCAAATGCGTCCGCTTCTACGCCGATTCCGTCCACCACTTCGCGTTTTCGATGAACCCCGACTACCGCTACGAGCAAGGCCGCTACAAGGACGTGGTCGTGCACGTGCTCTACCAGCCGGGCGACAGCGCGACATGGGGGAAGGGCATCGCGGTGAAAGGCACCGAGATCGCGCTCGCCTGGCTCGCTTCCCTGTACGGCAAATTCGCGTGGCCGCAGATCACCAACGTCCACCGCATCGAAGGCGGCGGCACCGAATTCCCCATGATGATCATGGACGGCAGCGCCGGCCTCGGCCTGATCATCCACGAGCTCGGCCACAACTACACGATGGGCATTCTCGCCAACAACGAATGGCGCGAGGGCTTTCTCGACGAAGGCTTCACGAGCTTCCAGACCGGCTGGTTCTTCGAGCGACAGGGGTACGGTCCCGGATATCCGGCTCTCGACAGCGAGCTTCTTTTCTGGGACCTGGACCGCTGGAGCGAGCCGGTCTCGATGATCAGCGAGGAGTATCGCGACTTCGCCACGTACAACACGATGATCTACGAGAAGGGCCAGCTGTTCTTCGAGCAGCTGCGCTACATCGTGGGCGACGATGCGATGCGGCAGATTCTGCGCACCTACTACGCGCGCTGGCGCCTCAAGCACGTCGACGAACAGGCGTTCCGCGATGTCGCCGAGGAGGTCTCGCACCAGGATCTGAAATGGTTCTTCGGGCAGTGGCTGCACGGGACGCCGCTGATCGATTACAAGTTCGGGAAAGTGCAGCGCAAGAAACTGCCCGATGGCCGCTGGCGCACGACGGCGGCCATCGAGCGGCGCGGCGACGGCTGGATGCCGGTCGAGGTTGCCGTCGACGACTCGATCGTCACGCGTCTCAGCGGGCAGGCGGAACGGGAGCAAGTCGCGTTCATCACGAACACCAAGCCAAAGCGGCTGGTAATCGATCCGCGGCAACGCGCGCACGACTGGAATGCCCTCAATAACTACTGGGGCGGGGGCCGGAGACTGGTACGGCTCGATTATTCGAAGCGTATCGAACCGCCGCGCGATCGCAAAGTCACGAGCTTCTTGCCGGCGCTGTGGTACAACGATTTCGGCGGCCTCACGATCGGGATGCGGTCGCGGCAGAATTACCTCGACCGTTTCGATAAGAGTCTGCTCGTGATGTCGTATGCATTGGATCCCAACTATTCCGCCAACGCCACGGAGCGCTTTGGCCTGTACATGCGACTGGGCAATCCGGTCACGCACCCCATGCCGCGCACCGAGATGTGGGTGGCCGGGTGGGGTGTGGAGGGACGCATCGGCGCCGCGATCCACACCGACCGCTCGCTCCGCAAACACCTGTCGTTCGGACCCGATGTCCACGTCGGGGTCGACGCCATCTGGATGGCCGTGCGTACCCTGGGCTACGTGGATCGCCGCCTGTGGGACAATGCCGGCACGATCGAGCTGGGACCGTGGTGGTCGAAGACGAGCGTGCGCGGCAATCGTGTCTTGCGCTACCGGGCCGGCGTCACCGGCGGTGTCGTGTACCGCAATCCGGGCGCGGGGATTCAGTCGAAGACTCGCTTCGATTTCGAGGGGTTCGCCCGCGGCACCGCGGAAGCCAGTGTGCGGACGCCGGCGCTCGGTGTCCGGCTCTTCTTCGGCATCTATGCGGCTGACACCAGCAGCCCCCCTCCGCTGCAACGTCGCATCATGGTGGCGGGCGCCGATCCGTACACCACGTTCGCCAATCCATTCCTGCGGAGCGGCGGGGCGCTGTTCGTGCGGCCTGACTTCCACTATCAGGCACCAGGCGATGCCAACCTCCGTGCCTTCCGCCCCGACCTCGGCGGCCGCTGGGTGCTGGCCGTGAACCTCGAGGGCACGAAGACCGTGTACCAGCGCCCGCGCGCAGCCGTGCTCACCGCCGTGACGCTCGAGGCATTCGCCGACGCGGGCCTGGCCGATACGGCTGCTGTCCCGTCGGCGACCAGCGGCTCCCAGACGGCGCTGTATGACGCGGGCGTCGGTGTCGTCACCCGGCAACACATCAACGACCTGTCGTGGACGATGCGGTTCGAGGTGCCACTCATCGTCAATCGCTGGGACTACGCGGCGGGCGGCACTGATAAACGAATCAGGTTTCGGTGGATCATGAGTCTGGAGCCGAGCTTCTGAACGACCGGCGTGCATTCTTCCAGGAAACGATCGGCAAACTGCTCCACGAGGTGGCGCGGCGGACCGAGGAACGCGTCGCGCCCAAGCGCTGGTTTCGCCCGCCCGGCGCGGCGGACGAAGTCGCGTTCGTGGCGGCATGCACGCGCTGCGGCGACTGTATCGACGTTTGCCCCGTCCACGCGATTCTCAAGACGCCCGCGAACGGCGGCGGGTTGGCGGCCGGCACGCCCTACATCGACCCGACAATCCGTGCCTGCATCGCCTGCGAAGACATGCCCTGCGCCGCAGCGTGCGAGACCGGCGCGTTGACGAAGGTGCCGTGGGACACCGTGCACATGGGTATCCTGGAGCTCGACCCGCAGCGCTGCATCACATTTCAGGGAGCGGAGTGCGGCGTCTGCGCCCGCGCGTGTCCGATTGGAGAGAAGGCGCTCGCGCTCGACGATCGCGGGCGTCCGGTGCTGAAGCCGGAAGGCTGTGTTGGCTGCGGGGTATGTGTGACGGCTTGCGTCACCTTGCCCTCCTCCCTGAAACTGAGGCTCGCGTGACCGACGCCATTACCCGCGTAGAAAAGCCGTGGGGGTACGAGCTCATCTGGGCCAAAACCGACCGCTATGTCGGCAAGATCCTGCACATCGAGGCTGGCCACGTGCTCTCGCTGCAATACCACAATGTGAAGGACGAGACGATCTACGTGCTGACGGGCGAAATCATCCTGCGGACCGGTCGCATCGAAAAGCTCACCGAGCGCCGGATGAAACCTGGCGAGAGTCTCCACATTTCCCCCAAACAGATCCATCAGTTCGAGGCCGTCGTCACGACCGACCTGCTGGAAGTCTCTACGCCCGAGCTCGACGACGTCGTGCGCCTGAAGGATCGCTACGGACGAGTGCCCTGACATGAAAGTCATCATGCCGATGGCCGGCAAAGGCACGCGGCTCCTGCCGCTGACCAAGCGCGTTCCCAAGCCGCTCGTGAAGGTCGCAGGAAGGCCGGTCATGGATTACGTGATGGATGCACTGGGGCGCGCGGGCCAGCTCGACGAGCTGATCATCATCACGGGGCACCTGAAGGAGAAAGTCGAAGCCTACGTCCGGGAGAACTACGACATTCCCGCGCGCTTCATCGAGCAGAAAGTGCTCGACGGGACGGCCGGCGCGCTGAATCTCGCCCGTCCGTACGTGGACGGACCGGTGATCGTCATCTTCGTGGACACGCTGTTCGACGCCGATCTGTCGATCGTGAAAAACACGAAGGCCGACGGCATCATCTGGACCAAGGAAGTCGAGGACTATCAGCGTTTCGGCGTCGTCGTGACGGACAAGCAGGGCCACATGACGAAGATCGTGGAGAAGCCCAATACGCCGATTTCCAAGCGGGCCAATATCGGCCTGCAGTATGTAAAAGATTGGCGCACGCTGTTCGACGGTATCGAGCACGTCCTGAAGAATGTTCCGGGGAAGGGCGGGGAGTTTTATCTCACCGATGCGTTCCAGTATATGGTGGACAAAGGGAAGAAGCTCTTCGTCAGCGAAGTCGGCGGCTGGTACGACTGCGGCAAGGTGGATACGCTGCTCGAGACGAACCAGCATCTGCTCGAGCACGGCCGCGGCAAACGCCCCGCCAAGGTGTCGTCAGATGTGAAGATCAGGGATCCCGTCTACATCGAGGACGGCGTCACGCTCAAAGACGCCACGATCGGCCCCAACGTCGCCGTGGAGGCGGGCAGCAGCATCGTGGGGAGCACCGTCGCCAACAGCATCCTCGGCAGGGGTGTGCAGGTAAAGAGCGCCAAGGTCGAGGGGTCCGTGATCGGCGACAAGCAGGTCATCGACGGCCGGGAGGTGAAGGATTCCGTGATGGATGCGGGAGAGGTGGCCGCGGCCGGCTAGCCGGGTTGACAAGTACGACAATTCTAGTATAATCGAAGTGTGGACGCCGCTACGCAAGCGCTGCACTTCGCCCCCAAGTTTGCCGCCCTCGGCCACGAGGCGCGGCTCAGCATCGTCCGCTGCCTGTTGTCCTCGCATCCCGACGGAATGGTCGTTGGGGAGATCCAGGCAAGGCTCGACATTCCACCTTCCACGCTCTCACATCACCTCGACGCGTTGCAGCGCGAAGGCCTGGTCGCGGTCACGCGGGAAGGGAAGTTCCTCCGGTATCGTGCCGATGCCGCCGGCCTGAAGGATCTGCTCGCGTTTCTCTACACAGAATGCTGCACTCGCAGCAGCCTCGTGCCCGTTTCCGCCCTGAAAGGAGCTCGGTCGTGAAAGTTCATGTTGCCCTGAATACGCCGCGGTTTGACGAGTCGGTGCGCTTCTACCGCACGTTCCTCGGCCTCGAGCCGGTGAAGCTCAAGCCCGGCTACGCGAAGTTCGATGTTATCGAGCCGGGTCTCAATCTCACGCTCAACGCATCCAAGGGCATCGACGGCCCTGGCGCCCTGAATCATCTTGGCATTCAGGTGCAATCCACTGATGCCGTGAAAGCGGCCGCGGAGCGGCTTAAGGCCGAAGGACTGGCGACATTCGAGGAAGAGAACACGGATTGCTGTTATGCGTTGCAGGATAAGGTCTGGGTGACGGATCCAAACGGCTACCGCTGGGAAGTGTTCGTGGTAAAGGTCGGCGATACTCAGCCCGGCGTGACCGCCGTTTCATCTACCGCCGTTTCATCTACCGCCGCCTCATCTACCGACGCCTGTTGCGCATCGACCTGTTGCCACGATTGAACGAGTTCCTCGAGCTGTTCGACTACAACGCCTGGGCGAACCGCACGATCTTCGATGCGGTCGCCCGGCTGCCCGAGGAGCAGTACTTCCGCGACCTCAAGAGCAGCTACGGCGGGATTCACGGCACCCTTTGTCACATCGTGTGGGCAGAGCAGCTGTGGCTGCACCGGTGGGTCGGCAAACCCAATCCCACGGTTTCACAAGGAACCGATCTGAAATCGCTGGCCGAGGTCCGCAGGCGTTGGGAAGCGGTCGAGGCGGAGCGGGGCACATTCCTGGCAGGGATGACCGTGGCTCGCCTCGAGGAGACGCGTCTGGTAAAGCCTTCCAGTGGCGGCGAATACGTCCACACGTTCCGTCAGATGTTTCGCCACTTCATCAACCATTCGTCCTACCATCGCGGCCAGATCGTGACGTTCCTGCGCCAGGTTGGCGCCACGCCGCCGAGTACTGACCTCATCCTGTACTACCGGAGGGGTTGACGGCGGCAGGGGAACCCTGGTTAGTTACTGACCGTTCAGTTACTAACTTTGGAGCCCACAATGCCGCCGGCAGTCGCAAAACCCCGTTGGCGCCGCCGGAAGAATGCTCGTCCGGAAGAGATCATCAGCGCCGCGCTGGAGGTCTTCGCCGACCGGGGCTTTGCCGCCACGAAGCTCGAAGACGTCGCGCGCCGTGCCGGCGTCACCAAAGGCACGATCTACCTCTACTTCGAAAACAAGGACGCGCTGTTCAAAGCGCTGGTCCGCGAGACGATCGTTCCCGTCATCGAGCAAGGCGAAGCCCTCGCCAAGTCTTTCACGGGCAGCGCGCGGGATCTCTTCGAAAAGTTGGTGCGCGAGTATTTCCGGCTGGTGGGCGAGACGTCGCTCGCGGGCATTCCCCGCCTGATGATTGCCGAAGCCCGCAATTTCCCGCAGCTCGCCCGCTTCTACTATGAGGAAGTCGTCACCCGCGGTCATCGTCTGATGGGCGGCGTATTGGAGCGCGGGATCAAAGCCGGCGAATTCCGGCCGGTCAACGTTGCCATCGCGACCAAGCTCGCCATGGCTCCCCTGATGCACGCCGTTGTGGCGCGCACCGCGTTCGCGGCCTGCATGCCTGAAGGCTTCGACGTCGCCAAGTACCTCGACACTCACATCGATCTCTATCTCCATGGCATCTCGGCCACTGATCACCCTGCTCGCCGCGCTCATTAGCGCGGCTTCGCTGCGTGCGCAAACGCCCACGCCCGTTCGACTCTCGTTCGCCAACGCAGTCCGGCAAGCGACGGGGGCCTCACCCGACACCGCCCCAGCCGTCGTGGAGATCGCGGGCTACCGTGCTGACGCCGCCTCCGCGCGCGTGCGACAGGCGCGCTCGGGACTACTCCCGAATCTCCAGCTGTCGGGCGGGTGGTTGAGCCGCAACTTCAATACGCAGGCACAAGGCCTTTCCTTCCCGGGCATCCCGAAAATCATCGGTCCCTTCGACGCCTATGACGGACGCGTGCGGGTCACCCAGACGCTGTTCGACTTCGCGAACATGGGTCGGGTGAGCGCCGCCAAGAGCCAGGCGTCGGCAGCGGGAGCGGATCGCTCGGCCGTGATCGAAGCGAGTGCGCAGAACGTTGCGTTGGCATACGCCCGGGCGACGAGGGCGCAAGCCGTCGTCAACGCCCGCCAGGCCGATTCCGCCCTGGCCGCCGAGCTGGTCGGTCTCGCGGTGGCGCAGCAGCAGGCGGGCGTGAGCGCGTCGATCGACGTCACGCGCGCCAGGACGCAGCTCGCCGAGGCAGCGGGGCGTCTCATCGTGGCATCGAATCAGCTCGACCGGGCCAGGATCGATCTCGCCCGCGCGTTGGGAATCGATCCCGCCACGCCGATCACGCTCTCCGACACGCTGAACGCCCAGCTGGGCGCCGCCGACGTGCCGGCGGATCGCAGCGCGGCGGTGGCGCAGGGGGTCGCCGTTCGACCAGACCTCGCCGCCGAGCTCGCACGCGGCGCCGCGGCCCGTACGGCGGCGTCGGCGATTTCGTCGGAGCGGCTCCCGCGGCTCGAGCTCGAAGCCGATTACGGCTTGAGCGGCGTGGCGTTGGCCTCCGCGCTCAGCACACGGCAAGTCGCCGTGCAGGTCACGCTGCCGATTCTCGACGGCTTCCGGCGCGAAGGCCGGTTGGCGGAGCAGCAAGCGGTGGTTCGGGAGTCTGATGTGCGTCTCCGCGATCTGCGTGAGCAGGTGAGCGCGGACGTGGATGGCGCCCTGCTCGATCTGCGGTCCGCGGTCGCGCAACAGATGATCGCGACCGAGCGACTACAGCTCGCGGCGGAAGAAGTCTCGCAGGCACGGCAGCGCTTCAGGGCGGGCGTCGCCGGCAACATCGAAGTCATCACCGCTCAAGCCTCATTGCTGCGCGCGCGCGATGCGGACATCGACGCGCGGTTTGCCGCGGTATCGGCACGGATTGCGTTGGCCCGATCGGTGGGCAGCGCGCGGACCCTGCATTAAGGAAGAGGACAATGGCTACGACGATGGAACCAAAGACAGAGAATCCGGCGCGGCCGGCGCCCCGCCCCTCCACGCCGGCCCCGGCAGCGCCTCCCAAGGGCTCGCGGCGCACGGTCTTCATGATCATGGGCGTGATTTTGCTCGGGCTGGTGATCTTCGGGGCGCGCAAGTGGTGGTTCGGCCGCTCGCACGTCTCCACCGACAACGCGCAGGTCGACGGCCACATCGTGCCGGTGCTGCCGAAGGTCGGCGGCTACGTCGTCGAGGTGCGCGTCGCGGAGAATCAAGCGGTGAAGGCCGGCGACACGCTGGTCGTGCTCGATGACCGCGACTACCGTTCGCGGCTTGCGCAGACCGACGCGGACCTCGCGGCGCTGCTCGCTACGGTGAGCAGTCGCACGCGCGTCGGACAGGCGGACGCGGCCGTTGCCCAGGCGCAGGCCAACGCTGTCAAAGCGACTGCGGATCTGGCGCGCATGGAGCCGCTCGCGGCCCAGAACGTCGTCAGCCAGCAGCAGCTCGATGCCGCCCGCGCCGCGGCGACGGCGGCGGGGGCGCAACTCGCGTCCGCGCAGGCGGCGTTGGTGGGTGCCGATGCCCGCGTGGCGGCGGCACGGGCCTCCCGCGATCAGACCGCGCTGCAGCTCTCGTACACGCGGGTCATCGCGCCCTCGAACGGCGTCGTCTCAAAGAAAGCGGTGGAGCTGGGCCAGCTGGTGCAGCCCGGCCAGCCGCTGATGACGGTCGTGCCGCTCGAAGACGTATGGGTGACGGCGAATCTCAAGGAAACCGAGACGGCCGACGTGACGCCCGGCGACTCCGCGGACATCACGGTGGACGCGTACCAGGGCGTGCATTTCCGCGGGCACGTCGAGAGCCTCTCGCCCGCGACGGGGGCGAAGTTCTCGTTGCTGCCGCCCGATAACGCGACGGGCAACTTCACGAAGGTGGTGCAGCGGATCCCCGTGCGCATTCACCTGGATGGTCCTGTGGATCCCAAGCATACGCTGCGGCCCGGCATGAGCGTCGTCGCGACCATCAAGACGCACTAGCAAATGACGGCGATTGCGCTGCCGGCGGCGCCGGACCGATATCGTTTCAAGTACCTGATCGCGATCACGGTCTCGCTCGCGTCGGTGCTGGAGCTGCTCGATACCAGCATCGTGAACGTCGCGATTCCGCACATGATGGGGAACCTGGGCGCGACGCTCGATCAGATCGCCTGGGTCTCGACCGGCTACATCGTCGCCAACGTGATCGTGCTCCCGATCACCGGCTGGCTGTCGGCCTACTTCGGCCGGCGCAGCTACTTCGCCGGATCGATCGCGCTGTTCACGATTGCCTCGTTCATGTGCGGCAATGCCGGCTCGCTCGAAGCGCTGGTCTTCTGGCGCATCATCCAGGGACTGGGCGGCGGCGCGCTGCTCTCGACGTCGCAGGCGATTCTCTACGAAGAGTTCCCCCGCGAAGAGTACGGCACCGCGATGGCCATCTTCGGCGTCGGCGTGATGGTCGGTCCGACGCTGGGTCCGACGGTCGGCGGGTGGATCACCGACATGTACGGCTGGCCGTGGATCTTCTACATCAACATTCCGTTCGGCATGCTGGCGCTGGCGCTGACGATGTCGTTCATCAACGACTCACAGCACCAGGAGCGGTCCTCGCGCGTGGACTTCATCGGTCTCGGCTTGTTGGCCGTCGGGATCGGCGCCCTGCAGACGATGCTGGAGCGTGGGGAGCGCCTCGATTGGTTTGCATCGGGATCGGTGCGCCTGCTCGGGATCACGAGTGCGATTTCGCTGATCACGTTCATTTGGCACGAGCTGCGCACCAAGGACCCCGTGGTCGACCTCCGCATTCTAAAAAGCCGGCAGCTCGCGGTGGGCGTGGTCTTTGGACTCGTCCTGGGCGTGTGTCTCTACGCGACAGTGTTCGTCCTGCCGGTCTACTTGCAGAACGTCCGGAACTTCACCGCGAATCAGACCGGCTTGGTGATTCTCCCTGGCGCGCTCGCCAGTGCGTTCACGATGGCGGTCATGGGGCGGACCGCCGGCAAATTCGACGGACGGCTCTCGATCCTAGCGGGCGTCGCAATCTTCGCGCTGTCGATGTGGAAGCACGCGCATTTCACCACCGAAAGCGGCATGTCCGACTTCTTCTGGCCGCTGATTTTCCGTGGCGTGGGCCTCGGCCTGATCTTCGTGCCGCTCACGAACCTCGCGCTCGCCGATCTCCCCATGTCCAGGATTCCGAACGGGACGGGCTTGTTCAATCTGATGCGGCAGCTGGGCGGCAGCGTGGGCATCGCGCTCTCGGCGACCCTGCTGCAGCGCTTCACGGCGATTCATCGCGCCGATCTCGCGGCCAACGTGACGCCGTACGCCGAAGCGACACGCGAGCGTGTCGCGATGATCACGCAGGCGCTCATTGGGCGGGGCGAGCTGCCGGCCATCGCGCAGACGAAGGCGATCGGATTCTTGAATGGCGTCGTGACGAAGCAAGCGATGATGCTGTCGTTCGACCAGCTGTTCCTGCTCTTCGGGACGGCATTCGTCCTGTCGCTTCCGCTGCTGCTCCTAATGCATCGCAGTAGAGGAATGCCGGGAGGCGGCGCAGCTGCTCACTGAGCTTCCGCCATCGCCGCGGTCACGAGGAGGGCGCGCACGATACCGAGCGCGCCCGTGTCGTTTTCATACCACTCCGTCGGCAGGTGTGCATCGCCCGCGCGGCCACCCGCGCCCAGGGCCACCGCGGGGACGCCGAGGGCGATGGGGACGTTCGCATCGGTCGAGGCACAGGCGAGCTGGTGGTCGTGGCCCACCGCACGCGTCGCGGCGACCGCGGTCTGCACCAGCGGATGCGTCCGGGGCGTGAGGCCTGAAGGACGATCCCCCACGCGCCGCACGTCGATCGTGAGCGGAGCCGTGCCGGGAACGCGGTGGCGATTCTCCTCCTCGAGCGCCTGAGTCAGAATTGCCTGCACCGCCGCGTCGAGCTTCTCGAGCGCGCGTGGATCCTCGCTTCTCAAATCCAGGTCGAACCAAGAGTTCTGAGGAATCGAATTGAGACCGGTGCCACCCCCAAGCCGCACCACCGCGTGCGTCGTGCGTGGTGCGTCGTGCGTGGGAATGCCGGCGATGCGATCGATCGCTTTGCCAACGGCGTTGGCTGGATTGGCGACGCCGTACGCAGCCCATGAGTGGCCGCCGGGGCCGCAGTAGGTGACGCGGTAGCGGCGCGCGCCCAGCGCGCGATGCACGATGCGCTCGATGCCGGCTCCGTCCAGGGCGATAAAGGCGGACGGGCGGACGGTCGGACGGTCGGACGGGCCTAACAAATGCCGGACCCCACGGAGATCCCCGCTACCCTCCTCGCCCACGGTCGCCGCAAACAACACCGATCGCCGGGTGTCCACCCGCGCCCGGACGAGCGCCTCGCCGATGGCGACGAGTGCGGCGAGACCGCGCGCGTTATCGGCGATGCCTGGGCCCTCGAGCCGGGCCCCGCGGCGCGCCACGGACACGTCCAATTCCGGACCGAAAACGGTGTCCAGATGGGCGGATATGACGATGCATCCGTCGTGTAGGGGCGCAGCATGCTGCGCCCCTACATTGCCCGCGTCGTTTCGATACCATCCCCGCACATTCCCGACATCGTCGATCGCTACATCGTCCAGCCCTGCGTCATCCAGCATGTCCGCGACGCGCGCGCCGCGCGCCCCTTCCGCTCCCGTCGGTGCCGGGATCGCGGACAGCGCGGCCTGGCGGCTGAGCGTCGCTTCATCGGAGCGCTCGATGAACGCGCGCGCGGCCCGCACGCGTTCATTCTGGAGAACGGCGTCGATCACGATGGCAAAGTATGACCTTTAGCGCGGGTTCTGCAACAGTGCGCGGTGTGTGCCTTGACCTCAGAAAGGGGTGACGCGACACTACGCGGATGGAGGAACGGCAGCTCATCTACGACTGGAACAGCGCGGGCGGACCAGACGGTGCGTTCGATTGGAGCCGTGCGCGGGTTGATCTCAATGACGAGACGCTGCGCGACGGGCTGCAGTCGCCGTCGGTGACCGATCCGTCGCTCGACGTAAAGAAGCGGCTGTTGCACCTGATGGCCGACCTGGGCATCGTGGCCGCCGACATCGGCCTGCCGGGCGCCGGTCCTCGCGTCGTCGACCAGGTACGGGCGCTCGCCTTGGAGATCCGCGATCATAAGCTCCCGATCGCCCCGAATTGTGCCGCGCGGACCGTCATCGCCGATATCGAGCCGATCGTCCGCGTCTCCGATGAGGTGGGGATTAAGATCGAAGCCGCGACGTTCATCGGTTCCTCCCCGATCCGGCAGTATACAGAGGATTGGACGGTGGACCGCATCGTGGCAGCGACCGCACAGGCGGTCAGCTACGCGGTGAAGCACGGCCTGCCGGTCATGTACGTCACGGAGGATACGACGCGGGCCAGGCCTGAAACACTTAAGGCGCTTTATGGTGCGGCCATCGAGTGCGGCGCAGGGCGAATCTGTCTCGCGGACACAGTTGGGCATGCAACTCCAGACGGCGTTCGGGCGCTCGTCAAATTCGTCAAACAAGAAATCGTCAAAAAGAATGACGTCAAAATCGACTGGCATGGACATCGTGATCGCGGCATGGGACTGATCAACTGTCTCGCCGCGATCGAGGCGGGCGTGGACCGGGTGCACGCGACGGCGCTCGGGGTCGGCGAGCGGGTCGGCAACGCCGAAATGGACCTCCTGATCGTGAATCTCAAGCTGCTCGGCGCGCACAAGGGGGATATTCGCCGGTTGCCCGAGTACTGCCGGCTGGTCGCCGACGCGGTCGGCGTGCCGATTCCCGTGAACTATCCGGTGGTGGGGACCGATGCGTTCCGGACGGGCACCGGGGTGCACGCCGCCGCGATCATCAAGGCCAAGAAAAAGGGGCACAACTGGCTGGCCGATCGGGTGTATAGCTCAGTACCGGCCGAGGAGTTTGGGTTCGAGCAGCGCATCGAGATTTCGCCCGTCTCAGGTCTGTCGAACGTGAAGTACTGGCTGGAACACCACGGTTATGATCCAGAGGACGAAAAGGCGTGCCGCACGCTGTTCGATGCGGCGAAGCGCACCGACCGGGTTTTGTCCGACGAAGAGTGCCATCGGTTACTGAGCGCATGAGCTTCCGCGACATCGAGAAGTCGTTTTTCGATCTCTATTGGCATCTGGATCCGGTGGCCGCCACTCAGGCCGGCGTGCCGGGCCACGATTACCACTACGGCCGCTTCAGTCCCGCCGCGCTCACGCCCCACCTCGCGGCACTCAAATCGATCGCCTCCGCGCTGGAAGAATCCAACGCTACCGATCTCGACGAAGAGATCGACCGCACGGCGCTGTTGAACGAGATTCGCGTCATGCTGCGCCGCTTCGAGAACCTGAAGCCGCAGTCGAAGAATCCCGAGTTCTGGCTCTCACATCTGCTCGGCGGGCTGCACCACCTGCTGCTCTCCGCCGACCGCACACCCGCCGAGAAGGCTGCCGCCGCGATCGGGCGACTGGAGGACATCCCCGCTTTCCTCGATGATTTCAAGGCCTCGCTCGACGAGCCGGTGCGCGTCTTCGTCGAGACGGCGATGCGAATGACGGAGGGCGGCCGCTTGCTCATCACGGAGCTCGCCGCCGCGCTCGGCGCCCAGGCGCCGATGCACGCCGCCCGCCTCTCGGCCGCGGCGGAGCACGCCCGCGCGGCGCTACTCGCCTTCGACTCGAATCTCGAACGCTGGCTGGAGATGGGGACGGAGCAGTTCGCGATCGGCGAGGAAGCGTTCAACTTCCTGCTGCACTATCAACATGCGCTACGCGATACCGCGCCGGAGCTGTGGCGCTACGGTTTGCGGCTGAAAGAAGAGATCCAGGCGGATCTCGAACGGTTGGCGAAACGGCTCGACGGAGGCAAGCCGTGGCCGGAACTCGTGGACAAGCTGCGGGGCGATCACCCCGCTCCGAACGAGCTGGTCGACGCGTACGCCAGGGAGATGGCTCGCGCTCGTGATTTTGTGGACCAACGGAAGCTGGCGCCCATACCCAAGGCGCCGCTGGGCGTCATTCCCACGCCGGCCTTCATGCGTCCGGTGATTCCGTATGCCGCCTACGACAGCCCCGGGGCCTACAGCCGCGACCGCACGGGCTGGTTCTATGTCACCGTCCCCGATTCGCGCCTGCCGGCGGCGCAGCAAGAGCGGATTCTGCGCGACCACTGCCGCTACGAGCTGGCCGCCACCGCGCTCCACGAGGGCTATCCCGGCCATCATTTGCAGCTCGTGATCGCCAAAGAACAGCCGTCGCATGTTCGCAAAAACCTCTGGACGCCCCTTACCGTCGAGGGGTGGGCACTGTACTGCGAAGACATGATGGGTGAGCAAGGGTTCTACGCCTCGGACCAGGAGCTCTTCTTCCAGCGCGTGCACCTGTTATGGCGAGCCATGCGCATTCTGCTCGACGTCGGCCTGCACACGCGCGGTCTGACGCGCGAGCAGGCGGTCGATCAGATGGTCAGCGAGCTGCACGTCGAGCGAGGCAACGCCGAAGCCGAAGTGCGGCGTTACTGCGCCTGGCCCGCCTACCAGCTCTGCTACGCCGTCGGGCGGCGCGAGTTGCTCCGGCTGCGCGACGACTTCCGCAAGGCGAAGGGCAACAGCTTCTCGCTGCGCGCCTTTCACGACGCCGTCCTCCCATACGGCGGCCTGCCCGTCACACTGATTCGCTGGGGACTCGGCTTGGGTGAGTAACCGTCCCGCCCTCCCACGGCAGGTCAAGCTGTTCGCTGCTGTATCCCTTCTCAACGATTTCGCGAGTGAGATGGTGTATCCGCTGCTCCCGGCGTTCATCACCGGTGTGCTGGGTGGCGGGGCGGTGGCGTTGGGCGCGCTGGACGGCGCCGCCGATGCGGCCGCGGCACTCGTCAAGCTGGTCGCCGGCCGGCTGGCCGACCGGCCGTCACGCCGCGGGCCGCTGATCGTCGGCGGTTACTTCCTGGCGGCCGCCGTGCGTCCCATCATCGCAATGACGGCGGCGGCCTGGCAGGTGGTCGTCCTGCGGGTCGTGGACCGGCTCGGCAAGGGTCTCCGGACGCCGCCGCGCGACGCGCTGATCGCGGATGTGACGCCGGCGCCCATCGTGGGCCGCGCATTTGGATTGCAGCGCGGGCTGGATCACGTCGGAGCCAT
>Ga0307302_10000029_pt1 | contig 51928 bp, 42 predicted proteins | sample ER_DNA_183_FD_194490 | JGI IMG/M metagenome (GOLD analysis project Ga0307302, IMG submission 194490) | Bulk soil microbial communities from the East River watershed near Crested Butte, Colorado, United States - ER_DNA_183 | ecosystem: Environmental > Terrestrial > Soil > Floodplain | place...
TCGCGGTGCACCCGACGCAGATCTACGAGACCATCGCGATGCTCGTCGTGTTTTGGTTGCTGTGGCGGCGCCGCGATCACGGGCATGCCATCGGCTGGCTGTTCGCGTGCTACCTGGTATTCGGAGGGTTGGAGCGCTTTCTGGTGGAGTTCGTGCGTGCCAAGGACGACCGTCGGTTGGGAATGTTTTCGCTGGCGCAGGCGATGAGTGTGCTGCTCATGTTGGTGGGAGGACTCCTGATGCTCAAATGGCGGGAGCCGGCTGGCCCGCAGCCGCTGCCCGAATCACTGCGACCGAAGCAGGTCCCCCTCCGCGGGAGGGCCTGACGGCTTTGGTTTTGACCGCATGGCCCAGACCGCTGCGACGATCGCCAGCACCAGCAGCAATCCCTGCGCGATCAGCGACTCGACGGTTGGATAGATCCCGAGCACGGGAATGCGGGGCGCCCCTTCGATGACGGTCAACGGCATGATCGCCGCGCCCTGCAGCTCCGCGATGCCCTTCCCCGCGAAGACAAACGCCATGTAGTAGAGCATGACGCCCGTGACGGCGAAGAACGGCTTCATCGCCACGCGGAGCCCAAGCTGATTGACCACCAGGTAGATGGCGACCAGTCCGACGGTGCCGGCTGCGATTCCCGCGACGACCGGTACGCTGCTCGAGCCCGCCGAGGTGAAGAGCGCCTTGTAGAACAGGATCGTTTCGAATCCCTCGCGATAGACCGCCAGAAACGCGACCGCGCTCAGTGCGAGGCCGGAACCGGACGAGAGCGCACTCTGCATTTTCCCGCGCACGAATGCGGTCCACTTGGCGGCTTCGATCTTGGAGAGAAGCCAGTAGCTCACGTAGAAGAGCACGGCGGCCGCCAGGAGCATCGTCGCGCCCTCGATCATCTCGCGTTGTCCCGGCGTCACCTGAAGCAACAGCTCGACCAGCACCCAGGTGATGACGCTCGCCCCAACCGCCGCCCACGCGCCGCGCGCCACCTCGCGCCGCCGCTCGGACGCGCCCGCCTTCGCGAGGAAGGTCATCAGCGCGGCGACGATCAGAATGGCTTCGAATCCTTCGCGCACGAGCAGGAAGAACGACGCCACGAAGAGGCTCATCCCCGACGGTCGATCCGCGACGACGCGCTCCGCACGCTCGAGTCCCGCCAGCAACCGCTCGCGAATCGTGTGGCGCTCCGCATCGTCGGCTTTCGCCACGCGCGTGCGCAGCCACGCGAAGTTTCCTTCCAGCTCGCTCGCGAGTCCGCCATTCTTGGCGCGAATCGCGGTCTCGACCTGCTCGAACGTCATGTACGCGTCGACCGCAATCTTGTCGGAGCGCCGCGCCAGCGCGGAGTCGATCTGGTGCCGCACGGCCGCGAAAATGGCGGCCGTCGCTGATCCACCGTACTGCATCGCGCCGACGTAGGACGCGACCACCCAGCGGTCTTCAGCCGAAAGGTCTGCGGCAAACTCCGGCATCGCGGTCCCCGGAGTGCCGATCGAGACCCGGCGGAAGATGTCGAGCAGCGACTTGTTGCCTAAGACCCGCGGATCGGTCAGGTTCGCCGGCGGCGGTCCCTTCAGCGATTTCGCTTTCGGGCCATCCCCCCGCCCCGATTCCCCGTGACATGCGCCGCACTGCTCCCGGTAGACGATGGCACCGCGCTCGAGCGACGGCGGACGGGAGGGCAGCGGTTCGACGACCTTGGGTCCACCCGCCGCGTTCGTGATGAGCACGACCAGGCTGTCGGTGACGCGGTTGACCGAATCCGGAGGAGCGAGCGATTCGAGGAGCTGGGTGATGTGTGACAACGTGCGTTGCGTGTTGGCGCGCGCGGCCACCGGCAGCCCGGAGACGTCGAATTGCGCCTGCTGAATGAACAGCTTGGCCTCGTCCACTTCCTCGGGCTGGGTGATCTGTCCGCCGGCCGGGACTACGCCGAGGGCGTACTCCTTGGCTGCCAGGGACGCGGCGGCAACCACGCGCCGCGCCAGGGCCAGAGAGTCAGGCGCCTGCCCTGCGAGTGGCTGTGCAAGGCAGCCGGTGACCAATAGGAGAGTTTTAGACACCCGCACGACAAATACTAGAGTAAATTTGTCGGAATTTCAATCTGTTGATAGGACTGCAATTGCGATCGCTGCCTCATGCGTATGGGAGAGGGACAGCAGGATCCGCGTCACCCGAAGTTCCCTGGCCCGCCGTTCGGCAATCCCGGTGAGCAAGACGTCCGGCCGGCCGTCCGGCGCCCGGGTCACCTCGATGTCCCGCCACCCGATCCCCCGGGCCGCCTCACTCCCCTGGAGTGCCTTGTAGACCGCCTCCTTGGCGGCCAGGCGAACCGCGACATGCTCGGCGGGATCAGGCCGCGAGCGGCAATACTCGGCTTCGGCGGGGGTGAGGAGACGATCGAAGACGTGCGCGCCCTTGTCGGCCAGCATGGCGCGCGCGCGCGACACCTCGACGAGGTCGACCCCTACTCCCACCGCGCTCATGGGACCGGGCGCGCCACGAAGAGGCGCCGCCGGTAGCGGTGTCCGTCCACCTCCACGACGATGATGTACGCGCCATTCACCACGCGCCGCGCTCCTCCGCGAAGGGTCAGGTCCCAAACATATTCGTTCGTCGCGGCGGGCACCGTGGTCTGGAACAGCCGCTCGCCGAGGAAGCTGAAAACCGACAGGGTCGCGTTGCCGGTGGCGGCCGGCCACGAGATCACGACTTGATCGCTCCGCACCGGGTTCTCCGACACCTCCGCGGCCGCTGCCTGTGCGGAGGCCGATACCGCCCCGCACAGCAGCAGCGCTAGAACCCCAGTTGTTGCGCGAGCCATGCGGGAGCGGGCAGATAACCGCCGAGCATCAAGCCGAGCCCAACCAGCAGCAGGGTGAGTGGCACCCATACGACGAAGATCGGCCAGAGCGACGGTCGCCAGGCGGCGAGGGCCTCGATCTCGGGATTCCAGCGCTCGCGCTCCGCTTCGACCTCGGCCTCGAGGGCGAGCCAGGCGGCTTCGAGCCGCCGCGCTACGGTGCGGAGCGCATCCTGCCAGGTCGCGTGCGCGTCCTTTTCGAGCACGGACGCGTTCGCGGCGTGCGCCGCGGCTGCTTCGAGCTCATCGAGCGCCGCCACGAATGGGCCGCCGCCCGTTCCCAACCGCGCCACGATCGCGCGCTTTTCGGCATTGGAGAGCAGGTGGCGGCGCAGCTGCAGCCGCGGGAAGCGCACCTGCCGCGCGGTGCGCGTGATTTCAGCGTCGAGCGCATCGGCGACTCGGGCTCCCGCGCGCCGCACGGCGTGATCCCACGCTGCCGCCCAAGCGCTCCGTCCCGTGACCTCGAGCACGCGCGCGCGCGTGTCGCCATCGGCTTCCCGCGCCGCCGCCGCGCGGCCCTCGCCGCCCAGCTCCAGCACGCGGGTCGCGAGCTCCTCGCGAATGTCGTCGACTGGCACCCACGGATCGAGCAGGCGTCGCGGCACGATGATGCGCCCGAGCGACGGCGCCAGCTCGGGGACTCGCAGCGGCATCAGCAGCTTCATAGCGCCAGACGTGCGGTCCGCCCCGTACGCTCCTCATACGCGCGAACGAAATGTGGGAGTGCGTCAGGCAGGAACCGGTCGCGCGAGAGTCCGGTGGCGCGCACAGCGCCTTCGATCGCCTCCGGCTCGCCCTCGACCTCGACCAGCACGTCCATTGCGGGATACCACTCGATTCGCACCATCGCGCCGGCCAGCCGGTACTCCGCGATCTTGCGATCGATGCGCAGGACGACCTCGTAGCCGAGGCGCTCGAGGATGATGCGCGCGGCCTCCGGCTGCGCGACCTGCGTCTCGTGCTCCTCGCGATGCTTGTAGCCGTCGCGAACGCTGACCGGCCCTTTCCACCCCAGGACGCCGAAGGGCGCCGCACCGGTGTCAGGGCGAAACACGCGCAGCCGTAACACCTCGTCGTGCCGCTCGAGCTTGTCCTTGCGATCGTAGCGCCGGTCGATCATCTCGCCGCGAAACATGAGCTCGCCGCCCGCTTCCATGATCGCGGTTTCGAGCGCGGCCGGATCGTCCACGCGCGCTTTCAGCTCGAGCTCGTCCGCGGACTCTTGCGAGGGAGATTTCATGAAAACAGTGCGTCGAGCACCGCTTGCGTGTCGCCGAGGTCCGCGAAGACATGCGTGGCGCCGGCCGCGCGGAGTGCGGGCACGTCGTAGAAACCCGTCGCCACGCCGACCGACTGCGCACCCATCGGCTTGCAGCAGGCGACGTCGTCGGGCGTGTCCCCGACGATCACGATGTCCGCGCCGCTGAAGGGGCGTCCGGTGTGCTGCGCGGCACGACGCGCCGCGACCGCGGGAAGATCAGGCCGGTGATGGGAATCCGAGCCGAACGCGCCGACCACGAAACGCGCGGGATCGAGGCCTGCCGACCGCAGCTTCAATCGCGCCCCATGCTCGACATTCCCGGTGAGCAATCCGACGAGCGCGCGGCCGGCCGCTTCATGAGGCTCGAGCGCACTGAGCAGCTCCGTGATGCCGGGATACACCTTCGTCGTCTGGGTCGGCTTTTCGAGCTCGGCGGTGAGCAGCTCGACGTAGCGGCGGCACACCGCCGTCACGCGATCGTCCGAGGTCGCGTCCGGATGGCCCGCCAGCTCCAACAGCTCGCGCACGATCTGCGGATCGGTCTTGCCGTCGAAGCGGTACCCGTCGATCGGCCCCGCGGTCCCCACTTCATCGAGCAGGGCGCGGTGGATCGCACGTCTGCCCGCGCCGGCGGTCCACAACAGCGTCCCGTCGATGTCGAATAAGATCAAACGCATGGAGGGAATATCAGGTGTCCGGTGTCTGGTGTCAGGTGTCGGGGCAGACACCAGGCACCAGACACCAGACACCTATCCGGGCCTGCGAACCCCAACGAGGCTTTCGCGCATCCGCACCATGCGTGGCTCATCACCAAAGAGATGGTCACCGCCCACGCCACCGCGCGACAGCGCCGAGTGCACGATGCGTCCCGCTCCGGCCCAGAGCGCCACGTGCGAGACCCGCCCGCGTTCCGAAAAAAACAGCAGATCGCCGGCTTCGAAGCCTGCGCCATCCGACCCCAGCGCGATCTCCTTTCCCTGGCCGAACTGCTGATCGCTGTCGCGCGGCAGCTTGATGCCGCGCGCCGCATAGACCGCTTGCACGAGCCCGGAACAGTCGATGCCCCACTCGGTGCGCCCGCCCCATAGGTACGGCGCGCCGGCGTACCACTTCTGCGCAAGCTCCGGGAGCGCGAGGTGTCGCGCTTCGACGCGCAGCTCCTGCTCGCGGCGCACGTTGCCGGCCGCGACCGCGCCGCGCTGGCCGTCGGCCAACTCGACCACGCCGCGGCGGAGCGTGACGCGCGCGCCGGTCGGCAGTCTGCGGCGTCCATCCGTCGTCAGGATGTCGGCGCTGAGCGAGCGGGCCGTCGCGCGTTCCGCCCAGTCCTCGGCCCAATCGGCCGGACCGGTCGCGACGTATCCAGCGTTGAGCCAGGCGATGTACCCATCGGGCGCGCGCACGCGCAGCCAGTCGTCGCGTCCTTCGAGCACGTCGAGCACTTCGCCGTGAAGCACTTCGCTCACGCGTGGCACCGCCAGCCGCGGCTCGCCGAGCAGCGGCGCGAGCGCCGCGGTGACGACCGCGGCGGGCGGGGCGACGCCGTCGGGGATCAACTGTATTTGTTCACTCAGTCCGGTTTCGCCCGCTAGACGACGCAACGCATCCCGCGCGTCACGACTCGTAGTGACGCCAACCAGTAGGGGCGCAGCATGCTGCTCCCCTACATTTTTCCCGATCGATATGTCGAATACCGCGAGCCGGCCGTCAGGCGCCCATTTGCGGCGGATGTCGTCGACCGCGCGCTCGATCTTATCCACGTCGCACCGCGCGCTCCACCGCCTCGGGTACCACGAGGGCGGCAATCGCCTCGACCTGCATCGGGGACTTCGGCTTCACCGTGGCGGTGCTGATCGCGAAGATGACATCGCCGTCGAACAGCGTTCCGTACGGCGTGATGCGGCGCGCCAGCGCATCGCTGCCCGACTGCGCGAGCGCCTGCAGCTGCACGCGGTCGAGATCTGCGTTCGTCGCGATCACGGCGAGCGTCGTATTGCGATTCAACCGCGCGGGGTCGCCGAATGGCGCGCCGCCCTCGGCAAGGTACCGCAGGCTGTCGACCCGGCCGGCGATGATCTCGCCGCGCGCGTTCCGAATGTCGCCGACGGCATTCACCACGACGAGCGCGGACACGATCACATCCCCGAATTGCGCCGCCCACGAACCCAAACCCGCCGGAATCATGTTCTCGAGCCCGGCGGCCTTGCCGCACGTAGCCCCGCGGCCCACCCCCACGCGCCCTTCGGCGTAGTCGGCGCTCGCATTGTCGCACGCGCGATACGCATCGTCGGGGCTGGGCCAACCCAGCGGCTTCCCGGCATTGCCGAGATCGAAGATGACGGCCGATGGAACGATGGGAATCGTTCCCTTATCCCCAACCTCCAGCCCCCGACCCCTTTCACGCAGCCAGCGCATCACACCGTCCGCGGCGCCCAACCCCAGTGCCGAGCCGCCGGTGAAGAGAATCGCATCGATGCGCTCGACGAGGTGGCGCGGATCTAAGACGTCTAGCTCGCGGGTACCGGTGGCGCGGCCGCGTACCCAACCGGCGGCACGCATCCCCGTTTCCGGCGCGAGGATCACGGTGCAGCCGGTGCCGTGGTCTTCGATAGTCGTATGCCCGACGGTGATCCCGGGGATGGCCGCGAGGTTTGTGGGTGATGCGCTCATTGACGCGCCAAGATAACGTCGGCAACGTTGACGGCCATGACAGCTTCCAAAGTCCCCCCTCTCCCTCCGGCCGCCGCCGATCGCACGACCGTGCTCGTCGTGGACGATGAGGATGGTATCCGGCAGGCGCTGACGCGGTTTCTGACCCGGCTGGGTTATGACGTGCAGGCAGCGGCCAACGCAGCCGAGGCGCTCCAATTGCTGCCCGCCCACCATCCGCAGGCGATGCTGTGCGATATCCGGATGCCCGAAACGAGCGGCGTGGAGCTGCTCCCCAAAGTGCTCGCCCAGGATCCCGATCTCGCGGTCCTCATGCTCACCGCGATCGACGAGCCGCGCACCGCGATCGAGTGCCTCAAGCTCGGCGCCTACGACTATCTCATCAAGCCGGTGGATCTCGAGGAGCTGGAGTTGTCGTTGCAGCATGCGTTGCGGCAGCGCCAGCTGGAGGTGGACCGGCGGGAGCTCGAGCAGTGGCTGGCCCGCGAAGTTGCGGTGCGCACACGCGAGCTCGAGGAGCGCTCGGCCGCGATCGAGGAGGTTGCGCTGGATGCATTGGCTGCGGCGAAGGACTGGGAGGGAACGGAGGCGGCGCTGAGCAAGCTGGCGGAAGAACTGGGCGCGCCGCGCGACGAGCTCGCGCTGGAACTGAAGCGCCGGCGAGCGGGGGCTTAGGCTTTTCCGGCCTTCGCTTTTTCCTCGCAGGCCTTGCAACGCGTCACGCCGCGGAACGTGCATATCAGACAGATGAACGTGCCACAGTCCGAGCACGGATACCCTTCCGACGCCCGCTCTTCATTTCCACAGGCGCGACACTGCATGCCGTCGTGTTCCTTGAGCTTGGGCTTGTCCATGGGCCTAATTGTAGGCGATCGGATGCCGCCGAGCCACCTCAGAGGTTCAGGCTATAGACCTTGATCTTGTTGATCAGGGTCGCGCGCGAGATTCCGAGCTCCATCGCCGCGCGCGTGCGGTTTCCGGCGTGATGTCGCAGGGTCCGTTCGATGTGCTGCCGCTCGATTTCCGACAGCGATTGCGCCGTGTAGCGGCGGTCGCCCGTCGCGCGCTGTCGCAGATCAGCGGGTAATTGCTCGAAGCCGATCGTCGGTTGCCCGCGCGCGAGAATCATCGAGCGCTCGAGGACGTTGCGCATCTCCCGGACGTTCCCAGGCCACTGCGCCGACAGCAGGCGATCCAGCACGTCCGTGGTGCACTCGCTCGGACACCCGGGCAGCTGCGTCTTCAGGTCTGCCATGATCCGCGTGATCAGATTGAGCCGGTCCTCCCGTGAACGGTCGCGCACCGGCGGGAGTACGAGCGGCATCACGTTCAAGCGATAATAGAGGTCTTCGCGAAACCGCCCCCCTTCCACTTCGCGTACGAGATCGCGATTCGTCGCCGCGATCAGCCGGGCATCGACGCTCAGCTCGCGCGTGCCGCCCAGCCGCCGGAATTTCTTCGTCTCCAGCACCTTGAGCAGCTTCGGTTGCAGCTCCAGGGTCAGCTCGCCGATCTCGTCGAGAAAGATCGTGCCGTGATCCGCCAGCTCGAACAGGCCGACCTTCCGTTCTTTGGCGTCGGTATACGCGCCCTTTTCATGTCCGAACAATTCAGAATCAAGGAACGTCGCCGATAGACCGGCGCAGTTGACCTCGACGAAGGGACCGCCGGATCGGGGAGAGAGATTGTGGATCACGCGCGCCACCCATCCCTTCCCCGTCCCGCTCTCACCCTGCAGCAGCACGGTCGACCGCTCGCTCGCTGCCAGCAGCTCGATCTGCCGCGCCAGCTCCTGCATCGCGGGCGAGACGCCCAGCGAGCCGATGCCCTCGGCCTCGTGATCCAGCGCCCTCAGCCGCGCGTTTTGCCGCGACAGCCGCACCTTTTCGGCGACGCGCGCGATCGCGGCCGACAGATGCGTCATGTCCACCGGCTTGGTGAGAAAATTCTCGGCGCCGAGCTGCATCGCTTTCACCGCGGTCTCGATGTCGCCCTGCCCGGTCAGCAGGATCACCGCCGCACCCTCACGCCGCAGCCGCTCGAGCACGACGAGCCCACTCGAGTCGGGGAGGTGCAGGTCGAGCAGCACCACGTCGGGGCGCACGCGGTGGAACGTGTCCATCGCCTGCTCGCCGGTGCCGTCCCGCCACACTTCGTAGCCGATCCGCTCGAAGTAGTCCCCGATGGCGCGGAGCACATCGGCATCATCGTCGACGAGCAGCAGCGTATCAGCCATGATGAGGCTTGAATCCGGGGCCGACGAGCACCGCGAGCGCGCCGGGCAGCAGCCTCGCCTCGAACGGGGTCGTCCCGGTCACCTCGCCGTCCAGCTGTACCAGGCGCGGCGCACCTTCCGGCACCTCGACACGCACCGACCGGCCGCGCGCCCACCACACACGCCGCCCCTTTCCATCCGCCTTTCCGTTGCTCAGCAGCAGCTCGATCACCGCGCTCGCGCTCTGAAACGCGCCGTCGGCGTCGAGCGCCACGACATCGAGCCAGCCGTCATCCGGAACCAGATTCGATCGCAGGGTGAGAAACCCGGGCGGGAGCCTGCCGCAGTTCAGCACGAGGAGCATCGCGGCGCGGACGTCGTGCGCGGTGCCGTCCACCGTCACCCGGTGTGGCGCGCTCCGCACCGAGGTCAGCGTCAGCGCCGCGCGCGCGACATACGCGCCCAGCTTCCAACGGCGCTTTTCCTGAAGGCCCGTGTCCGCCATGAGCTGCGCGTCGAAACCCGTGCCCGCGGCGACTGCGAAGTAATGCGGTCCGTCGGCGCGCTCCACCACGCCGAGGTCGATGGGTTCGCGGCGCGCTTTGAGCAGTGCTCGCGCCGCGCTGGCGGTCGAACGCGGTAGGCGGAGGTTGCCGGCGAGCACGTTGCCCGTACCGCCGGGCACGAGGCCCAGCGCGGTCCCCGTCCCGGCAATGCCGGCCGCGACCTGCATCGCCGTGCCGTCCCCGCCGTGGCTGACGAGGACGTCGAATCCGATCGCCCGCGATTCTTCCGCGATGCGGCGGGCGTCGCCGGGACCCGCCGTGGACCGTACCTCCACGCTCCAGCCGCCGCCCTGCAGGATGTCGCGGATCGTGGTGACGGCCCGCGCGTGCGCGCGCGCCGCGAAGGGATTGGTGATCAGGAGCGCGCGGGTCACTTAGTAGCGCCGCTCCCAGAACAAATCGAAGCCGACCTGGCGCGGCACCGTGGTCGTGTTCAGGTCAGGATCGCCGATCGCGCAGCTGCGCACCGGCTCGAAGCTCGCCTCGGTGCGCCACTCGGGACTGAAGCGGAATTGCAGCGTGGCCCCGAGGCTGTTCGTGAAGCGCGTCTGGCGGCTGCTCTGGCACAAGCCCGCGTTGAGCACAAGGAACGTCTTCGCGCCGAGCGCCCATCCCGCCGCGAACTGCGTGCCCGAGAACCGGTTCATCGGATCGCCGGGGCGAATCTCGAGGTAGTCGAGCGGCACACCGAGATCCGATACCACGGTGCGCTCCAGCTCACCCGCCGCCGCCGCGCCAAGCAGGGAAGCGCCGACGCCGAGGACATAGGCGCGTTGCCCGCCGCTCAGCTCGACCGACGGCCTGCCGGTGATGAGAAACGCCATCAACTCCGCCTGTGAGTAGTCGGCGTGCTCGGCCTGGAGGTTCAGCCGCGGCAACCGCAACGTGCCCCCGATATGGGCGATCACCGTGATCTCGGGCGGCTGCCCCGGCCCCGGCAGCGGATGGACGATGTGAGTGGCTTCGATATCGAGCGCGGCGTCGAGATCCGGCGTGCCGAAGTACTGGACCGTCCCCCGGCGCACGACGAACTCGCGCGTCACCGGTCCGACGATCAACCGATAGGTGCCGCGCGGCGCCTGCAGCGTGCCGCTGAGGAGGTAGTTGTTGCGCACTTTGTTGACGGTGGCGAGGCCCGTCAGCTGGATGTTCGCTTCGTTGGACCGGAGCCACACGTCCTCGCCCATCCGGAGCAGCAGATTGCTGATCTGCAGGCTGTCGAAGAAGACGCTCTCGAACTCGGGGCCCAGCCGCTGCGTCCGGATCAGCGTCGTATCGATGAGGTCCTGGACCCACGGCTCATCGAGGTTCACGACGCGCTTGTTGACGAGATCGGCGAAATGCAGCACGCCCGAGGTGACGGTGCCGCTTCCGCTGAGTCTCGCGCCGAACACGGGACCCGTCAGAGCGACGCGGCCGCTCGCCGTCAGGGCGAGATAGCCGCGCAGGTCGAGCGCCTTGAATTCCGACGTGGTGATGTTCAGCGCCAGTACGGGCTTGGTGAGACGCTCGAGCTGCAGGTACCCGGTCAGCTCGGCCCGGCCGCGTTCGCTCGATGCCGTGAGGCTGTCCACCCGAATCGTGTCGCCGCGGAGCGAAAGGCTGCCGTTCAAGTTGGTGTAGCGGACGCTCAGCGCGGGGATCGTGGCCGCCGCATGCCCGATCTCGAGCCCGCCCCGCAGCTTTGGCGCCTCCCATGTGCCGCCGATCCCGAGATCGGCCGAGAAGACGCCTTCGACATCCTGCACCGTCGTCGTGACCGCGGTGAGCACGCCCAGATCGACGCTGTCGGCCCGGGCCTGCACCGACAGCGTATCCGGCAGCTGCCGCTGGGCGACCGGCACGAGGGCGAGGTCGAGCGGCAGGTGGGCGGTGACGTTCAAGACCTGTTGCCCCGACCGCCACAAGTGCACCTCGCCGTTCAGCCGGCGGTTGCGATAGTCGATGATCCCGTCCATGAACGGCGCGCGGAACGAGCCGAACGAGGCGTTCGAGAATGCGAACGAGCCGCTGTACAAGGGATTCGCGCGAGTGCCGTTCGCGACCATGGTGGCCGTGACGGCGCCCGCGACGCCTACCGTGTCGCTCTGCATGAGCGCGTAGATGCCCGTGAGTGGGAAGCCGTCCAGCGATACCCGTGCGTCGATCGGACCACGGTCTGGCAGATCGCCGCTGACTGTGAGGCGACCCGCACCGGCGCCATTCTTCAGCGACGCCGAATCCACATGCAGCACGGAATCGCCGATTGTCAGCGCCGTCGGACGCTCGAGGAACCACACGCCGCTCGGCAGCAACACGGCGAGCGAATCGACGATCGCGTGCTGCGTACTCCCTCCGGCCGGGCGTGCGTAGCGTCCTCCCGCCAGGAACGCACCGAGGTCGCCGACGCGTGAGCGTGCAAACCACGTGAGCGAATCGCGCGTGCCGCGGGCATGGGCGGACGCGGCGCCGAACCCGAGCCGTCCGTAGCCGAGTGAGTCCATGTTCGCCGTGGCGTCGAAGCGCGGCACGGGTCCGGGCTGATACGCGATCGTGCCGTCGCCTTTCGGCAGCCGCCAACCGCGCCACCGCAGGTCGAGGACGTGGGCGTCCGCGCCGATAGACACCGAGTCGAGCGCGCCATTCAGCGTTGCTCGCACCTGGGCCGATCCCTTGAGCTTGTCCTCGCTGAATGCGCTCGCCGCGTTCGGACCGGCGAGCCAGGTAACGAGCGAATCGAGTACGCCGAGCGTGTCGGCGTCAAAATCGAACGTCAGGGTGCCGTGGTCGGGACGTTGCCATCCGAGGGAGCCGCGGCCGCTCGTCAGCAGCCCCGGCTGCTGCAGTCGCAACGAGTCCACAAACACTTTGCCCTCGGCGAACCGGACCTTGGTCGCCCCGCTGTCGATGATCGTGCCGGCGAACAGCGACGGGGCGAGCAAGACCGAGAGGTCGCCGGTGGGCTGCGTGACGCTGTCCGCTGCGACGCTGCCGGTGGCCGTGAACGTGAGCCGCGACGGCGGCGCGCTGCCGCGCGTCAGCCAGCGTTGCAGGTTGACGTCCAGGGCGCGCAGCGCGAATCCCCGGACGCCGAAGCCCGGATGCACGTCCCGCGCGCCGAGCAGCAGCGTCCCGTCGCCGCGCACCGCCCCGCCGCCGCCCAGCATCGCGAGATCGGCATGCGTCTCGACGCCCGTGAGGTCACCGTTCATGCGGATCGTTCCGGTGAGTGTGCCCCGGAGGGGGAACGCGGCTGCCCGGCCGGTCAGGCCGTCGAGCGACAGCGAGTCGGCGTGCACGTCGGTGAAAACGCCCAACACGTCGGTGCGGAAATCGAGCCCTACCACGCCGCGGACCACACTGGCGGGCCGATCGCCGTCGTGATGCCGTAACGTGCCGCTGAACATCACATTCTTGAGCGTGCCGGTGAGCGTGCCCGACGCGTCGAGCTCGCCCTGGAGATCGAACCCCGGAACGAGCCGCCGCACCGTGCCGATATCGATGCGGCCCGTTTCCACGGCGAACGGCTGAAACGCGAGGTCTTTCCCGGCGACGTTGATTTCGCCCTTGCCGAAGACTTGGGACTCCGGCCAGCCGGGCACGAGCGAATCGCGGAACGACCACTCCGTTTCGATCTTCAGCGCGCTCATCGGTCCGTCCACGATCGTGCGGCCGGTCAGGCGGCCGTGGAACGGCAGCGAATCGATGTAGACACGCGGGAAATCGAGCGAGAGCTCACGCGCGACCAGATCGCCCTGGCGCAGCGCCACGAGTCCCGAGTCGGCGGCGCTGAACGCGTTGACGTGTCCGGTGAGACGCCCCTCGCCAAACGTGAGGTCGAGCGGCCGGAGCTGAATCTCGAGCAGGCGGCCGCCGTGCGAAGCCAGCGTCACGCCGCCGTGCAGGACCGCGCCTTCGGGGAACCGCGGATCGAGGAACCGGATATCGGTCAGCGTCGCGGAGTCCGCCTGCATGACGAGGTTCCAGAGCAGCGTGTCGCGCGGCCATTGGACCGTGCCGCGCGCGCGGAACTGTGTGGCCGGGAAGCGCACGCGCGACAGATCCACGTCGAGCGTGTGGCCCTCGATCGTCACGCGGCCGACGACGTCGGCGATCGACAGCTTGGGGTCGCTGGCCTCGGTCGCGAGCCGCAGGATGTCGATGCGGATGCCTTTTTCACGCGGTGCCTGAATGCGCAGCGCCGCGAGCCGGGCGTTGAGATGCTCGAAGCGCCGGACGCGGTAGCGGCCGTCTTCGCCGGAGTACTCGATCTCTTCGTTGGTGCTGTTGACTTCACCGTGCTTTTGCAGCCGCAGCGTCAGCGACCCGTCCATGATCTGCACGTTGCGCAGCAGGATCAGCGCGCGCGGTCCCGCCGGGCCGAGCGGTCTCACGGTGACGGTGTCCTTCTCACCGAGCCGCAACAGTTCGTCGAAATTGGTCCGGCCATTCGCGTGCTGGACGATGTTGATGATGGGGCGGTCGAGCCGTACCTCCATGAACACCACGCGGCCCGCCGCGAAGTCGATCGGGTTGTAACCCAGCTCGGCGCGGGGCAGCCAGGCGACGAGCGTCGAATCGGGATCGAGCAGGCGCACATCGGTGAGCACGACGCCGGTGAGCAGCGACCCGCGGACCTCGCCCACTTGGATCGAGCCGTGTACCGCGCCTTCGACCACGGTGCCGGCCACGCGCGCGAGCATCGTGCGGCCCGCTCGCGTGCCGACGAGCGCGTTGAGCGCGCCGAGGAAACAGGCGAGCAGTCCGACCAGCGTCCAGAGCGCGACACCCAGCGAGCGGCGCATCTAGAACGCCTGCCCGACGGCGAGCTGAATGATGACCTTTTGCCAAAACGTCTTTTGGGCCAGCAGCGGCGGGTACGCCGAGCGGATCTGCGTGAGCGTCCCGGTCGTTTTATCCAGAAGAAATAGGGGCCCGCGTTCGGTGGCATAGCCGTTGTACGCGGCATCGATCCGCACGGGACCGAGCGGCGTCGCGAAGCGCAGGCCCACGCCCGGAGTGATGCGGATGCCATGAATGGTGGTGAGCGAATCGCCCCGCTCCCACACCTGTCCCGCATCGACGAACAATCCCAGACGCATCCGCTGCGCAAAGATCGGCGACGGAAAGCGCAGCTCGGCGTTGAGCACGAGGGCCGTGTTGCCGCCGGTCGGGGCGGTGGTCACGCCGAGCCACACCGTGTCCCCCGCCTGGGCGGTTGCGACGGGGTCGGTCGCGTTTCTGTCCGTAATGACGTAGACCCTGGGCCCGAGCTCATTGCGACCGTATCCACGGACCGAGCTCGGACCGCCGCCGTAGAACCGCTGGTCCGGCGGCACATAGCCGACTGGCGGCCCGGTGAGCTGAATGTTGCGCGCGAGAATAGCCCCGCCGCGGACCCGCCAGGCGAGTACGGTCCGCCGTCCAAGGGGATAGTACTTGGCGATCTCGAGCTCACCGCGGTTGAACTCGTATGGCACCTGTGAACCGACGAAGTGGGAGGCGTGCACCAGCGTGGCGGTGGTGATGCTGCCCTCCGAAGCTTCGAGCACGCTGTTCACCCGATCGCGCACCACCGTCATCGTCACTGCGCCGAATTGCCGCCGGTCGCGCAAGAATATTCGGCTCGTCGAATCGCACAGCCGGAAGAGGACACAATAGACGGCATCGCTGGCCTCCGTGCGTCCCACTGAGTAGGAGTAACCGAGGGTGACCGGAAAGGCCTTGCGGGCGTTGAGCGTAACGTCGGCGTTGCCGCCGATCGCCTCACGCGTGTAGATCCCGAACTCCGAGCGCCGCTCGAGGACGAAGCCAAGCGTGGCGATGTGGGAGCGCGACAGGAACGCCGGCTGGCGCAGCGTGATCCCCAACGTGTAGTTGAGCGTGTCGATGGTCCACGTGCCGGAGAACGGATTGCAGAGTTGGTTCAATCCGGTCGTCTGGGTGGGAGCGGCGCCCAGTTTGGAGACCCGGGCCGACACGTCGAGCGTCCGCGCGCCGCCGAGGAAGTCGTGCGCGGCCCAGCCGCTCTGCACCCGGAAGCACTCCACCGTCGCATAGCCGAACCCGAGCCGCACCTGGTGGCGGGGGCCTTCCTGCACCTGGATCAGCGCGCGCACCATGGAGTCATGCGGCACTGCTTGCTGCGGCGCGACCGAATCCACCAGCAACACATTGACTGAGTTGAACACGCCCATCCCATACAGATCGCGCTGGGTCTGGTAGAGCGCGTCCAGGTTGAACCTGTCGCCCCGATGCACCGACATGACGCGCCGGACCGTGCCGGTGTCCACGTCGCGCAACCCGCGGATCATTACCTCGCCGATGCGCATGCGGGGACCCGGCTGCGCATCGAGCTCGACCTCGGCTTTCAGGATTCCCGCTTCCGAATCGAAGTTCCGCAGCACTTCGGCGTAGGGATAGCCGTTGTTCCGCAGCCGCGCGACGATCGTGTCGGCGGACGCCTGCATCATGAAGCGGTTGAAGGGATCGCCCACCTGCAGCGGCAGCTCCCGCATCAGTCTCGGCACATCGAAAATGCTGTCCAATCCACGCACCTCGAACCGGGCCACCCGCACCGGTTCGCCTTCGTGAATGCGGAACGTGATGTACGCATCGTGGGAGGTGCGCTGCACAACGGTGTCCACCACGGCGTTCATGTAGCCGCTTTGGCGATAGAGCAGGATCAGCCGGACGACGTCGCGGCGGAATTCGATTTCATTCAAGTAGCGTTTTTCGCCGAGACCCAGTGAGCGGATGACCGGAAAGCGCGCCCACCAGCTCGATCTTGTCGTCGCGATCGCGCTCTCGAGCGTGTAGTCGTCGAGCGCTCGGTTACCGGCGAACGACAGACCCCGAACCACCCGCTCCTGTTCTTGAGCGGCGAGGACGGTTGTCGCGACCAGGGCGGCGAGCAACAGGCAGGGTATGACGCGCAATTGACGTAGTTTGCCGATCTTTGCTATGTTGCGACACTTGCTCCGCACTGTCAACCTTTTCGACACCGCCAAGAGCGTCCTGTTCCTGTGTTTTCTCGTAGCCTGTCGTGGTTCAGGCGGAGGAGACCAGGTTCGGGGTCTGGTCTATTACGAGACATACGACCCACGGTCGCTCGACCCCGCCCTCTCTACCGACGTGCCGACGGGCGAGATGGTGACGCTGCTGTTCGACGGACTCACCCAGTTCGACGCCGATGGGCGGCTTCTGCCGGCCCTATCCGACCGCTGGACGACAGACCCCAAAGGGCAGCGGTACGTCTTCCATCTCCGCCCGGGCGTCAGCTTTCACGACGGCCGCCCCCTCATCGCCGCTGATGTTAAGCGCTCCTTGGTGCGCGTCCTCAATCCCGCGACACACGGTGGGCGGGTGTGGCCGCTCCTCCCAATCGCCGGAGCCGGCGACTTCGCGGACGGACGCGCACGGGATGTGCGTGGCATCGAAGTCCTGGGTGATACCGCGGTCGCGTTCACGCTCACCGAGCCCCTGGCGATTTTTCCAAAGTTCCTCGCCATGCCTGTCGCGTCGGTCGTGCCGTCCTCCGTCCCAGCGGACTTTGGACAGCGGCCCGTCGGCACCGGGCCGTGGCGCTTCGTCGCCTGGGAGCACGACGATTACCTGCGCTTCGCAAAGGATTCCAATTACTGGGGTGGAGCGCCGCTAGCTGAATCACTCACCGTGCGGATCATTCCCGAAGCGCTCACGCGTGCGGCCGAGTTTCAGGCGGGGCGGATCTCTGTCGTCGAAGTCCCGTTCGGCGAAACGAAGAAATGGGAACAGGAGCATCCGGACTGGCTGAAGCGAAAGCCGGCGCTCCGCGCTGTCTACGTGCCCCTGAACACCCGGCGCGGCCCGCTGCGTGATCCGCGCGTCCGCCAGGCGATCAACCACGCCGTGAACGTCCCCGAAATCTTGCGCACGGTGTGGAATGGCCGGGGCGCCCTGGCGGCCGGTTCGATCCCACCAACGTTGGGCGGCAGTGATCCCGCGCGCCGGCCCTACGGTTACGACACGACCGAAGCACGGCGCCTGCTACGGGCCGCCGGATACCCGAACGGGTTTTCCCTGCAGCTGTGGCGTTCGGGGACGAACGTCGAGATGGGTCGCGTCGCCCAGGCGATTCAGGCGCAGCTCGCCGCCCTTGGCATCCAGGTCGAGATCGTGTCGCGCGACGCCTCCAGCATGCGCGAAGCGGTCCGGAAGGGCGACACCGACATGGCCATCACCGACTGGTGGGCCGATTATCCGGACGCCGACAATTTCCTCTACCCGTTGTTTCACAGCGCGAGCTTCGGCCCGGGCGGCAACTATGCCTTCTACAGCGACCGCGTCACCGACTCGCTGATCATGGTGGCGCGCCGCACCGTGGGTCAGTCGGCGCGCGAGGCGCTGTACGCCCGAATCGACCAGCGCGTCTATGACGCCGCGCCGTGGCTCTACCTCTGGTTTGCCGTTGATCTCTGGGCGGAGCATCCGTCGGTCGACGGCTGGGATGTCCCGGTGGTCTTCAACGGCCAGCACTGGACCAAGGTTCGTGTTGCAGCTCGTCGCTAGGCGGTTGCTGGCGACGATTCCCACGTTGTTCGGTGTTCTCGTCGTCGCCTTCTTGCTGCTGAACGTGGTCCCCGGCGATCCCGTCGCCGAGATGGTGGGCGAGCGGGCCGACTCCGCCACGATCGCCCGGCTGCGCGGGGAGCTGCATCTCGACGAGCCGATTCCCGTGCAATTCGGTCACTATCTCTGGGGCGTCGTACGGGGCGATCTGGGCCGGTCCTACATCACGCAGCGCTCGGTGCTCGGCGATCTCGCCGAGCGTTTTCCGAAGACGCTGCAGCTCGCGGGCGCTGCCATGTTGCTGGCGGTGACGTGCGGGATCACGCTGGGCGTGCTCGCCGCGATCCGCCCGGGGGGCTTGGTCGATCGCTGCAGCATGCTCATCGCGTACGTCGGCGTCTCGTTCCCGGTGTACTGGGTGGGCCTGCTCTTGATCCTGCTGTTTGCGGTCGCGCTGCGCTGGCTGCCGCCCTCGGGATATGGCGGGATTGCGTTCCTGGTGCTGCCGGCGCTCACCCTGGGAACCCGCTCGATCGCGTTTCTCGCGCGCATGACGCGTGGCGCCATGCTCGACGTTCTCCCATCGGATTTTGTGCGCACCGCGCGGGCCAAGGGGCTCAGTGAGCGACGCGTCATCGGCCGGCATGCATTCCGCAACGCGCTGCTGCCGATCATCACCGTGCTCGGACTCGACGTGGGCAACTACCTGACCGGCAGCATTCTGACCGAGACGATATTCTCCTGGCCCGGCGTCGGACGATACGTGCTGCTCGCGATCCAGAAGCGCGATCTGCCGGCGATCCAGGGGAGCATTCTCTTTTTGTCGGTGATATTTGTGCTGGTCAACCTTCTCACAGACGTGCTCTATGCGAAAGCTGATCCTCGCGTCGCTTACGATTAGCGCCGCGCTCACTGTTCCGGCCGGGGCGCAGAGTCGTGGCTCGCTGCAGCAGCGCCTCACGCGCCTGCTCGACCAACCGCCGTTCGACCGCGCCACGTGGAACGTCTACGCCCAGGACGACCGCGGGCGCGTGTTGTTCAATCGCAACGGAGACCGGTTTTCCGTACCGGCGAGCACGAAACTCGTGGTCTCGGCGGCGGCGACCGTCCTGCTGCCCGCCGATTATCGCGCGCGCACGAGCATCTATGCCAACGGCAGCGTCACCAACGGCGTGCTGCAGGGCGACCTCATCCTCTATGGCCGCGGCGACCCGACGTGGTCGCAGCGCTGCTACACGGTCGACACGCTCGCGCCGGGCGGCTGTGACTCGACGTGGACTGTGGTGGATGCGATCGCCGATTCCCTGCGCGCGCACGGAATCCGGCGCATCGCGGGCAGACTCGTCGGCGACGGCTCGTATTTCGAGCCGACCCTCACGCATCCGGGCTGGAACTCGTTCGATCTCAACTGGTGGTACGCGGCACCCATCTCCGGGCTCGGGTTTCACGACAACAGCGTCGATTTCCAGATCACGCCCGGGCCATTCGTCGATGCCCCGCCGGTCATCACGTGGAATCCCGATCTGGGCCTCTTCACGTTCGAGAACCGGGCCCGCACCGTGGCTACCGATTCGTCGTCGACGATCGGCGACAACTTCTTCCGGAGGCCGGGGACGCTCGACATCTGGGCCGAGGGGACGGTGTCGTTGACCAGGTCGCCGTGGATCGAGAGCTTCGCCCTTCCCGATCCGAATCTGTACGCCGCCCGCGCCCTCGAGATGTCGTTGCGGAAGAAGGGGATCTCGGTCGGCGGCGGCACCGCGAGCACGACCGATTCGATGGTCTATCGGACGCTCCGCTGCTGCGGCAACCCGTTGGTTGAGTACCACGGCCGGCCACTGCCGGACATCGTCTTCCCGATCTTGAACACGAGCCAGAACTGGTTCGCGGAAACGTTGCTGAAAATCCTGGGACGAGAGGTGGGCGATACCGGAAGCTGGGGAAAAGGCCTCGACATCGAGAAGCGGTTTCTCGTCGATTCGGTCAAGATCGATTCGACGGCCTTCTCGCTCGAGGATGGCTCCGGGCTGGCCGCGGGCAATCTCGTGACGCCGCACGCGTTCGTGCAGCTGCTCGCCTACATGTATCGCCATCCCAAACGCGCGCCGTTTCTTGCCGGCCTGCCGCGCGCGCAGCAGCGCGGCTCGCTACTCCGACGGTTTGCGGGGACGCCGCTCGAGGGGCGCGTACTCGCCAAAACCGGATCGATCGATCGCGTGAATACGCTGTCGGGGTACATCGAGCGGCCCGACGGACGGGTGATCACCTTTTCCATCCAGGTCAACGGCCACGATGTACCAACCCGGCAAATGCTTGCTCAAATTGATTCGGTGGTCGTACAACTCGCCCGGTAGTGTCAGGAGCCGAGCGGCATTATTCTTGCGCGGACCTCACGCGGCTGCTCGAGGCTGCGACCTTCGTTAGTCGTATTTGGTTCGTGCGAGATCCCAGCCTGTACTGCATTGCCCGAGGGAGTTGGCGCGATGGGAATCGTACAGGTGGTAGAAATGGTGTGTGCCCCTGTGCTTGGCGGCTTGATCACTCACTGGGCCGTCGAGCGCCGACGGCTTCGTCGGTTTGTTCAGAGCTTCGGTGTTCTCCCTGCCGACCCTCGTCGCCTTGCCCTTGAAGTGGCCGGCCGCCTCTTCACGCGACCGCATGGCGTTCCTGATCCTCCCTACTTGCTCAAGGCACTCGATCCCGTTGGGGCTACTCCGAGCGCTCTGATTGAGCGAGGCGGGTGCTGCTCCGGGATGTCCCGGCTCTACATTCTCTGCTTGTCGCAGCTCGAAATCCGATCCCATCAAATAACCCTATACCATCGCACGGGACTCGCTCGGCACTGCCTCGTCGAGGTTCGCCTCCCAGACGGGCCACTGATCGCCGACCCATTTTACGGTTTGTACTACACGGATGAGACCGGACGTCCAATAGACCTCGAGCGCTTGCAGAGTGGCGCTACGCCCCGCTTCGCTTCGCTGCCACACAGCGACCGCACCGCTTACCCACCCAACGAGTACTACGATTTCGTTTTCACCCTTTCCAAGACGGCCAACTGGACTATGAGTTGGTGCAGGCGCCAAGCCTACCACTTTCTAACCGCGGTCACTCGAGGTGGCATAGATCGACTGCGTTTGCCAGTGATCCTCGAGTGGCCACAGGTCTTGCTCGGTGCTATCCTGACGTTAATGATCGGTGCCATGCAGGTCTTGGCGTGGGCGTTGCGGTGACCAAGCGGGGGGCACATGAAAACTCAGGCAAGCCTGGTTGTCCTGCTCACTTCTATCCTTGCTCCATCGATGGCTCCCTGCCAGGTCACGACATCTCACCACTGGGTGCGGCTTCTCACCACTGAAGGCGAGACGGTCGATTTGGACACCGCCGCGGTCGGACGCAGGGATGGTTCCTTTATAGTCTGGTTGCGGTGGGATTTTGATCGGCACCGGGCCGCGTTTGGCCCCGAGTACCGGGTGGAGCAAGTTGAAGTCGATTGTCGAGGTCTACGTCAACGTGTGCTGAATGCGTTCGACTCGAGGAAACCGCTGCTGTTTCAGGGCGACAGCACGAGGCCGAGCACCGTACAGCTGGACAGCGCGGACACGACGTGGCGTGCGTATTCCAACGGTAGTCTTGGCGCGCAATCGACGAGCGCGTTGTGCCGGCGTCTGACAAGCGCTTGAAGCTGACGGCGCGCGTAGATTAAGGAATGAATCGCTTTGGCGACCTCATGCACCGTCGCGCCCTGATCGTCCTCACGCTTGTTCTTCCCTCGGTGCTGGCAGGCCAGTCGCCGCCCACTCCGGAGTTGCCCAATGCTGTCATGCTACAATTCATCAGGTTTGCCGACATCTTCGGGAGTCGGCTCGTCGCGGCCTTCGATTCCATCCCTGCAGCCCGATACAGCTACCGGCCTACCCCGTCACAGCAGACCATCGGCTACATCGCCCAACACCTCGAGAATGCGAACTACAGCCTGTGTGAGCGCCTCGGAGTCCTGAAGCACCCTAGGACTCCGAAGGATTCGTTGTCGGACACCGTCAAAGCGCAGTGGCCGAAGGACACCCTCGTCCAACGTCTCGAGGCTTCACTCCGCTTCTGCGACACCGCCATGGAGCAGGTGGGGAAACTCGAGTCGCCTGCGCTTGCGAGCACCTTGCTCGCGTTCGAGACCGATTTGGCAGAGCACTACAGTCAGATCTCGAGCTACATGCGATTGCTCGGCATGGTGCCTCCTTCGGCGCTGCCGCAGCGGGCGCGCGTGGCGATCGAGTTGCCGGCATCGGCGTTGTCACCATACGCCGGCGTCTACGAGCTCGCGTCAGGCCTGGAGCTCGACGTCACGCTGCAGAACGGGGCGCTCCATATCAGGTCGAGCATAGGCAGCGCCGCGGTGCAACTCTGGCCCGAAAGCAACAACGACTTCTTCGCCAAGGACGTGGACGCACAAGTCACCTTTGTGCGCGATGCGAGTGGAGCCGTATCGGGCCTCGTCCTGCACCAGTATGGCCGCGACCGGCCGGCGAAGAAACGTCGATCGTGAAGTTTCTGACTTCAATCTTCTTTCTGACCAAAGATCGCCATGTTCGAGCTGTGGCCCGGCATGAACTTGGCCGTGGGATTCAGGAAGTGCACGGCGTGATTCACGGCAATGCAGGCCTCGGCCACTCCGGTCGCGATGAGCTTCAGCTTCCCCGGATAGGTCGTGATGTCACCCGCGGCGTAGATGCCCGGGAGGTTGGTCTCCATCGTTTGCGCGACTTTGATGTCGCCCTTTTCGATCTCGAGTCCCCACTCGGCGATCGCGCCGAGCGATGAGACGAAGCCGAGCTGCGGGATGACGCAGTCCATGGCCAGCGTCTCTTGTTCCTTCGTCTTGTTGTTGAAGATCGTGACCCGCTCGATGCGGCTCGAGCCCGCGATCTCCTTCAGCTCCCAGAAGGTGCGCAGTTGCATCTTGCCGGCGCTCGCCAGCGCCTGGACCTGATCCACCGTTGCCTGATGCGCGCGGAAACCGTCACGGCGGTGAATCATGACGATCGATTTCGCGATCGGGTGCAGGTTCACCGCCCAGTCGAAGGCCGAGTCGCCGCCGCCGACGATCAGGACGCGTTTGCCGGCGAAGTCGCGCGGGTTCAGGACGCGATCGTGCAGCCCCTTGTCGTTCCACTGATCCACGTCCTTGAGCGGCAGCTTGCGCGGCGTGAACGCGCCGATCCCGCCGGCGATGAGCACCGAGCGACCCGGATACTCGTCCTGGTCGGTGACGATCGTGAACAGCAGCTTGCCGTTTTCCTCGGTTCGCTGCAGGCCGATGACCTTCTGGGCGAGATGAACGGATCCCTTCCACTGCAGACCCTGCTCCGCCATCCCTTTGACCAGATCCTTGGCGAGGATCTTCGGAAAGCCGGCGACGTCGAAGACGTATTTCTCGGGATACAACGCGGTCAGCTGGCCGCCGACCTGATCGAGATTATCGATCAAGCGGTGTGACGCGCCGCGCATGCCGGCGTAAAACGCGGCGAACAGGCCGGTCGGGCCGGCCCCGATGATGGTTATATCTTTCGTCTCTTGCATCGCGCCAACGCTAGCTTGCTTCTCGTCGTGGGTCTACTGGCATGCGCCGGGCACGCGATTGGTACCGCCAGCTGACCCACGACAAGAATCTGCGTGCCGCGCTGGAAGGACGGCCGCTCGTCGCCGTGGACGCCCGCAACAGCTCCCGCGTCACGGTCCTCTCGGCGAAATGGCTGCGCAGCCGCTCGCGCTCCGTTGCCCGTGAACGTAACGTGCGTGGTACGAGGCTCAATGAAGATCTATACCAAGACTGGCGATGCTGGTGAGACGGGCCTGTTTGGCGGCGGCCGAGTCCCCAAAGACGATCCCCGCGTGCGCGCATACGGGGACGTCGATGAGTTGAATGCCGCGCTTGGATTCGCGGCCGCGCTCGCGCCGGCGGATTTCGAGCTCACCATGGTACAATCGATCCAGCGCGATCTCTTCAGCATCGGTGCAGAGCTGGCCACACCCAATCCCGCCAAATTGCGTGCCGCCGTGACAGCGGATCAGGTGAGCGCACTCGAGCAGGTGATCGACAAGTACGAGGCGACGCTGCCGCCGCTGAAGAATTTCATCCTGCCCGGCGGCACGCCCAAAGCCGCGGCATTCCATCTCGCGCGCACGACGTGCCGGCGGGCCGAACGCGCCGTCGTGACCCTGTCGCGCGAACAGCAGATCAACTCCGTGATCATTCATTATCTCAATCGGCTGTCCGACCTGCTGTTCGTACTCGCCCGCGCGGTGAACAAGCAGGCGGGCGGCTCCGACATCGCGTGGTGACGATCCGCGTCCCGCTCGTCGAGCAGCGGGATGCCTCCTACGACATCCTGATCGCTCCCGGTCTCCTCCAGCAGCTGGACAAGATCCTGCCGCGGTACTGTCCAGCTGCGGCCTACGCGCTGATCACGGATTCTCATGTCGGGAAACTCTACGGCGAAGACCTGGTCACTCGGCTATCGGGTATCGGCTATCGGGCGGAGCTGTTCACGTTTCCTGCCGGGGAATGGAACAAGACCCGCGATACCTGGGCATCGCTGTCCGACCGTATGCTCGCGGCACGTCTCGGTCGCGACTGTGCCGTGATCGCCCTGGGTGGTGGCGTGGTGAACGACGTCGGCGGCTTCGTCGCGGCCACCTATCTCCGCGGCGTACCGCTGGTGCAGGTCCCGACGACCCTCCTGGCGATGATCGACTCCTCGATCGGCGGCAAGACCGGTGTGGACGTCCCCGCCGGCAAGAATCTGCTCGGGGCATTCCATCAGCCGCGCGTCGTCGTGGCCGATCCGGAGCTGCTCGGCTCGCTGTCGAGCGTGCAGCTGGCGGCGGGGCTCGCAGAAGCGGTGAAGCACGGCGCGATCGCAGACGCGGAATACTTTGCGTTTCTCGAAACCGAATACGCCGCGATCTTCGCCAAACACGCTCCGGCGCTCGAGCGCGTCGTGCGCCGCTCGGTCGAAATCAAGGCGGAGGTGGTCGCGCAGGACGAACGTGAGAATGGCAAGCGCGCGATTCTCAACTTCGGGCACACGGTCGGGCACGCGATCGAAGCCACGTCGAAGTACGAAGTCCTGCACGGCGAAGCGGTCGCGATCGGGATGGTTTACGAAGGAAGAATCGCGGAGACGCTGGGGATCGCTGCCGCGGGTACGGCGGGACGCATCAAGGCGGTCCTCGAGCGTCTGCACTTGCCCGTCGAACGTCCGGATGCCAGCCGGGTGGACGAGCTGATCGCCGCGATGCGCAACGACAAGAAGGTCCGGGCCGGGGAGATTCGTTTCGCCCTGCCACGCGCCATCGGGATCGCCCATGGCGACGACACGCACGGCTGGACGACCGCGGTCGCGCCTGAGGAGGTGCATCGCATCCTCAGCGCCGAGTGATCGGGGGCGTCAGAACTCGCAGGCCGGATTCGTTGTACGTGGTGTAATCTTCGCATGACCCGGTCCGGTCGGCCGTCGACCAATCTGGGAGCGTGGGTGGGCCTGCTCATCGTCATCACCGGACGACCTATGGTGATGCGCGCGCAGGATCCTCCGGCAAGTACGATCAGCGGGGCGATTCTCGACGCGGAGAGCGGCCGGCCGCTCACGGGCGCGCGCATCGACTTGACGCCGCTCGGGCGCGCCACGATCTCGGATGCCGCGGGACAGTACGCGTTCGAGGATATCGCGCCCGGCGCGTATCAGGTGCTAGTTGACACCACGACGGGCGTCTTGTGGCTGCGGTCGAATGGAACGTCGCGGGTCGTGTTTGAGGCCCGGCGGGCCGGAACCGCCCGAGCGATCGCGCGGCATAACGCGTTGGCTGACACGGCGGTCGTCGTGGTGCACTAGGGCGATTCGTCAGGCCCTGGTCAACACGTAGCCCACATTCCTGTCCACGTCTCCACAGGGGCGAACTAATCCTTCGGATTGACTCGCTGGGGCATGCGTTTACCGCATGCCCCTTCCACTTTCCACAGAATCTGTGGATAGTGGACAAACGGGGGAATGCCTACAAATCAAATAATTTGTGATGTGGAAAACTGTGTTAATTTGCACGTATTGGCATGAAACCCTATATTGGCGCGTGGTTTACGTGGGCTAAACGGCGGCTTCGCCCGCCGTTTCCACAGACAAATCGCGTTTCAAGGGGAGTCGCGCATGGCGAGGTCGAGTGCCGGCAAGGCGAAGGCGTTTTTCCGCACCACCCCCTCTGGAGCATTCGACCAATACCTGCAAGACATACAAAAGCTTCCCCTGATCAAAGATCCCGCGGAAGAGCGCCGCCTCGCACGTCGCGTGCAACGCGGCGATGAAAAAGCAGCCGAGCGTTTGGTAACAGCCAATCTCCGATTCGTCATCTCCTACGTAAAAAAATATCAGGGTCACGGTCTCGATCTCTCCGAACTGGTCGCCATCGGCAATGAAGGACTGCTCAAAGCGGTGAAGAAGTTCGATCCCGACCAGGGCGTCAAATTCATTTCGTACGCGGTGTGGTGGGTCAGGCAGGCGGTGTTGAAAGCGTTGGCGGAGCAGACGCGCAGTGTCCGCATTCCGCTCAATCAGAACTCGCAGCTGATCCGCATGAGCCGCACCGAAACGTATCTGTCACAGGAGCTCGGCCGGGAACCAACGGACAACGAAATTGCGCAGGCGCTGGAGGACAGCGTCGAGAACGTGCGCACCGCGCGCCGCATGACGGCAGCGGAGCTGTCGCTCGACGCGCCGGTCGATCGCACCGACAAAGATGCCGCCACGCTCGGCGAGCGCTTCGCGGGGCAGGAAGGCGGCGAGATCGAAGAGCGCACCGACGGCAAGTTGATGCGCGAGTTCATCGATCGGATCTTCCAGAAGTATCTCACGCCGCGCGAGCGCAAGATTCTCTATCTCTACTACGGACTCGAAGAGGGCAGCGAAGCGATGACGCTCGAGAAGATCGGCGCGCTCATGGGCGTCACGCGCGAACGGATCCGTCAGATTAGAGAGCGGGCATTTGAGAAGCTGAGAGAGTCGCCCGACGGGAAAGCGCTCAAAGGATTCTGGAGAGCGGCGTAAACAACTCAGCTTCATGAGATCAAAGGGGGTCCGGACAGTCTGTCCGGACCCCCTTTTGACTACTATATAAGCATGACCTCCGCCCTGGCCCGGGACCTCGCCGCAATCGTCGGCGATAAACATGTCCGCGAAGCGCGTGCCGAGCGCATCACGTATTCGATGGATGGCCTGCCTACCCACCGCCGCGTTCCCGATCTCGTCGTGCTCCCCGGTTCTCGTGAAGAGTTGATCGCGGTTGTGCGGCTGCTCGCCGCGCTGGGTGTCCCCTTCGTGCCGCGCGGTGCCGGGACCGGGCTTTCGGGCGGCGCGCTCGCCGACGAAGGCGCCGTTCTGCTGGTGCTCACGCGACTGAATCGGGTTCTGAAAATGGACCCCGCCAACCGCCTGGCGGTCGTCGAGCCCGGCGTCGTCAACGCGAAGCTCGGCGCTGCGGCCCGGCCAGCCGGCCTGCAGTACGCGCCCGATCCGTCGAGCCAGAGCGCATGCACGATCGGCGGCAACGTCGCCGAAAATGCCGGCGGCCCGCACTGCCTGAAGTACGGCGTCACGGCCAATCACATCCTCGCGCTCGAGGTGCTGCTCGCCGACGGCTCGCTCGTCGAAATCGGCAGCCCGGGCGGCGAGCCGTGGGGACCCGATCTCGTCGGCGTCTTCGTGGGGTCGGAAGGCAACTTCGGCATCGCGACGAGAATCACCGCGCGGCTCACGCCGCTGCCGCGTGCGGTGAGAACCCTGCTGGCCGACTTCACCGGCCTGCGCGTAGCGGGCGAAGCGGTGTCGGCCATCATCGCCGCCGGGATCGTCCCCGCCGCGCTCGAGATGATGGATCAGTCCTGCATCAACGCCGTGGAAGACTCGGTGTACGCTGCGGGATATCCGCGCGACGCCGCCGCCGTCCTCCTCGTCGAGATCGACGGCCGCAATCCAGACGCGGTTATCGCCGAGACCGAGGCCGTGACCGACATTCTGCGGAAATCTGCGGCCCGATCTGTGCGATCAGCGGCCAGCGAGGCGGAGCGCGAGCGGCTGTGGCAGGGCCGCAAGAAGGCGTTCGGAGCGATGGGTCGCCTGTCCCGTGATCTCGTGGTACAGGATGCCGTCGTTCCCCGTTCTGCCCTGCCTCAGGTTCTCGAGAAGATCTCTACGATCGCCCAACACTACGGGCTCGTCGTGAGCAATGTCTTCCACGCCGGCGACGGTAACCTCCATCCGAACATCTCGTTCGACGCGACCAATCTGGACATGAAGAAGAAGGTCGAAGCGGCGAGCGCCGAGATCATGCAAGCGTGCATTGCGGCCGGGGGTACGATCACTGGCGAGCACGGTGTCGGAATCGACAAGTTGCGGTATATGCCGATGATCTTCGATGCGGAATCGCTGGGAGCGATGCAGGCGGTGCGAAGGGTGTTTGATCCAGATGAACGAGTGAACCCGGGGAAGGTGATCCCGGTACACGCCTGCCGCGAGTGGACGCATGCGCGTGGTTACCGCGTAGGGAGCTCCGGGCCCGCGCCCCGGGGCGAAGCCGCATGACCATTCTCGAGAAAGTCACCGCGCTCCTCGGCGAAGGCGCCGTGCTCGAGGCCGGCACGGATCGCGTGCCCCGCGTCGCCCCCGGCTCACCGGACGCGGTCGCGCTGTTGCTGGGGACCGCGCACCAGGAAGGGTGGCGCGTACGCATCGAGGGCGCCGGCACGTGGCTGCAGAGCGACGCTCCCGCCGACCTCGCGATCACGACCCGCCGCCTCGACCGGATTCCCGCGATCGAGCCGTCCGACCTCACGGCGACCGCCGAGGCTGGCATCGGCCTCGATCAATTGCGGCAGCAGCTCGCCGACCGCGGCGCATGGCTCGCGATCGATCCGCCCGGTCTCGCCGGGCGCACGCTCGGCTCCATCGTCTCGACCGCGACGGCGGGCCCGCTGCGGCACGGCTTCGGACCGATCAAGGATCATCTGCTCGGCGTCACGTTCGTAACCGGCGACGGCCGCATGGTGCAAAGCGGCGGGCGCGTCATGAAGAACGTCGCCGGCTATGACCTCACCCGGTTGCAGGCGGGCGGCTTCGGCGCCTTCGGGGTGATCGTGCTCGTGCATTTACGGCTGCGCACGCTGCCCCGCGCTGATATCACCTACGTGCTCGAGGGCGCGCGCGAAGACCTGACCCAAGTCGGCGAAGACATCGCGGGCGCCGGGCTGACGCCGGCGGCGCTGGAGCTCGTCTCCCCAGCCCTCGCGCGGCGGGAGCGCTGGGTTCTGGCGGTACGCCTTGCCGGATCACCGGCGTTGGTGTCGGCGGACGAAGCGGGTCTTGGCGCGGCGAGTGGCGGCGGCCGGTTCACGCCGCTCCGCGCCGAGGAGGCGCACGCGTTTTGGATGCGGCTGGCGGAGGGATTCTCGGTTCGGCCGGTGACCTTCCGCATCGGCGGCGTGCCGACGGCGAGCGACGAGCTACTCGATCTCCTGCAGCACCAGCTCGGTGATGAATGGATCTCGGCGTCCCCCGCCGCGGGCGCGATCCGTTGGACCGGTGACACCAACATCGATCGCCTGCAGCGGCTGCGCCGCACGCTCGCCGGGCTCGAGGTGCCGCTCACCCTGGAGCGCGCACCGTGGCCCCTGCGTGGTGCCGTCGGTCACTTCGGGGCGTACCGTGAGGGGGTCGGCCCGCTCGTCGCCGGTCTGCGCCGCACGTTCGATCCCGGGGGTGCTCTCGTCGTCGCCACAGAAGGCTCATGACGCGAGGAGGATTCGAGGGGCTGGACGCGTGCGTGCATTGCGGGTTTTGCCTTCAAGCTTGTCCGACGTTCCTTGCCACCGGAGATGAGTCCGACTCGCCCCGCGGCCGCATCGAGCTGATGCGGGGGCTCGAGCGTGGTGAGATTGCCGCGACCGACCCCGCCCTCATCTATCATCTCGACCGTTGCCTCGGCTGCCGCGGCTGCGAGCCGGTGTGCCCGTCGGGCGTGCAGTACGGCCACGGACTCGAGGCGGCCCGCGCTCGCATCACAGCGGAGCGTGGCGTGTCTCCCATGGCTCGCCTCGCGCTCTGGGCGCTGACGACGCCTGGGGTGAGCTCGGTGGTCTATTGGTTCTCGCGTGTGCTGAGAGCGGTACTCCCCCGGAGCTTTGCTGGATGGGGAAGGATTCGGTTCGCCCTGGGAATGTTGGCGGCGACGAAAGCGGTTGGGCGGTTGAGCGGTTCGGCGGTTAGAATCCCCCGCTCACCAACCGCCCAACCGCCCAACCGCCAAACCGCCCAAATCTTTCGCGGCTGCGTCATGCAGGGTCTCTTCTCCCATGTTCACGACGCGACCATCCGAACTCTCGGTGTGAATGGGTACCAAGTCCGCGAAGTCAGCGGCCAGGTCTGCTGCGGTGCGCTGCACGAGCACGCGGGACTGGTCGAAGAAGCCCGCGCTTTGGCCCGCGTTAACGTCGACGCGTTCGGCGACGGCGAGGAGCCGATCGTCGTAAACAGTGCCGGCTGTGGCGCCCTGATGAAGGAATACGGGCGGTTGCTCGGTGATGTGCGTGCGGAAAGATTCGGTGCGCGCGTGCGTGACGTCACGGAGCTGCTCGCCGGCAACGGCATGAAAGGACCCGTGGCCGGGGCGCCGCTCGATTTGCATGTCGCGTACGATCCGCCGTGCCACCTGCTCCATGCCCAGGGCGTCGCCGTGCAGCCGCTCAAGCTGTTCGCCGCCATCCCGCTGCTCGAGCTCGTTCCCGTTCCCGGGGCCGCGGAATGCTGCGGCAGCGCCGGACTATTCACGCTGCTGGAGCCCGAGATGTCTCGAGCCGTCCTGCAGACCAAGCTCGACTGTTTGCGCGAAGCCGCGCCCCAAGTCGTCGCCACCGGCAATCCGGGATGCCTCATGCAGATCGGCGCGGGACTCGCGGCCGCCGGCATCGCGGCACGCGCGCGTCATCCCGTGGAGCTGCTCGACGATGCGTACCGCGCCGCGGGGCGGTACGAGTGACGGGAGGCGCCCCTCCCCGGCGCCTCACGACGCCCGACGGCGTCGAGCTCGCTCTCCACCGCTTGCGCGCCTATCGCGATGGCCGCCCTGCTGTTCTCCTCGTCCATGGCGCGTTTACCAACCACCGCTTCTGGCTGCACGCAGGGATGGCGCATTTTCTCGGCGCCGCGGGGCTCGACGTCTGGCTCGCCGACCTGCGGCATCATGGCGAGAGCGCGCGCGAACCACGGCGCGGTGCGTGGACGTTTGAGGACTGGGTCCTTCACGACACTCCGACGCTCGTCGCGCGCGTGCGCGAAGAGACCGATGGCGCGCCGCTCGCCTGGCTGGGGCATTCCGCCGGCGGCGCGGCGGGGCTGTGCTGGCTCGCGCGCGTGGCGGCGGCCGCGCCGATTCGTGGTATCGTGACACTCGGAACTCCTGGCCCGCGCCGTCTCGGGCCCGTACGGCGTAGCCTGGCCGCCGCGACGATGGCAGTATCGCGGCTGCTGGGCCGGTTCCCGGCGCGCTCGCTGCGGTTCGGCAACGAAGACGAAGCGGCCGAGATCATCGCGGAATGGATGGAGTGGAACGTGCGCGGCCGATGGCTCGGCATGGATGGCTTCGATTACTTTGCCGGCCTTGCCGCGTTGAGCACGCCCTATCTCGGCGTGGCGGGTGGCGCAGACTGGATCTTTGCGCCGCCCAGGGCATGCCGGCAGGTTGTCGAGCGCGTCGGCGCTGCCAACAAGAAGCTGGCGGTCGAGGCGGGTTTGTCGCATCGCGGATTAGTGTTAAGCAAGCGCGCGAAGCTTTCCTGCTGGCCCAACGTCGTGGCCTGGCTGAAGGAGACGCTGTGACCGAAGCGGTGCTGTTCGACTTTAACGGTGTGCTGGTGGACGATGAGTCGCAGCACTGCGAGGCGCTGCAGCGCGTGCTCGCGGACGAGCGCATCACGCTGACGCCCGAGCAGTACTACGCCGAATATCTCGGCCTGGACGATCGCACCGGTTTCGTTTACGCCTATCGCAACGCCCAACGGACGCTGACGACGGAGATGCTCAAGCATCTCGTGACGAAGAAGTCGCAGCTCTACCTCGAGCTCGTTCGCAAATCGCTGCGATTGGTGCGCGGCGCACCGGAGTTCGTGCTCGACGCGGGACGACGATTCCGCCTGGGAATCGTGTCTGGAGCGTTGCGGAGCGAGATCGATCACGTGCTCGGCCAAACGAAGCTCGCCGGTCACTTTGAGATCATCATTGCCGCGGACGATGTCTCCCGCTGCAAGCCCGACCCCGCGTCGTACCTCGCGGCGCACGAGGCGTTGAACCGCCGCCGGCCCATTGCCGCCGGTGCGTGCACCGTCATCGAAGACTCCTTGCCCGGGTTGCAAGCCGCACGCTCCGCGGGAATGGCCTGCGGGATGCTCACGACGAGTCATGCGGCGCGCTCGCTGCAGGGACGCGGTGCCGCGTTCGTGTGGGACTCGCTCGCGGGCCATTCGGCCGACGAGCTGGCCGACTTGTGAGCGACGTCTTCCCCAGCGCCCCCGCGAGCCCGGCCATCACCCGGCTCGAGCGTGACGCGGTCTCCGCCGAGATCGTCGACCAGCTGCGTGCGGGCGCCATCGTCGCGCCCGCTGAAGTCGGGATCATCGATCTGCTGGGTCCCGGCGAAGGCGCCGTCACGTGCTTTCAAGGCTTGCTCACGAGCGACATCGAGAAGCCGGGAGACGGCGCGTTCGTCTATGGGGCGTTGCTCACCCCCAAGGGGATGCTCGTGGTCGATGGGTGGGCGGCGCGTCTTGGGCCGCGCGTCCGCTTCACGGTCCCGGTGGAGGGGCGCGAGCGCGCACTGACCGTGCTCCAGCGCTCGGTCCCGCCACGGCTCGCACGCTCCACCGACCGGACGGAAGACACAGCGGTGCTCCGCATCGCGGGTGCCCACGCCGTCGCCGTCATGGGCGCGGCCGGATTCCCGGTGCCGCACGGCTCGAATCGCGTGCTGGAAGGATCGGTGAGCGGGATTCCGCTCGAAGTCGCGCGCACGAGCGATGTCGCACCGTTTGTGTTTCAGGTGACGGTGGCAGCCGACCATCTCGCCGCGATACAACGACGGCTGGTCGATGCCGGCGCGCACGCCGCGACGTCCGAGGCACTCGAGCTGGCGCGCATCCTGGCGGGGTGGCCCCGGCTCGCCTCCGAGGTGGACGAGAAGACCATTCCGCAGGAAGTGCGCTTCGATGAAATCGGCGGGGTGTCGTACACCAAGGGGTGCTATACCGGCCAGGAGACCGTGAGCCGCCTGCACTTCCGCGGGCATGCGAACCGGCACTTGCGCGGCCTGCTGTTCGAGACCGATCCGCCGGCGACACCGGCGAGCGGCTGGAGCGCGGTCACCCACGAGGAGCGCGATGTGGGACGTGTGACCAGCATCGCCTGGCTGCCCGATGGCGGCGGCTCGGTGCTTGGCCGCTGGATCGGCCTTGCGATCGTGCGGCGCGAGGTCCCCCCCGGCGCGATCGTGCGCGCGGCGGGGCGCGAAGCTCGGGTCGTCGAGCTGCCGTTCGACGCGCCCCGCGTCGATCCCGCGTGACTGTTCTCATCACGGGCGCGGCCGGGCTCGTCGGCACACACGTGCTCGACGCGCTGCGGGCCCGCGGTGAGCGGCCCCGCGCCCTCGTCCGCGAACACTCGCGAGCGATCGCCGAGAGTTTCGGTGCCGAGGCCATCGTCGGTGATGTCACCGACGCAGTCTCGTGGGAGCGTGCGGCGCGGGGCGTCACAGCCATCGTACACGCCGCTGCCTTGGTCGTTACGAGCGACTCTTTCGAGGAATTCACGCGTGTGAACGTGGGCGGCACGCGCCTCGCGGTCGACGCGGCGCGCCGCGCGGGCGCGCGCCTCGTACACGTGTCGTCGGTGGCGGTGTACGGCCGGACGGAGGTCTACGCGGCCGGCGCGGATGGCGTCACGGAAGACTATCCGTTGCAGCCACTTCCCGCGGCGGACTTCTACGCGCGCACCAAGCGATCGGCCGAGCAGCTCGTGCAGCAGGAGGCCGTGCACGGTGGCCTCTCGGCGATCGCGATCCGGCCGAACGTCATCTACGGCGAGCGCGATCAGCTGTTCACGCGGCGGCTGGTCGCCAATCTGAAGCGGGGGCTGCTGCCGCAGATCGGCCCCGGCACGAATCACTTGTCGTGCGTGTACGCGGGCAACGTCGCGTCGGCGATCTTGGCCGCCCTGGCCGCGCCGGCGCAGCCTGGGTTTCGGGCCTACAACGTCACGCGCGACGCCCCGCCCCTCCTCCCGCAGCGCGAATTCTTCGCGACTTTCGCCGCAGCCGTCGGACGGCGGGCTCGTTTCGTTCCAGTGCCGGTTGGACTCGTGCGGTTCGGGGTCGGCATGTGGACGACGCTGTTGCGACTGGTGCGTCCCGGGCGTTACGCGGGGCTCGGCGGCGCGGCGATTGAATTTGTCTTGGGCGAGAACCCCTACTCGACCGAGCGCATTAGAGCCGAGCTTGGCTGGTCACCTCCGTTCGACACGCGAACCGCGATCGCGCGCTCGGTGACCCGGGTGACCCGATTGAACGGTCGAGGGGTACAGATGAGGTAACAGAGGAGGAACGATGCACCGCCGTCTTGTTGCGCTTCTCGTTCTCGCGCTGTCTCCCGTGGCCCTTGCCTCACAGTCTGCCGTCTTTGCTGGATTCGGCATTGAAAACGGCGAGCCAGAGTACGCACCCGGACTTCAGCTGGGTGGCCGTTTCTCGCCCTACGTGGGAGCCCACTTTGGAGTGCGCGTCGACCTGGCATTCCAGACCTTCGTCCGCGTGGGAACGTACGCGACCTCGTGCCCATTTGGCGGTTGCGTACAGCGGACAGGCGATGCCGTTAAAATCTTCAGCGCCAACAGCCATCTGGCGATCTTCAGGCGCAGCGGGTTCGCCTGGACCGCGGGCGTCGGACTCTATGGCATCATCGAGAGCCCTCACGATGGCGCCTATACACGGCCCGGATGGAACGTCGGATTCAGTGCTCCGTTGGGACGCGCGATGTTCTTCGAAGCCCGGTATCACGGACTGGTCGGCAGACAGACGACGCGAGGATTTACCTCCGCGTCGCTCGGCGTCGGCTTCTAAGACAAAAAGCCCGGGCGGCGCCCGGGCTTGATTCCCTGCTACGACGTCGCGTCGTTACGGGCGCCGCGTCGTCCTGCGCGCCGGTGCCGGCGGCGGAGTCGGCGCGGCTGCCTTTGTGGTGTCGGGCGCCATATGATGCATCGTGTCAGCCGGCGCCATCATCTTCATCGAGTCCGCCATTTTCATCGAGTCAGCAGGCGGCGTGGCGGTATTGCTTTGCTCCGCCTTCTTGCACGCGCCAGCAGCCATGACAACGACGGCCACGGCCAATGCGATGCGCTTCATGCTCGCTCCTGTTGAAGTATGGGACGCGTCGGAGAGACGGCGAAACGTACATACGGGACCTACGCAGTCAAGCTGCGCTAACTTATAGCAATCATGCTGCGTTCCGATCGTCGCACATTCCTGGGCTTGCTGTCGTCGCTCGCCGGATCGCTGGCGAGTAAACGGCGCGAGTCGCAGCAGCCAGTCATCGAGGTCCGGCCCACCGCGCTGTTTCAACAGCCCGAAGGGCGCAAGAACCTGGTGCGCATCACCGTCTCCGGACTGAGCGCGCCCGCCGCGCGCGCGCGCGTGACCGACCGGCGCGGCGCGCTGGTCGGGACAGCGGGACTGTTGCCCACGGCGCAGGGGGTGGCGTTGAGCGGCGAAGTCTGGGTCCCGCTCTCGGAACCGTCGGACTTTCAAATCGACGTCGAAGTCGGACGCGACCGCGCGGCTCGGCGGCGGCTGCGACTCACGCCGGCGAAACGCTGGACGCTGTACTGGCTCCCCTCGATCCATACCGATGTCGGGTACACCGATCTGCAGGAGCGCGCGCTCGAGGTGCATCGCAGAAACCTCGACGCAGCGCTTGCCTGGACGGCGACACACCGCGACTTTCGCTTCACCGCGGAATGCGCGCTGCAGGTGCTGTCGTACCTGGAGAATCGCTCGGCCGAGGCCGGCGACGCACTGGTGCAGGCGATCCGCGACGGCAAGATCGCGTGGCAGGGGTTGTTCGCGAACATGCTCACCGGCCTCCTCGATCACGAGACGTTCGCGCGGCTCGTGTGGCCTGCGGGGAAGCTGGCGCGCGAACGGGGCCTGACGGTCCTGTCCGCTCAGATCACCGACGTCCCCGGCCAAACGTCGACGTTTCCCATGCTGCTCGCCGCGAGCGGCGTGAAATATCTCGCCTCAGGGCCCAATCCCGAGCGCGCCGTGCCACTGCTGCCGGCGTCCGGCACCGAAGGCACTGCCTACCCGCAGCTCTATTACTGGGAGGGGCCCGACGGCAGCCGGGTGCTGCATTGGCGCGCGCACCACTACGGCGACGGCACGCGATTCGGCTTCGACGTCGGCCCCGACGAGATGGGACACCGCCTCTCCGATTGGCTGCTCAATCAGCCGGCGTTTCTGGCCCAGAATTGGCCGTACGACACCGCGCTGCTGTACGGCGCCGACTGGCAAGACAACGCGCCTATAAAGGAAGCGATCGTCGCCAACGTTCAGGAATTCGCCCGGCGCTTCACGTTCCCGCGCATCGTCATGGGCCGTGCGGAAGACTTCTTCCGCGATGTGGAGCGCCGCTACGGAACGAAGATCCCGGTCCGGCGCGGCGACACGGGTCTCTACTGGGAGGACGGCGCGGCGTCGACCGCGGCGGAGCTGGCCGCGTTCCGGTCCGCCCAGCTGGCGGCCCGTGCGTCGGAGATCGTCGCGCTGTGGGACGATCGCATCGAGCCCCGCGACGACAACGTTGTTGCGCGCCGCCGGACCCGCGCTGATGCCCGCGCCACGATGTGGCGCGATCTGCTGCTGTTTGGGGAGCATACCTGGGGTGCCGCCGAAAGCGTGGCGGCACCGGCGTCGCGGCAGACCGTGGCGCAATGGGAATACAAGAAGCGCTTCATCGACGCCGGCGCCGCGGCCGCGCGGGAGCACGTGAGCAATGGATTGCTGCGCCTGGGCCGCGCGTGCCGCCCCGGCCGCGGCCGCCTGGTCTTCAATGCCGGCACGTGGGAGCGGACCGACGTAGCCCGCGTGCCGGGTGGCGCGGCGAAATCCCTCAGCAACGACGGTCGGGAGCTCGCCTCGGTCGATCTCGAGAATGGCGACGCGCTCGTCCTGTTCCGCGAGGTACCTCCCCTCGGCTACCTGGCGCTCACCGAAGCAGACCGCGACGCTCGGCCACCCGCGGCCGACGGTGAGGCGCTGGATGCCAAGGGGGGAGGATTCACGGTCCAGATAGATCAGGGGAGTGGCGCGATCCGCTCACTCACCGGACCGGACGGCAAGGAGCGTGTGAAGCCATCGGACTGGTCGGGCTTGAATCAGCTCGTCTACGCGCGCGGCGGCGACCACAGCGCCCTCTGGACGTCCGGCGAGCGCGACGATCTCAAGAATCCGCCGCAGCTCGAGCTCACACAGGCCAAGCTCGTGCGCTGCCGTCGCGAGCGCCTGCCCGGCATCGGGGTGCGTCTCGTCATCGAGCGAGCACTCGAGGGATTCCCGTCCATCACGTCGACGATCACGCTGTACGACGAGCTACCCTGGCTGGACATCGAAAACCGCATCGTCAAGACGGCCACGCTTACGAAAGAAGCGCTGTACATCGCCTTTCCCTTCGCGTTCATCAAGCCAACCGTCGACGTCGAGGTCCCGCTGGGCCGTATGACCGTCGATCGCGATCAGCAGCCCGGAAGTTGTCGCGATTGGTATTGTCACGCGCACTGGGTCTGGCTGCACGAAGGGAACGACGGCGTGCTCTGGAGCGGCCCCGATACTCCGCTCTTCACGCTGAACGACCTGTTCCGCGGCGCGTGGCGCCGCACGATCATTCCCGACGGAACGCTGTTCGCCTACGTGATGAACAACTACTGGCATACGAATTACGCGGCTTCACAGGGCGGAGCCGTGACATTCCGGTACCGGCTCTCGCTGCTCGCGCCCGGCGATGCCGCGGAGCCGGTGCGGCGCGGCTGGGCAGCCTGCGATCCACTATACCTCAGCCCCTCGTACACCAACGAGACGGCCGGCCCCCTGATCACGAAAGACCGCGCCCTGTTTTACGCCGACAAGGGCGTCGCAATCGTCGGAGCGAAACCGGCCGACGATGAAGAAGGCGTCATCGTGAGAGTGCTCGATGTTGCCGGCCAGGCACGTAGCGTCGGCGTCTGGCCCGCGGCGTACGCGTTCAAGGCCGCCCGGCGCACCACACTCGTCGAACAAAACGGCGAGGCGATTCCCCTCGGCAGCGACGGACGGGCGTCCGTCGATCTTGCGGCTTGGGGTGTCGCCGCCGCGCGGCTCTTCACACGCGCCGAGGCTCCCTGACAGAGTTTGCTCCAAAGGATGTTCCGCTCCGAGACGACGTCCGAACGCTCGGCGCGCTGGTGGGAGACGTCATCCGCGAGCAGTGTGGCGACGCGTTTTTCCAGCTCGTCGAGCGCGCCCGGCACGCCGCGATCGCTGGAGCGGATGATGAGCTGCATGCGCTGCTGAGGGGCTTGGCCCCGCGCGATGCTGAAACGCTGGTCCGCGCGTTCGCCACCTACTTCGCAGTCGTCAATCTCGCCGAGCGGATTCACCGCATCCGGCGCCGGCGCGACTACCTCCGCAGCGCGAGCGATCCCCAGGAAGGCAGCCTCCAGGCCACCATCGCTCGGCTCGCCGCGGCCGGCGTCTCGCCGCCCCAGGTCGCCGCGCTGCTGCAACGGCTGCGGGTCGAGCCGGTCTTCACCGCGCATCCCACAGAAGCAACCCGGCGCACGCTGCTCGAGAAGGAGCAGGTGATCGGCCGGCTGCTCGTGGAGCGGCTCGATCCATCGCGCACGCCCGACGAGGAGCGCGCCGCGCTGGCGCGGATTCGCGAAGAGATCACCGCCACGTGGCAAACCGATCCGCAGCCCTCGGCGCGCCCCACCGTCATGGACGAGCTCGAGAATGTGCTCTTCTATCTGACGGACATCGTCTACCGGATCGTGCCGCCGTTCGCCGAAGCGCTCGAGCAGGCCGTCCACAACGCCTACGACGGCGACGTGCCGCCTCCCACGCGGCCCGTCTTGCGCTTTGGCTCCTGGGTCGGCGGCGACATGGACGGCAATCCCAACGTCGGCGCCGAGACGCTGCGCGCCGCCCTGTCGCGCCAACGGGAGCTGGCGCTCGAGCGATATCGCCGAGAGGCGACGGAGCTGTCGCGCCGGCTGTCGCAATCGGGCGCGCTCACGGGCGTGAGCGACATGGTGCGAGAGCGCGTCGCCGCCTACAGCGCCCAGTTCCCCAAGGCGCTCGCGACGATCCCGGCACGCTATCACGACATGCCGTACCGCGTCCTGTTTCGCCTGATCGCGGCGCGAATCGAGGCTACACGACGCGATACGCCACACGGCTATGCCGCCGCCGCCGAGCTCGAGCGTGACCTGGGGATCGTCATCGCCAGTCTGCGCGCGCACCGCGGCGAGCACGCGGGACTGTTCGGGGTGCAGCGGCTGCTGCGCCGCATCGAGACGTTCGGCTTCTACATGGCGACCATCGACGTGAGACAGCATGCGCACGTCCACGGGGCGGTGCTCGCGACGCTGCTCGCGGACCCTGAGTGGAACACCCGCCCAGCGGCCGACCGCCTCGCGCGGCTGCAGCGAGTGCTCACGCAAGGAGAGAAGCCCGCGGGATCGCCTGACGCCCAGGCCACCCGCACGCTGGAAGTGTTCAGAGCAATCGCCGACTGTCGTGCACGCTTTGGGCCGGACGCCGTGGGTCCCTACATCATCAGCATGACGCAGGGCGCGGACGACGTCCTCGCGGTTCTCGTGCTCGCCCGGTGGGGCGGGCTCGGTCAACCTGGCGACGGTCACATGCCGCTGGACGTCGCCCCACTCTTCGAGACCGTGACCGATCTCGCCGCGGCGCCCGCTGTTATGTGTGAGCTGCTCGGCGAGCCCTTCTACCGGGCACACCTCGCCGAGCGACGCATGCAGCAGATGGTGATGATCGGATACTCCGACAGCAACAAGGATGCGGGGATCGGGGCGTCGCGCTGGGCGCTGCATCGGGCGCAGGCGGCGCTCGTCGCGGCGACGGATCGCTCCGGTGTCGATCTCACGTTCTTTCACGGTCGCGGCGGTACTGTGAGCCGCGGCGGCGGCAGGATCACGAGTGCCATCCTGAGCGCTCCCGCCGGTTCGGTCCGGGGCCGCTACCGCATGACGGAACAGGGCGAGGCGATCAATGCGAAGTACGGGCTGCGCGGCATCGCCATGCGCACGCTCGAGCAGACGGCGAGCGCCGTGGCGCTCGCGACCGCCCTGCCCCACACGCCCGATTCTCGTGAGACCGGTTGGACCGGCACAATGGAAGTCCTCGCGCGCGATTCCCGGGCGGCCTACCGTGCGCTCGTGTACGATGACCCGCACTTCGCGGAGTACTTCCGGCAGGCGACGCCGATCGACGTCATCGAGCGCATGGAGATCGGCAGCCGTCCTGCCTCGCGCCCCAGCGCCGACCAAAACGAGATCGAGCAGCTGCGCGCGATTCCGTGGGTGTTCGCGTGGACGCAGAGCCGCCATCTGCTGCCTGGCTGGTACGGGCTGGGCACGGCATTGGATCGCGCGACGGAGCGCCACGGCGCGGCCGCGCTCGGCGACATGGTCCGCGACTGGCCGTTCATGCGGGCGCTGATCGACGACGTGGAGATGGTGCTCGCCACGGCCGATCTCGCCATCGCGGCGCGGTATGCGCGCCTCGCCGGAACACTCTGCGATCGCTACTTCCCGGTGATTCGGGCCGAGTTCGACCGGACCGTAGCGAACGTGCTCGCACTCAAACGCGAGACGGCTTTGCTCGATTCAGACTCCGCGCTGCAACGGTCGATTCTGTTGCGCAATCCGTACGTAGACCCGATGAGTCTGCTGCAAATCGATCTACTGGAGCGGTGGCGCGCCGACGGGCGGCCCGACAACGAAGTGTTCCGCGCGCTGCTGGCAAGTGTGCGGGGCATTGCGCAAGGGTTGCAGAGCACGGGCTGAGGGGTTTAACGTCGAGCCATGACTCAAGCAACCACACTCGGTGAGCTGAAGAAGACGGAGTGGGCCAGTCCCGCCCGCCGCCAGCGCACCGTCAAAGATGAAATGCGCGAGAATCTCATCTGTTTGCTCGAGAACGGCTCGCCCCTGTTCCCCGGCATCCTGGGCTACGAAGAGACGGTGATCCCGCAGCTCGTCAATGCGATCCTCTCGCGCCACAATTTCATTTTGCTCGGCCTGCGGGGTCAGGCGAAGAGCCGTATCCTGCGCCAGCTCGTCACGCTGCTCGACGAGGAGATTCCGATCATCGCGGGCAGCGAGGTCAACGACGATCCCTTCGAGCCGATCTCCAAATACGGGCGGGAGCTGATCACCGAGCGCGGTGACGCGACCCCGATCGCCTGGCTGACGCGCGAGCTGCGGTTCGTCGAGAAGCTCGCGACCCCGGACGTGACGATCGCCGACATCATCGGCGACGTCGATCCGATCAAGGCGGCGCGGGGCGGGCATCTCCTGTCGGACGAGCTCACGATGCATTTCGGCCTGCTGCCGCGCGCCAATCGCGGCGTCTTCGCGATCAACGAGCTGCCGGACCTGGCAGGCAAGATTCAGGTGGGCCTCTTCAACATCATGCAGGAAGGTGACGTCCAGATCAAAGGCTACCCCGTTCGCCTGAACCTCGACGTGGCCCTCGTCTTTACGGCGAATCCCGAGGACTACACGGCGCGGGGCAAGATCATCACGCCGCTCAAGGACCGCATCGGATCCGAGATCACGACCCATTATCCACTCACGGTCGAGTTGGGGACGGCCATTACGCAACAAGAGGCGTGGGTAGAGCGGAATGGCGCGAGATCCGTCCGCGTGCCCGATTTCATGGCCGAATTGATCGAGCGGATCGCGTTCGAGGCGCGCGAGGACAAGCGCGTCGATCGCCGCAGCGGCGTGTCGCAACGACTGCCGATCAGCGTCCTGGACAACGTGCTATCGAACGCGGAGCGGCGCACCATCTTCACGAAAGAAAAGACCGTAGTACCGCGGATCTCCGATGTGTACGCGGCGCTGCCTGCAATCACCGGCAAGCTCGAGCTCGAGTACGAGGGCGAGCTGCAAGGCTCGGAGACGATCGCCAAGGACCTGATCCGCCGGGCCGCCGGCCGCACGTTTGAGGGCCGGGTGGGCGGCGCGAACGTGGACGACATCGTCCACTGGTTCGATGAAGGCGGCGCTCTCAAAATCACGCCCGACGAGCGCTCCGAGGCGCTACTCAAAGGCTTCACCGTCGTCCCCGGTCTGCTGGCGCTGATCGAACAGGTGGGGCTCGCCGGCAAGAAAGATCCGGCGACGATGGTGTCGGCGTGCGAGCTCGTGCTCGAGGGGCTCGTGGCCGAGAAGCGCATCGCGCGCAGCGAGGAGCTCGGGTATATGCGGGCGCGAGCCGAGCAGAAACCGCCGTTCGGCAAAGGACCGATGGGGACTGGCGGGGGGCCTGGCACAGGACCCAACCTCTTTACGTAATCCGCAGCATCCCTTTCACATCCGGGAGTCGCCATGGGCACGCTCGTCTTTGGTCTTGTACTCCTCGCGGTCGCCTTCTTCCTGCGCCTCGGCGCCGCCACAGTGCGTCCGGAGGGGGCAGCCGGACGTCCCGTCGCGGGTGGACTGCGCGTCGGCAGCTACGTCTCGATCCTCGCAGGAATAGTCCTGGTTCTCATGTCCATGTTCGTCGTGGTGGATGCGGGCAAGGTGGGCGTGCGGCACGCATTTGGTTCCGTCGACCCGAAGCCGCTGCTGCCCGGAATCCGTTTCGTCACACCGTGGTCGGCTGTGGAGCGGTTTACCACCCGCGAAGAGCAGTATCCCTTCACCGGAGAGCAGGTCGAGGAGATCGCGGCGCTCTCCAGCGAGCAGATGGGGATGACCGTGGACGTGGGACTGCGGTGGCAGATCGACCCGCAGCAGGCATCGCGCATCTACACGGAGATCGGCATCGAGGACCAGATCCACAGCGCCGTCCGCAATGCGATCCGCAAAGGCGTACGTGACGGCATGGTCCAGTACTCGATCAACGACATCTCCAAACGCACTCAGATTGCCCGCACGATGGAAGCGCTGGTGGACTCCGCGCTGGTGACGCAGCCACGGGCGGGCGGACCGCCGTTCCGGATCGCTACGGTGACGGCGTTCTTCCTTCGCGACCTGCAGCCGCCCGCACAAGTTGTCCAGGCGATCAACAACAAGATCGCGCAGGAGCAGCAGGTCGAGACGGAGCGCCACCGCGTCGAAGTCGCGCGGCTGCAGGCCGAGCAGCAGCGCCTCCTCAATACGACGCTGACCCCCGAGGCGCTCACACGGCAGTACTTCGACGTGTTGCGCGAGCTGAAGTCGTCGAACAACCTCGTGATCCTCGTGCCCACCTCGGGCGGGATTCCGATGCTGAACATCGGAGATTTGCGACGCAATCTTCGTCAGCAGTAAAACCGCTCGTCACGATCACGCGCCAGTACGCCTCCGGCGGATCGGAGATCGGGCGACTGGTCGTCGACCGCCTCGGCGGGCACTGGACGCTGATCGACAACGAGTTCGTCGATCAGGTGGCGCATCTCGCCGGGTTGTCGCCCGACGAGGTGGCCCGCCGCGAGGAGCGGGCGCCCGGGTTGCTCGAACGGCTGGCCCAGACGCTGGCGGTGGCGTCGCCGGAGATGTTCATCACCACCGGTGAGCACCCGATGCCCGTCGAGGCTGAAGAAGACCTCGTTACCAAGATGACCGAGCGTGTGATCGCCGAGGCGGCCGCCGAGGGGCGCGTGGTGCTGGTGGGGCGCGGCGCGCAGGCGGTCCTGGCGACGCGGCCAAATGCGCTGCACGTCTACGTGGTCGGGTCCAAGCCGTTCCGCCGGAAAGTTGCGATCGAGCGACTCGGCGTAGATCCCGCCAAGGTCGACAAAGTGATCGACGAGACCGATCAACACCGTGATCAGTACGTGAAGACGCATTACGGGCGCGACCGGCAGGACCTCACGCAGTATGATCTGGTCGTAAATGCCGAACGGCTGGGATTTGAGGGGGCAGCGGATTTGATCGTTGCAGAGGTGAAGCGCCGCGGTTGGTCATAATGGGTGCGCCGTACGCCGTGAGCCGTGCGCAGGAGAGCCCCCCCGGCGCACGGCGTACGGCTCACTGCGCACGCAGTTCCGGAACCGCCCAGGCCGCAATTGTGACCGCCAGGACGACAATCGTTCCACCCATCGCGATGGTGGTCGGCACAGCGACGTGCTCCGCCACGACCCCGAACAGAAAAGCCCCGAACGGCGCCATTCCCACGAAGACGAACGAATAGAAGCCCATGACGCGCCCCCGCAGGTGATCGGGCGCCGTCGTTTGGATCAGCGTGTTCGTGATCGAGTTGTTCACGATCATTGCGCACCCCGCGAGGCCGAGCAGCCCCATCGAAAGCGCGAGGACGCGGGACGCCGAGAACAGAATGAGCAGGATCCCAAAGGCCGCGCCCCCGATCAGCATCAGCCTTCCCCGCGCCCGGATGCGCGCCGAGGCGAGCGCGATGCCCAGCGCGCCGATCACAGCGCCGATGCCAATGGACGATGTGAGTGCGCCGTAGCCGGTGGCGCCGCGATTCAGGACATCGCGCGCGAACACCGGCATCATCGCGATATACGGAAAGCCGAATACGCTCAGGATGGCGGTCAGAATCATGAGCACTCGGAGCCGCCGGTCGTCCCGCAAGTAGGCCAGCACCTCGCGAAAACCGGTCCAGGCGGACGTCGTCTTCGGCGGGCGTGGATCGTACGGCAGCCGCATCATCAAGAGGCCGGCGATCACGGCGATGTAACTCAGGCCATTGAGGAAATAGCACCACGCAATGCCGACGGTGCCGATCAGGAGTCCCGCGATCGCCGGCCCAATCACGCGCGCCGCATTGAACAGCGACGAGTTGAGCGCAATCGCGTTCATCAGGTCGTCCTTGCCGACCATCTCGACGACGAATGCCTGCCGCATCGGGATGTCAAACGCGCTCGCGAGACCCAGGGTCGTGGCGAGCACAAGCACCTGCCAGACGGCGATGGCGTTCGTCCAGATCAGGATCGAGACGGTGAACGCCTCGATCATGAACGCGAGCTGCATGAGAATGATGAACCGGCGCTTGTCGACGCGGTCGGCGATCACGCCGGCGTAGAGACTGAAGAGCAGCACGCCGACCGAGCTGAGGGCGGCGGTGAGGCCGACGTAAAATGGAGAATTGGTCAGCGTGAGGATCAGCCATCCTTCGCCGACGTTCTGCATCCACGTGCCGACGAGGGAGATGCCTTGACCGGTGAAGAAGAGGCGGAAGTTGCGGTGGGCGAGGGCCCCGAATCCGTACCGTCTCGCGCCTGTGGCGGCTTCGGTCATTGCGTGAAAGGTCGCGAGAGCACGACATTGTGGGTAGACACGTGAAATACACCACGTACAGCCGCTACGTCCCCGGTCTGCTCGAGACGCTCAATTTGCAGGCGTTGCTCGATCAGCTCGCCGACTTCCTGCTGCAATCAGGATTTGCGGGCGGTCCGTACTCGCATCCGTTCTGGGGCGAATTCGGCGAGGAAGATCCCGACCGCTCACTCGACGCGCTGCGCCAGGCAATTCTCCAGGCGTTGATGGACTCGGGCCAGCTCACGCCCGACATGCTGAACGTCTTGCGCGGCGAATCGACCGGCGATGCTCAGAAAGACCAGGAGCTCCAGAAGCAGCTCGCCGATCTGCTCGATCAGATCGTGCAGAAGCTGATCGACGAGGGCTACCTCAATCTCCAGCAGGCGCCCAAGATGCCCGGTGCGCAGCAGCCCGTGCTCGGCCCGGGCGGCATGGCCAAGGAAGCGGCGCAGCAGGTGCAGTTCAATCTCACCGACAAGGGCATCGATTTTCTCGGCTTTAGAACGCTCAAGCACCTGCTGGGGAGTATCGGGAAATCGAGCTTCGGCGCGCACGAGACGGAGCATTTGGCGACCGGCGTCGAGGCCGAATCCGCGAGCAAGCGCTACGAGTACGGCGACACGCTCAATCTCGACGTGAACGCGACGCTGTCACACGCGCTGAAGCGCGAGGGCCTCGGCGTCCCGATCAACCTCGAGTACGACGACCTCATGGTGCACCAGGCCGAGTACCGCTCGTCCTCGGCGACGGTGCTGATGCTCGACTGCTCGCATTCGATGATTCTGTACGGCGAGGATCGGTTCACGCCCGCAAAGAAGGTCGCGCTGGCGCTCACGCATCTGATTCGCACGCAGTTCCCCGGTGACACGCTGCGGGTCGTGCTGTTTCACGACACCGCGGAGGAGATCCCGCTGGCGCAGCTCGCGCACGCGCAGGTGGGGCCGTATCACACCAACACGACGGAAGGCCTCAAGCTCGCGCGCCGGATTCTGATGGGTCAGCGCAAGGACATGCGGCAGATCATCATGATCACCGATGGAAAACCGTCGGCGCTGACGCAGCCGGACGGCCGGATCTACGTGAACTCGATGGGCCTCGACCCGCACATTCTGCAGGCGACCTACCGCGAAGTCGCGCTGTGCCGCCGCAGCGGCATCCTGATCAACACGTTCATGCTGGCGCGCGACCGCAGCCTCGTCGAGTTTGTGAAGAAGGTCTCGGCGATCTGCCGCGGCAAGGCCTACTTCACGAACACGATGACGCTAGGGCAGTTTATCTTGATGGATTTCATGAGACGGAAGACTCGGCGCGTCAGCTAGGTTCTTCGTCGGCGGCGCGCAACGCCGCCCGCTGCACCTCGTTCGCGTTCACCGCCGTCAGCGCGTCGTTGTTCTGCTCGCCCGTCCGGATGCGAATCACTCGCTCGATTGGCTGCACGAAGATCTTGCCGTCTCCCACCTCGCCGGTGCGGGCCGACGACAGAATCGCGTCGATGCAGGGCTGCACGAACGGCTCCGAACAGACCATCTCCACTTTCACCTTCTCATGGAATTCCATGACGACGGTCGTGCCGCGGTACTGGCTCACGATTTCATGTTCTCCGCCGTGGCCGCTCACGCGGCTCAGCGTGATGCCGGTGATGCCCGCCCGGAACAGCGCCGCCTTGACCTCCGGCAGCACCTCCGGGCGTACGATCGTCGTGATCAGTTTCATCGTCACCTCCGAGCGTCGAACACGAGCCTCGATAAGTCGCGCACCAGCGCGTGGGAGTCTGCGTCCTTCTGGATCCCGGCGGTCAGCACCACGAGGACATAGCGTTGCCCACGTGCACCGACAGGTTCGACGAGCGCCGCGTCGTGGTAGACCACCTGCTCGATCCATCCGGTCTTGTGATAGACTCGAGTGCCGCGCGGCAGGCCAGCGGGAATCCCCTCGTTGAACTGCTGCCGGCCGAGAATAGCGAGCATCTCTCGGCACGAGACCGCCGACGCCGCCTTTCCGTTCGCGATCGCGGCGAGCAGCATGCCGAGATCGCGCGCGGTCGTCGTGTTGTTCAAACCGGCGCGGTAGGCTTTGCCGTCTTCGACCCCGCGCAACACCAGGATCGAATCAGCGCCGAGGGCGTGTGCCGTCGCATTGGCCCGCTTCGCGTCCACCTTCGCGATCAGCAGGTTGGTCGCAAGATTGCTCGACACCGTTTCCATCAGCTCGATCAGCTCGCGAATCGAGGCACGCTGTGCGAGTCGCTTGTAGAGCGACGAATCGGAGTCGTCCGTGACGTCGAGCAGATACGGCGAGCTGTCCGCGATCGAGCGAAACGTGTTGGTGATGGTGACCGAGTCGTCGAGCGACAGCAGTCCCGCGTCGCGATCGCGAAACAGCTGGATCATGACGGGAATCTTCATGGTGCTCGCCGCGTGGAACCGCACCGCCGAACCCACGGTTAGGGAGTCGCCGGTGGTGAGATCGCGGTAATAGACGCCAACCGCCCGCGCCGGCGCCTGGGCGATGCGGGCCTTGACCCGGGATCCAAGACTCGAATCGCCCTGGCTCGCGAGTAAGAGAAGAAGTAGCAACGGCATACTGCGAAATAAGATACCGTATAGATTCTAGACCGTGAGCGAATTCGTGTTCGGCACCTACGACGCCGCCTTCGTACAGGCCATGTACGAGGAGTACCTGCGCGATCCTGCCTCTGTGGGCCAGGAGTGGCGGGAGCTGTTCGAAAACGGAAAGCTCGGGGAGCTCCCGGAGCTCCCGGTGATCCCGGAAGAGCGTGCGCCGTCCGCCGTGAGCCGTACGCCGGCAAGCGCTGCGACGCCAAGTCTTCCGGCGCACGGCGCACCGCTCACGGCGCCCGCAGTTCCAGCGAATGCCGTTCCCATCACGGGCCCCGCAGCCCGGTTAGTCGCAAACATGACCGAGTCGCTCACGGTCCCGACCGCGACCTCGTTCCGCGACATCCCGGCTGCCGCGCTCGACACGCGCCGCAAGGCCCTCAATGCCCAGCTCGCCGCGAGTGGGAAAAAGATCTCGTTCACCCACCTGATCGGGTACGCGATCGTCCAGGCCGCCAAGCGCTTCCCCGTGATGACGCACCACTTCCAGGAAATCGACGGCAAGCCGTTCCGCGTGGATCCGGGAGGGATCGGCCTCGGGCTCGCCGTGGACGTCGAGAAGAAGGACGGCAGCCGGGCGTTGGTCGTGCCGGTGATCAAGCACGCCGAGGCGATGGATTTCGCCGCCTTCCATGCCGCCTACGAGGCATTGGTCGAGAAGGCGCGGAGCAACCGCGCGATGCCCGACGACTTTGCCGGTGGCACGATCCAGCTGACCAATCCCGGGACCCTCGGCACCGTCGCCTCGGTGCCACGCCTGATGAAGGGCCAGGGCTCGATCATCGCGACAGGGACCATCCGAGAAATTGCCGGCACGAAGATCATCACGATCACGAGCACGTACGATCACCGCATCATCCAGGGCGCGGAGTCCGGAATGTTCCTTCGCACTCTCGACTCCCTGTTGCAGGGCGAAGAGCGGTTTTATGAGGGAGTGACGGAGAGCCTGACGCAAACGGGGACTGGGGAAAGGGGAATGGTCGTCCCTCAGCCCGCCCCCGCACCGTCACCAGCCATTCCCCAGTCCCCAGTCCCCGTTGCCGCTGGCTCAGACGACTTCAAGTACGTCGCCGCGGCCTATGCGTTGGTTCGGGCCCATAGAAACTTCGGCTACCTCGCCGCTCACCTCGACCCTCTCGGCAGCGAGCCTCCCGGCGATCCGTCACTCGATCCGGGCCGCCTGGGCCTCACGCCGGAGATCATGGCGCGGATCCCGGCGGAGGTGCTGCGGATTTACGTGCCGGGTCAGACTCTCGCCGAGGCGCTGCCGAATCTGCGCGCGACCTACTGCGGCACGATCGCCTACGAAGTCGAACACATCGGCAGCCACGAAGAGCGCCTGTGGCTGCGGCGCGTGATCGAATCGGGGCAGCATCGGCGGCCGCTGTCACACGAGGGGAAGAAGCAGCTGCTGGCACGTCTGACCGCCGTAGACGCGCTCGAGCGCTTCCTCCACAAGGCGTACCTCGGCCAGAAGCGATTCTCGATCGAAGGGCTCGACATGACCGTGCCGATGCTCGATTTCACGATCGAGCTCGCCGCCGCGCACGGCACGCGCAAAACGGTCATCGGCATGGCGCACCGCGGCCGGCTCAACGTGCTGGCGCACGTCGTGAACGTCCCGTACGAAACGATTCTCGCGGAGTTCGAGGGCGGCGGCAAAGAGGAGACGCCCGAGAACGAAGGGGCGACCGCCGGCACCGGCGACGTGAAGTACCACCACGGCGCGGAAGGGGTCTACCACACGGCGAGCGGTGCGGACATGGCCGTGACCCTGTCACCGAACCCCAGCCATCTCGAATCCGTCAATCCGGTCGTCGAGGGCCGCGCGCGGGCGGACCAGACGAATCGCAGCGGCCCGGCCGCCGAACACGACGTCAACGTCGCGCTTCCGGTGCTGCTGCACGGCGACGCCGCGTTCGCGGGCCAGGGCGTCGTCGCCGAGACGTTCAACCTCGCGCGGCTCCGCGGCTACACGACAGGCGGCACGAACCACCTGATTCTCAATAACCAGATCGGCTTCACGACGGACCCGCGCGAAGGCCGCTCGACCGACTACTCCAGCGATCTCGCCAAGGGCTTTGACGTGCCCATCGTCCACGTCAATGCCGACGATCCCGAAGCGTGCCTCGCGGCCGTGCGGCTCGCGATGATGTATCGCGAGAAATTCCATGGCGACGTCGTGATCGACCTGGTAGGGTATCGCCGCTACGGCCATAACGAAGCCGATGAACCGGCCTACACGCAGCCCACGATGTACGAGCGCATCAAGCAGACGCCGCCCGTGCGGGAGAAGTATGCGGCGCAGCTGGCGAGCGAAGGCATCGTGGATGCGGCCCAGGCGCAGGCCGAGGCGGAGGCAGCCTATCAGCGTCTCGCCGCCGTCCAGCAAGCCGTGAAGTCGGGTCAACGGGCCGAAGAACCGCAGCGCATTACCCGCGAAAGCGCACCAGAGCCGGCGACCGCCGTCGGTGCCGATCTCCTGAAGAAGCTGAATGCGGAGCTGCTCGCCGTTCCGGACGGTTTCGCCGTGCATCCCAAGCTCGCGAAGCAGCTCGAGCGCCGGCGCGAGGCGCTGACGTCCGCCGAGGGCATCGAATGGGCGCACGCCGAAGCGCTGGCGTTCGCGTCGCTGCTGGTGGGCGGCAGACCAATTCGCCTGACGGGCCAGGACACGGAGCGCGGGACGTTCAGCCAGCGGCATCTCGTGCTGCACGACGTACACGACGGCAAGCGCTACGCGCCGATCCAGCATCTTCCCGACGCGAAGAGTCCCTTCGAGCTCTACAACAGCCCGCTCTCCGAGTACGCGTGTCTGGGGTTCGAGTACGGTTACGCCGTCGAGGCGCAGAACGCGTTGGTGCTGTGGGAGGCACAGTTCGGCGATTTCGCGAACGGCGCCGAGGTAATCATCGATCAGTTCCTGATCGCCGGGTTGGCGAAGTGGGGCGAGACGTCGCGGCTCACGCTGCTGCTGCCCCATGGGTACGAAGGTCAGGGACCGGAGCACTCCAGTGCTCGGCTCGAGCGCTTCCTCGCCCTCGGCGCCGAAGGCAATATCCGCGTAGCGAACTGCACGACGCCGGCGCAGTACTTCCATCTCCTGCGGCGCCAGGCGCTGCACACTGAGATTCGGCCGCTGGTCGTGATGACCCCCAAGAGCCTGCTGCGCCTGCCCGCGGCGACCTCACAGCTCGACGACCTGGTGCTCGGCAAGTTTCGGTCGGTGGTGTGGGATCGGGATCGGACCTGGCCGGAGAAGGTCACCCGCCTGCTGTTGTGCAGCGGCAAGATCTACTACGACATCATCGCGTCGCGGCGCCGCGCCCAAACGCCGCACGTCAAGATCGGGCGCATCGAGCTGCTGTACCCGTTCCCCGCGACCGAGATCGGCGAATACGTACGCCGCTACCCGAATCTCAAGGAAGTCGTGTGGGTGCAGGAAGAGCCGCGGAACATGGGGGCGCGGAAATTCGTGCTGCCGAAGATTCGAGATGTGTTGCCTGCGGGGGTCATGCCGCAGGACGTCTCCCGACCCGAGCGCTCGAGTCCCGCTGAGGGATATCCCACG
>Ga0307302_10000031_pt1 | contig 49506 bp, 41 predicted proteins | sample ER_DNA_183_FD_194490 | JGI IMG/M metagenome (GOLD analysis project Ga0307302, IMG submission 194490) | Bulk soil microbial communities from the East River watershed near Crested Butte, Colorado, United States - ER_DNA_183 | ecosystem: Environmental > Terrestrial > Soil > Floodplain | place...
GGAAACGGCGCTGAAATTGACGGGACTGAGATTGGAGACAGTCGCGCGCGCCGTCTGCGTGCCGGCGTTCGGACCGAGCGTGCGGCGCGTCTTGGCAATGCCGCCCGCGTCACTGGTGCGGGTGGTGGGCGACACGCTGCCGCCGCCTGCCGTGACAGACCACGTCACCGCGACACCCGGCAGCACGGCGCCGGCATTGTCGCGCACGATCACCGCCAAGGAATCGGGTAGCACCGCGCCCGCCGGCGCGACCTGATTGTCGCCGGCGCTCAGCGCGATCGAGCCTACCTGCGGACCTCCACCACCACCATCACCACCACATGCACACAGCGCGACCACGGCAAGCGTTGCCAGACAAGGGAAACGCATCGCGAACCTCCGACGGCTAAGCGTAGGGAGCCCCGGGGCCACGCCCCGGGGCAATCAAAAGCTCTAGTTACGAATCTGCGTCCGCAGTCCATTGGCACCCGCATTCCCGCCCGGTGATGCTCCCCCCGTCCCGCCAGTGCCAAGCACAAACACATTGCCGGCCTGCGCCAGCGTTCCTGCCTGCGAAACGATTCCGATGCTCGGCCCACCGCCGCCGCCGCCGCCCGGACCGCCCGACCCGCCGTCGCCGCCCGCGCCGCCGTTGCCGCCGGCGCCGACCGACGGTGCGTCATTCGTCGCGCCCAGGCCACCCGTGGCGCCGGTGCCACCGGCCGCGCCGCTGCCGGCCGCGCCGCCGGCACCGCCGTTGCCCGTTTCGATCGTGTTGCCGGTGACCGTCAGGGTCGACAGCACGCCGACGATGCCGAACGAGCCGCCGGCACCAGCGCCGCCACCACCGCCGGTTCCGGCGCAGCCGCCGGTGCCGCCACTACCGGCACCATTGCCGCCGCCCGTGGGGTCGAGCCCGCCACCGCCGCCACCACCACCGCCCCCGCCGCCGTGCTGGCCCGTCGCTCCGGCAGAGCCGTCTGCGGCGGTGTAGCGCCCCACGATGTCGAAGCCACTAAACGAGTCACCGCCCGTTCCCGCGGCTCCGCTGATCCCTGATTGGCCGTTCTGCCCATTGCCGCCAGCGGGCAACGGGGGCGTCGCGCCGCCGGGTCCACCCGTTCCACCATTGCCGCCGTTGGGCGAGTTGCCGGGCGCGCCATCCTGGCCCACGGCGCCGGCCGACCCGCCCGCCCCACCGGCGCCACCGATAAGTGTGGTGCCGAGACACACGCGCAATCTCTCAAACCCGCCGTCACCTTCTGGTCCGTTCGCGGATCCCGGCTGTCCGTCCAGGCCCGCGACGCCGTTCTGTCCCGCGAGGCCACTGAAGCCGTCTACGCCCGCGGCGCCGTTGCCTGCGATGATGTGATTGCCCGAAATCGTCGCAACGCTGCGGGTCAACAAGATCCCGAAGGCGCTTTGGCGAGGAACACTCACATCGCCGCTGCGGATGGTGAAGCCGTCGATCGCAATGCCGAAGACGCTGTCGCCATGCACCGCGGTGGCCGAAGCGGTTACGGCGGGACCGATCGTCGTGATGAGCGTCACCGGGTCGCGCGTCCAGGTTGCCGGATCATAGCCGCCGTAGAGACTGATCCCCGAGCGCAGCTCCACATTCTCGGCGTACGTTCCCGCCGCGACATTCACGCGGGGTCTGCCGAACGAGTCAGCGAGCGCGAGCCCCGCATTGATAGTCCGCAGCGGTGCGTCACGCGTGCCGTTCCCCGCGTCGTTGCCCGCGGGACTCACGTAAATCGCCTCATCGAGGGCGATGACCGAAACCGAAATACAGCTCGGGCCGCTGACGTTCCCGGCTGCATCTCGTCCAGTCACACAGATGAGATGCGTGCCGGCGCTCGCGAAGGCCGGCACGTGGGCCAGCACCGCTTCGTTCTGTTGATCGAACGCGCCGTCCTGAGCGGCCATCGCCACCGGCGGACCACTGTCGATCGCGTAGCTCGCGGACGCGATGTTCGAGCCGCCGGTAAAGGTGTCGCTCACGACCGCCGTCAAATCGAATGGGGTGCCCACCGTGGGACTGGGAGGCGACACGGCGACATCGGACACGACCGGCGGTTCGACGTCCGTCAGCGTCGCGGTGAAGATCGCGAACGTGATCTTCTCACCGGTCGCATTATCGACGGCGCGCGCCTCGACCTGTTGCGGTCCTGAGAAGCCGACGGTCCAGCGCTCCTGCACGATGCCGTCCCCGCCCGATATTGCGGCTCCAGCGAACACGCTGCCGCCACCCGAGACGACGACGAAATTCACGATCTGGCCTTTTACGGCGTGGCCGCGCGAGTCTTCGACACGCGCGACAATCGGATTCGGCAGCTCGGTCCCGGGTGGTCCGCTCTGGTTGTTGCCGGACACGAGCGACAGCGTGAGTGAACCCACTGCCTGGTCCGTGTCCACGGGAGCGACACACGAGGCGAGTACGAGAAGCCCGGCGAGCCGGGCAAACATGGAGAGACGCATGACTCCTCCAGCAGGGCTGGGGACTCGTCGAAACTGCTCAGGGGGACGGGAAGCCGCAAGGCTAGAGGCGGTACGTCGTCTTCACCAGCTCATAAGCCAGCGCCCGCGCCATCCTCCGCGCGTCGCTCTCGTCGATCACGTGGCGTGCCACCAGGCCGCCGAGGTAGTTGGCATCCATGCGCCGCGCCAGATCGTGCCGGGCGGGGATCGAGCAAAACGCCCGCGTGTCGTCGTTGAACCCGGCTGTCTTGTAGATCGACGCCGTTTCGGTCGTCCGCTCGCGGAAGCGCCGCATCCCTTCCATTGAATCGTGAAACCACCACGGGGGTCCCAGGCGCACCGCGGGGTAGTGGCCCGCAAGCGGCGCGAGCTCGCGGCTGTACGTCGATTCGTCCAGCGTGAACAACACGAGCGTGAAGCGCGGATCGTTACCGTAGGCGTTGAGCAGTGGACGCAGGTTGCGCGTGAACTCCGTCGCCACCGGAATGTCGCCGCCCATGTTGGGACCGAAGCGCTCGAAGACCGCGCGGTTGTGGTCGCGCAGCGCGCCGGGATGGATCTGCATCACCAGGCCGTCGGCGACCGACATACGCGCCATTTCCATCAGTAAGTGCGCGGTGAAGTGGCGCTCGTCGTCGGGCGTCGCCTCACGCTGACGTGCCTGCTGAAACAGCCGCTCGACCTCCTCCTCGGCCAGCGGGGCAGTGTACGGCTCGAGCACCGCGTGATCGGTTGCTGTCGCACCCAGCTGCTTGAAGTACGCACGGCGCTCGGCGATCGCGCGGATGAAGCTCCCGTAATCGCCCGCCCCGAGCCCGTCGAACCCGGGCGATGAAATCTTGAACAGCGCGTCCGGCCGGAACGTCGGGATCACTCGGCCCTTCCAGCCGGATTCGCGGATCGCGCAATGGTGCTCGAGGTTGTCGGTCGCCGCGTCGGTCGTTGCCAACACCTCGATGTTGAAGCGCTCGAACAGCGCCCTTGGCCGGTACTCTGGGCTCGTGAGCTTCTCGACGATCTCGTCGTAAATCCGTGTAGCAGTTTCACCCGATACCGAATCCCGAACCCCGAATACCTCATACAGCTCGTAGTCGAGCCATGCCCCGCTCGGCGTGCCGCGAAACAGGTAATAGTGCTCGGCGAACAGCTGCCACACGCGGCGGGGCTCCGCTTTCAGCAAGGCTTCGAGCGGCACGCCATTGGCGTACAGCAGACGCAGGATGTAGTGGTCGGGCTGAACAATCAGGGACGCGGGATTGGGGAATGGCGTGTTCTCCGCCAGAATCCGGGGATCGACGTGGCCGTGGGGCGAGACGATCGGTAAGCCGCGAGTCTCCTCGTACAGCGCGCGCGCGACCCGCCGTATCGCGGGATCGGAGTCGAAATAGCGATCGGGGTTCAGACTGTGGGTGCCCAGCCGGGCGCGTACTCTCGCTGCCAGTGAGCCATCGCCGCCTCGTCGCTCTGGATGCGGCCTGTTGCGGGATCGACGCGCAGCGCGCGACCGGTCCACTGCGCGATGTTGCCGAGATGGCACAGCAGCACGCTCTTCGCGCCCTCCTCGATCGGCTGGCTTACGGCTGAGCCGGTGCGGACGCCTTCGACGAAGTTTGCGATGTGTAGCGCCGTGAGCTGATCATCGCCGCTCAGCGCGAGCGAGTCGGTGCCCGACGGCGGGGGCGCGACGTTCTGCTTCACGACCTTGTTGTCCAGGTCGTACACGATGTAGCCGTCCTGATCGAGCACCATCGAACCTGTGGTCCCGTGGATCATCGTCCCGCGGCCGCGGCCTTGGATCGGATATGCATTACAACTCCGCCCCTCCCAGGCGATGGACCGGCCGCCCTCGAACTCGAACGCCGCCTCCTGCGTGTCGGTGAACTCCCAGTCGTCCTCGAACTGATAGCGGCCGCCCGCGGACGTGACGCGCACCGGATGATCGACGCCGAGGGCCCAGCGGGCGACGTCGATCTCATGGGTGCCGTTGTTGCAGATCTCGCCTGTCCCCCAGCGGCGGAACCAGTGCCAGTTGTAGTGAATCACGTTGTCGCGGTACGGCGTGCGCGGCGCCGGACCCTGCCACAGCTCGTAATCCAGGTCTCCAGGTACCGGCGCGGCCTTGCCCCGCCCGATGGTCGCGCGGCGGTTCGCGTACCACGCGCGCGCGAAGTACGGGCGGCCGATGATCCCGTCGCGGATCGCCTGCACGGCTTCGATGGCGCGCGTCGAGCTGCGGCGTTGCGTGCCCATCTGGACCACGCGCTTGGTCTTGCGCTGCGCGTCTACCAGCAGCTCGCCTTCGCGCGCATTGTGGCCGCACGGTTTCTCGAGGTAGACATGCTTGCCCGCGGACATCGCGAGGATCGCGGCGGGCGCGTGCCAGTGGTCGGGCGCCGCGATGACGAGAGCGTCCACGGACTTGTCGTCGAGCGCGCGCCGGAAATCACGAAGGGGCTTGGGGCTCGGGGTTTGGGACTCGCCAACGGCGGCGGCGGCCTTGGCCAACACCTTGGCGTCCACGTCGCACACACTGGCGACCTCGGCGTGCGGCGTCTTGGCGAACGTTTTTGCCAGCACGGTCCCGCGGCCGTTCAGGCCCATCACGCAGACGACGACCTTCTCGCTCGGCGAGCCCGAGGCGAAGAGTGGTGCGCGCGGCGCGATGAGCCCGAGCGCGGCGCTGGAAGCGGTTTTCACGAAGCGACGGCGTTTCATAGTGGCCTCACTTTGATACTGCGGAAATAGACTTCGTCGCCGTGGTCCTGCAAGACGGGACTGGTCGAGCGTCACGGTGACTTCAAAGTTACTTTCCGGAGCGACACGATGACTACTCGCCGGGAGTTTCTCGCGACCGCTGCGGCATTCGCCTTTCGTTCCCCCTCTCCGGAACGGAGAGGGGGCCAGGGGGTGAGGCAGCCGCTGGGGTTCTCCACGCTCGGCTGCCCCACGTGGCCCTGGCCCCGAATCCTCGATTTCGCGGCCGAGCATCGGTTCGCGTCGATCGAGCTGCGCGGCATCCTGACGAACATGGATCTCACGAAGGTGCCCGAGCTCGCGCCCGAGCACGTCGGCGAAGCGAAACAGCAGCTCAGGGCGCACGGGCTCGCCGTGTCGTGCCTCGGTGCGTCGGCGAACATGCACGACATGGACCCGGCCAAGCACGCCGCCCAGCTCGACGAGGCGCGCCGCTTCATCGACCTGGCCGACGCGCTCGGCGCACCCTACGTGCGGGTGTTCGGAAACGAGTACGTCAAGGATGTGCCGCACGCCGAGATGCTCGCGCACATCGCCGGCGCCCTGCACGGCCTGGGCGATTATGCGCGCAAGAAGGGTGTCACGGTACTCATCGAATCGCACGGCGACTTCACCGACTCGCCCGCGTTGCTCGAGATCCTCCAGAAAGCCGACTCACCGAACGTGGCGCTGCTCTGGGATGCGCATCACACCTTCGTGTCGGGCAAGGAGCAGCCCGAGGACACCGTGCGGCAGCTGGGACGCTACATCCGGCACACCCATCTGAAGGATTCCGTCGTCGCCGGCAACGACCGGCGCTATGTCCTCACCGGCATGGGTGACGTGCCCGTGAAACGGCAGATCGCGGCGCTCGCGAAGACCGGCTACCGCGGGTTCTACAGCTTCGAATGGGAGAAGCGGTGGCACCCGGAGATCGAAGAGCCGGAGCGCGCCATCGCGCACTATGCCACCGTCGCTAGTGAGTATCTGCGCGACGCGCGAGGCGAATGATCATTGATCAATGATCATTGATCATTCTTTAGCAGTCCATCCCATAAACCTTGCAGGTACGTCGCCCCCAGCGCTCGATCATACAGTCCATAGCCTGCGCGCCCGCGCTCGCCCCAGATCATGCGTCCGTGATCGGGGCGCATTGGTCCGGCGAAGCCCGTGTCGCGCAATGCCCGCAGTACGTCGGCGAGTTTTACATCGCCCGAGGGGTGAGGCGTCTCGTGGAATTTCCGCTCGCCGGTAATCCGCACGTTGCGGCAGTGCGCAAAGTTGATGCGGGGACCGAGCCGCCGCACCATTGCCGGAAGGTCGTTCTCGGGGAGGGCGCCGAGTGAGCCGGTGCAGAACGTCACGCCGTTGGCGGGGCGGTCCACGAGCTTCGTGAGTCGCTCGAGATCGGCGCCGCGGCAGATGATCCGCGGCAGCCCGAAGATGGGCCACGGTGGATCGTCCGGGTGGATCGCCATCTTGACGCCCGCTTCCTCGGCGACGGGGACGACGCGCTCGAGGAAGTAGGCGAGATGATCCCACAGCCGTTCCGCGTGCACCTCGCGGTACGCCTCGCGCAGCCCGCGTAGCTCGGCTGCATCATAGGTCGCAGCCCACCCGGGCAGATCCCCGGTCCCGCGCCCGATGTCCACGCGAGCGAGCGCCGCATCGTCGTAGGCAAGCGCGGTCGATCCATCGGGCAGCGGCATCGCGAGATCCGTTCGCATCCAGTCGAACACGGGCATGAAGTTGTAACACAGCACCGTCACACCCAGCTCGCCCATGGCGCGAACGCTCTCGCAGTAATTCGCGATCAGGCGGTCGCGCGTCGGCCTGCCGAGCTTGATGTCTTCGTGGACCGGAATGCTCTCCACGACGGCGAGCTTAAGCCCTGCCTCCGCGATGTCGTCCTGCAGCCGCGCGACCCGGCCCTTTGGCCACGCGTCACCGACCGGTACGTCGTATAGCGCGCTCACCACACCCTGCACGCCGGGGATCTGGCGGATGTGCGCCAGCGGGATCGGGTCCGTTGGCCCGAACCAGCGGAAGGTCATGTACATAGGGCGGTCTCCACCTTTCGTTGCAATGTGCGAAAGTAAACACGTTACGCAACCGGCCTGCCTGGACTCTTCAACACGTGACCGCTGACCTTACCGTAATCGTCCCCGCCTTCAACGAGGCGGCGAGCGTGGCTGACACGATTCGCAGCCTGCAGGCGCAGACAGCGCCGCCTCGTGAGATCATCGTCGTGGACGACTGCTCCACCGATGGAACCGGCGACGTGGCCCGCGCCCTGGGGGTCATCGTCGTCCGCCCTCCGACGAACACGGGCTCCAAGGCGGGAGCCCAGAGCTTCGGGCTCACGTACGTGCGCACCTCGCTCACCGTCGCCATCGACGCCGATACCGTCCTCGCCCCCGACGCCATCGAACGCCTGCTGCCGGTGTTCGACCGACCGCGCGTGGCGGCGGCGTGCGGATTGGTCTTGCCGCGCCGCGTGCGAAGCATCTGGGAGCGCGGGCGGTACATCGAGTACCTGTTCGCGTTCACGTACTACAAGCAGGTCCAGGAGTGCTACGGCAAGCCTCTGATCTCCTCGGGGTGCTTCTCGATGTACCGGACGTCGCTGCTTCGGGCCCAGAACGGGTGGTCCGACCGAACGCTCGCCGAGGACATGGATTTGACTTGGCGGTTCTACCAGGCCGGCCATGAGGTGCACTTCGTTCCAGAGGCGGTCTGCTATCCGATAGAGCCCCGCACCTTCCGCCTGATGGGGACGCAGTTGCGCCGTTGGTCACACGGTTTCGTCCAGAACGTGAAGCTCCATTGGCGCGGTTTGCTCCGCGTGCCGTTTCTCCGCTCCGCCGTGGCGGTGGCGTTCTGGGACGCGACGATTGCGGCGGCGCTATATCTGGTCCTGCTCCCCATCCTCGCTCTCGCTCTCAAGAGCCCCTGGGTGCTGCTCGGCTATCTGATCGATGCCCCGGTCGTGCTGGTGCCGGTGTTGGTCGGCGCCACGCGACGCCGTGAAGTGCTCCGGGCACTGGCGAGCCTTCCGGCCTTCTTCGTGCTGCGCACGGTCAACGCGGTGTTCTTCCTCCGAGCGGTGTGCGCCGAGCTGGTGTTCGGTCGTTCGCTGCACGTGTACGAGAAGGGGCACTGAGATGACAGTCGGCGTGCCGGGGACCGGGATCGGCGGGATGTTCTATTTGGTCAGCGCGCTCGCCATGCCGCTCCGCCAGGCGTATCGGTCGTTACGACGTCGCCCGTCGGCGGGGTGGCGCATCGTTGCCGGGCAGACTGCCATGGCCGGCGCGATCCTCGCCGCCATATGGGTGACGGGGTGGCTCGTCGGGATCGCCATCACCGCATCTGCGGCGTTCATTGCTCCACCCCCTCTGCTCGGCGCGCACCCGGGAAACGTGTTGCGCACGGCCGCGCTCGTTCTTTCTGCCGCGACGCTCGCTGCGGTTCTCCTTGGCGTCGAGCTGCTGCGCCTGTGGGTCCATCGGGGGACGGGGAGGGCGGCGACGGCGGGGGAAGCGGGATCGAGGCAACAAATCAGGAGGGTGGCCGCACTCGTCCTGCTCGCCTTGGCGGCGGACGGGACGCACACGGTGGCCGCACAGCACACCCGCGCGCTCGCTCGCCGTCTCGCCCGAGCGGACTCCGCCTTTGCGGCGGGAGATGCGACAACGGCCGCGCGTGAGTACGCGGCGGCGCTGACGGTCGATCCCGAGAACTCGCGCGCGACCTATCGTCTCGCCGATCTGACCAAGCGGCGTGACCCGGTCGAGGCACTACGGTTGTTCCGCCGCTACGTCACCCTGGAGCCGTCCGATGCATGGGGCTACATGGCAGTGGGCGACGCGCTGGCACGTTCTGAGAGTTACGGTGACGCGTTGCGCTCGTACGATGATGCGCTCCGGCTCGCGCCCGACGAGCGCGACGCCGTCATCGGTCGGGCGCGGGTCCTCGCCCGCGCGGGGCGCACCGATGCTGCCGTCGCCGGCTATCGGCACTGGCTCGACGCGAACCCCAGCGACGCGGAGGCATGGGGCGAGCTGGGGCGCCAACGGCTGCGACAGGGTCGGGACCGGGATGCGGCGCTGGCATTCGAGCATGCTCAGGCGATTGCGCCCGACCCGACTGTTGCCCGGCGACTTGCCGTGGCGCGAGCGGCAGCCGCGGCCGCGATCACACCCCTCGCGAGCGGCACTCACGACTCGGACGGAAACACCACGCTCCGGTTGGGCGGTACGGGTGAGCTCGCGTCTTGGGGACCGATGCGGCTGGGCCTGACCGCGAGCCGTACGGCGATCGGGGGGGATGGCGTGACGACCACCGGTCGCCAAGACCTCACCCTCGGCGCGGCGTGGCGGCCCGGAGCGGCGTGGCAAGTCCAAGCGAGCGGTGGAGCGAGTCGGCTCGACGCCGCCTTAGGACGGAGTGCGACGATCCTTCCGACCGGCCAGCTGCGCGCGCGCTGGCGAGTTCCCGGGGCCGGGCCGATCGTCGACCTCAGAGCGCGGCGAGACGTACTCGATGCGACCCCGCTGCTGGCGGCGAACCGTGTGCTGCGAACGGAGCTCGGCGCCACGGTGGAGTTGCCCATCGCCCGCGTCTTCAAGCTTCGCGGGATTGGGCGCACGGTGGCCCTGAGCGACTCCGCTGAGGTCAACCATCGGACGACGCTCGCCGGGATGCTGGCGGTTCACGTGACGCCTAGCGTCGAGGTGTCAGCCCAGTTCCACACAATTCGTTTCGCTCACCCGACTACCGCCGGCTACTTCGCGCCACGTCTTGTCCAAGTCGCCCAGGCGGGATCGTACCTCGAGTTCGAAACCGCACGTGGGATCCTGTTGGTCTTCGATATCGGAGCGGGGGTGCAGCGCGTCGCCGAGCAGGGTGCAGCGATCGGCCCATGGGGACGCGCGTTGCGCCTGTACTCACTCATCGTCGTGCCGCTCGCGGTGGGGCGCGATCTTCGGCTCGAGTTCGACGGCGAGCAATCGGCATTCGCGAACGAGGTCGCGACCCCGGGGGGGGCGCAGTGGCGGTACGTCTCGGCGACGATGTCGTTACGGTGGGCGCTTAATTGAGTCACGGGCCGCCAGCGCGGCCTCGACCCCGTCCCGCGCGAGGATCGCCATCCAGCGTTCAGTCGTGGTGACGAACTCCGGAATGCGTGCTGCCTCACCCAGTGTCTCGAGGGACGCCCGCGTGAACGTCAGATGCGCCGCAGCTGCGAGGGACAATCCTGGTGCAGGACGGCGAACGATGACCGGCAGCACACGGATCCGAAACTTCTCCTCCTGATTCGTCGCGATGATGCGCCACTCGTGCTCCAGCCACGGATTGGCGAACCGCTCGAGCACCTCGTTTGCGAACGCGCGCGCGTCGCCCGCCGGGATATCAGTCGCGGGGATGATCTCTTCGAACAACAGCCGTTTCAAGAACGGGCCCAGCAGCGGATGCGCGGTGGCTTCGCGCACGGTGCGGACGCCGGCTAGAGCCGCGAGCGGTGCGGTCGCCGTGTGCACCGCATTGAGCAGGCGTAGCTTGCGCTCGCGGTAGAACGCGATATCGGGTGCGAACACGACATTTGCGCTTTCAATCGGAAACACGGTCCGCAGCTCGGCGGGGTCCGCCTCGATGGCCCACAGGTTGTATGGTTCGGTCACCGTGAGCAGCGCGTCGCGGTAGCCGAGCGTCGCCTCGAGCGCGGCATGCTGATCGGGCGGCGGCGCGGTGACGATGCGGTCGACGAGCGAGGAGCAGAATCGCACGCGTGCCGTGAGCCAGTCGCGAAAGCTGTTGTCGTACTTACTCGCCACTTCGTGAACCATGGCCGCCAGGCGCGGGCCGTTATCAGGCACCAGCTCGGTCGGGATGACGAACACCGGCGGCGCATCGGGTGCGCGCGTGAATCGCGCGTGCAGCGCGTCCGTCAGCCGACCGGGGAAGGCTGCTTCGATCCGGAACCCCGCTTCCGAGACGTTGCTCACGATCACTTGAATCGAAGGGTTCGCCGCGACGTCGCGCACAACGCTCCAGTGACTGTCCGCGACGAGCGCGCGCGAGATCGCACCGATGAGACCGACCTGTTCTACCGGCGCGCCGCCGGACAGGCCGCGCTCGACCAGCGTGAACAACCCGTCCTGTTCGTTCAGGGCGCTGGTGCGCGACGCTCCTTCCGCTGTGCTCTGCACGACGACGATGCGACCGGCGCGCGCCCCCGCCCGGTTTGCCGAGTCGACCGCGGCCACGCACAGCGCGCGGAGCAGCATGCCGCTCCCGAACTGGAGCACGCGCTCGGGCAACTGATCTCGGTCGTAGGCGCTCGGGGGCCACTTCATTTCAACCTCCCCGAAGCACCAGGCCATTGAGACCATTCGGATGAACAACGTGGAGCGGCTCGGTGCCGGCGTCGGCGTGTCCGACCGGCGCGCCCGCCGACCGATCCCATGACTCGGTCAAGAGCAGCTTGTTGTTCTGGTCGACGTACTCGATCGTGAGCACCGGTCCGTCGAAGCGGAGCGCTGCAAATCCACAGTATCCGATCGGCTTGCCGAGCGTCTTGGTCGACTCGGGATCACGGCGGTCGTCGTAGAACACGAGGTTCGTCTCTCGCACCCTGCCGGCACTGGGAGGCTGGTCCGGCAGCTCGACGGGCATCCCGCCGTGGCCAATGCAGCGGGCGCGGATCGGCGGCAGGCCATTCACGGAAACCGGGCCGTATCCGGCGAACCGGTGTTCGTGGCCCCAGAACCACAGCAGCACGCGATCGAGATAGGGCGCCAGGTTTTTGCCGAGGGTCGCGTATCCGTCGTCGAATGCGCTGAACAGCTGGTGATGCGTCAGCACGATGACGGGGCGTTGATCGGCGCGGTCCGAGAAAATGACGGAAGCGAGCCACTGCATGATGTCGTCATGCAGGCGGATCCTGGAAAGCCAGAACGTTTCGATCAGCGGGAGGATACCGGAGTAGTAGCCGCTATCGAGACCCAGAATCCGCCAGTAGCGATTCTCCAGGCAGAAGTAGCTCGCTTCCTGGTTCAGCGCGCCCAGCGCCGTCTCGAAGTAGCCCTCTCCACCGGAATACATCTCGTGATTGGCATTCATCGCGAAGGTGTACTGGGTTCCGCGCGGCCAATCCTCGTCGCCCAAGAACCAGTCCTGGTATTCCTGCGATGTGCCGCTGAAGTACACATCGCCCATGTGAATCGTCACGGCCGGTTCACGGTATTTGAGCCACTTGGCCACTGTGTACGCGGAACCGGTGCCGGTCCCCCAATCCGCGGCGAGCCCGACGGTCACGCTGTCTGGAATCCTGAAAATGCCGTTGCCGGTGCGATACCGTTTGAACGGGTGACGCTCATGGAACATCACGCTGAAGTAATGCGTGATCCACGGAATCCAGTTGTTCGCGAGGAACTGCCTGGCGCCTTGCGACGGGGGATCCTGGTGGGAATGCCAGAGCGAGTTTGACGCTGATCGTTTGAGTCGGTACAACTCCGCGAGATCGCGCGGCCCGGATTGTTTCATGTCACATCTCCTGGGCAAGGCACACCGCGTAAGCTGGGGCTAACGAAGGTTTCTCACCACCGCTCGAACCTTCTCCGCATCCTTCACACTGAAATGCACCTCGCGCACGCCAGTCTGTTTCACGAGCCGAGCGACGTTGTCGGCGTTGATCCCGCCACCCGGCAGGATTGCGATCCGATCCTTGGCCTGAACGACGAGCCGGCGAATCGTGTCGGCGCCCTCCGGCGCCGTCGGTGCTCCACCCGATGTGAGCACGCGTTCCACACCGAGGCTGATGAGCCGCTCCAGCGTTTCGGAGCGATCCGGGAAGACGTCGAATGCGCGATGGAACGTCACAGGGAGCGGCCGAGCGGCAGCGATGAGGTCGCGCGTGCGATCGAGGCTCAGGTCTCCTGTCACGATGCCATGCGCGCCCGCATTTCTGGCTCGAGAGATTTGCTCGAGCATCGTGCGATGCTCTGCATCGGTGTAGACGAAATCGCCCGCGCGGGGACGCACGAGGACGAAAACCGGAATAGGAAGTTGAACTTGAAGGAGGTTCAGGTCGGGAGTCGTACCGCCGTGGACAAGGTCGGTGCACAGCTCGATGCGGTGGGCGCCACCCTCGACGGCCGCCAGCGTGGCGTCCAGCGACTCCACGGCGGCTTCGATCAGAATCGGCATCCGAAACAAGTTATATTATCCTTACATGGTCTTCGCCAAAGTCTCGACCCCCATCGGTGAACTGGTCCTCACCGCCTCCGACGCCGCGCTGACCGGCGTCTTCTTCCCGACCTCGCGTCGCGGGCCCGCCCCGACGCACCAGGCCGGTTGGGAGGAAGCAGGCACTGAAGGGCCCGCCGCCGAGGTGCTCGCGCGCGCGCGGCAGCAGCTCGAGGAATATTTCGCCCGCACGCGCACCACGTTCGACTTGCCGCTCGAAGCCCTCGGCTCGGCATTCGAGCACCGCGTCTGGAACGCGCTGCGCCAGATCCCCTACGGCTCGACGACGAGCTACGGCGCGCTCGCGAAGCTCCTCGGCGACAAGCACGCGACCCGCGCCGTCGGCCTCGCCAACGGCAAGAACCCGATCCCGATCATCGTGCCCTGCCACCGCGTGGTGGGATCAAAGGGGGAACTGACGGGATTCGGCGGGGGATTGGATACGAAGCGCTGGCTCTTGGAGCACGAAGGGGCACTAATGGAGTTGGGAGCCTAGATCGTCTAAGAATCTGACCTGTCCCTTCAGAATCTTCTTCCGAGCCTCAGCCAATCCAAACCATGCCGCGCGATCGATCTCCGGATACTCGCGCCCTTTGAAAGCGAACGTGTTACTGCGCACGCGCGCCGGATCGGCATCGCCCTCCACGGCCCACGCATGCACGATCTTCCCGCTCGGCTGCTTGAGCGGCTTCAATGGCACGAACTCGCCCGATGCCGTCAGACTCGTTTCTTCCGTGAACTCACGCTTGGCCGCGTCCAACGGATCCTCACCAGGCTCGAACTCGCCCTTGGGAATCGACCAGACGCCGTCGTCTTTGCGGGCCCAGAACGGGCCACCGGGATGGACGAGGAATACCTCGAGCGCCCCGTCTTTGTGGCGGTAGAGAAGAAGCCCAGCACTGGTTTTTGGCATTCGGGGCGAGGACTACTTGTGGCGGTAGACGATCCGTCCTCTGGTCAAATCATATGGCGACAAGGCGAGCGTCACGCGATCTCCCGCCAATACGCGAATCCGGAATTTGCGCATCTTGCCCGCAATCGTGGCGAGCACGGAATGGCCATTGACCAGCGTCACCCGGAACGTGGAGTTGCGGAGCAGCTCTGCGACCGTTCCTTCCATTTCCAACGCCACTTCTTTCGTCACTGCGTAGGCTCCTGAGGTGCGTCGCGCTTGCCGCTGCGACGCTCCACAAATGTGCGATGACCGCAGGGGCAGTATTCAACCATGCGCCCAAGGCGATCGGTTCGGAATTCGAGGTATTGATGACAGGCGGGACAACGTGCCGGCCCGCGATCGACGACGAGTGGACTCCGCGCCGCTGCGCGATTGCTGCTAATTGCGGGACGCCGAGCGGATGTGATGCATGGCGTGTGACCCAGCGATGGCATCGGGAGCGATTCCGTAGACGACGGCGTGACCGCACGTGCAGAGCGCGGTGTGCGGAACCGCTGCAGGCGGCGCACCGGCACTTGGCGACCGATATGTAGTTCCGGAGGGGTCGGCGATGAAGCCGCCACAGAGATGACAATGAATGGTAGGCATCGCGCAAGGTAGTCGAGCGGACCTCGAAAAGCGAACTTTGGTGTCGCGTTGAGCACAAACTAGTTTTCGCGAGTGCTCCTGAACGCGCTGGTCACAACATCCAATCAAGTCGCGGCCACCTCGGGCCGTCTCGCAAAGATCGCACTTCTCTCCGATCTGCTGAAGCAAGCGAGTCCCGACGAGATCGAGCTGGCGATCGCCTATCTGTCGGGAACGATTCGCCAGTCGAAGATCGGAGTGGGATGGGCGACGCTGCAGAAGGCAAAGACACACGTCGGCACGGCGGCACGTCTGCAACTGAGTGATATCGATGCGACTCTCGAGAAGATCGCGACGACGTCGGGCAAAGGCTCGGCCGGCGATAAGCAGCGGCTGCTGGGTGAGCTCTTTTCGAAAGCAATCAAAGAAGAGCAGGACTTTTTGTTTCGGCTGTTAACCGGAGAGTTGCGGCAAGGTGCGCTCGAAGGAATCATGGTCGAGGCGCTCGCCAAGGCGCGCGAGCTTCCCGCGAGCGACGTGCGGCGCGCCATGATGCTGGCCGGCAACCTGGGCGCCGTGGCGAAGGGCGACTTGAAGACCTTCGCGATCGAGCTGTTTCGACCCATCAAGCCGATGCTGGCCAAGACCGCCGACGACGTCGACGAAGCGCTCGCGGAGTTGGGCCCGGCCTCGTTCGAGTACAAGCTCGATGGCATTCGGATTCAGGTGCACAAAAGCGCGGACAAGGTGCGGATTTACTCGCGAACGCTGAACGACATCACGGCGGAACTTCCGGCCGTCGTGGACATATCAACAATTTTGGATATGAAGGAAGCCATACTGGATGGCGAAGCCGTCGTCCTGACGGCCGACAAGCGACCGGTTCGCTTCCAGGAGACCATGAAGGGACTCGGAGGCGCCGTCCCCTTCTTTTTTGACATCCTGTACCTCGACGGGGCGTCCCTGCTCGATCAGGCGTATTCCGCGCGCAGCAAGCTGCTCCCTGAGGCATACCGACCGCCGCGCGTCATCACAGGAGACGCGCCGGCGGCGCAGAGCTTCTTCGATGCCGCGATCGCTGCCGGCCAGGAAGGCCTCGTGGCGAAAGGTCTCGAGTCGAAATACGAAGCCGGCCGGCGGGGCGGGACCTGGTTCAAGATCAAGAAAGCCAACACGCTCGACCTCGTGGTGCTCGCCGCCGAGTGGGGCCACGGCCGCCGCCACGGCTGGCTGTCGAACCTGCACCTCGGCGCGCGCGATCCCAACGGCGGCTTCGTGATGCTCGGCAAGACATTTAAGGGGATGACCGACGAGCTGCTCGAGTGGCAGACGAAGCGGCTGCAAGAGATCGAAGTGCGCCGCGAAGGGCACATCGTCTACGTGCGGCCGAAGCTTGTGGTCGAGATCGCGTTCAACGGTTTGCAGGACAGCCCGCACTATCCGGGCGGGCTGGCACTCCGATTCGCACGCGTGGTACGATATCGGGACGACAAGAAGCCGGAAGACGCGGACACCATCGAGACCGTCAGAAAGCTGCACAACACATGACACTGCTGCTCTTGGCGCTAGTCCTTCAGTTCCCGCGCAGCCAGCACGGCTCGGTGACGCAGCGCATCCAGGGCACCGAGGTGACGATCTCCTACAACCGTCCCGTCGCGCGGGGCCGCGAGCTGTTCGGCACGCTCGTTCACTGGGACCGCATCTGGCATCCAGGAGCTGACTCCGTCTCGACAATCTCGTTCAGTAACGACGTCATGATCGACGGCCACAGACTTGCCGCGGGGCGCTACTCGCTGTGGACCATTCCGGAAGCTGCGCCCAAGCCATGGACCGTGATCTTCAATCGCGGTGTCGGCGGCTGGCACACGAATTATCCCGGCGAATCGCAGGACGCGCTGCGCGTGAGTGTCGCCACCGAGACCGGGCCGCCCATGGAGACCTTGACGTACTACTTCCCCCTGGTCGATGCCGACTCGGCGGTGCTGCGGTTGCAGTGGGGAACGATGGTGGTGCCGATGAAGATCAAGGTGACGCAGTGAAGGTTGGGAAAACCCTCTACGTCAAAACTCGAACGGAATGGCGCCGCTGGCTCCTCAAGAACCACCAGAGCGCCACCGAGATTTGGCTGATCTACTATAAGAAGGTCAGCGGCAAGCCTCGTATTCCGTACAACGACGCGGTCGACGAGGCGCTGTGCTTCGGCTGGATCGACAGCCTGGTGAAGCCGATCGACGCGCACAAGTACGCGCAGCGGTACTCGCCGCGGAAGAAGACGAGCAAGCTGTCCGATATGAATCGCGAACGTGTCCGCCGGCTGATCAAGGCCGGCCGCATGACCAAAGCGGGGCTGGCCGCCATCGAGCATACGGGCAAGGGTCGCTCCAACCCTCCCACCGATATCCTCGAGCGTCTGAAAGCTGACCCCACCACCTGGAAGAATTTCCAGAAATTCCCCGCGTCGTATAAGCGGATTCGCGTCGGCTGGATTGACGCCGCGCGCCACAGGCGGGCAGCTTTTGAGCAGCGGCTGCGCTACTTCCTCAAAATGACGGCCCAAAACAAACGCTTCGGGATGGTACAATGACTCCGCTTCTCCTTGCGCTGGTTGTCCTGACACAATCGACCGACATCGAACGCGAAGCCGCGGCCGGCATCCTGCGGCAGATCGATTCGCTCGAAGCGCGGCTCAAGCCCACCGAAAGCGCGCAGCGGCTCGTGACGCGCAACGATCCTGCGCGCGATCGGGTGCTGGCGCGCGTGGCGACGCTGTGGTCGAGCGAAATGCAGGGGCTGTCGGACTGGATCGGACATCATCCCGAGGTCGGTTGGCACGAGTTCCAGGCAGTAGACACGCTCACGGCGCTGCTCCGGAGTTACGGCTTCCGCGTGGACACCGGCGTCGCCGGCATGCCCACCGCGTTCGTCGCCACGTGGGAATCGCCCGCGGGCGCCCGAGGTCCGACGCTCGGCCTCATCGCCGAGTACGACGCGTTGCGCGGAACGCAGGGCGACTTCCACGGCGATCAACACAACGCGCAGAGTCCCGTCGCGTTCGCGGCGGCGCGCGCGCTGAGCGAGTACATGACCCAGGCCCGCGTGCCCGGACGCGTGATCGTGTACGGCACACCCGCCGAAGAAGTCGATCCCCCCGCCAAGGCCATCATGTACCAGGCCGGCATCTTCAAGGGGGCGGACATCCTGGTCCGCAGTCATTCCACGGTCGAGACGCGGCGCGATCGGCCCGGATTCGGCGTCTGCTGCCTCAACATCGACGCGGTGAAGTACACCTTCACCGGCCGCCCGGCGCATCAGCTCACCGCCTGGAACGGCCGCAATGCGCTCGAAGCGGCGGTGCAGTTCTACTCGGCCGTCGACCACCTGCGGTCCACGTGGCGCTCCGACCACCGCGTCCAGGGCGTCATCCCCGAGGGCGGGATCGCACCGAACGTCGTGCCCGACCATACCGTCGTGGACTACTTCATTCGCTTTCCGGATGAGGTGTACCTCGAGCACATCGCGCGCATGATGGACGACGCCGCGAAGGGCGCCGCGCAGATGACCGAAACCCAAGTCGCGATCACGCGCTACGGCGAGTACCGCGACGGTGTCACCGTTTCGGCGCTCGAGGAGCTGTGGTTCGCGTACGCGAAGAAGCTCGGCGCGCCGGGCATCCAGGAAGAAAAGGGCAGGCCGGCCGGTTACGAGGAAACGGGGTGGATGAGTCGCGAGATTCCCGGCGTGGGGATCACAGTGCGCAGCTCGGCGTTTGCCAATCACACCTATGGCATGCGCGACGATACCTTCGCCGACATCGGGCACAAGGGGTTCCTGCTCGATGCGCAAATCGAAGCGGCGGTGCTGTTCGATTTCCTCACGCGGCCCGAGCTCCGCGCCGCGGTCAGCGAAGAGCACAAGACGCTGGCGGGGCTGCAGGGCCAGTATCTGGCGGCACTGCGACGCGTGTACGCGCCGGAGATCGGCGCTGACACGGCGCTATCAAAGCAGAGCAGGGCGGAGATTCGGATTCCCCAGGTCGAGCGTCCCTAGGTTCATTTCTTCCAGGAACGTCGAGCCACCTGCGTCGCGCCCAAAGCGCCGCGCGGCGCGGGTGAGTACGAGCCGATCGCGCGCCCGCGTCATCCCGACGTAGAGCAACCGCCGCGCCTCTTCGATCTCGTCTTTGATATTGTTCGTCGCCGCCTGGTAGCCGGGGATCTCGTAGTCCTCGACGCCGACGATGTAGACGCGCGAAAACTCGAGCCCCTTGGTCGAGTGCAGCGTGAGGAGATTGACGCGGTCGGGCGCGGCTTCGTCGCCGTCCGATTTCGATAGCGCGACGCGCTCGAGCAAACGATCGATGCTGTCCGCGAGGTCCTCACCCCCTGACCCGTCGAGCAAGGCTCTGAGACGCGCAATCGCCGCCGGGTACCGCTGCACCGGATCCGGTTCCGCGCGCAGCTTGGTCATCAGTGCCCGCCCGCCGAGCCGCTGAATGACTTCGTCCACGGTCGGCAACGCGCCGCCGCGACGCTCGCGCTCCATCGCGTAGAACTCGAGTGCGTCGCTGTAGCGGCCCAGCGTATGGAACCGCGCAGTGTTGAACAGATTGGCCCGTTCGCCGGTCTTCGGACCTTCTTCAAGTGCGAGTGCCAGGCCGAGGTAGTCGAGCACGTTGGCGAGCACCGCCTTGCGCGCCCGCACCGCCCGCTGCTTCTCCAACTCCCGGTACACCTGCGCCAACGTCACGGCGTCGTCGAGCGCATGATGGGCTCGGCCGCCATCGATTCCGAACCGGTGCGCGAGCTCCTCTTGGGTCGCGCGATCGCGCGACAACGAGCGCGCCAGGAGTAGCGTGTCGTAGAATGCCAGACTCGCCACGGTGGCGTCACCCGCGGCCAGCCGTCTCAAGACCGGAATGTCAAAATGCTGTCCGTTGTGGGCGATCAGGACATCCGAACCGACAAAGGCGAGGAACTGCGGCAATACGGTAGAGAACAGCGGCGCATCTTTGACGTCCGCATCAACGTACCCATGCAGCTTCGACGCCCCCAAAGAGATCGGCCGGAATGGATTCACGAGCGAATGAAACCGCTCCACGATCTCGCCGTTCACCACGCGCGCCGCGCCTATCTCCACCACGCCGCACGTCGCGACGTCGTTGTCGGTCGTCTCGAAGTCGAACGTGACGTAGCGCTCGAGCGGCGTGCCGATGTCCTTGGAATTCAGGAGCTGGAGAGCCTTGAAGACAGTCAGTGCGTCGGCGTCGATGACCGTGCCGCTGGGAGTGGTGGGCAGCTTGCGCAGTCCAGCCGCCGCCGCCATGCCGCGCAACGCGATCTCGACCCCACCCTTCGGTGCGAACGAGATCTCCCCCCCCCTCTCGATTTCCTCGGCGACGCGCCGAGCCTCGGGCAACGTAGCAGGATCCGTCAGCTCGTCGTGCCGCTCCTCGAGCACGTTCTTGAACGGGCCGACGCTCTGCGACAGGATCTCCTCGATGACGGCGGGCAAGGTCCGATGCGAGCGGGGCAGCGCGCGCAGGTTCTCGATCTGGAAGATCAGGCGCCAGAGCTTCTTGGTATCGGGATCGTGCCGCGGCCGGCGCTGCGCGAGCGCGCGCACCTGCACGAGAAAGTCCTTAGACCCGATCGCCGCCTCGACCTCTTGCAGGAAGTGCTGCGACAACACGCTTTGCGCGAACGCATGCAGCGCCGCGGGATCGTCGGGGCTGCGCACCACGCGCAACGCCGTCATGACGTAGCCGATGACGGCGTCCTCCATGAGCGAACGCCCGCGTGCCAGGCGGCAGGGAATGCCGGCACGCAACAGCCGCCCCTCGAGATACTCGCCGACCTTGTGCTTGCGATACAGGATCGCGTAGTCGCCCCACGGCTGGTGGTCCGTGACGAGATCCTCGAGCAGCCAGGATGCTTCGTCCTCTTCGTCGTGAAAGGAGTACGCCACGACTTCGTGCTCCGACTCCGTATCGGCGGTGAGCTGCTTCTGGAAGAGCTGCGGGTTTTGCGCCAACACGCGCCGCGCCATCTGGAAGATCTGACGTGAGCAGCGGCAGTTCTTGTCGAGGATGATCGGCTCGACGTCGTAATCGCGTTTGAACCGCACGAGCACGTACGGATCGGCGCCGGTCCAGGAGAAGATCGACTGCTCGTCGTCGCCCACCACGAAGAAGTTGCCATGCGGCTCGGCGACCTTCTTCAAGAGGTTGTACTGCACCGCGTTCACGTCCTGGAATTCGTCGACCAGCAGGTAGTCCCAGCGGTCCGCGATCAAGCCGGCAAGCGGCTCGGCCCGCGTAATCAGCTCGTCGAAATCGACCATGTTGCGGTGCGCGAGCCAGGCGCAGTACTCGCGAAACAGCCGCGCCTCGTCCGGTTGCAGCGTGTACCCGTCGAGGCGGTGCCGGCCGAAGCGCTTGAGGATCCCGCCGCGCCGCTCCGTCGGCACGCGCAGCCGGCCGAGGACCACGCTCTGGTAGGCCTCATCGGCGACGCCGAATCCCTTTTTGAGACGCGCTGCTTCGGTGTGCTGCCGCAACAGCGCGAGGCACAGCGCGTGAATCGTCCCGCGCGTCACCGCCTCCGCTTTGTCGGCGAGCGTCTGCTTGAGCCGGCCGGCGATCTCCTCGGCGGCGCGGTTGGTGAACGTGACGGCGCAAATACGGTGGGGATCGATCCCGGTGCTGATCAGATGTTGAATGCGAGCGATCAGGCAGAACGTCTTGCCCGCGCCCGGGCCGGCGACGACGAGCACCGGGCCCATCGGAGCTTCAATGGCAAGGCGCTGATTGGGAAGCGGAGTAAAGGTCACCGTACCTAACGAAAAAACACTAGCGACACCAAAGCAAATAACGGCAGCAGGATTCCCACGCTGTAGGCCATGTAGCCGAAGAAGGACGGCATCTTCACTCCGTTTTCCTCAGCGATGGCGCGCACCATGAAGTTCGGCGCATTCCCGATGTAGGTATTCGCACCCATGAAGACTGAGCCGGTCGAAATCGCCACGAGGAGCTTTGCCCCGACCGGATCGAGCGCCAGCGCACCGATATAGGGTCCGTGCGGCGGGACGCCCTGCAGTCCCGCGGCACTCGCCGCGAAGGCGAGATACGTCGGTGCGTTGTCGAGCACACTCGACAGCGCTCCTGACGCCCAGAAGAAATGGACGGGCTTCGTCAATTCAAAATCGGGTCGTTGCGCCCACGCGTTGAGCATTTCCAGTACGGGAGCCATAGTCGCGAAGATCGCGGCGAACAGCACCGCAACTTCGATGATCGGCGCGAACGTGAAGACGTTCTTGGCGCGCCGTTCGCCCGAGCCGGCGAAGTAGCCAACCAGCGCCAGCCCGACAATCACGAGTTCGCTCCCTGCCGTTACGATGGCGACGATGATACTCAGCAACACGAGCAGCTCGACCCCGCCCTGAATGCGCAGCGGCTCGTGGACCAGCACCTCTTCGTACTTCTCTTCCTTGCTTGCTGCCCATCGGTCCCAGATGCCAAAGAGTGCGAGTAGGGTCCCGTTCACAACGAGCCACTGCGGCCACAGCCGGAGCGTCCAATCGAACGGCACGCCTTTGAGGTAGCCGAGCAGCAGAGGCGGGTCGCCGATCGGAGTGAGCAGGCCGCCGCAGTTGGCGACAATAAAGATGAAGAAGATGACGATGTGGGCGACGCGCTTGCGGGGCTTGTTGGCGCGGAGCAGCGGCCGGATCAACAAGACTGTGGCGCCGGTGGTGCCGAGGAGGTTCGCGAGCACGGCGCCTAGCCCAAGCACTCCAGTGTTGACGAGCGGGGTGCCCGCGAGCGAGCCCTGAATGTGAATTCCGCCCGCGACGACGAAGAGCGCACCGATGACAACGATAAAGCTCACGTACTCGTGGAACTTCTCCTGCAGCAAATCGGGAGCGTTGATTCCCAGATACACGAGGATCGGTGCGGACACGAGCAGCGCCACCAGCGCCTTGTTGCGGTTGTCATGCCACCACTCCGGCGCGGCGAGTGGCGCGAGCGCGATCGCGAGCAGCAGTGCCACGAACGGCAGGGCAGTGACGAGCGGAAGCTCACCGGCGAGCATAAGTTGGACCCATGCTGCTGCTGGTGCTGGTGCTTGCGCAAGCCCCGATAGAGCTGCAGGCGGGCATGATCATCACGCAGTCGGTGCGCGTGCTCCCGAAGACGTATCGACTCGCGGGTCCTCCGATCATCGTGCGGGGCGACAACATCACGGTCGACTTCCTCGGCGCGACGCTCGAGGGGATCGACCCCCAGGCGGATCCCGATCAGGCCCGCGACACCGCCATCGTCATCGACGGGGGCAGCAACATCCGCATCGTCCAAGCCCGTATCCGTGGATACAAAGTCGGTATCCTGGCGCGCGGCACACGGCGGCTCACGCTGCGGAACAACGATCTCAGCAACAACTGGAAGCCTCGGCTCTTCAGCCTGGTCGAGCACGAGAGCCTGGTCGACTGGCTCTCATTTCATCACAACGAAAAAGATGAGTGGCTCAGGTTCGGGGCCGCGATCTATCTGCAGGACGTCAAAGGTGCGGAACTGCGGGGGAACAGCGCGGTCGGTGGCATGAACGGATTGCTGCTCGTGCGGACCGACGGCGCCATGATTCGCGACAACACCTTCTCGTTCAACTCGGGACTCGGCATCGGTCTGTATCGCTCGTCGGACGACACGATCATCCACAACGAGCTCGATTACAACGTCCGCGGCTACAGTCACAAGTTCTACTCGCGCGGCCAGGATTCCGCCGATCTGCTGCTGTTCGAGCAGAGCTCACGCAACCTCGTCGCGCTCAATTCGCTGACGCACGGCGGTGACGGCGTTTTCCTGTGGGCGGGCCAGGCGACGATGGACTCGGGGACGGGCGGCGCGAACGACAACCTCCTCTACGGCAACGACGTCAGCTATGCGACGGCGAATGGGGTCGAAGCCACTTTCAGCCGCAACGAGATCATCGCGAACCGGGCCTGGGGCAGCGAGTACGGCGTGTGGGCCGGCTACAGCTTTCAGACCGAAATCGTCGGGAACGATTTCCGCGGCAACCGCACCGGCGTCGCCATCGAGCATGGCCAGGACAATGTCATCGCCAACAACCGCTTCGATCGCGACTCGACCGCGATCCGGTTGTGGGCGGATTCGATCGAGTCCTCCGACTGGGGCTATCCCAAGCATCACGACACCCGGAGCCGGGACTATCGGATCGGCGGCAATGAGTTCGTAGGAAATCGGACGACGCTTCACCTGCGAAACACGATGGGTGTGGATACGCTCGCAATGATTAGTCGCCCTTTGCCGCCGCCTTTTCTCGCCGGCCTTCGCCGCCCTTCGCCGCCCTTCGCAGATCGTGATCGCTCGGCGATCATCGTCGACGAATGGGGACCGTACAACTGGGAATCGCCCAAACTCTGGCCGGTCGACTCCACCCGCGCGGTTCCATTGCGCCTCGTGACGCTCGGTCCCTCCGGTCGCTGGCGACTCGCTTCGCTTCGTGGGGTAGCGACGCTGTCGCGCGCGGCAGGGCGAATCGGCGATACGATCGGCGTCGTGCCGCGTCGTGATTCGGCAGGCGATTGGGAAATAATGCTCGAATCCGGGGGCACGCGCTTCAGCTACGCCCGGTTCGAGCCGCGAATTGATTGGAGCGTGCGGTTTACGGACTCGTCCGGCGTAGCGAGCCCCGCGGCAGCGCCGCGGGGTTTACAGAGGCTCGACTTCATGTGGTACCGTCCACCGGCCGCGTACAAGGACCTGCCGCAAAGTCGCTGGTCGCTGGAGGCCGCCGGGACGGTGATGCTCCCGCCCGGCACCTACTCACTTCGCACGATCAGCGATGACGCCGTTCGCGTGTGGATCGACGGCACGCTCGCGATCGACGCGTGGACGGCGCACGAATCGCAAGTCGACTACGCACCACTCACGGCGGGGAAGCACGAGCTGCGCGTCGAGTACCGGCAGGTGGATGGCTGGGTCGAGCTGCGGCTGGACATCATTCGCGGGTCAGCGCGGAGCGCTGGATCCCCAGGGCCACACTAGCCTCCTGCACCACCTTGTGCCCGATCGTGAGCGGCTCGGGCTCGGCGTACTCGATGTCTCCCTCAAATACGACGATCGTATGCCAGTCACCGGACAGCGCCGACCACCAGCGCAGTCCCGCAAACCCTTCCTTATAGAGGGCGGCCGCCACGGCTTGAGTCTTCGCGACGTCGCGACTCGCCAACACGTCCGGTCTGATGTCGTGCTTCACGAGCAGCGCGGGATCGCAGAGATCGGCCAGCTTGATTTTCGTCAACTGGCATTCGACGAGCGCCAGCGGCTTGCCCGACTCGATCAGGTCCTTGCGGTCGATTCTTTGGCCGCGGAAGCGCTGCAGCTTTTCGGCGACGGCATGCACCGCGGTTTCGGCGAGGTAGACGACGAGCTTGCCGTCCACGTCGAAGCGGCCGGCACCCTGGCGGGGATGGATGTAGCTGGGAGAAAACGGTTCGCCGGGCTTCGCGGCGGGATCCCACGGAAATACCCGCCACCCCATCAGGCGAAGGCGCCGGCCTTTTCAGCCTCGATCGCGGCGACGACTTCGGAGAGCCGCCCCTGCCGGATCACATCGATGGGGCGGCGCTCGCCGAGGTGCGCGTTGAGGCCGCGCAGCCACTTGGGGATGGATGCGAGCTCGAGAAATCCTTCCAGCAGCGACACCACGGCGTCCAAGCCGACGAGCTGCTCCCAGTTCTGGGGCGCGGGTGTCTCGCCGCGCTTCCACCGCACCACGGCGCTGCGGTGCACACCCAGACTGCGCGCCAGGTCGGCATCGTCCGGGAAGGCGACTTTGGCGACGTGGTAGCGCTGCTTGATCAAGGACTTGTTCGCTCGAACGCGTCTGGCCATTCACGCAACAATAATGTTGCGCGGTCTACCGGGCAAGGGCCGAGCGGATGAGCCGCGCAACTCGCTCCGCCGCGGGCGGATCCAGATTCGCGAGCACGATCACATCGTAGCCGCCCGGGAGATCACCTTCGACCGCGGCGTTGAGTCCCGGGGCGCCGCCCGCGATACCGACCATGCCGGCCTCGGGCGCGTTGGCGACCTTGTGCTCGCGAAGCGCGTTCAGCAGCCGCAGCAGATCGTGTGCGGTGGAGTACCCACCACCGGCCGAGCTTCCCTTGCCGGGTAGGAGGTCGGTGTTGCGTTTGACTGGCGCATCCGGCGGTGCGTCTTGACCGCCCCTCGTGTAGCCGAGCGCCGTGTTCGCGGGCCAGCGATCGACCCGCCAGCTTCCCGTCGCGTTCATCCCGGCGGGCTCGTAGATGTGGCGCCGCACGTACTCGTAGTAGTTCTCGCCCGACAGCCGTTCGATGAGCAGCCCGAGCACGATGTAACCGGCATTGGAGTACTGTTGGCGCGACCCAGGCTCGAATTGGAGTGGCTCGTTCTTGAACAGCTCGAAATAGTCCTGCAAGGTCACGACATCGTGCCGCGTCTTGCCCGCCGGCGCCGCAAAGATGTTGCCCTGAATTCCCGACCGATGCTCCAGGATTTGACGGATTGTGACTTTTGGCGCGGCGTCCCGATTGGGATAGTCCGGCCACGCTCGCGCCAGCGAGGAGTCGATATTGAGCGTGCCGGCGGCGGCGAGCTGCCGGATGGCGATGCCTGTGAAGAGCTTGTTGATCGAGCCGAGGTTGAAGGAGGTTTCGAGATTGTTGGCCCGACGGGCTTCCCGGTCCGCCATCCCGTAGGCGCGCTCGAACTGCGGAACTCCGCCCTGGGCCACGAGTACGACCCCTGAGAACTGATTGAGGTTGGCGAGGCTGTCGAGAGAAGATTGCCACGCTTGGGCGTTCAACGGCGCAACCAGGACGGCCGTAAGGAATGCTGCAAAGAGATGTCTCATGTTAACCCAGACGCGTAGGTCACAGGAAAGGTCGCTCCTCATGAAGGAGTTTCTGGCCCAGCGCCTCGATGCCTCCCGCGACCTTTACTTGTTGGCTTTGGCCCTCGGAGAACGCGGCCCCCACCAGTTCCGCAGGCTCATCCAGGAAGCACGGCTGCATTTCATTTATGTGATCGAGGAAGCGCGCGTCGCGGGGCTCGATACGATCGACATTCAGAACATGCTCGCGAGGCAGAGCATCGACTTCGTCGATACGCTCCGGCCCGATTTGCTCGAGCGACTGAACGAGATGCTGCGCACCCAGGCCTATCCCCGCTAGAGACGCGCCGGCGGGATAGATTCCCCGCCATGCATCACGAGGCAGCCATCATAGCCGGCGCTGGGCCGATCGGCCTGGCGTGTGCCATCTCCGCCAAACGCCGCGGCATCGATCCGCTCGTGATCGACGCGGGCGCGCTCGCGAACTCGATCGTCCGCTACCCGATCAACATGACGTTCTTCACGACCCCCGAGCGCCTCGAGATCGGCAATCACCCGCTGGTCTGCGCCGGCGCCAAGGCCACGCGCGAAGAGGCGCTCAAGTACTATCGCGGCGTAGCACGGACGGAACGGATCCGTATAGCGACCTACTCTAAGCTCGGCGACGTGACGCGGACAGCTCACGGCTTCGACTCTGCTGTCGAGACACGCACAGGGACGTTGCTGATGCGGGCTAACAAACTCGTACTGGCCACTGGCTATTTCGACCACGTCAACAGGCTCGGCGTTCCGGGCGAAGACCTGCCGCACGTCCGTCACTACTTCGACGAACCACACCTCTCCTATGGTCTCGATGTCGTCGTGATCGGCGGCAAGAACTCCGCGGTCGAAGCGGCACTGCAGCTGTTTCGCGCGGGCGCGCGGACGACGATCATCTATCGGGGCACGACGTGGCCCAAGAGCGTGAAGTACTGGCTCCGCCCCGACCTCGAAAACCGCATCAAAGCCGGCGAGATCCAGGCTCGCCTCGGCAGCCAGGTCGTCGAGATCACGCCGCGCGACGTGTGCGTGCGCGGCGCGCTTGGCAATGAGGAGCGCATTCCCGCCGATCGCGTTTACCCGCTGATCGGCTTTCACCCCGATTTCGAGCTGTTCACGCGCATCGGCATCGCGTTCGATCCCACAACGGGACGTCCCGCGATCAATCCCGAGACACTGGAGACCTCGGTCTCCGGCGTACATGTAGCGGGCAGTGTGACGGCGGGCACCAAGATTTCGGAGATCTTCATCGAGAACGGCCGCTTTGATGGTGAGAAGATCTTTGGCTCGGCGACCGAGCGGCAACGCGCTCAAAGCCTATACCAAGGGATTACGAGAGAGACCGGGGAGTAGTCCCTTCCCATCCGGGATACGCGGACTAACTTGCCAACAATGTCGGAACTACGAACCGCCCTAGCGGACGCCCTCGGCCCGCTGTATCGGATCGAGCGTGAAGTGCGGCCGGTAGGGGAGTACCGGCTATTCGTCGCCACTCAATCGCAAGACGGCTCAGAGCTCCTCGTCAAGATTCTGCCGGCCGCTTTGTCCCTCGGCATCAATGATCTGCAATTCGAGCGCGCCGTCCTGTTGATCGCCGAGCGGCTCAACCATCCGAATCTCGTGAAACCACGGGGCGCGGGCCGTGCGGGTTCCTTCGTATACCACACGCGGCCTTTCGTTCCCGGCACGACGCTCCGCGCCTGGATCGGCAACAACGGCGCCATTCCGCTCGCCCGGACCGTGGAAATCCTGCGCGGCATCTTGAGCGGCCTCGCACACGCGCACGCCGCCGCGATCTCACACGGCGAACTGAAGGCCGAGAACGTGCTGCTGTCTGACGACGGCGTCCTCGTTGCCGACAGCGGCATCGCGAGCGCGCTCGGCAAGCCGGCGACGACGCGCAACGACATGGCGGCGGTGCAGTTGCTCACACGCGAAATGCTCACCGGCGCGAAGCCGACGATCGGTGAAGAGCCGCTCGAGCAGACCCGTACGCTGCCGCTGTGGCTCACCGAATGGTTGCGTTCGCGGTGGACCGATGCGGGACGCGCGCTGGCGGGGATGCGGCCGCCCCCACCATCCAGCTCCCAATCCCAGCTCTTCGCCTGATCGTCTGGCAGCATTCCCCTCTTAACTCTTCGGAGCATCCATCTGTGTCGTCCCGCACACTGTTTTTGATCGCCGCCGTCTTTGCCGCCACACCCGTCACGTTGGACGCGCAAGGCGCATTTGGCTCGGCCCTCGCCGTCAGCGGACGTGAGGTCTTTATCGGCCAGCCCGGCAACTCGTACGGACCTGGGGTGGTGTACGTCTTCCGCGCCAACGCACAGGGCGCCTGGGGGGCTGGACGCGCCGCGAAGAAGATCACGCGCGCGAACGCCAGCAACGACGACGGCTTCGGGTCAGCGATCGCCGTGGACGGCAACACGTTGCTGATCGGTGACGCCAAGGCGGATTCGGAGAGCGGCGTCGTCTATGTCTTCACGCGCGATGGGACCGGCGACTGGCGCCAGACCGGAAGCTTTACAGCTCCGGAGCGGCACGCGGGCGATGCGTTCGGCTCGGGGATCGTCGTGGCGAACGGGCGCGCCTACATCGCGACCGGCGTGCGCGGATTCGGTCCGATGGTATTCACACGGCGGAGCGGCTCGGTCTACGTCTTCCGCAGTGCCGGCGGGTCATGGTCCGCCGAGACCACGCTGACGTCGAGCGACACGTCCGGCGCGGCGACGTTCGGCAGTGCGATCGCGACCTCGGGCTCGCGCGTCATGATCGGCAATTTCCGCGCGGACTCGGGCAACGGCGCCGTCTATGTGTTCAATCGTGACGCGTCGGGCGGGTGGCGGATGGAAACGAAGATCTCACCGCCCGGGCCTGTGACCGGACGGAACAGCGGGTTTGGCAGCTCCCTGGTGCTGCGGGGCGATAGCGTCCTCATCGGCGCTATGAACGATCGTGGCGCAGGAGCCGTCTGGGTCTTCGCGCGCGACTCTGCGGCCGGCCGCTGGAATCCTGTCACACGCACCCTGCCGTTCGACGGAGGCTTCGGCACGCGCTACGGCATCGCCCTCGCCGTGCTCGGCAACGAGATATGGATCGGTGCCGACGGCGCGAACGGGTTCGAGGGCCGGGTATTCCGGGTCACGTACGACTCGACCGGTTTCCCGAGCGCGACCAAAATGGGGCCGCCTGCCGGCGTCGAGAGTGGTCGTTTGCAATTTGGCGCCAAGATCGCCGCCGCCGGTTCGCTGGTTGCGGTGGCCATCGCGAATGAGGATTACGGCGAGGGCGGCGTGATGCTCTACAGCCGCCGGCCGACCGGGACGTGGGCTGTCGCGGCGCATCTCGTCGGCGATGTCGCGTCGCTGCCCGCGATTACGGGCGCCCATCGCGAGTGCACGACCGGCAAGGTCCAGATCTTCGACTGCAACCAGGTCGACCTCATGTCGTTCCTGCCCGTCACGGCGATCGGCGGCAAGCGCGGCGTGCAGCTCAGCGACATCTGGGGCTACGACGACCCGCAGACCGGCCGCGCGATCGCGATCGTCGGCCGCGTCGACGGTACCTCGTTCGTCGACATCACCGATCCGAGCCGGCCCACCTATCTCGGCGATCTGCCCAAGACCGCCGGCGCGCCGGGCTCGTTCTGGCGCGAGATCAAGACGTACAAGCATTACGCGTATATCGTCTCCGATGGCGCGCGCAATCACGGTATGCAAGTTTTTGACCTCGATCGCCTGCGCGGGGTGCGGACACCGCAAACGTTCACCGAGGATGCGCACTACGGTCTCGCGCATAGCGTGCACGACATCGTGGCGGATACGGTCAGCGGCTACCTCTATCTCACCGGGTCGAACTCGGGCGGCGAGATGTGCGGCGGCGGACTGCACATGGTGGACGCGCGTGATCCGCTCCATCCCAAGTTCGCGGGCTGCTTCTCCGATCCGCAGACCGGGCGCCAGGGCACGGGCTACACACACGACGCGCAGTGCGTCGTGTATCACGGGCCCACGACGAAGTATCAGGGCCGGCAGATCTGCTTCGGGTGGAATGAGACGCATCTGTCGATCGCCGATGTGACCGACAAATCACATCCGGTCGCCATCTCGCGCGCGACCTATCCGAACGTCGGCTATGCGCACCAGGGCTGGCTCACCGACGACCACCGCTACGCGTACGAAGACGATGAGCTGGACGAAATCACGGGACTTGTCGACGGCACGCGGACGCTGATCTGGGACGTCAGCGATCTCGACAACCCGATCCTCGCGGGACAGTACATCTCGAAGAACAAGGCCACCGACCACAATCTCTGGCTGGTCGGCAACACGATGTACCAGTCGAACTATGTCAGCGGCCTGCGCGTGCTCGACATCACCGATCGCCTGAATCTCAAGGAGATCGGCTTCTTCGACACGCATCCCGTGGGTCCCGATGAGCCAGGCTTCGAGGGGACCTGGGGCAATTACCCGTTCTTCAAGAGCGGGGTCGTCGCGGTCTCGAGCATGAGCGAAGGGCTCTTCATCTTGAAGAAGCACCCGACGCCGCCCGTGCCATGAACCTGCTGCTTGCGCTGCTATTGGCGGTTGGGCGGTTTGGCGGATGGGCGGTTGGGCCGTCTGCCCATCCGCCCATCGGCCCATCAGCCCATCCAACTTTCGTCTACGTAGCCAACCAGGCTTCCGGTAAGGTGACGGTCATCGATGCGTCCAGTGACTCCGTCGTTGCGATCGTTGACTTCACATCTCTTGGCTTTTCGGCCCATCCCAAGCCGCATCACATCGTCGTCGAGCCCGACGGATCGTACTGGTACGTCTCGCTCGTCGGCGACAACGCGGTGGTGAAGCTCGACCGCGCCAATCATGTCGTCGCCAAAGCGGAGACCGTAACGCCGGGGTTGCTCGCGCTCGATCCCAAGAGCGACCTGCTGTACGCCACGCGCTCGATGTCTGCGGTGAACGCGCCGGCCCGGATCGCGGTGATTAACAAAAAGTCGATGACGGTGGAGGAGGTGGAGGTTCTGGTCCCCCGTCCCCACGGTCTGGCGGTGGCGCCTGATGGCCAGCATGCCTACATCGGGAGCCTCGGCGCCAATCAGATCGCCGTGTACGATGCCAAGCGTGAGCAGGTGGGGATCGTCGACGTGCCCGGCGGCGACACCAGTCAAGTCATCGTGCAGCTCGCGGTGTCACCGGACGGCCACACGCTCGTCGCCACGGCGCAGCTCACGGGGAAGCTGCTCGTCTTCGATCTCGCCGATCCCGCGAAGCCCAAACTCGTGCAGCGCGTGGCGACGGGCGATTGGCCGTGGCTCGTCACATTCACGCCGGACGGCGCCGAGGTGTGGGTGCCGAACCAGCGGTCGAACGATGTGACGGTGGTGGATGCCAGGCGTTGGCGCGTGGTGACAACCGTGAAAGGCGAGTTCGCACAGCCGGACGGGATCGCGATTTCGGGCGATGGCCGGCTCGTGTTCGTGGCGAATCACAACACCGACAACGTGATGAACATGGGCGGCATCAGCATGGCGATGCCGATGCCCGGTACGACGGCCGCGCCGGGTCGCGTAATCGTGATCGACGCGCGCCGGCGCGAAGTCATTCGCCGCGTGGATACGGCGCCGGACGGTGCGGGGCTCGGCGTTGGCGGAGGGAAGCCCTGAGGCTCGTCGCGGTGCTGCTTGCGATCACAGCATGCACGCACCGCGCACCGACCGCCTCGACCGCCTCGACCGCCGCGACCGCCGCAGTTTCTTTTGACCGCCGCCGTTGGCTTTTTGACCGCCAGATTTCCCCCTTTCCAGTCCTGGATTCAGCCGGCCACGTCTACGCTCTCCCTTTCTTAGGGGGCTTCGAGCATCCCCGACCGCAGCTGATCGACATAGACGGCGATGGTGTGCTCGACCTCTTCGTGCAGGAGACGTCGGGCGAGCTCGAGCTCTTTGAGCGTAAATCGGGCGCCTGGCAGCTCGTCGACGAGCGCTTCCAGGGGATCGACATCGGCGAGTGGTACCGGTTCGCGGATATGGACGGCGACGGGCTCTACGACCTGTTCGCCGAATCGCCGCTCAGCGACATCCGCTATTACCACAACGTCGGCACGCGCACCGCGCCCCGCTTTGCCGTCGCCGCCGACACACTCAAGGATGTGCAGGGCGTCGCGATCTACGCCGACCGCCAGAACATCGCGCAATTCGCCGACATCGACTGCAACGGCAAGCTCGACATGATGCTCGGTCGCGTGGACGGGACGATCACGCGCTACGAGATGCAGGGGCTCGATTCCAATCGGGCGCCGCGGTTTCAATTGATCACCGAGAAATTCGAAGACATCCAGATCATCGGCCAGCGCCAACCATCGCTGCACGGGGCCAATACGATGGCGGTGTTCGATGTCGACGCCGATGGCGATCCCGACATTCTCTGGGGCGACTTCTTCGAGCCGGGCCTATTGTGGATTCGCAATCAGGGGACGTGCACCCACCCGGACTTCCACGGCGACCGCATCCCATTTCCGCCTGGTGCGCCGCTCGAGACGAGCGGCTACAACGCGCCCGCGGCCGGCGACCTGAACGGCGACGGCAAGCTCGATCTCGTCGTCGGCGTGTTGGGCGGCGCGTTCAATCCGGTGAAGACGAGCACCACGAATTTCTATGAGCTCGATCAGACCGCCCCGGGAGTCTGGTCGGTGGCGACGACGCACGTGCTCGATGGCATCGATCTCGGCGCCGAAACAATCCCGGCGCTTGCGGACATCGATGGCGACGGCGATCTCGATCTGGTCGTCGGCACAAAGATCGAGCCCGATAACCCCAGGACCGGCGGGCTGTACTGGTTCGAGAACATCGGCTCGCGCACCGCGCCTGCGTTCCGCCTCTGGGGGCACCTGCACGTGCTGCCCGCATTTCACGACGCGCCGGCCCTCGGCGACCTCGACGGGGACGGCCTGCCCGACCTGGTGGTCGGTCAGTTTCAGGACGCCGTGGCGTGGTATCACAACAGCAGGAAGAGCGGTGCCGATCGCTTCGTGCTGGTGGATTCGGCGATCGTGCGGTTGCCCCGCGGCAGCAACGGCGTGCCCGAGCTGTACGATGCGGATCGCGACGGCGATCTGGATCTTTTCCTCGGCGACGCCGGTGGTCGCATCGCATTCTTCCGGAATGATGGCTCGCGGCAGGCGCCGCATTTCGTGTTGGTGAGCGACGACTATCTCGGCAAGCGTGTTGGCAGACGTGTCGTGCCGCGCTTCGTGAATCAGGTTCTGATCGTGGGGACCGAGAAGGGCGGCCTCGATTCGACGCTCGGCGTCCACTTGCCGCCCTACGCCGCGCCCGCGTTCGCCGATATTCGTGGAACCGGCACTCCCGATCTCTTTGTAGGCGGACCAGGCGGCGGAATCTTCTACTTCATTGCGAATCGCCCCAAGTAGTTAGCCTACTCGACACTTCCGACCGCCAATTGCGTATTGTTCGACATCCCTTGTCCCGGACTTCGTGATGCTGAAGCCAGTCTTGCAGCTTGCCGCGATCGGTATCGTCGGCATCGGTCTCTGGAAACTCGCTGCCATGTTTCTCCTGCCGGCACTGTTTTTCGTCGTCAAGATCGGCCTGATCGTCGGGCTGGTCATGCTGGCCTTCTGGTTCTTCAATAAGAAGTCTCGTGGTAAGGAGGACACGCCCCCCCCGGCGTCGTAGTGTCCTCCGAAACACAATCGAGGCGCGCCTAGCCTGCAAATGGCCTGGCGCGCCTCGTGCTTTTCCCCTCCATGAAAGGAGGGGACCATGACCAACTGGAAAGCTGTCACTGTCGCGCTGGGACTCGCTTTGGGCTGGTTCGTGGGAAATCCGGCGGTCGCGCTCGGACCCGCTCCAGACCCGCGGGCGGAGGTCCAGGTGAACGTGGCGCGCGTCGAGGGACTTACGCAGCACCTGCGCAACAATCCGCAGGATGTGGACGAGATGGAGCACCTCGCCGCGCTGTACATGGCGAACGGGTCCTATGACGCCGCGCTGGGGCCGCTGGCGCGAGCGCTGCAACTCGATCCGCATCGTCGCAGGCTGTGGGTCGCGCTGGACAACGCCTTGCGTCACTTGGGCCGGCAGCGGATCTCGGATGAGGAGCTGGTTCTGAGAGCCGGCGAATTTCGGAAGGCTCTAACGGACGGTAGATGAAGCGACGGTAGATAAAGCGACGGTAAAAACAACGACGGTAGGGAATCGTCCCTACCGTCGTTTTATTTACCGTCGTTTTTCCTACCGTCGCCTTATCTACCGTCGATTATTGATCCACCCACGTCGACCGCACGTCGTACGTCACGTTGTACACCAACTGGTTTATCAGATGGCCATACGCGTCGTTCGGATCCCGCGCCGAGAACGATGGGGTGCCACCGATGAACGATAGACCGCCGACCTCTTCCGTCGACGCGGAGCTCCTCCGCCACATGACGCCGCCGGTCCGCGTGTTCACAAGCCACACCGACAACTCGACCGTGACCGACGCCCTGAGCACCGGCGCGAGGCCCCCTGTCAGTCCGCCACGCGGCTTCACATTCGAGATCTTGATATGGCCGAAGAAGGCCACGGGGCAGCCGTTCGTGTCGTCCGCCGACGCGAAGACCCGGCTCGAATCCGTCGAAGTGAACTCGCGCATCTCGATCCCGCTCTGCGCCGCGAGGACATACTCCTCGAAGCGATGCGTCGCGAACTGGTGGAGAGTGCCTTTGGCATTCTCCACGGAGAACTCGAACAACCCGATGTTGTGATGGGGAACGAGGTTCAAGGTCGGGGGGAGCAGCACGCGCTGCCGCGCCACTCGCCGGTGTCCTCCGCCGCATCCGAAAACGGCCAGGATGATGAAGAAGCACAACAGGACGCGAAGCACACGCATAGGGGACCTCAGCGGTGAATAGTGCCGTCGGGGGCCCCAACATAATGCTTTCCCTTACTTGAATGACTCTGTGGGCACCGTCACCGGTACGGGCTGCGCACGTATGTAGCTGACAGCCTTCCAGATAGCCCCGGGCGACATGATACCGCCGTACGCAGGCATGCCGCGTGGGCGGCCGTAGAAGATCGATTGAAACACCGCGCCGTCGGTGCCGCCGTAGCGCCACCGCCCGTCGACCAGGCTCGGTCCCACCCATCCAAGCGCGCCGCCGCCGTGACAGCCGTCGCAGTTCATCGCGCTGAACACCTTCGAGCCGTCGGCCGCGTTCGCGGAGTCGGTCGGCAGCGGGTTTTTGATCTCACCGGCGGGAGGCTGGTTGCCGCCAGCCGCAACGTGCTCGGGATAGCTGACAGACACGGGGAGGCTGCCGGCGGAATCGGACCGACCGCACGCTGCCAGCAGCGACAAGGCCACGCACCACGCACCACGCACCACGTACGTGTTCACAGGCCGAAGATCCAAACGATGCCTCCCTGGCTCGTGTGTCGCGCGAGCTCGGGTGCGAAGTCAGCGGGTGGCCGGACGTCTGCTGGATCGTCGGAGCGCACATCGCCCGAGAGCAGGAACCAGTCGCCGCCGATGCCGGCATATACCGCGATGTACTGCTTGCCGTCCGGTCCGCGGAACGAAATCGGCGCGCCGACGACGCCGGAACCGACTTTGAACTTCCACAACTGGCGGCCGCTCTTTGCGTCCGCCGCCTTGAACCAGCCGTCCAGCGTCCCATAAAAGACGACATCTCCCGCGGTGACAACGCTGCCGCTCCAGACCGGGAACTTCTCTTCGATCTTCCAGACTCTGCGGCCGCGTGCGGCATCCCACGCGATAAACGCGCCCATGTAGCCGCCCGGCCCCGCGAAGTACGGTGTGGTCGCGCCGATATACGGAGTGCCGGGAATCCGCGTCACGGGCGCCGCCTCGAAGTTCATGCAGAGATTGTTCGTCGCGGTATAGAAGAGGCCCGTGCGCGGCGAATAGGCGGACGGTGAGGCGGGACTCTTCCCGCCCTCGAGACTCGGGCAGATGCCTTGCACGTTGCCCCGCGAGACGCCCGTCGTCTTGGTCGTGTCAACGATCGGCAGGCCCGTCCGCTTGTTGATCCCCCTTGCCCACGTCACGTTCGCAAACGGCTCGGCGACCAGGAGCTCGCCTGTCACGCGGTCGAGCGTATACGCGAAGCCGTTCTTGTCGAAATGCACGAGCACCCTGCGCATCCGCCCGCCGACGACCATATCGACGAGAATCATCTCCGCGTTGGAGTCGTAGTCCCAGCTGTCGTGGGGCGTGAACTGGTAGGCCCACGCCAGCGAACCGTCGCCGGGCCGGCGCGCCAGGACGCTGTTGGTCCACTTGTTCTCGCCGGGACGCTGTTCCGTGTTGTACGGGCCGGGATTTCCGGTGCCGAAGTAGATCAGGTCGAGCTGCGGGTCGTAGGAGATCCAGCCCCACACCGGCGCGCCGCCGCGGCGCCACGAATCGCCCTCCCAGCTCGACACGCCGATGTTGGGAGCGCCGGTGTACCGGCCGTGGCCGGGCCGCGCGAGCATCGATGAGTCGGGGCCCATGTTGTGGGCTGTCCAGAGAATCTTGCCGGTCGCGACGTCGAGTCCCTTGACCCAACCCCAAATCCCGAATTCACCGCCCGACGGTCCCACGATGACGCGATTGCCCGCGACGAACGGCGCCATCGGCGTCGTCTCGCCTTGTTGCATATCCCCGATCTGCGTCGTCCACAGCTCTTTTCCCGACACGGCATCGACCGCGACGGTGTGCCCGTCGAGCAAGTTGTAGATGATCTTGCCGTCCGCGTACACCGCGCCGCGATTGATGGCGTCACAACACGCGATGCCGAGGGACGTCGGATTTACGTCGGGCCGATACTTCCATTTGAGCGGGTAGCCTTCGCGGGTGAGATCGAAGGCGTACAGCACATCGGGGAACGGTGTGACGACGTACATCGTGCTGCCGACGACGAGCGGTTGGCCTTCGTGGCCGCCGAGCACGCCGGTCGAGAAGGTCCAGACCGGCCGGAGTCGCGGCGCGTTGCGCGGCGTGATCTGCGCCAAGCCGCTGTAGCGCGTCGCGGCGTTGTTCTTCGCCGGCATTGTCCACTGGCCGTCATCGCGTTGCGGGTTGCCTTGGAGAAGTGGGAGGACGAAAACGAAGGCTGCGGCACGGAAAGGGCGCATGCGTAATGATATCGTGTCTACTCCGGCCCGGCGCGGGCCACGAGCGCGAGCGGCACCTTGCGCAGTCCCTTCCAGATTCTCGCATGACCGGTCGAGTCTGAGATGGTCAGTTGCGCCGAGATTCCGCCGTCGAGCAGCATCGCATGTTGTGCGCCGAGCGCGCCCATCACCGCCGCCATCTCAGGGACCGTGAGCCCAAACGGGACGCGGTCCGCGCCCGGGATGGGGATGTCGAGCCGGGTCATGGCGACAAGGAGACGCCCCTGGCGATCGAGGCCGAGCGCCAACCGCGCGTCCCGATGAGTGCCGTTGATCGTGCCGTTGCGCACCGGCGCCGGCACCACGCCGTCGCCCGCGAGCAGGGTGGGATAGGACTGAAACGCGAAGCGCGCAGGGGCGCGCCACTTCGAAACATCGTCACCGTCGATCCAAACGAGCCGGCCGTCCGCGAGGCCGACGAGCGCCGATGAAAGCGGCCCGTGCCCAGGTGTGAGGCGCTCCCGGCCGTCGATAACGACCCAGCCCCAAGGCAGCTGCTCCACGAACATTCCGGCGTTGAGGGCAAGCGCCGCGCCATCCGCCCGATCGACGGTCCAGGCGGGCCGGTCGCGCTCGATGTCCCACAAAAGATGAAACGACACCGCCTGAGGATCGAGGCGCGCGAGCACGAGCGTGAGCGCGTACGCTTCGCCCTGTCCCGCGATCGGAAGCGTAGCCCATTCGACCCCCGGCTGTCCCGGATGCCAGGTGACGAGCCCGATGAGCCGCACGTCGGCCGCAGTCCATTGGACCTGTGCGCGTGACGCTCGCCAGAAGAGACGCGACGCTCCGGAAGGAAGCCGGACGGCCAAGGTCGCGTCTTCGTGACTGACCGGTCCAGCGGCCGCCGCAAAAAGCGCGACCGCGATGACGCTGCCCGCCGTCCGTCCGATCACCCGAAGTATTTCTTCAGGTCGACGAGTCGCGCAGTGAGCGCCTGCTCTTCGATCGGGGTGAACACCCAGCCGCTGCCGACGTTCCCCGCGGCCTGGAGCGCCACGAACCCCTCGGCGCGCTCAGCCGCCATCGCGAATTGCTCGGGCGTCATCTCGGCAGCGCGAGCGGCGGCGGCGTTCCCCGCTCCTTCTATACCGCGCGCGCGAACAGCCAGCGTGTCGGAGATCGCGGCGAGCGAGTCGGCGCGCCGCATCCACGCCGGCACCGCGGGGACATGGCACGTGGCACGCGCCTTGGCACTGTCGGCCCGCGCGTCCACTCCCATGAGCTTATTCATCTTTTCCTGGGCGCGCCGCATCGCCGCCGTGTCGTTCGCCATCGCTGCCTGCTGGGCTTCCTGCCCTGCCGCGGTCCAGTCCTGCATGAGTTTCGTCTTCGCGGGAGTGTTCACGCCCGTCATGCCCATGAAGCGCTGCTGCATTTCCTGGGCGTGCCGCTGCTCCACATTGTTGAGCTCTTCGCTCACGCAGCTCTCGGCCGCGTCGTTCGCGCTCACCCACTGCGCGCGGTCGTCGCTGTGCTGATTGTTGCTGTTCGCGGCTTCCTCAGAGGCGGCGGACGAGCGCTTCCGCAGCTCCGCCGCGGTTTGGCCACCGGTGCCGCGCATCCTGCTGCGGGTGTCGAGACCCGTGATCAGCCGCGCAACGACTTGCGGGTTCAGCTCGAGCATCGTGTTGTCGAACTTGGGCGGCGGGCGGCGCTGTTGTGCTTGCTGGCCTGTGATCGCCTGTCGGCCGGCTTCTTTCGCCTTGCGGCGGAGGTTGGGGATCTGCGCCTGCGCGACGGACGTGGTGAGCGCGAACGCGATGAGCACGAGCACCAGGGAGGGGCGGGGGGGAGACATAGGTGTCCTTCAGTGGGGTCCGGACAATGATAGCAGCCAGCAACCCTTGCTACTATAGCCACAGTGGATATAATCGGGTCATGGCCTACTCTCGAACCGAAGTGGACACGCTGCTCCCGTTGCCCCTCGCCACGTTCCACATTCTGATCGCGCTGGCTCAGGAAGACCGTCACGGCTACGCCATCATGCTCGACGTGGAGAAACGGACCGACGGTGAGCTGCGACTCAGCGCCGGCACGCTGTATCGCTCGATCCAGCGGATGCTCGAGCAAGGACTAATCACCGAAACGAGCGAGCGGCCTGCTCCCGAGCTCGACGATGAGCGACGGCGCTACTACCGCATCACGCCGTTTGGCGCCGCCGTGGCGCGCGCGGAGACGCAGCGCATGGCCAACCTCGTGCGCATGGCGCGTGTCGAAGGACTATCTCCAGGACGGGCGGGGGCCTGATGCGCTTTTATCGTCTGCTGTTGCTGCTCTACCCGGCGTCGTTCCGCCGTGAGTACGGCGCGGATATGATCGCCGATTTCGCACGACGCCGCCGGGAATCATCGTGGGCGCTGCTCGACTCGGCCTTCGACGTGCTCACGAACGCGGCGGCGGCGCACTGGGACGTGCTGCGCCAGGACCTGCGCTACACCGTGCGATCCCTCAAGCGGTCGCGTGGGTTTGCCTTCGCCGCCGTTGCGGTCATCGCGATCGGCGTTGGTGCCAACACCGCTGCCTTCTCCGTCGCGGACTTCGTGTTGTTTCGACCGCTCCCGTTCCCCGACCCGAACGCTCTGGTGCGGCTGTGTTGGGGCCCGCGGACCGGCGGGGGATGGGGCTGCATGAACCAGCTCTCGCCCGCGAACTACCGCGACTACAAGAACATGACGTCTTCGTTCCAGGCCATAGGCGCGTACTTCGGCAACGCCGTGAATCTGGTGGGGAGCGGGGAGCCGCAGCGGATCTCGGGTGCTCAGGTGACGGCCGAAGTGCTTCCGCTCCTCGGCGTGTCGCCGCTGCTGGGCCGCGTCTTCGACTCCACGAGCGGTGGAGCGGCGGATGTCCGCGGCGTCGTCCTCAGCTACGGGTTGTGGCAGTCGCAGTTCGGCGGCGACCCGCGCGTGCTGGGACGCGGCGTCAACCTCAACGGGACGCCGTACGAGGTGATCGGCGTGATGCCGCCTGATCTGTACTTCCCGACCCGAGAGACGAAGATGTGGACCCTCCTGCTGCTTCGGGACGAGAACTACACGGACCGCAGCGACAATTATCTGGAGGCCGTCGCACGTCTGAAGCCGGGGGTCTCGATGGATCAGGCCCGCGCGGACTTGAACGTCGTCGCGGCGCGCCTTGCGCGCGACTACCCCGATGTGAACGGCGACGCCGGATTCAGCTTCTTCGCGATGCGCGACACGATGTCGCCGCGCTATCGGCTGATGCTCCTCGCCCTCTGCGGCGCGAGCCTGTGCATCCTCCTCCTCACGTGCGCGAACCTGGCCAACCTGTTGCTCGCGCGCGCGGGCGCGCGGGAGCGCGAGCTCGCGGTGCGGGCGGCGCTTGGCGCCGGCAAAGAGCGGCTCGTGCGGCAAATCGTCACCGAGAGCATGGTCCTCGCAGTCGCCGGCGGCATCGCGGGCGTGGCGATCGCTGCGGCGGCCGTTCCGCTCCTGTCGCTCCTCGTGCCGGATACCTTACCCGTGGCGAGTCAGCCGAGCCTCGATCTGCGCGTCCTCGCGCTGGCGGCGGCGATCACGGCGCTGACGGGCCTCGGGTTCGGGCTGCTGCCGGCGCTGCGCGTCGGCGGCCGAACAGGCGTGGACTTGAGCGCGTTGCGCGAAGGCGTTGGCTCGGGAGGCGGCCGGAAGCAGCGGCTCCGGAACGTACTGGTCGCCGTGGAGGTCGCCGTCTCCGTCGTGCTGCTCATCTCATCAGGTCTCCTGATCCGGGCGGTTTGGCGAATTCAGTCCATCGATCCCGGCTTCGTGCCCGAGCGCGTCGTCGCGCTGAGGACCGTGCTGCCGCGACCGAAGTACGACATGACCCAACGACGCCTGCAGTTCTACAACCGCGTTTTGACCGACGTCCGGGCGTTCCCCGGCGTGCAAAGCGCAGGCTACATCACGGGCTTGCCGATGGTGATGACGGGAAGGATCACGAACGTGGTGATTCCGGGCCGCGAAGTGCCTGCCGGTTTCCGCAACGAAGTCGTGACCGTGCGATCCGTGACGTCGCAGTATTTCCGGACGATGGGGATTCCGCTGCTCCGCGGGCGGGACATCGAGGAGGGCGACATCCGCGGCCGCGCGAACGCGGCGGTCGTCAGCGAGTCGTTCGCGAAGCACTACTGGCCGGGGCACGACCCCATCGGCCGGACATTCGAGGCGCGCGGAGAAGTTCGCGCGGTCGTCGGCGTCGTGGGGGACGTCAAGGTGCGCGGCTTGGAGCGCGCGGAGGAGCCGCAGCTCTATCTCTCCGCCGGTCAGGTGCCGGACACGGCGTTCATCAATGACGATCCTAAAGACCTCGTCATCCGCTACAGCGGGACGACCGGGGGGGGCGCGCTGCTTCCCGCGATGCGCGACATCGTCCATGCGGCGGACCCGGAGCAGCCGATCTCCGACGTCCAGACATTGGACGCTGTGGTCGCGGGCGAGACGGCTACCCGCCGTGCGCAGCTCCGTGTGCTCGGCGCGTTGGCCGCAATCGCGTTGCTGCTCTCCGGCGTCGGCATCTACGGCCTGCTGGCCTTTACCGTCTCCCAGCGCTCGCGCGAGATCGGCGTACGGCTGGCGCTGGGCGCGGAGCCGTCGAGCGTGGCGCGCATGATCGTGTCGAAAGCGATGAAGCTCACGCTCGTCGGGCTCGTGCCCGGTGTGCTGGCCGCCTACGCGGCGGCGCTCGGCATGCGGGCGCTGTTATTCGGCGTTGCGCCTGCAGATCCTGCCACGATCCTCGGTGCGGTCGCGCTCGTGTGCGTGATGACGCTCGCAGGGTCGCTCGTGCCGGTGCTGCGCGCCGTGCGAGTGAACCCGATGCTGGTGCTGAGGGCGGAATAGGGCTGTTGGATCAACCCGATGGCGCTCCGCCTGCGTCGGCGCTCTCAACCCGCCACGCTCGTTGGTCAGGCGTAGTGGAATCTCGCACCGCGGACGTGCCGGCAGCCCCGGTGCCAGGGGTACGATCCTCGCTCACGGCCTGCGTGGCTCTACGGGCGGCAACATGCTGTCGATCTTCTCCTTCGACTCCCGCAGCCGCCCTCGCTCGCGCTGCATCAGGGAGTCCGCCTGTTCATCGGTGTAGACGACGTAGGGCGTGAGGAAGATCGCGATCTCGGTGCGCGAGCGGGCCACGCGCCGGCTCTTGAACAGGTACCCGAGCAGGGGGACGTCCTTGAGGATGGGCACGCCGCTCTCCGTGATCTCCTCCGATTCCCCGATCAAGCCCCCGATCACGACCGTGTGCCCGGTCTTCACAATAGCGCTGGTTTCCGCCTCGCGGGTCGTGATGACCGGCGCATTCTGCGCTGCCGCGATCGTCCGCGCCGACAGCGCGCTTACCTCCTGGAGTACGCGGAACGTCACGTAACCGTCGTTGTTGACGGTAGGGACGACCGTGAGCTGCGTTCCGACGTTGCGGAACTGGACGACCTGGTTCACAAAGGCGTTCAGTCCGGTAAGCGTCGACGAGGTGAACGGCACTGCGCTGCCCACGAGAATGCGCGCCTGCTCGTTGTTGAGCGCGAGGATACGCGGCGTGGACAGCACCTGGACGTTTGTCTTCGTCGCCAATGCCTGGAGGATGGCGCGCACGTCCACATTGGCGAGCCGGATGATCTGGACGCCGAGCCCCTGGAGGCTCCCGAGAGTGTCCCCACCGTTCTGGGGCCCGAGCCCGATGGTGGCGCGCCGTGTGGTGTCGCTGGACGTGAAGACCTGCCAGTTGATCCCCCACTGGCTGGGGCGGTCGAGCGTCACCTCGGCGATGAGCACTTCCAGCAACACTTGGGGTGGCCGGACGTCGAGCTGCTGGATCGTTTCCTGGAGCAGCGGGAAGTTGGGCGGAGCGGTGCGGATCACGAGCGAGTTGGTGGCCTGGTCGGAGACGATCGCGGTCCGTCCCACCAGCCCCCGAACCTCGGCCTGGGCGCTCTCCGCCACGACCTGTGGCCCGGTGAGCACTTGGGAGGTCTGCGCCCGCTGCTGGAAGGATTCGACCTCGCGCTGCCGCATGCTGCGGAGCTCGTCCGAGAGGCTGCGTCCCTCCAGCGCCGCCACGCGCTGCCGGCCGGCCGGCCCCGACACGGCGGCACCGAATAGTTGGCCCAGCGTCGCCGCCAGCTCCGACGCGCTGGCGTGCTTGAGGGGGTACACGTATGTCCGCAGCCCCGCCTCGCCGCCGGTTTTGACGTCGAGCTGCCGCAGGAGTTCCAAGTAGCGCGCGATGCTGACGCCACGGTCCGTGATGAGGACAGCGTTAGAGCGCGGGACCACCTCGATGCGCGCGCTCTTGCCCGCCACCTGCCTGAGGAGCGTCACCCCTTCCTCCGCCTGGATGTACTCGAGCGGCACGATCTGCGTGACCAGCCCGAGGGGCGGAGGGGACGGGAAGTCCTTCCCCACCCGGACGGGGCCGGTGGCTGGCTTCCTCTCCTCGGGCATCACCTGTGCCACGGGCCCGGTCTGCACAATGACCAGGCCCTGGCTCTCGAGGATCGCCTCCAGCACCGCCCCCACCTGGGGCACCGGGACCGGTTGGGGGGCCTGGAACGTGATCCGGCGGGTGGGCACGTCGGTCAGCATCACGTTCACGCCGAGTGCGGTGGCGAGCGATCGGATGACGTCGCCGAGGTCCGCGTTGACGTAGTTGATGCGGACGGTCTGGGGCGGCTGTTGCTGGGCGACCGCTTGCAAGGGCGCGTCGAGCAAGACCAAGACCGCGAGGGCACCGAGGTTAATCCCAGAACGGAGGCTCACGGTATGCACCACCCTCGCAGTGAGGAGGCGCCGAAAGTGTCCCGACACCAGGGGGCTGTCAAGCACACGAAAGGCGCCTGACCCCTTCGCCTGCACCCTAGAGCTAGCTATTGGACTCCCAGTTTGTACGTCGATTTTCATCCGCCGGGCGATATGCCCCTATCGCCCTCGGCAGCATGTTTCGTGTCGAGGCGAGCGAGGTCCGATACCGAAAATGGATCGCGAGACCCGCCCCGTATCACATTGACTGCTAGGAGAAAACCATGTTTACTCTGCCCCGACTGACGGCCGGATTGGCCGTTGTTGCATCGCTTGGCGTGCTGCTGGTCACCGCGTACGACGCCAACGCGCAATCCGCCGGCGCCCCGGTCGCGTACGCCAAAGCGAGCACAGGCGTATCGGAAGCGATCAGCGAATCGCTCAGCGACATGATGAGCTTCACAATCCTAGGTGGCCCGGCGGTGACGTGTACCAGGTCCACGACGAGCGGCGACGTAGGCGTCGCCAGCAGCGCCGCGTTCACGAACACCGGGTGCACGATTACCGGAAACATTCACGCGGGCGACGCGTCCGCCGCGCAGGCGTACAATGAGTACCTGAGCGCGTACAACAACATCGCGGCCACACCGTGCAGCGGTGCGCTCCTGACCGGTACGCTCGCGGGCTTGACCCTGGCGCCGGGTATCTACTGCGTCAGTGCGGAAGCGAAGACGGGCGTGTTGACGCTCAACGGGCCTTCGACCGCGAGTTGGACGTTCAAGGTCACGGACGGCGCTTCCACCGGCGCCTTCACCGGCACGAGCTTCTCGGTGGTTCTGGCTGGTGGCGCGCTGGCGTGCAACGTAATCTGGTGGTCGGAGGCAGCCGCGACGCAGACGGATTCCGAGCTCAAGGGCAACATTCTCTCGGGTGCAGGGATCACACTGACCCGTGGAAGTTTCGTTGGGCGGGCATTTGCGAAAGCCGCCGTGACGTTGACTGACGTCAGGAGCCTCAGCGGCTGCGTTTGATAGAGAAGCCAAGCCGTAACGCGCAGACAAAAAGTTGAGCGCAAAGGGGTGTCGGGGATTCTCCCGACACCCCCTCGCGGTTTTCCCGAGATTCGTGATCCCCTCTTGCACCGTCACCTGATCCGGGCCATCATGCGTAAAGCCTGGGAGGGCGGGTCGTGAGAGACAGAATCCGGGTGTTGGTGATCGAAGACAATCGGCTGGTGCGTGAGGGCCTTTCCGCCCTGCTGAACGAGCAACCGGACTTCAGGGTGATCGCCGCTGCCGAAGGGGGAGACGCGGGGTTGGTCCAGGTCCGGGAGACCAAGCCGCACGTCGTGCTCGTGGACGCGGCCCTGGGGAGTCACGACAGCCACCGCTTGGTGCAGACCGTCCGGAAAGAAGCTCCCGAGAGCAAGGTCATTGTGATGGATCTGCTGCCGGCGCGTGAAGACGTCATCGCGTTCATCCAGGCCGGCGCGAATGGGTTTATCGTGAAGGATGCCACGATCGACGATTTCGTCCGAACCATTCGATCGGTGGCCGAGGGGGCGGACGTGGTTCCCCCCGCCTTAACGGGAACGCTGCTGTCACACATTGTGGATCAAGCGGTTACGCGCAGCACTGCAGCGGTGCTGGAAGCCGTTCGGATGACAAAGCGCGAGCGGGAGATTATGAGCCTGATCGCCGAGGGCATGAGCAACAAGGAGATCGCCCAGCGCCTCAACATCGCCACCTACACGGTCAAGAGCCACGTGCACAACATTCTGGAGAAGCTTGCCCTGCACAGCCGCTTCCAGATCGCCGCTCACCCGCACAAGTCCTCCGTGTCGCAGACCGACCGGCCCACCGTTTCAAGCTGACCAGCTCGCCTGCACCCAACTAGCTAAGTCGCATTTTCATCCGCTGGGAGGATGTTCGCCTGCCGCGTGCGCTGGCGGTGGCGGGGTACGCTACGACGGGAACGGACGATAGGCGCCTTCGCCTCATCTCTTTGCCTCCGCCGACCGTGGAACATGGGGTAGTGCGACGTGTCCGTCCTTGTCCACGAGCGGCGCCGGCGGCGCCACCGCATGCCCCTGGGCATAACCCACCCCGAGGCCCCGCAGCTTTTGCAGAATGGTTTCGCTCTCTACCTCGTCAGCGATCGTGGTGATGCCCATGATTCGACCGATCTCGTTGACGGCGCTCACGAGCGTGCCGTACACGGGGTCGTCGGCCACGCCCCGGATGTAGTGCCCGCCGATCTTGACGTAGTCGACCGACAGCGCCTTGAGGTGAGCGAACGAGGCCAGGCTGTTGCCGAAGTTGTCCAGCCCGACTCCGCACCCCGTCGCCCGGATCTCGGAAATGAGGCGCACCAGCTGCGCAAAGTTCCCGAGCGCGGCGGCTTCGGCGATCTCGAAGCACAGAGCCTCCGGCGGAAGCCGGTGCTGCGTCACGTACTCCCGCACCGCGGGGATCAGGTCCGCATCGTCCAGTGAGGAAGCGCTGAGGTTGATCGAGCAGAGGGGGAGCTCGAGCTCCGGGTGGTTGCGATGCCACTCACCGAGGACGGCGGCCGTCTGGCGCACGACCCAGCGGTCGATGGCCGGCATGAGGCGATGGCGCTCCGCTTGCGGGAGGAACGAGTCGGCGCTCTCCACACGCCCATGCTCGTCCGGCAGGCGCAGCAGAATCTCGCACCGCGGACGTGCCGGGTGCTTCGGCGCCAGGGGTACGATCGCTTGCGCGTACAGCTGAAAGTGGCCCTCGTCCACCGCTCGGGTGAGGCGCATGATCCGTCGGCTCTCCACCTGCTGCTGGAGCCGAGGGGCCGCCTCCGGCTGCGCGACATGGACGCGGTCGCCACCGGCGTCCTTGGCGGCGTAGCAGGCTTCGTCGGCGGCGCGCAGGACGTCAGCCGGGCGTCCGCTCGCGGCGGTGATCGCGACGACGCCGATACTGACGCCCAGCGAGAAGCTCCGCTCCCCCCATAGGAAGGGGAACTTTTCGATCGCCCGCGCGAGCTTCCCGGCGATCTCTTCCGCCTTGGTTAGGGAACAGTATTCCAGTAGGACACCGAATTCATCGCCACCGAGGCGTGCGAGCGTGTCCCGGCTGCGCAAGCGACCGCTCAGCAGGCGGCTGATCTTGCGGAGCAGGTCATCCCCGGCTTCGTGCCCGCACGAGTCGTTCACGAGCTTGAATCGGTCCAGGTCCAGGTAACACAGCACGTGCTCCGTTACGCCGGCCGCCGCCTCCGCCAGAACCCGCGCTAGACGCTCCTCGAACTCCTTCCGGCCGACCAGGCCCGTCAGGGCATCGTGCGTGGCTTCGTGCGAGAGTTTGCGAGCGGCGCGCCGCCGCTCCGTCACGTCGTGAAAGACCAGCACGACGCCGATCGTGGTCCCGTGGCGGTCCCGGAGCGGAGCCGCGGAGTCCCCAATCGGCACCTCCGTCCCATCGCGGCGCACCAGCAGCACGCCGTCGGTCAGGTCCACCGCGCGCCCTTCGCGGAGACAGCGAGCTGGGATGTTCTCCATGGGCTGGCGCGTGGCGTCGCTGACGAGGGTGAGGACGGTGTCCACGGGCTGCCCCAACGCTTCGGTGGTGCGCCAACCGGTGAGCCGCTCCGCTGTGGGGTTCAGATACGTGATCGTTCCCGCCACGTCGGTCGTGATGACGGCGTCCGCGATCGATGCCAGGGCGACGATGGCCTGCTCCTTCTGCCGGAACAGGCTCTCCTGCACGTCACGCCACTCGGTGAGATCGCGCATCGTGACCAGGAAGAGCGCGTCCTCGCTGGGACCGAGAGGGCTGCGGTGGATTTCCACGGGGAACTCGCTGCCGTCACGTCGTCGGGCGAAAATCCTGACCGGAGCGCGCTTGAGCGGGATCCCCGGCGCTTCGCCATCGCTCACTCCGAGGGCCTCGTACACCTGCTGGAAGCGCTGGGGGATGAGTCGACTGGACGGCTCGCCTCGGAACTCTGCATCGGTCCACCCCAAGAGCCGCTCGGCCTCGCGATTCAGCGCCACCGCGCTGCCCCGTTGATCGACGACGATCATGGCATCGGGGGCGGCGTCGAGCATCTGCCGAAATCGCTTGTCCTGCATGCGAGGCGTGGTCATGTCCGCTAGACCTCCGTGCCAACTGATCCAGATATTATGACCGGTCATCAACCCAAGCAATAGGGCGCGATCGCGCGGCAAGCCCGGACGCGAAGATGGAGGGGCCGGACTGCGCCCCTCCGCCTCACGGTTCGCGAGAACCGGTCCTAGTGACCGCGTGTGCTGTCCTTATTTGCTGACCGCGGTCCCAGTGATCGTCACATCGGCCTTCGCCCACGCGTTCCCGTCGAACGTTCCACGGGTCAGCGTGATGTCCGCCCCGCCGAGAATCGTGCCGATGACGTGCGAATCGGTCAGGGTCACGCCCTGGGCGACCCACCACGTCACATTGCCCGGCTGCCCGCCGCCGGCCATGACCACCGAGAAGCTGCTACCCGTGAGGGCGCCGGTCCCGCTGGTCCCGATCTTGAACGTCCAGATGCCGTCCGAGGGCCCGTTGAGCGTCAACACGCCCGTCAACGTCGCCGCCGCATCGAAGCAGTAGACACCGGGCGCCAGCGTCACGCCGGCGAGGGTACCCGTCAAGGTCGTACAGATGTCCCCCAGCTTCGGTGCGAGCATCGCGT
>Ga0307302_10000032_pt1 | contig 49431 bp, 55 predicted proteins | sample ER_DNA_183_FD_194490 | JGI IMG/M metagenome (GOLD analysis project Ga0307302, IMG submission 194490) | Bulk soil microbial communities from the East River watershed near Crested Butte, Colorado, United States - ER_DNA_183 | ecosystem: Environmental > Terrestrial > Soil > Floodplain | place...
CGAGTCAGCGAGGGAAAAAGCGACCGCGAAGCAGTCCGCTGCCTCAAGCGCTACCTCGCCCGCTCACTCTTCCGCCAACTGGAGGCAATGCCTCAGGCTGCTTGACAAACATAGAAGCATCCCCAAATGTGCCCGTTTCGGACGTGGCTTCGTGGACCGAAAGCGAAGCAGTTCGTTGACGCATCGCGCGATCCGTCCCAAAGTCGTGACGGATCTGACACCGTTTTCTGGTCTGACCCCACGGATGTCGCTTGCGGACACGGAGTTCGTGCCGGAAGAGAAACGTTGGAGTGCCGAGTTACAGAGGAAGCTCCGCGACGCGACGCTCGATCTCATCATGGATCCTCCGCACGGTCTCGGCGTCCTGGCCGGCGGGATCTTGTAGCTCCCAGTCGATGTAGCTCTTGCCCGGGATGACCGGGCACGCGTCACCACAGCCCATGGTCACGACGATGTCGGCCCATTCGGCGTCCGCCGTGTCGAGCTTCTTCGGCACGCGGTTCGCAAGTTCGGGCATGAGCTCGGCGACCTCGCCATGCACGTGCGCCGCCGGGGTCGTCCCCGCCGAGCGTGCATTGCCACCGCGCCGTTCGTAGAGCGTCTGCGCCATCTGGGACCGGCCGGCGTTCTGCCGGCAGACGAAGAGGACGTTCATGCGCCGAGCGCTCCGCGCAACGCCGAGATCGTCTCAGGCACGAGCCGGTAGTAGGCCCACGTCCCGCGTCGGGACGATTCCACCAGGCCGGCGTCGCGCAGGATCTTCAGATGGTGCGAGATGGTCGGCTGGGAGAGGTCGAACGTCTCCGTGAGGTTGCACACGCAAACCTCGTTTGCGGCGGAAAGGCAGTTGATGATGGCGACGCGCGTCGGGTCGGCGAGCGCCTTGAACCTGGCAGCGAGCTCGTCACGCTCGGGGACCGTCAGCGGCTCCGTCTCGGGGCCACAGCAGATCGCAGGAAGAACGGCGATTGACTTCATCGACGCTTTTCAATATATAACATCGACGGATATCGATGAAAGGAGGCGAGATGGCCGGTTGCTGCGACTGCCCGCCTGACTGCTGCCCCGACGGCTGTTGCTAGCGGGCTAGACGTTGAAGCGGATGTTCAGGACGTCACCGTCCTGGACCACGTACGTCTTACCTTCGAGACGTTGGAGGCCGCTTCGCGCGGCCTCCGCGTGTGAACCGGCCCTCACGAGGTCCTCCCACCGGATCACCTCGGCGCGGATGAAGCCGCGGGCGATGTCCGAATGGATCGTCGCCGCCGCATCGAGCGCCGTCTGTCCCCGCCGCAGCGACCACGCGCGCGTCTCCTTGTCGCCCGCGGTGAAGAAGCTGATCAGCCCGAGCTCGTCGCTGAGGCGCCGCACCACTTCCTCGAGCGCAGACGCTCCTTCACGGAACCCGCCGGCCTCCTCGGCGGGCAGCTCCGCAAGCTCGGCTTCGAGCTTGAGGTCGATCCCGCCGGGCCCGTTCTCGACCGCGAGCAGCGGCTTCGTGGTGAGCGGCTCGAGCCCGGCCGGTAGCTCGGATGTCCAGTCGACCAGCGTTCCACCGGCGTCCACATGCGCCAACACCCGTTCGAGCTCGGCCACTTCCTGCTTCAGCTTCTGCTCGCCCGACTTCGCCTGCTTCGTGACTCGCTCGAGCCGGCGCTCGACGTGATCCCGGTCGGCGACCAGGAGCTCGAGGCGCAGTGTCTCCAGGTCGTCCGCGGGCACGCGGGTGCCCGAGAAGCCGTCGAGGACGACGAGCAGCGCGTCCACCTGACGCAGATTCCCGAGTAGCTCCGGCCCCGTCCCGCGCACCTCGACGACTCGAATCGCTGCGGGTGTGACCTTGCGCGGCCGGATGACGTCGGCGATCGCCGCCAGGCGGGGATCGGGAACGCCCGCCATCCCGACGTCGCCGGTCGCGCGCGCGCCCGTCAGCGCATGGAACAGCGTCGACTTGCCGGCGCTCGACAGCCCGACGATTCCAACCTCGAGGGCCACCGCTACGGCTCCGTGGTGCTGGAGACCTGTTTCTGCAACGAGACGAGCGCGCGGTGCTGCAGCGATTTGACTGCACCCTCGGTCTTGTCGAGGATCGTTGCGACGTCCGCGTTGGGCAGGTTGAAGACGAACTTGAGTGTCAGCACCTGCTGCTGCTCGCCCGACAGCCCTTCGATGAGCTCGAGCATGCTCTGCCGGCCGATCGACTGCAGCGCGGCGGCTTCCGCAGACGGCTCGCTCTCGCCCTCCGGCTCGGGCACCTCTTCCTCGGGCTGCCAGCGGCGGTTCGCGCGGAAGTGATCCATGGCGAGGTTGTGCGCAATGCGGAAGAGCCACGCGGAGAACGGAGCCGACTGCCACCTGAAACGCGTGATCGACTCCAGCATCTTGAGAAACGTTTGTGTCGTCAGATCCTCGGCGTCGTGTCTGTTGCCGACGCTCATGTGCAGGTAGCTGTAGATGCGGTCGAAATGGATCAGATACAGCTCTTCGAGCGCTGCCCGCTCACCTTGCTGGCCACGCTCGACGAGGCGTCGGACGTGAGCGGTCGAGTCCCCGACAGGGGGCGCGGCAGCCTGGGTGGCTTCATCGGCCATCAGCGCTCAAGTGCCCGTGCCGGCAGGGCTTGTAACTCGGAGGCGTGGCTCAAGCGACGGCCGAGCCGAACCCGACGCGACTCTCGCGCGCGAACCTCTTCACGTAGACGACGCGCTGCAGCGCGATCGTGTAGCGGCCGTCCTCTGCGTCGAGCGCGAGAGCAGCCTCGCCGGTGCCCGCGCGGAGCTCCGCGGATCCCAGGGCCTGTTCGAGCGCATCGGCACCGGCCGGCGTGACGAGGGCGCCCATGATCTGGCCGCCGTCGAACGCGATCTCGATTCGTACCCGCTCCGGTTCAGCCACCTGCAACCACCTCCGAGAGAACGCCATGAACGGAATCGGGGTGGACGAACGCGACCTCGAGCCCGAAAAGGCCGGCCCGCGGGCGCTCGTCGATCAGATCTACGCCCGCGCTCGTGAGCTCGACCAGCGCCGTGTCGAGATCGCTCACCTCGTAGGCAACGTGGTGCATTCCCGGCCCGCGCTTCGCGAGGAAGCGGCCGACGGGCGTATCCTCGCCAAGCGGCTCGAGCAACTCGACGCGACTGTCGCCGATGCGGACCGACGCGGCACGCACACCCTGATCCTCCACCGTCGCGCGATGCTCGACGCGCGCGCCGAACAACCGCTCGTAGGTCGCGAGAGCCGAGTCGAGGTTCTCGACCGCGACCCCTAGATGATGGATCCCCCGCGCCTCCACGCGAGCGATGCTATCCGTTGGCTGTCTAGGCCTCGGCGGGCAGGGAGACGACGACGCGAGGTGTGCCGACGGTCTCTGACGCACGCGACTCGGGCTCGACGTCGGCCAAGAGGAGCAGCACCTCTTCGCGCATGAGGGTCTCCTTCTCGAGCAGCGCCTGGGTCAGGCGGTCGAGGGACGAACGATGCTTCTCGATCAACCGGACGGCCTCGGCGTAGGCGCCGTCCGTGAGGTGCGCCTGCTCGCTGTCACGCACGCGCTTCGTCTCTTCGGAGAGCGCGTAGTTGTCCGCGCGCAGCGTCCTCGACGTGACGATGTCCGACATCCCCCACTCGAAGACCATCGCCCGTGCGATCTCCGTCGCCTTCTCGAGATCGCTGGCAGCTCCGTTCGTGACCCGTCCGAAGACGACCTGCTCCGCCGCTCGACCCGCGAGCGCGATCTTCAGCATGTCGATCAGCTCTTCCTTCGACTCCATGTAGCGGTCCTCGTTCGGCAGATGAAGGGTGTAGCCGAGCGCAGTGCCGCGGGACACGATCGTCACCTTCTGGAGATGCCCGACCTCTCCCATCAGGTGCGACATGAGCGCGTGGCCCGCCTCGTGGTAAGCGAGGATCCGCCGCTCCTTGTCCGTCAGGACCTTCTTCTGCTGGAGGCCGGCGACAACACGTTCGAGCGCGTTGTCGAAGTCCAAGGCTGTGACGTATTTCGCCTCCCGTCGCCCGGCGAGGATCGCGGCTTCGTTCGCGATGTTCGCGAGGTCGGCGCCGGTCAGACCGGACGTCTGACGCGCGATCAAGTCGAGCTGCACGTCCGAGGAGAGCGGCTTTCTGCGGGTGTGCACGTGCAGGATCGCCTCACGACCTTTGCGATCCGGCGGCGCCACGAGCAGCTGACGATCGAAGCGACCCGGGCGCAGCAGCGCCGGATCGAGATCCTGGAGGCGGTTCGAGGCACCCATGACGACGACCTGGGCACCGGTGGAGAAGCCGTCGAGCTCGACGAGCAGCTGGTTGAGCGTCTGATCCTGCTCACGGTTGAAGCTGTGCCCACTTCGAGCGGCGCCGACGGCGTCGAGCTCGTCGATGAAGATGATGGAGGGCGCATGCTTCCGTGCTTCGGCGAAGAGCTTGCGAATGCGAGCAGCCCCGAGCCCGGCGAACATTTCGACGAACGCGGATGCGCTCTGGGCATAGAACTTCGCACCCGACTCGTTCGCTGCCGCGCGCGCGAGCAACGTCTTCCCCGTTCCGGGCGGCCCGTAGAGCAACACGCCCTTCGGCACGACGGCGCCGAGCTCCTCGAAGCGTTTCGGGTCGCGGAGGAACTCCACGATCTCCAGCAGCTCGGCCTTCGCCTCGTCCGCACCCGCGATGTCCGCCCACTCGATCGCCGTGCGCGGGTCGACCATGACCGTCGCCGGCTTGACGCGCGGCATCAGTTGCAGCATGCGCCAGAAGATGTAGAGCAGCACGCAGTAGAACGTCAGGCCCAGCAGTGGCCACCAATTGACCACGAAGTCCCTGAGCATGACCATGTAGCTGTGTAGGTCCACCCCCGGCATCCCTTACTCATCATCTGCACGGAAGGCCCCGCGTCAACCTAGAAAGTCCCGGCCACCTCCGAAGCGGTGGTGAATTCGACCCCGTTTTCGCGCCAGAAGGTCGTGCGGATCGCCACGCGCTCGTCGTCCAGCCCTCGGGCGGCGTCCTCGACGAAGCGCACCCTGAGCCCTCGGGCCAGGAAGCCGCGGATCGCCGCATCGTCGCAAACGTCGGTTGCGACGCCGAAGACGACGATCTCGTCCGGGCCGAGGCGGTCGAGCATTCTCTCGGTGTTCGGGTTGGTGAAGACGTCGAAACTCTTCTTGAGCAGCAGGAACTCGCGCCCCTCGAGGTAGAAGTCCGGGACCAACTCGAGCGCAAGGGGCACCGGGTCTTCCTGCTCGGTCTCCGGAATCTTGCGTGCACCGCGCGTGCCGCGCAGGCAGTGCGGTGGGTACGTCGTGAGGAAGTCGGGCTCTGTCGAGATCTCCGCATCCGTGAGCTCGTGGTCGTCCGCAGAGGCGACGTGAACGACTCCGGCCGCGCGTGCAGCGTCGACGAGCCGCTTCATCGCGGGCACGGTCTCCTCGGCGCCGGGGACGTACAGCTTCCCGTCAGGGAGCATGAAGTCGACCTGGGTGTCGACGTCCCAGAGAACCGTCACGTGACGAGCTCGAGCCGCGGGCTCGGCTTGTACCTGCGGCCGACCTTCGCGGACGGGCGTCCGTCGGTCAACACGATGTCTGCGGTGAAGTCGTTCGAGCCGCGAATTAGCGACGAGCCGACGCCGTACGCGTCGACCGGCACGCTCTTCTCCTCGAACTCCTCGATCTTGTCGATCGTGAACCCACCTGACACGACGATCTTCACGTGCTCGAAGCCGTCGTCGTCGAGCGCGTCACGCACCTTGTGCACGAGCCGTTCGTTCACGCCGGTCGGCTTGAAGTCACCCATCTCCTCCCACAGCGAACGATCGACGAGCATCTCCGATGTGTCGAGGCGCACACCCCAAAGCTTCGGCCCGAGTGCACGCGCGACGGCCAGCGCGGTCTGCACGGAGTTGTTCTCGAAGTCGACCAGCACCGTGATGTTGATGTCGTCGGAAGCCCACTCGGCGAACTTCGTCGCAGCGAGCACCGTGTTGCCACCGTACGACGCGATCAGCGAGTGCGGCACGGTTCCGATCCCGCGGCCGCCCCACCAGGAGGCCTGCTCGTCGGTCGTGACGCCGATCGGCGCGCCGACCACGCGGCCGGCGACGTACGCGGCGTAGCCGTCCCCTGTCTGTACGCGATGATGGTCGTGCCGCGCGGGCATGAAGATGATCGGCTTTCCGCTCGCCGCCTCGAGGACCCGCACCACGTTCGTGGTGATCAACGTGCGGCGCGCGAGGACGCCGAGATACGCAGTCTCGAGATGGGCGAACACCGTGTAGTCGCCCTCGATCGTCATTACCGTCTCCCACGGCTCGGCGCGGTCGCCGTCATACAGGGCATGCACCGTCAACTCGTCCCAGTCGTGTGAGCAGAGTTTGAGGATCGCGATCGCCTCGTCCATGCCGCCGAGGTAGGCGTCCCGCTTCTGGAACACCTGCATCACGACGCGCGGGTCGCGCCCGTCCTGCAGCAGGGTCGCGCGTGCGTGTTTGAAGTATGCGTCGGCGTAGTACCCCTCGCGCATCTTCTCGACGGGAAGATCGAAGATCTCGGGCGGCAGCCGTTCGCGCGTGCGCTCCTGGAGAGCCATGGCTAGTCGCGTTCGAGCTCGAGGCAGGCAGCGAGGGCGGCCTCGGCGACCTCGATCTGATCCGGCGTCGGCTCGGCGGTCGCGAGCCGATGCTGCAGCTCGTGGCCGGGCTTTGCCAGGGCACGCGCCACCCGGTTCTCCGGATTCCGCACCATCCAGCCGAAGATCTCGGTCGAAGCGGCCACCGCCACGAGTTGCGCGCCGAGCCTCGCCGGCGTGCGGAGATGCGCGGGTGCGCGCGCCGCCAGGGTGTTACCGATCGCGGTGGTCGCGAGCAAGGGGCCGATCAGGTGTGACCCACAGCGGTTGTGCTCCTTTGCCGCACGCTTGCCCTGCTCGTAGGAACCGATCGAGATGTGCTCGGCCCCGTGGTACGCGGCGACGTCGGAGCCGCGCAATGCGAGCGCGGCGGGTGCGACGGAGAGCAGACCGCTGACGAGCTCCTGGGCCGCGGGGCCGATCGAGTGCGAGCCGCGCAGGATCTTCACGACCGTGGCGCTACCGAGCATCGCCGCGAGCACGGCCGGACGCTGGAACGGCAGCTTCGCCTCGGGAAGGGCGCTCCTGATCTGCGGAATGATCGCCATCGCATCCAGGAGCCGGACCGGGCCGCGAAGCAGCGGGCTCTCGACCTTGCTTGCTCGAAGGCGCTTGCGCTTCGCGACGACCTTCAACTGACCGTCCTCGGTGCGGATCGCGCAGGCCCAGGCCGTCGGCCCGTGGACGAGCACGCCGTTCGCGAGAGCCATCCCGCCGAGCCGAATCTTCTCGTCGCTCATGTCATCGAGGTTATCGACTCAGAGTCGAATTCCGCAACGCCTATGTGAGCATGGCCTGGGCGGCGTGCCTCAGGAAGCTCACCCCGAGCTCGAGGTCCTCGACCGGGATGCGCTCGTCGGCCGAATGGATCAGCCGGGCCGCCAGCTCGGCCGACATGGCGCGTGAGGGGAAGAAGCCATACGCGACCGTGCCGAAGGCTTCGCGGAACCAGTGGCTGTCGGTGAAGCCGGCCACGCAGATCGGTGCCGGTTTCGCTTCGGGCTCGACCTCGTTGATCCAGCCGGCCACCGCCTCCCACAGAGGGGTCTCGATCCGTGAGCGCGTGCCGCCGTGAGCCTCGAGCTTTTCCAGCTCGTAGTCACCGTCTCCGAGCACGGCCCGCACGATCGCCTGCTGCTCCGCCGGCGTCGTCCCCGGCAGCAGGCGCGAGTCGACGATGACGTCGCAGATCGCCGGAATGACGTTCCGCTTCCTGGAGGCGCTGACCATCGTCGGGGAGAGCGTCAACGACAGCAGCGGCTCGACCATCTCGGCGAAGAACTCTCCGATCGCTCGAGCCTGTTCGAGCGCGTCCTGCGGAGACGCGGGCCGCTCGCCGGTGACGGCCTCGAGCAGCGTCTCCACCTCCGGTGTGAGCTGCTGCTCCGGAACGTACTCGCCGAGTGCGGTGATCAGCGGCGCCCCTTTCACGAGTGCGTTGTCCGCTATCCCGGGCATCGACGCATGCCCGCTGCGCCCGCGCACACGCAGGCGGAACGGCGCGCTCATCTTCTCCGCGACCGAGCACATGTAGAACGGCTTGCCGCCGAGCTCCAGCCGCTCGCCGGAGCCTTCGTTGACGAGGTAGTCGCAGCGAACCGCCTCCGGATGGGTCTCGCAGAGCCACTGTGCGCCGAACCCGTCGCCAACCTCTTCGTCGGCGGTCGCCGCGAAGACGAGGTCCCCCGCGGGCTCGAAGCCCTCACGCGCGAGGGAGGCAAGCGCGACCGCGCTCGCAGCCACCTGTCCCTTCATGTCGAGCGCGCCGCGACCCCACACCTCACCGTCCCGCAGCTCGCCGCCGAACGGATCCGCGCTCCATTCGGCTGCATCGGCGAGCACGACGTCGGTATGCGAAAGGAAGAGCAACGTGGGCCCGTCGCCGCGACCACGGATCCGCGCGACGAGGTTCGCACGCTCGGGCACCCGCGCGTAGAGCTCCACCTCCGCGCCACTCTCCTCGAGGTACTCGCGGAGAAGCTCGGCTGCTGCGGTCTCGTTGCCCGGCGGATTGGTCGTGTCGACGCGGATGAGCTCTTGCAGGAGCTCTGTGACCTCGCCGCGGAGCGAGACCGTCGCCATCAGCGCCGCGTTCCGAGGATCATCAGGTACTCGCGCGACGCGTCGACCCGCGAGTCGTAGAAGTCGACGAACGCCTCCTGCAACTCATTCCGCCGTCCTTCGTCGAGCGACTCGTGCAGCATCTTCATCGGCCCGAACGACGTCACCGAGAGCTCCCACATCTCGTCGCCGGACTTGCCGGTCGGCGCACTAGAGCCGCGCACGAACCGGAGGTCGAAGTCACCCTCGAGGAGCGCCCGGGCGTGCTCCTCGCGTCCCCAGTCGAGCGGGCTCCCCGCTCCCTCGGGCGGCGGCGGCTGGAAACGCCCGATCAGCCGGAAGGAGTCGCCCATGCCACCCTCCGGATCCCAGGCGGTGAGCCCGATGCGCCCAGCCGGTCGGGTCACGCGCGCAAGCTCTCGGGCAACGGCCTCGTGAGTCGGCGCGAAGATCGCACCGAAGCTGGAAGAGACGATGTCATAGCTGCCGTCCGCATACGGCAACTGCTCCGCGTCGCCCACCTCGTATCGGATCTCGAGGCCCTCTTCTGCCGCCAGGCGCTTCGCCGTCTCGATCAGGGCGGGAGCCAGATCCGAGCCTGTGACCGTGGCGCCGGCGCGTGCCGCCCGGACCGCGACGCCGCCGGTTCCGGTTCCAACGTCCAGCCACGTCTCGCCGGCCTGCGGCGCAAGCTCTGCAACGAGGTAACCGTGAACATCGGCGATCTCATCCGCAACGCGTTCGAACGGCGCCGATCCCCAGACCACGCTCTGCCGTTGCTTCAGCTCTCCGAAAGCCACGCTTATCCCTCCTCTTCCTTGGCGCGGGCGGTCAGCTGGTTCCGCGCTCGCCAAAGCGCCGGGAAGAAGTTGTGGTGGATCATCTTCCCCAGCACCTCGACCGGTGTCCCCTGTGTCCCCACGACCTGATCGCCGATGATGCGGGCGACGACCTTGTAATGACGGATCCGCCACATCGTGATCCGCTCGTCCCATTCGACCAGCGCCTCTGCGAGCTGGTAGAGCTCCTCGTGATCTCGTCCCTGCACGTACACCTCGACGAGGTCGAGGCCGGCCTCTGCCACCGCAGCCTCGAATGCCTCGCCGAGCGGCGGGGTCACCCGGCGAACGTCGCGAAAGCCGGGTGAGTCGAAGCCGCTGCCGTGTCCGAGGACACGACGGACGGTCTGGTACTCCCACGGCGACATCCGTTCGAGCATGTCGAGCTGGCGCGTGATGAACTGAAGGCAGAGCGACGCCCGGCCGAGCAGGCGGAGTGCGGCCGCAAGCTCGCCCCCGCGCAGGTGGACCGTGGCCCGCGCGACCTCCGACGTGCCGAGCTTGAGCCAGAGCTCCGAGGACTGGTGCACCGTCTGGAACAGCAGCTCGTCGGGGTGGACTTGCTCGTCCGGCGACTTCTGCAGCGCGAGCAGCTCGTCCGTCCGCAGGTAGCGCTCGTAGTCCGACGCCCCCTTCCCGGGCAGGATCGGCTCGGAGAAATCCTCGTGAGTCTCGGTCGCCAAGGGCCTGCGGAGCATACTTCTCCTGCAATGAGCGACCTGTTCTCGGACGCAGCGGAGCAGCGGCTCCCCGGTGTCGCGCCGCTTGCGCTGCGAATGCGGCCTCGGTCGCTCGACGAGTTCGTCGGGCAGGAGCACGTGCTCGGCGAAAGCTCGGCGCTACGGCTGGCAATCGCGGAAGACCGCGTCCGGTCTGCCATCTTCTACGGGCCACCCGGCAGCGGGAAGACGACGCTCGCCCGGATCATCGCGCGCGCCACCGGCGCCGAGTTCGAGGAGCTTTCAGCGGTCTCGGCAACGGTCGGGCAGGTGCGGGAAGTCCTCGCGCGGGCGCGCGAGCGGCTCGGGGCGAACGGACAGCGCACGATCCTCTTCCTCGACGAGATCCATCGCTTCAACAAGGCGCAACAGGACGCGCTCCTCCCCGGGGTCGAGGAAGGAGTGATCACCCTCATCGGCGCGACGACCGAGAACCCCTACTTCGAGGTCAACTCAGCGCTGCTGTCGAGAGCTCAGGTCTACGAGCTCGAGCCGCTGTCCGTGGAGGAGCTCGAGACGGTAGGACGCCGCGGGGCGGCAGAGCTGGGGGCCGAGATACCCGACGACCTGCTCCGGTTGATCGCCACTCGTGCGGGTGGGGACGCGCGCTCCGTTCACAACATCGTCGAGCTCGCCCTGCAGACGGCGCAGGCCGCCGGCGAGCCGCTCTCGGAAGCACACGTGGACGATGCCGCGCGCAAGCGGCCGTTGCTGTACGACAAGACCGCCGACGCTCACTACGACTTCATCTCCGCCTTCATCAAGTCGCTGCGCGGCTCGGATCCCGACGCGAGCGTCTACTACCTCGCTGCAATGCTCGAGAGCGGCGAGGACGCACGCTACATCGCGCGGCGCATGATCGTACTCGCGTCCGAAGACATCGGCAACGCCGATCCGCGCGCGCTGCTGGTGGCAGTGGCCGCCGCCCAGGCCGTCGAACACGTCGGGTTGCCGGAAGCCCGTTTGAACCTCGCGCAGGCGGCGATCTACCTCGCCCGCGCTCCGAAGTCGAACGCGAGCTACGAAGCGATCAAGCGTGCAACGAAGGACGTGCAGGAGCGGGGAAACATCCTGCCGCCGAAGGCGCTGCGGGACGGCAGTTACTACGGCCGCAAGCTCGGCAAGGGAGAGGGCTACATCTATCCCCACTCCGATCCGGCCGGGTTCGACATCGACTACCTCCCGGACGAGCTCAAGGGCACGACCTATTACGAGCCGGCGGGAAGCGGCGAGGAGACGATGGACTAGATGGGTGAGACGACCGCACCCCCAGAGCAAGCGGCGGTTCAACTGGACGTGGATCGTCTGACCGCGGCGGTGCGCGACGCACGGGACGACGCGGCCCCTTTCGCGCTCGCAGCGGCCGGAATCCTCATTGCGTTGGGCATCGTGAGCATGCACGCCCACTGGGACCTGCTCGGGCACCGCCTGTGGTGGATGTGGCTTGTCGTCGCCGTTCCATACGTCCTGCTTTCCGCGACGCTGCTCCTGGGACTGGGCCGCCTCATCCGGCATGACCGCCGGCGGGAGATCGTGCTTACGCTGCTCGGCCTCGTCTGGGTCTTCAACGTTCTCGGTGTCGTCCTGCTCGTCATCTCGCTGGTGGCGCACTCAGGCGTGCAGATGACGGGGCGGCAGCTGCTGTTCAGCGGCGGCGCGCTGTGGATCACGGACACCATCGCGTTCGGGCTCGCCTTCTGGGAGCTGGACTCCGGTGGCCCGGTTGCCCGTGCGCTGGCGGATACGCGCCGCAAGCCCGACTTCCAGTTTCCCCAAGACGAGAACCCCGAGCTGGCACCGGAAGGCTGGGCGCCGCGCCTGTGGGATTACCTCTACGTGTCACAGACCAACTCGATCGCGTTCAGTCCAACCGATGTGATGCCGCTCACACGACTAGCCAAGACGTTGATGGCGGCCGAATCCTTTCTCTCTGCGGTCACCGTTCTTCTGGTCGCAGCGCGCGCCGTCAACATCCTCTCGTAGGACGCGACTAATCGGAGCCGCGGCGGATCCGCTGTGCCGCGAACTTGCCGAACGTCCCACCGACCTTCTCCCACGCTCGCGCGACGCGCTCGACGTCGTAGTCGACGCGGCGAAACTCGAACTCGCCGTCGTCTCGGCGCAGCGCGTACGCCGCACGCACGTCGCCGTCGAGCGGCATGCCGGCGCTGCCGGGATTGACGAGCGTCGTGCCGTTCGGCCCAGGCCGGCGGAACTGCTGGTGGCTGTGGCCGAAGACGACGGTCGTGTCGCGGACGCCGGCCAGCATCCGCTCGTCGTCCTCACCGGGCTCGGGCGCGAAGCTCTCGACGTCCGAAAGCGGCGAGCCGTGGACGTAGAGGGCACCATCCTGCTCGAACTGCGCCTGCAACGAGTAGAGCCAGCCCTCGTCCGTGCCCAGCCCGGAGTCGTGCTCAGAGAGCTCCTGCATCACCTCGGGCCGGTCTAACGGGGGCTCACGCAGCCAGCGTTCTCCGTTCCCGCGAACCCAGGTCGTCTTCGGAAGCGCGCGCAGCCGCTCGAGCGTCTCGCGCGGCCACGGCGACCACGACGCGAAGTCGCCCCCGAGCAGATAGGCGTCGGCCCCTGCGGCCTCGGCATCGCTCAGCACCTCCTCCAGTGCGACCACATTGCCGTGGATGTCGTACAGGACGGCGAGCACGCTGATTAGGCTGCCACACGTGAAGATCGTGTGCCTCGTCAAACAGGTCCCTCGCGCCGACGCGATCAACTTCGATCCGGAGACGAAGACTCTGCGCCGCGAGGGGGTGCCGCTTCTCCTCAACCCGTTCGACGCCGGGGCCGTTGTCCAGGCCGTCGGGCTGAAGGAGCGTGTCGGCGGCGAGGTGATCGCGATGACGATGGGCCCGCCACAGGCCGGGGACGCATTGCGCACGTGCCTCGCTCTCGGCGCCGATCGGTGCATTCATCTGTCCGACCGGGTGTTCGCAGTCGCCGACACACTCGGCACGTCACGCACACTCGCTCTGGCGATTCAGAGGGAGGGCGACGTCGATCTCGTCCTCTGCGGGCGCAAGACGGTGGACTCGGAGACGTGGCAGGTGCCGCCGGAGACCGCGGCGTTCCTCGGCTGGCCCCACCTGACGAGCGTCGTCGACATCGAGCTTTCGGACGGCCGCGTCCGTGCGACGTGTGAGACGGACGCGGGGTACGACACGTACGAGCTGGATCTCCCAGCGGTCCTCTCACTCGTCTCGGCGATCGAGGCGGAGAGCTCGAGCGACGGGAGCATCGAGGTCTGGACCGCGAACGATCTCGTCGGCGACGTCCGTGAGAACGACAAGCGGTTCGGCCAGAGCGGCTCGCCGACGCGCGTACTCGCTGTGCGCGACGTCACGCCAGAACGCGCGGGTGAGCTCGCAAAGAGCGTGGACGAGGTGATCAGCAAGGTTCGCAATCTCCTCAGCGACCGCCCTCCCGAGGCGACGCACTGGGACAAGCCGGCGCGCCTGGGCGAGAAGCCCGGCAAGAACTACGACGCGTGGACCTTCGTCGAGACCGTGGACGGCCGCGCGACCAGAGCCTCTCTCGAACTGATCGCCAGGAGCCGCGAGCTCGCAGGCAAGCTCGGCGGAAAGAGTGTCGCGCTCGTCATGGGCCGAGACGCGAGAGCGGTCGGCGAGACCCTCGGCAGACACGGCGCCGAGCGCGTCGTGGTGGTCGGTGACGAGCGGCTCGACCGCTACCACTCGGAGGTCTGGAGTGCAGCGCTCGTTCAGGTTCTCCAACGGCTTCGGCCGCACGTCCTTGCCCTTCCCGCAACAGCAAGCGGCCGGGATCTCGGCCCGCGGGCAGCAGGAGAGCTGGAGCTCGGCATGACGGGCGACTGCGTGAATCTCGGCATCGATCGTGGCGGACGCCTCATCCAGACGAAACCGGCGTACGGCGGAAACATCGTCTCGGTCATCATGGGCAGAACGACACCGCAGCTCGCAACGGTGCGCCCGAGGATGTTCGGCGTGCTCGAGGCGCGCGAGCACACGGCGAAGGTCGAGCATTTCGAGCTCGACCCGCTGCCGGAGCCCCGTTCCGCGCTCGTGGAACACAGACCCGCACCTGCGTTCGATCTCGACGAGAACGACGTCGTCGTGCTGATCGGGCCCGATGCACCGGTGGGCTGGGCTGCCGAAGGAGTCGCAGTCGGAGGAACCCGCGAGGTCTGCGCGCGCGGTGACCTTCCCGGCAACCGCCAGATCGGGCTTTACGGCCGCCCCGTCGCGCCGCGCGTCCTCATAGCCGTTGGCGTCCCGGGAGACTTCGAGCAGCTGACCGGGATCGTCAAGTCAGCGGTCATCGTGTCTGCCGTCGGCGGGTCAGGGATGGAACAGGCGGCAGACGTCGTCTTCCGCGGCGATCCGGGCGACGTCATCGACGCGCTCGCTCACGAGCGCTGATGGAGCTCAACCTGCATGAGTGGGGCGATCCGGCTGCCCTCCCGGTGGTCTGTCTCCATGGCGTGAACGCACACGGGCGCCGCTTTCGCAAGCTTGCCGAGGAGCGGCTCGCGCCCCGGTTCCGAGTGCTCGCTCCGGATCTGCGCGGACATGGCAATTCCGGCTGGGAACCGCCCTGGACTTTCTCCACTCACGCGCACGACGTGCTCGAAACGCTCGACGCAGCCGGAGTTCGCCGAGCGCGCTGGGTCGGGCATTCGTTCGGGGGCCGACTGCTCCTCGAGCTGGCGGTCCTCGCACCCGACCGAATCGAGCGGGCCGCGCTGCTCGACCCCGCGATCCAGCTCCTTCCGCACGTCGGCTTCGACTTCGCCGAACGCGAACGCTCCGACCGCGCCTTCACCTCGGCCGAGGATGCGATCGTCGAGCGGCTCGCGACCGGCTCGCCGACGCCGGTGGAATATCTGCAAGAGGAGATGCGCGAGCACCTGGTCCAGCACACCGACGGCCGCTGGCGCTTCCGTTACTGCCAGAGCGCCGTGGTGTCGATGTACGGCGAGCTCACGACTCCTGCGCCGCCGCCGGAGACACTGCGCGTACCGACGCTACTCGTCCACGCCGGTGAGTTCGGCCTCGTACGCGAGGATCAGATCGACGCTTATCGGGTCGCGCTGGACGGCCTGATCGACGTCGTCGAGGTTCCCGGTGGGCACATGGTCTACTGGGACGCGTACGAGCAGACCGCCGACGCAGTCGAACGGTTCCTACAGGATCCGGGCGCCAGGCGCCGACTCGGCGGCGCCGCCTAAAGGCCGCGCGGGCTGCGCCCGCGTGGCCGTCCTGTCAATGGCCCGGCGCGCAAGATCTCGAACGCTCACAAGATCCGCGCTCCTAGAGCACTGGCGATCAACTCGACAGCAAGCTTGCCGGTCTCGTTCTCGCGATCGAGCACCGGGTTGACCTCGACGACGTCGAGCGACGATGCGAGCCCGGTCTCCGCGACGAGCTCCATGGCGAGGTGCGCCTCGCGGTAGGACAGTCCGCCGCGCACGGGCGTCCCCACTCCGGGTGCGACGTCGGGATCGATCGCATCCATGTCGAGGCTCACGTGAACGAAGCCGGGGCCGGCGACGTGTGCAAGTGCCTCGCGGACCGAGCGCTCGACACCGAGGCGATCGAGGTCGCTCATCGTGAACACCTTCACGTTCTGATCTCGCAGCAGCTCACGCTCACCGTCATCCAACGAGCGCACGCCAACGAGCGCGACACGTCCCGGCTCGAGAGCGGGCAGACCCCAGCCCTGGTCACGAAAGCGCTCGCCGGCGAGCCCGAGTGCGGCGGCGAGCACCATTCCGTGGACGTTGCCGCTCGGGCTGGTCTCGGGGCTATTCAGATCTCCGTGCGCGTCGATCCAGATGGCGCCGCCAGGACCGTGGACCTCACGCAGACCCGCCAACGTTCCCAGGGCAACCGAGTGGTCACCGCCGAGCACGACGGGAACAAACCCGTCGCGCGCCATGTGCGAGACGAGCTGGGCGATCCGCTGCGACGTTTCCTTGATCTGGGGCAGAAAGCGGGCATGTTCGTCCCCGGCCTCCGTTGCCTCGGGTACCGCCGTTTCGACGTTTCCGAGGTCCACGTACTCGTAACCGAGCTCGTCGAGACGCGACGCCAGGCCGGCATACCGGATCGCAGATGGACCCATGTCCACGCCACGGCGCCCCGCACCGAGGTCGAGGTTTGCGCCAATAACGGCGACTTTGCGGCGACGCGGTTGCGAAGACACGGCGAACAAGGCTAACTTGCCGATCCATGGGGGAGGCTGATGCGGCAGGCACAATCCGAGTTCTCCTTGCGGACGACGATGCTCCGTTCCTTGACGCGCTCTCACCGCTGATCGAACGCCAACCCGAGCTTGCGGTCGTCGGCACCGCTCTCGACGGCCTCGATGCAATCGAGCTCGCGGAAGAGCTGTCGCCCGACGCGGTTGTCATCGACCTGCACATGCCGCGACTCGATGGAGTATCTGCAGTTGCACGGCTCCGGCGCGACCACCCGAGCATGTGTGTCATCGCATTGACGGCAGACGAGCATCGTGCGCTGCACGACGCGGTCACGGAGGCCGGAGCCGACGCAGTCCTGATGAAGAACGAGTTCGTGGACTTGCTCATCGAGAGGCTTGCTGCGGCCAAGGCGTCCGTCTAGTCGCGGCTACACTGCGGGCCGCCGGGCGAGGTAGCTCAGTTGGTAGAGCACACGGCTGAAAACCGTGGTGTCGCCGGTTCGATTCCGGCCCTCGCCATCACCCGGCGAAATCCGACCGGCGCTTCGCGCCGACCATGATGATTTCGCCGGGTTTCTCGCTTCGATCCCGCGCGTAGACAACCGCGCCGGGCAAAGCCCGTCGCTTCGCCCCTCAGCGACTGGATCTAAGGGATTCGTTAAGACTGGGCGCGCACGCCGGGGGGTCTGGTACGACTGTGCGCCGTGAGGGGCGGACGTTTCCTGGTGCTCGCATGTCTGGTTGGCGGGCTTGCGGCCTCCGTGCCGTCGCTGGGGCTTTCCAACTCGACGCCGGTCTCCAAGTCTGCGCAGCAGGCGTGCGGGCGACTCGAGTTCATCAGCGGCGTGGAGGCGGTCTTCGGCCGCCGCAAGACCCATCAGCAAGCCCTGGCGTTCCGCACGCAGGTGACCGCGCGCGGGTTCGTCAACGCCAACATCATCGAGGGCTGCGACGGCTTTCGGGTGGTCGTTCGCGGCATCGACACCTTCGACGTGGGAGTCGACCTCCAGAGTGAGGCGCGCCGCGAAGGCTTCGCCGTCACGCTCGAGTGCATTCAGGCGAAGCCGCTGGGCCGACTCGAGGCCGTCTTCGGCCACGGGCGTGATCGACCAACCGCGACGGCGATCGTGAACCGCGCCGAAGCCGCCGGCTTTCCCGGCGTCAAGTTGCGCAACGACCCTTGCGGCGGGTTCGAGGCTTACCTTGCCGGATTCGAGGATCAACTCGAGGCCGACGCATTCGTCGCTCAGGCGAAGACCCGCGGCTTCGACGTCGTGCTCGAGCGCAACTAGCGCCCCTGGCAGGCGTCACTCCATAAAGAAAGGCCGTCCGGACCGGTGATACCGCGCCGCGAACGACCTTGTGAGCCGCAGCTTAGGGGCGGACCGCCTTGCGAGCAAGGAGCGCAGTGCCCTTGCCGGCGGTGAACTCCGCAAACTCCGTGAATCCACGCCGCCCGAGCTCTTCTTTCAATCGCTCCGGTGTGACGTAGATCGGCGTCCTCGGGCCGAGCGAGAACGCGAACACCGCCTGACCGTCGGGCGCGAGCACGCGCTCGAGCTCGTCGAAGAACGGGATCATGTTCGCGTGCGCGACGACCTCGAACGAGCCGTCCGCAAACGGGAGCGCGGACGCGTCGCCGCTCTCGAAGCGGACACGTTCGGCGAGCTCGGCCGGCGTCTTGCGTCGCGCTTCCGCCAGCATCCCCTCGGCGAGATCGACACCGACCACCTGCGTATGTGGAAAGCGACGGGCGATTGCAAAGGCACCTTGGCCTGTGCCCGTACCGAGATCAAGCGCGTTGGAGGGAGGCGGATCGACCGCGGCCAGCGCGGCGTCGTACGGCGCGAGATGCGTTGGGTCGCGCAGCGTGTCCCAGCTCCCGGCAATCGCGTCGAACTGTTTGCGCACGAGCGGGCGAAAGAAGCGCCAAAGCCGCGGGCTTCGCAGCACAGCGTTCGTCGACAACCGGGCAAACTTCTGGCCGAGCTCTTGCCGGTTCAAAACGCGTCCAGGTGAATGCGGATGTCCTGGCCTTCCCTGATCCCGAACATCGCCGCCGCGTTGCCGCCGTTGATCGCGATCGAGATGTTCCTGTAAGCGTCCTCGAAGAGGATGATGTCGCCTGGCCTGGCGTCGGCGAACGTGCGCGCGGCGACCGCGTAATAGCGTTCCGGGCCGGCCTGGAGCTCGACACGCGTCCCCGGCAAGACGCCGGCCGCGTCGAGGTGGGAGCGGTCGAGGTTGAGACCGATGTTTCCGAACCGGTCGATCGAAAGAACCGTCGAGTGGATGCGCGTCGAGCCGACGTCCGGCTGCGGGATGTCGAGCCGGGCGAGGGCATCGGGATCGATCGGCGGCCCCAGCGCGCTGAGTGGAACGCCGAGCGCGAGATGCGCCGCGGCGGGAGAGAAGAGGTCGCGGCCGTGAAACGTGCGCGAAACGGATTCGAGCGCGTATTCGGGATTGGCAAGCTCGTGCGCCTCGGCGATCCCGCCGAGCTTTTCTGCGGCCGGGATCAGCAGGCCGTTGTCGGGACCGACGTACACGCGGCCGTGCGCATCACGCAGGGCAAGAGCACGTCGCGCACCGCCGACTCCTGGATCGATGACGGCAAGGTGAACGCCTTCGGGCATGAACGGCAGCGTGTTGGCCAGAGTGAGCGCTCCCTGGAGCACCGCCTGCGGCGCGATGCCGTGCGTGATGTCGATGATCTCGACATCGGGCGCGATCCGCTTCATGACACCGTGGCACGTGCCGACGAAGTCGTCCTGCAGGCCGAAGTCCGTCAGGAACGTGATGAATCGCGCCACCGCGCGGCGGAGTCTACGAGGCCCGCGACATCCTGGGTGCCCGCTTCCGCCACGACGGTCAGACCCGCCTCGAGTGCCGCGGCCGTCGTCTGGGGCCCGATCGTGATCGCGGGCACGGCCGAGCCGAGCTTCGCCCAGGCGTGCGCAGCCGAAGGCGAGGCGAGCACGACGAGGTCGCCGTCAGGCGGCGACGGCGACAGCTCGACGGTGCGGTAGACGGCGCGGAAGTCCGCCGGGAGCTCGTCGACGAGCAGCCGGCGGGCCTGCTCGGCACCGATGAAGAGCGCCCGCCCCACAGGCCGTGGAAGCTCGGCCAGGAGCCCTTCCTGGGACGCGAGGGAGGGGACGAAGTCGACCCTGATCCCGCGGGCCTCGAGGGCCGCGGCTGTCATTTCCCCGACGGCGGCGACGTGCGGGAGCTCACCACGTCGGCGCGCTGCGAGCTCGGCGGCGCCGTTCGCACTCGTGACGATCACCCAGTCGTAACCGCTCACGTCGATTGGACCGTCGCCGATCGTCTCGGTCTCGATCACCGGACAAGCGACCGGCTCGAATCCCTGCGCGCGCAGAGCGGCGAGCAGCGGCTCGGCCTGCGCTTGCGGCCGCGTGACGATCACGCGCACGTCAGGCGGCGACGAAGGGCAACAACGCAGCTGCGACCTCTTCGGGATCGTCACCGGTGCGGCGCTCGATCCAGCTGCCGTCCTCGGCCGCCACAAGAGCGGTGAGCCGCGTGCCGTCGTGGTAGGCCGCGATCGGAGCGAGACAGCCGCCGCCAATCAGGGCGACACAGGCGCGCTCGGCTTCGACGCACCGCCGCGTCTCGGCGTGGTCGGCCGCACCGACAAGGTGCTCCTCGCCCCCCCGCACCTGAAGCGCAAGCGCACCCTGACCCGCCTCGGGGACTATTTCCTCCGCATCGAAGCGGTGCCCGATCTCACCGGCGAGGTTCAAGCGGTCGAGCCCGCACGCCGCGAGGACGATCGCGTCGAGCCCCCGCTCGCCGCGCTTCCGCAGCCGCGTGTCGATGTTGCCGCGCAAGGGCTCGATCGAAAGCGTCGGCTCGAGCGCGAGTAGCTGCGCTCTCCGCCGGACCGACGCGGTACCGACTCGCATCTCCGGCCGCAACGCGGGAGTGCCGCAGAGCGCATCGCGAGGGTCCTCGCGCTCGAGGTATGCGCCGACGGCTAGCCCTTGCGTATCGGTGGAAGTCATGTCCTTCGCAGAGTGGACGGCGACATCGATGCGTCCATCGAGCAGCGCCTCCTCGAGCTCCTTGACGAAGACGCCGCGCGCTCCGATCTCACCGAAGGGACGGGTGCGATCGCGATCGCCGGCGGTGGTGATGGGTACGAGCGCGATCTCGATACCCGGTCCGCGCAGCCGGGCCGCCGCCAGCTCGGCCTGCGTGAGCGCGAGCCTACTGCCGCGGGAACCGACGCGGATCAGCACGGCACCAGGTGCGCTTGACCCGCGCCTGACCGCATGGCCTACGTCTGCGTATGCGCACGAAGGCGGTCGGCGCCTGTACGGGGAGCGGGCGACCAATCAGGTTCGCCGACTTCAACGCTCGTCCTCGAGACCGAAGAGGTGCCGCACCGCATCAGCATAAATCACGCCGTCGGCTGCCGCGGCTGCCTGCTTCATACGGATTGTCGGGAGATGCAGGAGTTTGTTCAAGACGGCTGCAGTGACCGACTCCGCAGCGCGGCGCTCCGCGTCGTTGAGCTTGGCTCGGCTCAACTCGGCATCGCGAATCTCTTCGGCTCGAGCACGCAGAGAAGTGATCGCGGGAACAACCTCGAGCGACGCCTGCCATGCACGAAAGCGATTCGCTTCCTCAGCGACGATCGTCTCCGCGCGCTCTGCCTCACGCCGCCTTCCGACAAGCGTCTCGGCCACCACGGCCTCGAGATCGTCGATGTCGTACAGGTAACAGCCCTCGAGCTCGTGGATGGCGGGATCGAGATCGCGCGGCACCGCGAGATCGATCAGGAAGAGCGGACGTCCCTTGCGTGCAGGCAGCGCCTGCTCGACTTGCCCGCGGGTGAGAATCCAACCCGGGGCGCCCGTGGACGACAGCACCACGTCCGCGCGCGCGAGCTCCTCCTCGATGCGCTCCAGCGGTAGCGCCTCGCCGCCGAACCGCTCCGTGAGGGCTTCGGCGCGCTGCCCGGTGCGGTTCGCGACGGATGCGATCGTCGCACCGCGCGAGACGAGGTTCCGGATCGCCAGCTCGCCGACCTTTCCGGCGCCCACGACGAGGACGCTGCGTCCATTCAGATCGCCGAATACCTGCTCGGCGAGAGCGGCTGCGGCCGACGACACCGACGCCGGGCTCTCCCCGATTGCGGTCTGCGTGCGTGCCTTGCGACCGGCCTGAACGGCCTGACGGAAGAGGCGGTCGAGCAGCGGTCCGGTCGCGCCGGACTCGTGTGCGGCTCGTACCTGTCCGAGGATCTCTCCTTCTCCGGGAATCATCGAGTCGAGACCGGCCGCGACGCGAAAGAGATGGAGCGCCGCCTCTTCGTCCCGCAGGCGGTAGAGGGCCGGGCCAAGTTCCGACTCGAGTGCAAGGAGCGCTGCCTCGGCCTTCTTCTCCGCGGCCTCAGCGGACTCGTCCGCGAGATACAACTCTGTGCGGTTGCAGGTCGAGAGGCACACGGCTTCGCTCCGCCCGCCGGCGAGGGTCTGCGCCAGCTCCGCTGCGCGTTGCCGGTCGAGCGCCGCGCGCTCGCGCAACTCGACGGGCGCCTCGTGATGGGAGATCCCGACGAGGACGATGCTCATAGACGGACCTTCGGTCTATGAGCCGTGGAAGGGGCGTAAGGGGAAACCGGGAGGTTTCCCCGCTCTTTCTCCTCAGCGGTCGCGGCGGCGGTCGTAATGCCGCGGGCGCTGAGGCGATCCCTAAAGAAGGGAGCTCGTGAGGGAAACATGGTTTCCCTCACGGGAGCGGGCCGAAGGCGAGCGACGCTCATGTCGCGAAGTGGGTGACGGGAAGGGCAAGGCGAACGACCGCGACGAGCACGAAGCCTGCAAGGACGAGATACGCAGCGCGACGGCCACGCCAACCGGCGAAGTGTCGCAGCGCGAGGTAGCCGCTGTAGACCGACCAGGTGACGACAGTGACCGCCATCAGCGCGTCGAAGCCGCCGCCGCGATCGCGCAGGCGTGCGATGCCGACGGCGATACCGAGCGTGAGTGCGGGCAGGGCGATCGCAATCGTGCGCGCCGCCACCTCGTCCAGCCGTGAAAGCGCAGGTGCGCGCAGACGGAAGATCGAGCTCTCGCGACGCTTCAGCCGTCGTTCCTGCCATAGATAGAGCGCCGACAGAGCAGCTGCGAGTGTGAACCCGGCGAAGGCCGCAAGCACGAGCCCGACGTGCAGCACGAGGAACAGGTTCGAGTAGTCGCTGCGCGTGCCGACGCCCGTCCCGCCGCCGATGCGCGCGAGGATGAAGAGAAGGACGGCGAGCGGGAGAACCGCGAGACCGAGGAGGCGGTAGCGCGGCTGGCAGCCCCAGATCAGGTACGCTCCGACCACGAGCCACACGAAGAGGTTGAGCGACCCGCCCCACGTCGACCAGGGGAACCCGTCGGCGCGTGCGGCCTGCACGGCGAGCAGGGCCGTCTGGACGAGCCAGCCCACCCGCACGCCCCAGGTCGCAAGTCGGCCCGCCAGTCCAGGATGGCGCACGTCGTTCAGGTACGCGACGGCAGCCTCGCTGTAAGCGAGCAGCGCGGGCCAGAAGAGCAGCTCAGCCAACTGCCACCGCCTTTCGTTCCTCCTGCTTCGTGCGCGCAAGCTCGGTCAACTCGCTCAACTCCCGCTCGAGGCGCTGAAGTTTCAATGCGATGATTACGACGTAGGCGAGCACGACCGCGAAGATGACGAGGTAGGCGGCAGCGACGTACTTCTCCTCCGTGCTCATCGCAGCGCCTCCCGGAGCTCGCGCAGGCGCACGTCGATTCGTTTGCCGGCGAGCTCGACGTTGTAGAGCGTCGCGGCGAGAGTGAGCATCGCCGCCCACGAGACGCAGAACGTGAAGAACTGCGAGCCCGCCATGTTGGGCCCGTGCCGGTCGAATGCGATGGGATGGATGAAGCGTTCGGACAGACGGATCGCGAGGATGCTGACCGGCACGAGGGCGACGCCGAAGAGCGCGTAGACGGCGCTGAGATTCGCACGTCGCGGCCCTGCCGGAACCGAGAAGCGCAGCATGAAGTACGCGGCGTAAAACAGGAACAGCACCAGAAACAGAACGAGCTGGTCTTCATGCCATTCCCACCAGTGCCCCCAGCGGTAGCGTGCCCAGATCGAGCCCGTCACGAGGGTCAGCGCGCCGAAGATGACGCCCTGGTGAATCGCGACGTAGCTCTCCAGATCCGCGTTCTCGTCGCCTTTCCAGAGCACGCGCAGGGCCTTCCAGCCGCCCCAGGCGAAGCAGGCGTACGCAGTGAGAGCGATACCGACGTGGAAGTAGAAGATCTTCTGGTTCAGGCCGTCCGCGTCCACGGGCGCGTAGAAGAAGATCAGCGCGATCGAAGCGGTGATCAGGGCGAAGGCGAGCGCGGCGAGCGCGGCCAGGCGGTTATTCCGTAACCACGTACTCAAAGGAAGCCCAGCAAATGATCGCAAAGAGGGCGTCGTAGAGGCCGAGGAACCCGAGATATCGACCGGGGTCGCTCGTGACGCTGGCACCGACGCCGCCGACGATGATCGGGATCGCGAGCGGAAGGAAGAGCAGCGGCAGGAGGAGCTCCCGGGCACGGCTGGCTGCGGCCATTGCCGCGAGCAGCGTCCCGACCGCGGCGATGCCGACATCGGCGAGAGCGATGCCGGCGACCATCGGGCCGTCGACTCCACCGAAGAAGAGCGCGAACGCAGGTAGCGCGACGACCTCTGCGAGGACGAGGAAGGCGAGGACCGACAGCGCCTTGCCGACCCAGATCGCACTGCGGTCACTCGGTGCCAGCACGAGCCCGTCGATGACGCCTTGCTCCCGCTCGGCGGCGAACGCACGGGAGAGGCCGAGGAGTGCGGTGAAGACGATCGCGACCCAGAGCAATCCCTTGGCCGCGAGCTCGGACGAGTCGCCCGGAAGCACGAAATGGAACACGACGAGCGTGGAGAGAACGAACAGCAACATCGCCGGCAAGGTGTCGCGTGCACGCAGCTCGAGCCGAAGGTCCTTGCGCGCCAGGGCACCGACGTCTGCGAGGTACATCATGCGAGCGCGAGCTTCGACGTGGCAAGGGGGGCGATGCGCGCGGGATCGTGAGTCGCGATGACGAACGCACAGCTCGGGCGGCGCTCCTCCAGCTCGCGGTCGAGGAGCGAGGCTCCTTCCTCGTCGAGACCGCTGTACGGTTCGTCGAGTACGAGCAGGTCGGGATCGTGCAGCAGCGCGCGGGAGAGAGCGAGTCGCTGCAGCATCCCGCGCGAGTAGGAGTCTGCGCGGTCGTGCCGCGCGTCCCACAGGCCGAAGCGTTCGAGGAGCATGCCGATCCGTTCGCGCCGTTCCGCGACCCGGTACAGCCGGCCGTAGAGATCGAGGTTCTCGAGCGCGGTCAGCTCGCGGTAGACGAGCGACTCGTGCGCGAGGTAACCGATCCGCCCGCGTTCGGGCGTGACTTCGAGCTCGCCGGCCGTTGGGACGGCGAGCCCTGCGCACAGGCGCAGGAGCGTCGTCTTCCCGGATCCGTTCGGTCCGGTGACGAGAAGGAACCCGTCGCGCGCAACGTCGAACCCGACGCCGCGCAAGACGCGCTTGTCGCCGTAGCGCTTCTCCACCCCCCGGGCCCGAATCACCATGCCACTGTAGTCGCGGCCAGCGAGACCCACAGCACGGTCCGCATCCCTTCGGGACGAGGCGATACGTCACATGTCGGGGGCTGTCCCCGACGTGGGAGCCAGGGACATGGCCAGGGCTGGTTCGCGGGGGCGTGGCTGCCGTGTCGAAAGTGTGACGTTTCTTCCACCGGGGGCTGCCACAGCCCTGGCTGCGGGCAAGGAGCCTCGTAGCTTGGACCGATGCCGAGGATTCCGCGATCCGTCTTCCCGGACGGCCTCTTTCACGTTGCAACTCGGGGCGTCGCGAAGATGCCGATCTACGGAGACGACAACGACCGGCGGAACTTCCTCAGCCTCCTCGCACTCGTCGTTCAGCACTACGAGTGGACGTGTCAGGCGTTTTGCCTGATGACGAACCACTACCACCTCGTGCTCGAAACAACGCGGGAGAACCTCTCCGACGGCATGCAGGTCCTCAACGGCGACTACGCCCAGGGATTCAACGGCAAGTACGGACGCTGGGGACACCTCTTCGGCGATCGCTTCTGGTGCAGGTCGCTACACGAGGACGAGCTCGAGCACATATGTCTCTACGTGATGGAGAACCCCGTCCGTGCCGGCCTTTGCAAACGCAAAGGCGACTGGCCCTGGAGTGCCTGGCGATTCGAGCTCGGCTAGAGTGCCGCTTCGGCCAGCACGAAAGCGAAGAACACGACACTGATGACGCCGTTCACCGTGAAGAACGCTGCGTCGAGACGCTTCAGATCGCCGGGCTTCACCAACGAGTGCTCGTAGGCGAGCAGCGCTGCAACCACCCCGACGCCGATCCAGTAGAGCCAGCCGAGATGGAGACCGAAGCCCACGGCCGCAAGCAACACGACCGTCAAGACGTGCAGCAGGCGCGCACCCCAGAACGCGCCCTCCACGCCGAAGCGCACGGCGACTGAGTGCAGTCCATGGTCGACGTCGAACTCACGGTCGAACAGCGAATAGAACACGTCGAAGCCCGCGATCCAGACTGCCACTGCCGCGCCGAGCGCCCACGCCTCCCACGGCAGCCGGCCGGTGATCGCGACCCATGCACCGACCGGCGCGAGCCCGTCGACGATCCCGAGCCAGAGATGGCTCAGCCACGTGAAGCGCTTCAGGTACGGATAGACGACGAAGCCGACGAGCGGGATCGGCCAGAGCCACCGGACGATCGGATCGAGCTGAAAGCAAGACACCAGGTAGAGCGCAAGCGCGAGCGCACAGAAGACGGTGACGTGCGCGCGCGACAGTCTTCCGGCCGGCAGCTCGCGATCGGCCGTCCGCGGATTACGCGCGTCGATCTCGGCGTCGATGACGCGGTTCAGGCCCATCGCGAGCGAGCGCGCACCGAGCATGGCCAGCGTGATCCAGACGAGATCGTGCGCCGACGGGATGCGATTTTCACAGAGCAACGCGCCGATGTACGCGAACGGCAACGCGAAGACCGTGTGCTCGATCTTCACGAGCGACGCGAAGCGACGCGGAAGAGCTGCTACCTCCGTCACGTCTGCTGGTGCTCGGAGCGGCCTCCGGCGATCAGGTCGACCGCATGCGGCAACGCGGACTTGATCAGCTCGAAGCCGTCCCGACAGCCGCCCGGTGATCCGGGGAGATTCACGATCAAGCTTTGCCCACGCACGCCGGCAAGGCCACGACCAAGCAAACCGTGCGGCGTCTTTCGGATCGCGTCTGCACGGATTGCCTCGGCGATGCCGGGGACCTTCCTGTCGATCACAGACTGGGTCGCCTCCGGCGTGAAGTCGCGAGGCGACAACCCCGTGCCCCCGGTCGTCAGGATCACGCGTGCGTTCGCGGACAACGCGCGCAACGCCGCTGCGATCTGCGGCCGCTCGTCGGGAACGACGCGATGCTCGACCTCGTACTTCTCGCCCTCGAGCAACTCGACGAGGAGCGCACCGCTCTCGTCCTCACGCTCGCCTGCCGCTACGCCGTCGGAGATGGTCAGCACCGCTGCCTTCATACGGGCTCTTTCGTCTTCTCGACGAGAGTGACGTCCGTCACCACCATCCCGTTGTCGATCGCCTTCGCCATGTCGTAGACGGTCAACGCGGCGACAGAGACTGCCGTCAGCGCCTCCATCTCCACGCCGGTCCGAGCGGTCGTCTCGACGACGCCCGTGATCTCGACGCTCTCCGCGCCGACCTCGAGAGTCACCTCGACGTGGGACAACGGAAGCGGATGACACAACGGGATCAGGTCGCTGGTGCGCTTCGCCGCCATGATTCCCGCCACCTGTGCGGTCGCCAGTGCGTCGCCCTTGGGCAACTCGCGCAACCGTCGCGCAGTCTCCGGCGCCATCCGCACGACTCCACGCGCAACGGCGCGACGCCGCGAGAGCGGCTTACCGCCGACGTCGACCATGCGAACATCACCCGCCGCGGAGACGTGGCTCAACTCGCCCATGCCGAGCTCGATCCTAACGGCGCGCCGGCGCTGCCACGCGGTCAAGCGCGGCCAACAGCGTGTCGGTCCACCGGTTCAGATCGTGCTCGCGCACATGTCCACGAATGGCCTCGAGCCGCTCATGCCGCTCGCCGGCGTCCATCGCCAGCGCACGCTCGATCGCTGCGGCCTGGCCCTCGACGTCGAAGGGATTGACCGTCAGAGCCCACTCGCCGAGTTCCGCATGCGCGCCTGCGTTTTCAGATAAGACAACGACGCCGTCACGCTCGTTGACGAGCGGCGCCTCCTTGGCGACGAGGTTCATGCCGTCGAAGATGGCGTTCACCAGCAGGACGTCGAACTGCTTGTACGCAGCCACCGACTTCGGGAAATCGTCTGCGATCTCGAGCTCGATCGGCCGCCAGCCGCTCTGCTGGAAGCGGTCGTTTACCCGGCGCGCCTCGCGCTGGATCGCACCGAGGTACTCCGCATACTCGGGAATCTCCTGTCGCGAAGGGTCGAGCAGCGCGAGCATCCCGATCCGTCGGTGCATATCCGGATGCGCGTCGAGGTAGAGCTCGAATGCACGAAACCCCCGCACGATGTTCTTCGACGGGTCGGTTCGGTCGACCCGCACGACGAGCTTCTCCGGTCGGCTCGAGAGGATCTCTTGCTCTGCACTCAGCACTGCTTCGCTCTGCGCAAGCTCGACGAACTCCGTGGAGTCCACGGAGATCGGCGCCGTGATCGTCTTCGCGGTTGCATCCTCGCCGAGCAGCTCGCGCACGCTGTAGATGAAGTTCCTCCGCCAGCGCTCCGTGTGAAAGCCAACGACGTCGTTCGCCATCAACCCGTCGTGAATCGCGCGTCTCGCCTCCCTCGGAAAGACGCGCCAGTAGTCGGGCTGCGGCCACGGGATGTGCACGAAGTGCATCAGCGCCGCATCGGGCCGGCGCTCCCGCACCATGCGCGGCGCGAGGTACACGTGGTAGTCGTGGAAGAACACTGTCGCGTCGGGGGTGAGTGCGAGCTCGGCGTCGACTGCGGCCGCAAAGCTCTCGTTCACCGCGACATACCCCTCGGCCCAGGCGCGGTGAAACGCCACGTCGACCCTGGGCGTATACGGCAGATCCCAGAGCGAATGCTGGACGAACCAGAGCATCGGATTGGCGACGACGTTGTAGTACCAGTCGTACGCCTGCCTGTCGTGCGCGACCAGTCGCAACCTGTACGGCGAGCCGTCGCGCGCCGACTCGTCGAGCGTCTCGCCTGCAGCAGCCCGGTCCTCCTCGGTGATCGCGCTCGCAATCCAGGTCACGTCGTGGTACTGCACGAGGCTGCGGAGAGCGGTGACGAGCCCGCCGCCCCCACGCTTCGCTGTGCGGGCCCCGTCGGGGTCGCGCCCGTATGACACAGGGCCTCTGTTCGAGACGACGATCAGCTTGCGGCGCACGGGAAGCTCAGACGGCGGCGACGACCGAGACCTCGGCGCCGGACGTGTCGTTGCCCAGCAAGCGGTTCATGAGCACCAGCCAGTCGCGAAGCAAACGGGGCGTCAGGAAGTGCCGCCGGACGTACTCCTTCCCACGCAGGGCCCGTTGCCGCGCCTCCTGCGGGTCACGGAGGATCTCGATGCAGGCCTCCGCGCACTCCGTCGCCGAATCCACCAGCCACCCGGTCTCTCCATCCTGGATCTGCGCGACGATGCCGCCAACTCGCCCGGCGACGGTGGGACGCGTCTTCCAGAGGGACTCGGTCACGGTGAGACCGAAACCTTCCTTGATCGACTTCTGGATCACGGCCGCGGAGTGCACCTGGAACGCGTTCACCTCGACGGAACCGACGTTGTTCAGGTTGGAGAGGATGTAGATGTCCGGGTCGCCGCCCGCATAGGCGACCGTCTGGTTGTAGAAGTCCCAGCCTTCAGGGTCGTCGTGCGCCATCGAACCGACCAGTGCGAGCTGCACGCCGGGAAACTCCTCCTTCACCAGGCGGTACGCATCGATGACGCCGAGCGGGTCCTTCCAGGGATCGAAGCGTGAGACCTGCGTGAGCAGCGGCCGCTCGACGTCGATCCCGAACTGGTCGACGATGTACGCCGCATCCTCGGGCGACAGTGCCATGTTCTTCGGCGCCAGCGGGTCGATCGCAGGCGGCCAGATGTAACACGGCGGCAGGCCTTCAGCCTTCGGGACGTACTCGCGCATGTGGAAGATCGCTGCGTCATACCGGCGGATCGAGGGAAGGATGAAGTCGAAGACGTCCTTGTTCGGCGTCGAGAAGTCAATGTGCCCGCGCCAGATCCAGTGCGCGCGCGAGTCCTCGAAGTAGTCGATCATCCCGACGGGTTGCGGGTCGTGGACGATGACGAAGTCGTAGTCGTCTTCGAACTCCCGTGCATTCAGCTCCTGGTAGCGCCGAAAGATCTCCTGCTGCTCCTCGGTGAGGCCTTGCGGGTTTCCCTGGAGCGCGTTGTGGATCGTCTTGGTGACGTTCCAGAACTCCTCCGCGCCCTTGATGATCCGCCACTCGGTCTGGAGCCCGGCGTCCTGCATCAGCGGGATCAGCGTGTAGTTGATCTCCGCGACGCCGCCGCCGAATGCCGTTGCCGACAGATGGACGACGCGCTTGCCGGCGAGCGGCTCGGCCAGCCGCTTGATCTCGTCCATGAGCCCACGCGTCGCGATGGTCGCGTAGTCGGCGAGGGACTTGTGTCCGGCATTGACGAGTTGAAGCATTGTCTGGGGGCGTTCCTGGGGGCGAGCGGTCGCGAGAATACAGCCCGCGGACGCTAGTTCAGGCTAACTCAGGGCTTTCTCGAAGCGAAGGCGCGATCCTTTGCCGCCGGGCTGGGCGCCGATCTCGACAGCGTCGGCAATCGCGCGGATGATCGCGATGCCGAGACCGCCCTCGGAAAGATTGTCGGGTTGGCCCGCGGCAGCCGCGGGATCGAAGCCCTCACCCTCGTCGGTGACCTCGATGACGAGCCGGTCGGAATGGAGCTCGTAGGAGATCTCGACGACGCCCACGTCCTGGTGTGCTCCGTACGCGTGACGGACCGAGTTGGATGCGGCCTCGGTCAATGCCAGCTTGAGGTCTGCGAGGAGCTCGTCGGAAAGCTCGCGGAGGCGGCCGATGCCGGTCAGAGCGAGCCGGCAGAGGGTGATGTACTCGGCCCGGGCAGGAATCGTCAGCCGAATCGTCAAGGCATCGGCGTTGGAGCTGGTTGTCATCGAGTGGACTGCACGGAAGGAAGTCTTGCTCAGAAAGAAGCAGATTAATCTATTTAAACTTGTCGCGAGCTCATTGCCACTCGCTCTCGAGTGCTTTATGCCCGGGCTGCAGCAGGACTAACCTGCCGGTAGCCGGCGCTCCGCAAGCGTCACAGCCACCTTCTTGCGTGCGCCACCCGGCTTCAGGATCGTGAACACGGCGACATCCTTCGGCCGCAGCGAGAACGAAACGAACCGGACGACGTCGTCTGCGCCGTTGACGGGCTTCCCATCGATCGCAAGGATCACGTCGCCGCCGGTCTCCACCGTGCGTCCGAGGGCGTACGCCTCACGGTTGCCGCCGTGCAGCCCGGCTTTCTCCGCCGGGCTGCCGCTGTTGACACCGACGATCAGCGCGCCGTGCTCGGCCTTGTACCCGAGCGCCCGGGCGAGCGAAGGCGTCAAGTCCTCGGTGCTCACGCCCACGTACGCGTAAGTCACCTTGCCCTTCGCGATCAGTTGCGCAACAGAATGCTTCGCTGCGTCGATCGGGATGGCGAAGCCGATCCCGCTGTCGTTGCTGCCCGTTCCGTTCGCGCTGCGGATCTGCGCATTGATCCCGATCACGCGCCCACGCGCGTCGAGGAGGGGCCCGCCCGAGTTTCCGTGCGTGATCGGCGCGTCGGTCTGGATCGCATCGACGACCTTGTACCGCCGGACGGTGAGCGCGTCGATCGAGCGATGAATCGCGGACACGACTCCCACGGTGAGCGTATTGACGCCGATATCGCTGCCAAGCGGGCTGCCGATCGCCGCCACGGGCTCGCCGACCGCGACCGCCGCGGAGTCTCCGAGCGGCACAGGGGAGAGCGCGTGACCATTCGTCTTCAGGCGGACCAACCCGACGTCGTCGTAGAGATCCCAGCCGACGATCTTCGCCTCGGCCCGATCACCGTCTGCGAACTCGACGAAAAGATGGTCGGCGGCGCGAACGCTCGATCCGTCGCCGGCGTTCGTGATTACATGCGAGTTCGTGAGGACATAGCCCTGGGGAGACATGACGAACCCGGAGCCCTGGGACACAGCGGTCACCGTCGAGCTGGGGTCGCCGAAGTAGGCGAAGATCGTGACGACCCCGGGCGAGCGTTCGGCGAAGATTCGCTCCGGGTCGAAACCCTTGCCGGGGAGCGGCGAGGCCTTCGAGGTGGCGGAGGCCGGCAAGGCCGCCGTCCGGGGGGCCGCCGCGCGCACGACGACGGTCTTCGTGCCCTGGTCGAGCCAGCCCGTCCCCTTACCGACGGCCAATGCAGCGCCGCCGCCGAGGGCGGCGGCGACGACGATCGCGACGGCAAGAGCCGGGAGCCGCATCCGGCTCACTGTAGCGACGGTTCTTCCATGCGTTCGTTTTCCGGTGAAAACGGCAGCGGCTCCGGCGAGCTCGGCAGGACAAGGGAAAATCTCGTTCGGCCGTCGCTGAAGTCGAGCTCGACCGAGCCGCCCATCAGCGCCGCGAGCTCCTGCGCGATCGCCAGCCCTAGGCCGCTCCCGGACGCGACCGAGCCCTCGATGCGATAGAAGCGATCGAAGACCTGGCCCGCATGCTCCGCCGGAATCCCCGGGCCCTCGTCCTCGACAGTGAGCAGCGCCGAGCCGTCCCTCCGCCCCGTGCCGAGGCGGACCGCCGTGCCCGGCGGAGTGTGGACGAGGGCGTTCTCGACGAGGATCCGCCCAATTTGCAGCGCCCGCTCCTCGTCTCCGAATCCCTCGGCCGGCCCTTCGACTCGCGCCGAAAGCTGGTGCCCGGTCGAGCGGGCCACAGCCCGGAACTCATCCGCCAGCGTCTCCGCGAGCGGGGTGAGATCGAGAGGCTCGCGTTCGACGCTGAGACGTCCCGCGTCGAGGCGCGAGAGATCGAGGAGCTCGGTCGCGAGCTTCGTCAGCCGCTCGACCTGCTCCCGCATCGTGGCCATGAACTCGGCCTGTGTCTTCGGGTCGAGCTCCTCGTCGGTCATCAACTCGAGAAAGCCGCCAAGGGAGAAGAGCGGCGTCCGCAGTTCATGGGAGGCGTTGGCGATGAACTCGCGCCGGGCATGTTCCAACTGCGCGAGCCGCTGCCGCATCCTCTCGAACGCAGCGGCGAGCTGGGCGAGCTCGTCTCGGCCCGTGTCGACAACCGGCACGCTGAAGTCGCCGCTCGCGATTCGATCCGCCGCGCGCTCCAGCCGGCGGATCCGGCGGGCGAAGATGGACGCTGCGACGTAGCCGACGAGGAGAGAAGCGGCGAGAGCGATCAACCCTGCGACGACGAGCCGACTGCGCACGAGGTGGATGCTCCGCAGGGAGTCGTGGAGTGAGGCGCGTAGCAGGACGACGGAACCGTCGAAGAGCGGGTAGGCCGTCTCCGCGTACCTGACGCCGTCCGTCGTCACGGTGCCGCTCGCGCTGCGAGCTTGCGCGAAGGCGCGCAGTGCAAACGGGTCGTTCTCGACGTCCGTCGACGTCCCCGAGCTGGAGTCGCCGTAGACCCTCAGCTTCGGCGGGTCGTAGGTGAGGGGCTTGAAATAAACCACCCTGGCGTCGGTGTTCTGGTGGGCCGACTGGATCGTGTCGTCGAGCGTGAAGCTCGAGCTGAGCAGGACGCGAGAGCCCACCGTGGGTGCCGCCTCCTCGAGCTGGGTCAGCTTGGCGTTGATCAGGTTCCGCTCGAGGGAAGGCACGACGATAAGGTCGACCAGGACCAACGCTCCGGCGACGACGACCGCCAACGCGAGCCCCAGGCGGGCGCCGACGCTGCGCAGCGGGTTCATCGGTCGCGGAAGCGGTAGCCGACGCCGCGCACGGTCAGGATGTACTCGGGCTCAGCCGGATCGTGCTCGAGCTTCTCGCGGAGATGCCGGACGTGGACGTCGATCGTTCGCGGTTCCCGATAATCCGCCCCGCCCCAGAGCGCCTCGAGGAGCATCCGGCGGCTGTACACACGGCCGGGATGCGAGGCGAGGATACGCAGGAGCTCGAACTCCACATAGGTGAGCTGTACCCGTTCGCCGCGGATCTCGACGGCACGACGAGCGAGGTCGATCGTCAGCCCTTCGGCCGAGATCACGGCGCCGCCCTCCACGCCCTGCCGGGAGACCGACGCCCGGCGCAACAGAGCGCGGACACGACTTCGGAACTCCCGGATCGAGAAGGGCTTCGTGATGTAGTCGTCGGCCCCGAGCTCGAGCCCGAGCACCTTGTCGAGCTCGTCGTCGCGAGCGGTCAGCATGATGATCGGCACCTCGCTCTCGGCGCGGAGCCGCTTGCACACTTCGAGCCCGTCGAGCTTCGGCAGCATGATGTCGAGGACGACCAGGTCGACGCGCTCCGATGCGAACCGCGTCAGCGCTTCCTCGCCATCACGCGCCTGCAGCACGCGATACCCCTCGCGCTCCAGGGGATACGCGAGCAGCTTCTGGATCGATTCCTCGTCGTCGACGAGGAGGATGGTCGAGGAGTCGGGCATGTCGTGCTCGGCTAACAGTGCCTGCCGGGACGATCCTTGCCGGGTACTAGGGCGCCTACTATAGCCCCGGATGGCCTCCGTTCCGCCCCGGACCGAGCGGCGCCGGGCCCGTCCCGGTTCACTCCAGCGACCGGTCAACGGGCGTCTCTACCGGGGGACGTGGCTGCTCGTCGGACTGCCGCTCCTCATGGCCGCCTTCAGCGTCGCGCGGCCGACGCCGCTCCCCCGCGCGTTTCTGCCGGCGTTCGACGGCGCTGCGACTGAGACGCTCGCGCGTGACCTGGCGGATCTTCCTTACCGCCAACCGGGCTCGTCTCAGGCGCTCGCAGCCGCTACGTGGGTCCGCGACCAGCTCGCTCCGTACGGCTTGCCGATCCGCACCGAGCGCTTCAGCGCCATCATCCCGGGCCGGGGCAAGGTCGAGCTGCAGAATCTCGTCGCAGAAGCGAGCGGCCGCTCGCCGGGCACGATCGTGGTGATGGCGCACCGCGACAACGACGGACGCGGTCCGGGCGCGGACGACAACGCGTCCGGCACGGCGATGTTGATTCAACTCGCACGCGCGTACGGCGTCCCACCCGGCCGGCCGGCCGGCCAGCTTCGGCCGAATCACACGATCCTCTTCGTCTCGACGGACGGGGGCGCATACGGCGGGGTGGGTGCAGCGTGGCTCGCGGCGCATTACCCACTTCGCAACGACATCGCCGGCGTCATCAACCTCGACTCGGTCGGTGGCAACGGGCGCATCCGCGTCGAGTTCAGCGGGGACACTCCTCGCGAGCCGTCAGGGACATTTCTGCAGACGGTCGCTGCACGCATCTCGGCGCAGACCGGGCGAGCCCCGTCCCGTCCCGGCGCACTCCGTCAGTTGATCGATCTCGGCTTTCCCTTCTCGCTCTACGAGCAGGCGCCGTTTCTCGCGCACGGGATAGCCGCCATCACCCTCACGACCGCGGGCGACAACCCTCCCGATCCCGTGAGCGACACCAAAGACCGCTTGCGCGCGGACAAGCTCGCGCAGGTCGGCCGCGCAGCGCAGGACGCGCTCGGGACCCTCGACGAGGGTCTCGAGTTCGCGCAGGGAACGTCCACATATCTCTATCTCGGTTCGCGCCTGATCCGCGGCTGGGCGATCGAGCTCGTGCTGATCGCCTGTCTGTTGCCCTTCCTGGCAACAGCGGTCGATCTCTTCGCGCGTTGCCGGCGAAGGCATATCGCACTCGCCCCTGCGCTGCGCGCGTACCGCAGCCGGCTCGCGTTTTGGGCGTGGGTCATCGGTCTCTTCGAGCTCTTCAGACTGCTCGGTGCCTGGCCCCAGGGCGTTGCACGACCGATCCCACCCTCGAGCCCGCTCGCGCACGACTGGCCGGCGAAGGCGTTGCTCGGGCTCGCGGTGCTCGCGCTGCTGGGCTGGCTCGTCTCACGCGAACGATTGCTCCCGCGCCGGGCGATCACATCCGAGGAGGAGCTCGCCGGACACACCGCATCGCTTCTCTGCCTCGGGGCGCTCTCGCTCCTGGTCGTTGCTACCAATCCGTTCGCGCTCGTGTTCCTGCTCCCGTCGCTCCACGTCTGGCTCTGGCTCCCCCAGGTGCGCGGCGCGCCACTCGCAGCCAGGCTCGGCGTCCTCGCCGTGGGTTTTGCGGGCCCTGCGCTCCTGGTCGGCTCCTTTGCGGACCGGTTCGGGCTCGGCTGGGATGCGGTCTGGTATCTCGCAGAGCTCAGATCGGTCGGCTACGTGCCGTTCGTCGTCATGCCGCTCCTCGTCGTCTGGCTTGCGGGGACAGGCCAACTCGCCGCCCTGGCGGCACGACGCTATGCCCCGTACCCGGCGGCCGCCGAGCTCCCGCCCGGCGGTCCGATCCGTAGAGTCGTGCGTCGAACCGTTCTCGCAGTTCGCGACCGGCGCGGGGGCGCATCCACCACCGTGCCGGAAGCGTTGGAGGGCTAGATGCGCCGAGGCATCTACTTGCTCGGAACCGCGCTCGCCGCCGTCGGCGTCCTGACGCTCTTCTGGGCTCTCCTCGTGTGGCAGTGGCAGGACCCGTTCACCGCGCTCTACACGAAGTGGAAGCAGCATCAGCTCGCTTCTCAGTACGACAAGCGGGCGCGCTCGTTCGAGCCCACGATCTCCGGCGCGAGCCAGGCGGCAGAGCGAGAGAGCATCGCGCGGGAGGCCAAGCGCTACCGCACGAGCTCGACGCGCGGCGAGGTGATCGGCCGGCTGCGCGTGCCCCGAATGGGCGTGAACATGCTGTTCGTCAACGGCACCGACCACGACACCCTCAAGAAAGGGCCTGGGCGGGACCGGCGGACGTTCATGCCTGGAGAGAACCGGCTCGTCTACATCGCCGGCCACCGCACGACGTACCTTGCGCCGTTCTCGCACATCGACAGGCTCCGAAGCGGAGACCGCATCACGATCGAGGTTCCGTATGGGACCTTCATCTATGCCGTGACACGACACCGCATCGTGAAATCGACCGACCTCGCCGTGTTGCGCTCGCCCCACCATGAGCTCGTCGAGCTGCAGGCGTGCCACCCTCGCTTCTTCGCGTCACACCGGTACATCGCATACGCGCACTTGCTGCGCGTCGAGCCGCGCGGGGCGAAGCCGTACGAGCTCGAGGCTCAGGCGAGCGGCAAGTAGCGCACGCGCTCCCCGGCAGCGAGCTCGCCTTCTCCGCGGGGCGCCAGCACGAGCGCATCGGCAGCGGCGGCGCGAGCGATCATGTGTGACTCCTGACCGCGGACCGGATCGAGGAGGACCCCGTTCTCGGATGCAACGGAGCGGGCGCGCAGAAACTCATCGCGGTGAGCATTGCGTCGAACGGAAGCTGCAAGCCGGCCCTCGAAGAACACGGGGCCTGGGACGGACGCGCCTTGCAGAGCGAGCAACGCAGGCCGCACGAAGACCTCCGCTCCGACGAGCGACGAGACCGGGTTGCCGGGGAGCCCGAAGACGAGGGTCGACCCTCGCACGCCGAACGCAAGCGGCTTGCCCGGCTTGACCGCGACGCCCCAGAAGACCTCCTCGACCCCGAGCTCGCCGAGGATCCTCCGGACGAGATCGTGCGGCCCGACAGACACGCCGCCCGAGGTGACGAGCACGTCGGCCGCGAGACCTCGTTCAAGCGCCTCGCGATGCGTCGCCTCGTCGTCGGCAACGACCGGGAGCACCTCGACGTCTGCGCCGGCGGCGGCGAACGCTGTCGCCAGCAACACGCCGTTTGCCTCATAGACCTCGCCGGGCCCGAGCGGCTCGCCCGGCCTGCGCAATTCCGTGCCGGTCGCAAGCACTGCGATCGCGGGGCGGCGTCCGACGACGACGTGGTCGAGGCCGGCGGCGGCAAGCGCACCGATCTGCGGAGCGCGCAGACGAGCGCCGCTCGGTACCACGACATCTCCAGCGGCGACGTCACCGCCTCGAGGACGGACGTTGTCACCCTGGACGACGTTTTCCAGGATCTCCACTTCGTTGTCACTTTCGACAACGTACTCGATGGGGATGACGGAGTCGGCTCCTGCGGGGACGACCCCGCCGGTGGCGATGGCCATCGCCTCGCCGGCCTCGAGAGGTCGTCGTGCGGGCACACCCGCGGCAATTCGGGTGACGATCGGCAGGCGTCCCGGTGTGTCCTCCGAGCGGACTGCGAAACCGTCCATGGCAGAGCTCGCAAAGGGCGGCAGATCGACGACTGCACGCGCATCCTCGAACACCACGCGGCCGGCCCCTGCCGCGAGCGGCACGACCTCGGGACCGAGCGGCTTCACCTGCTCGAGAATGCGCTCCAGCGCCTCCTCGAGCGAGAGCAGCTCAGCCATTCTGCGTCCAGGGTATAACCTCGCGCGCGTGATCTCCGTGGTCGTACCGGTGCATGACGAAGAGCGAAGCGTCGCTCTGCTCTACGACGAGCTCCGGTCCGCACTCGAGCCGCTCGCCGCTCCGTGGGAGGCGATCTTCGTCGACGACGGCTCGACCGACGGAACCTTCTCCGCGTTGACCAGGCTGCACAACTCCGAGCAGAACGTGCGCGTCGTTCGCCTGCGCCGCAACTTCGGCAAGGCTGCCGCGCTCGTCGCGGGCTTCGACCAGGCACAGGGCGAGATCGTCGTCACGATCGACGGGGATCTGCAGGACGACCCCGCAGAGATCCCGCGCCTCCTCGCGAAGCTGGACGAAGGCTTCGATCTCGTCACCGGCTGGAAGACACACCGACGCGATCCCATCTCACGGCGTCTTCTCTCCCGCATCTTCAACCGCGTCACGAGCGCGTTCTCCGGCGTGCGCCTGCACGACATGAACTGCGGGCTCAAGGCCTACCGCGCGGAGGTCGTGCACGGACTGCGTCTCTACGGGGAGCTGCACCGCTTCATCCCGGTGCTCGCACACTACCGTGGCTTCCGCATCGCGGAGCTGCCGGTCAACCACCGTCCCCGCGAGCACGGCCGGTCACGCTACGGCGTCGAGCGTTACCTGCGCGGGTTCCTCGACCTGCTGACGGTCTCCTTCATCGGCCGCTACCGCCACCGTCCGTTGCATCTGTTCGGCGGGCTCGGACTCTTGCTCGGCGCGATCGGCTCCGCGATCCTCGTGTACCTCACGGTGATCAAGGCGCTCGGCCACGCGATCGGACAACGGCCGCTCCTGATGCTCGGCGTGCTGCTCGTGGTGATCGGGATGCAGTTCTTCTCGCTCGGGCTGATCAGCGAGATGATCACGAGCCATCACGAGGAGCGAGCGCAGGAACGTGACCGCGCAGAGCTGCTCGTCGACGAAATTCTGCCCTGAGAGTCTGTTACTACGGAACGTACGAGCGTGGCTATCCGCGGAACGCGCAGGTGATCTCGTGCCTGCGCGGCGCAGGCGTCGAGGTAGTGGAGGAGCACGCCTCGGTGTGGGACGACGACCGGCACGCGTGGGGGGCAGGGCCGGCACGGGCGCTCCGGCTCGCCGCTGCGGAGGTGCGGCTGCTCGCACGCCACGCACCCGGCGACGTCGGTGCGTTCATCGTTGGCTATCCGGGGCACTTCGACCTACCAGCGGCACGACGCGCTGCGCGCGGCCGGCCGCTGATCTTCAATCCACTCGTCTCACTCGCCGACACGCTCGTCGCCGACCGTGCGCGGTTCCGTCCGGACTCACTTGCCGCGCGCGCGCTCGAGACGATCGACCGCCACGCCTTTCGTGCCGCGGACGTCGTCGTCGCGGATACGGAAGCCGATGCAGACTTCTTCGGCGGCCTCGCAGGACTCGGCGAAGTCCCGGTCTGCTTCGTCGGTGCGGAGGACCGGCTGTTCAGACCGGGCTGGTCGCCGCCGGAACGCTTTGTCGCGCTGTTCGTGGGGAAGCTGATTCCATTGCAGGGCGTCGAGACCATCCTCGCGGCGGCGGGGGAAGCACCCGAGATCGACTTCCGCGTCATCGGGAGCGGCCAGCTCGAAGGCCTGCTCGCAGGCCGGCCGCCGAACGTCGAGCACGTGCCGTGGATCGAGTACGAACGCCTACCGGATGAGATTCGGCGAGCCGGCTGCTCGCTCGGGATCTTCGGGACCAGCGGCAAGGCGCAGCGGGTCATCCCGAACAAGGCGTTCCAGGCCATCGCCTGCGCGGCGCCGCTCATCACCGCCGACACGCCCGCCGCGCGCGAGTTGCTCGTCGACGACGAGAGCGCGCTGCTCGTGCCTCCGGGCGACGCGAGCGCCCTGGCCCGGGCCGTTCGCCGGCTGGCCGCAGACGCCGGCCTCGGCCGTCGCCTCGCCGCCGCCGGCCGCGCAGCCTACGAGCGGGAAGCGAGCGAAGCAGTGCTCGGCGTCCGCTGGCGCACGATCATCGAGCGGCTGCTGTGAGACGGGTCCTCGTCGTTCCGAGCACACGCGTTCTGCTCGTGTCGGCGATCGTGGCCTATGCCGCAGGCTTCGCGGCGCTCTCGTCCCTTCGCCACGAGGCCTTCGTCACGGGTCGCTTCGACCTCGGGAACATGGTGCAGGCCGTCTGGTCGACTGCACACGGCCATCCACTGCGGATGACCGATCTACACGGCGACCAGATCTCGCGGCTCGCGGCCCACGTCGATCCGATCCTGGTTGTGTTCGCGCCCCTTTGGTGGCTGTGGCCGAGCCCCCACATGCTGCTCGTCGCGCAAGCGTGCACGGTCGCGCTCGGAGCGGTTCCCGTCTTCCTCCTTGCCCGGAAGCATCTCGGCTCGCCGCGGGCCGCCCTCGGGTTCGGCCTTGCCTACCTGCTCTATCCCGCGACAGGCTGGTTGACGCTGAACGAGTTTCATCCTGTCGCGCTCGCAACGCCCTTGCTCCTCTTCGCCTTCTGGTACCTCGACGAGGACCGCCTGCTCCCTTTCTCCGTCTGCGCGCTCGCCGCGGCGGCCTGCAAGGAGGAGATCGCGCTCGTCGTCGCGGGGTTCGGCATCTGGTACGCCATCGCGCACCGAAGGTGGGCGGCAGGCGCGGCGATCGCGGTGGCCGGCGGTGCGTGGGCGGCGGTGGCCATCGGCGTCGTGATCCCGCACTACAACGCCGGCGCCGAGTCCGACTTCTATGGTCGCTACAGCGAGGTGGGCGGGTCCGCAGGCGGGATCCTCAAGACGGCCTTCACGCACCCGCTGCGGATCGCCGAGGCAGCGTTCGGCGCGCGGGACCTCCACTACCTGCTCGACCTGGTCGCGCCGCTGGCCGCTCTGTGCCTGCTGGCGCCGCTGGTGCTCGTAGCAGCGCTACCCGAGCTTGCGATCAATCTTCTCTCGTCGACGACGACTCAGACGTCGATCCACTTCCACTACACGGCCGGCCTCATCCCTCCGCTCGTGATCGGCGCAATCTTCGGTGCGAAGCGACTGTCGCGCTGGGCGTTCCCCGTGGCGGCCGCACTCGTCGTGGCCGCACTCGTCGGGAACTACCGCTTGGGGCCGATCCCAGGCTGGCGGCATGTCCCAGGCGGGCAGACGTTTCAGGCGACCGCGGCGCGGGTGACCGTTCACGATCGCATAGCCGACCGCGCCCTCCGGCTGATTCCCGGCGACGCGGTGGTCAGCGCGACCAACACCCTCGGTGGGCATCTGTCGGACCGGTCCCGCGTGCTCAGCTTCCCGTTCATCGAGGATTCGACGTGGATCGCCGCCGACGAGACCCAGCCGGGCTACGCGGATCGCTACGCACCCGTTCCCACCGCGGTCCAACTGGCTGCGCTACGACGGAACCCGGAGTGGCAGCTCGTGTTCGAGGAGGACGGGATCCTCGTCTTCCGGCGCAGACCTCTGTAGCCGCACCAGTACGAGCGCGAACAGCCCGAGCACGAGCAGATCGCGTACCAGCACGAGCCAGACGTAGCCGCCGAGCGCGAAGACGTGGCCGTAGTGGAAGAACCACACCTGCGCGAGGACCAGGGCGGCAGCGGTCAGCACCCACGCGACCGGCTCGAGCAGGAGGACGAACGGAACGACCCAGACGAGGTACTGCGGCGAGAAGAACCGGGTGAAGGCGAGGAAGCCTGCGATCGCTGCGGCAAAGGCGAGCGCGAGTCGCCGCGGATCGTCGCGCCCGCGGGAGTAGAGCCAGGCGACGGAAATGACGGCGAGCGCCTGTGCGATCGAGCTCAGCACGGCCAGCGTCTCCGGCAGCGAGCCGACGAGGTCGTACGAGATCGCGTGCCCGGTGCGATGCACGACCGTGGCGCCGTAGAGGCCCAGCCGGTCGGCGACGGCAAGGAGCGAGCCGCCGAGGCTTTCGACCTGCAGCGATCGCGCAGCCTGTGCGCGAAAGCTTTCCGCGAGCCCGTGCGGCGCAAGGACGAGAAACGGGACGACGAAGAGAGCGGCGACCGCGGCCGAGGCAGCGAGCGAACGCAACGCGCTCAGACGACCACGCGTGCGCCAGACGAAGATCATGGCCGGCGGAATGAGCACGACGGGATAGACCTTGGCCACGAGTGCGGCACCGAGCAGCGCGAACGCCGATACGTCTCGCCCCGACAACAGCAGGGCGAATGCTGCGACGGTGAGCAGCGCGGGCCACGCGTCGTAGGTGTTGAGGGAGATCGGCCCGAGCGCGAGCGGCGACAGCGCGAAGAGCAGGACGGCGGCCCAGAGACGAGTCGGGGAGACCCCGAGCCTCACGAGCAAGGACGCGACGAGCAGAAGCGTCGCAACGCCGCACAGGGCCATCAGGCACTTGAACGCGGCGTTGTAGTGCGAAGACCCGAAGGCCGCAGGCGGCAGGAACACCGCCAGCGCCCCGGGCGGATACTCCATGAAGAAATCGCGGTACGGCACCCGCCCGTCGAAGACAGCGTCCGCGAACCCTTGGTAGAGATGCACGTCTCGGAACCGCTCGGCGCGGAAGAGCCCGCCGTCCGGGACGGCGCACGCTGCGAGGTAGATCGGGATCACCGCGGCCGCCGGCCGCAGCCAGGCCCTACGGCTTCGCGGTGGTGTCAGGGACCTGGGAGAAGCCGTCGGCGCCGCCGTTCCCCGAGCTCGTCGTCGTCGGCGCCTGGGTCGTCGAGGAGCTCGGCGCGTAGTAGCCGCCGGTCATGGCGTACTGCAGCTTGTGCGTGATCCAGATCGGCGAGGTCTTGGGCGACGGGAACTCCTTCGGGAACGGCGCGTAGTCGGCGGCTCGCTCCATGAACAGCTTCCAGATCGTCGCCGGGAAGGTCGGCCCCGACACCGCGATGCCGTGGACGGACAGCATGGGTATCTCGCCCTTGGGATAGCCGATCCAGATCGTGGCTTCGAGCCCGGGAATGAAGCCGCTGAACCACGCGTCGGCGTAATTGTCGGTCGTCCCCGTCTTGCCGGCGGACGTCCGGCCGAAGTAGGCCCCGACGCCGGTCCCACTCGTCATGTTCTTCTCGAGGATCCCCACGACCTCGGCAGCGACCCAGTCCGGAACTGCGCGCTTGCGCTGCGGAACGCCCCAACCGGCCTCTGTGTCGACCTTCCCTCCCGGCAGGACGACCTTACGGATCGCCATCGGCTTCGAGTAGACACCACCGGCAGCGAGGGTCGAGTACACGGAAGCCATGTCCATCGGCGTCACGACCCGCGAGCCGAGACCCATCGACGGCACGTACACGCCGTCGCTCGTACGCAGATCGGTGCGCACGCCGAGGCGGTAGGCGATATCGGCGATGTTGTCTGGACCGACGTCGAGCGAGAGACGCGCATAGACGCTGTTATCGGACCGCAAGGTGGCCTGCTCGATCGACGTCGGGCCGACGTACGAGTGATCGTAGGTCTGCGGACACCAGGCCGTCGGCGGATTGGTGTCACAGGAGCCGGTGCCCGTCGGGTCCCATTTGAACGGCGCGGAGAGGTAGGTCGTCGACGGGCTGATGCCTTCCGAGATCGCGGTGGTCAGCACGATCGTCTTGAACGTCGACCCGGGCTGGCGGCGTGCGGACGATGCGAAATTCACCTGGTTCTTCGGATTCCCGGGACTCACCTCGGTCATTGCGCGGATCGCCCCGTTGCGCGGGTTGATCGAGACGATCGCCGCAGCTGGATCTGTCGAGTAGGGGAGGGTTCTCTTGATCGCGTTCAGCGCGAAGCGTTGTAGACGTGGATCGATCGTCGTGTACACCTTCAGCCCACCGGAGCGGACCGTGTTCGCACCGTACTGACGCTGAAGCTCCTCGCGGACGTAGCTGAAGAAGTACGGCTCGCGGATGCGCGTGTACAGACGTCCGGCCTTCAGATGGAGCTTTCGCTGGGCGACCGCGTCGGCGTACTGACTGGACGTGATGTCTCCGTTCCCGAGCATCGCTCTCAGGACCTCGTCCCGGCGGGCGATCGCCTGCGCCGGCCGCTGGAATGGATCGAAGACGGACGGCGCCTGCGGCAGACCGGCCAGCAGCGCCGATTCGGTCAGGGTGAGCTTGCGCGCGGGCTTCGAAAAGTAGGTCTGGGCGGCCGCCTCGATCCCGTACGCATGGTTCCCGTAATAGACCTGGTTCATGTACGCATTGAGAATCCAGGTCTTGGACTTCTGGCGCGCAAGCTTGATCGCAAGGCATGCCTCGGTCGCCTTGCGCCCGAGCGTCTGCGACTTTTTCTTGATGTAGAGATTGCGGACGAGCTGCTGCGTGATCGTCGACCCGCCCTGCACGACCCGCCCGGCCTGAATGTCCGCATACAGCGCGCGTACGATGCCGAACCAGTCGAGTGCGCCGTGCTCGTAGAAGCGCCTGTCTTCGATCGCGATCGTCGCCTTCGGCGCCCATTCGCTCATCCGATCCAGGCCGACCGGTTGTCGGTTCTGTTCCGCGGGGATCGACCCCAGCAACGACCCGTCGGCTGCAAAGACGAACGAGTTCTCCCCGACGTCCACCGGTTTGAGCGAATCGAGGTTACAGCTGTTCATCCAGACGGCCGCGCCCGTGAAGCTCGACACGGCGAGAAAGAGCGCAGTGGCGATGAGAACGGTCGAGACGAGCTTGCCGAAGCGCTTGCGCCGGTTCCTCACCCGTTGCCGGCGTCGCTTCCTCAGCCGGTCGAGCAAGAACGTGTCCGACTGCGATCGTTGTCCGCGCCGAGGCGGCGTCATGCGTACACGCCCTCCGCGCGCAGCGCCTCGTAGGCGCGCAGGCGGAGCTCACGCTCTCGCTGCTCGGCCGAGGATCGGTCGGGCGCCGGCATGCGAACGACGACTGTTGCGTCGCCGGACAGATCGCTGACGAACACCTCGCCGTCAGCGGCGATCGTCCTCAGCCGGTCCACGACCGCACCGAGGTCTTGACCAAGTGGAACCTGGAGGCTGATCTCGGCGACCTTCTCTCGACTACGAATCGTGGAGTTGCGGATGGTATCCGAGGCCAGCTTCTCGTTCGGGATCACGAGACGGTCGCCGTTCTCGGCCCTGACGAACGTGTAGATCAGCCCGATCTCCTCGACCGTCCCTTCTGTGCTTTCGATGATCACGTCGTCACCGAGGCGCAGCGGCTGCGTGAAGGCGATCAACAGACCGGCGACGAAGTTCCCGAGCGTGCGCTGCGAGGCAAAACCGACGACGATGCCGATCACCGCCGAGGACGCAAGCAACCCGCCGGCCACCGCCCGCACCTGCGGGATCACGAGCAGAGCAGAGAGAAGCCCGACGAAGATGATCGTCGCGGTCACGCTTCGGCGAACGATGCGATAGCGCGTGATCGCCTCCGGCGGGAGATCGCGGCGCGCGATACGGCGATCGATCAGGCGCGCCACGACGATGGCGGCGAGCATGACGACGCCGACGACGATCAATCGGTGCCAGAACGGCATGGGCCTCTATTCGACGGCGGCCTCGCCCTCCTTTGCGAGGCTCGACCACCTGAACCCCTGGTCGTCGCGACTGAAGCGTCCGGCCCCGTGGAAGTGGCTGACGATCACCGCCGTGCCCTTGTCGGCGAGCCGCCCGAGAACGCGCTTCCGCGTCGAGGCCGACTGTCCCGGATGGTGGTCGCTCACGTAGACCGGATCCGGATCAACGAGCTGCCACTCGTGCACGACAAGGTCGAGATCTCGAATGCGCCGACCTTCACAGCGGCAGCGGCTTGCGTCCCGCGAATCCCTCGTCGGTCCGATGCCAGTACTGAATCTCGTCCTCGCCGAGCTTCCAGCAGAGGAGGACGACCTCCTCGCCGCGTTTCGCGGGGAAGTCCAGCAGCCCTTCCTCGAGTGACTTCACCTCCGCGCCCGCGGCGTTGATGCGCTCCGCGCACTCGGAGATCGCGGCAGCCTCTCGCTGGATCGCGTCCGCGGCATCGTGGAGGTCGCTCGGGACCATGTCGCCGCCGTTTCCGGCAATGCGCGTGACGAGCTCGGCCTGTTCGAGTTGCGCCGCCGTGAGATTGTGTCGATGCTGGACCATCCGCTCGACGATCGGCCGCAGCTCGACGAGGGCCTCGTTGGCCTCTTCGGGCGTGAAGGTACGGGACATTGGGACCGTATGATCATGCGGCCGTGCGCGTGGGTCAAAGGCAAGTGCTGGACATCTACCTCTGGAGCCGCGCGGCGATCTGGGTCGCGGCGATCTTCGCCTTCTTCTTCTTCGAGCCCAACCGGCATCCGAATGCGGCCCGTTGGGACACGCCCCGCCTCCATGACCTCGGCTACTTCACCGACATCTGGGCCCGCTGGGACAGCGACTTCTTCCTGCGGATCGCACAGAACGGATACGACGATGCCTCCGCTGCCTTTCACCCGCTCTATCCGGCGCTGATCGCCGCGCTCGGCCGCGTCTTCTTCGGCCACTACATCCTCGCCGGGCTCGTCATCTCCCTGCTTTGCTGTCTCGGCTCGTTCGTTCTCCTGCACCGCCTTGCCCTGGAGCGCCTGGGTGTGGACGGTGCGAGGCACAGCGTTCTCTATCTCGCCGTGTTCCCGATGGCGCTCTTCCTCCAGGCCGTCTACAGCGAGTCGCTGTTCCTGCTGCTCGTCCTCGCCGCGTTCGCGTTTGCCGAGCGCAATCGCTTTGCCGGGGCAGGGCTCGTCGCCGGGCTCGCGATCCTGACGCGTGCTGCCGGGCTCGCGCTGCTCCCGGCGCTGGCGCTTCTGGCTTGGCGCCACCGGGAGCGTCCCCGGGCCCTCGCCGGGATCGCCCTGGCAGTGCCGGTGGCAGCGATCTATCCCCTCGTCCTCTGGCAACAGGTCGGCGATCCGTGGGCCTTCACCTCCGCGCAGGATCGTTGGCACCGCCACGTCTCCCGAGCCGGCCCCCTCGGCGGAATCTGGGACGGTCTCGTTGCGGGCTGGCGCGGCCTGGAACAGTTCGTGGTCGGTCACGGCACGCACGTCGCAGGTGCGAATCCGATGCATGCAGCCGCAGAGAACGTGCAGGCGGTCGCGTTCCTCGTCCTCTTCGTCGCGCTCACGGTCGTGGCCTGGCGACGGTTCGGCGCGCCCTATGGTTTGTTTTCCGCGGTCAGCCTCGCGATCCCGCTCACCTACCCCAGCTCCCGCTGGCCCTTGCTCTCCCTGCCACGCTTCGGGCTGGTGATCTTTCCGCTCTTCCTCGCGCTCGCCGCCGTGACTGCCGGGAGGCCGCGCCTGCACACCGCGGTCGTCGCTTGCAGCGCGCTGTTCCTCGGCGTCGCCGTCGTCCAATGGGCGCTGTGGCAGTGGGTTGCGTGAGGGCCGCCGAGCTCGACGCGGTCACCCTCGACGCGCACGGCACGCTCGTCAAGCTCGCGGATCCCGTCCCGGCACTCCGGAACGTGCTCGCCGAACGGGGAGTCCACCGAACGCCCGAGGTCGTGCTGGCCGGCTTTCGAACCGAGGTCGCGCACTACGCACCACGCGCCGGCGAAGGTCACGACGAAGAGAGCCTGAAGCGGCTGCAACGAGAATGCGCCGGCGTGTTCCTCCACGCGATCGACGCAGAGCTCGACGTGGAGGAGTTCGCTCCCGCCTACGTGGGCGCGCTCCACTTCGAGGTTCTCCCCGGAGTGCCGGAATCGCTCGAGCGTCTTCGAGCACTGGGTCTCGAGCTTGCGGTCGTCGCGAACTGGGACCTCAGCCTGCGCCGGCTCCTGGACGAGGTCGGCCTCGGGCATTACTTCTCCGCGGTCGTCCACGCTGCGCGTAAGCCGGCCCCCGACGGGATCCTTCGCGCGCTGGCCGACCTCCACGTCGCTCCGGCACGCGCACTCCACATCGGCGACGGCGAGGCCGACCGAGAGGCTGCAGCCGCGGCCGGACTGCACTTCGCGGACGCGCCGGTTCCCGAGGCGGTGGCGGCGATCCGATGAGGGCGCCGCTGGCACTCTGGAGTAGCTTCGTGCTGGCGTTCACGACGCTGAGCTACACGATCCGTTTCACATCCGGCAAGCCGCCCAAAGATCTCCTCTACAGGTGGACGACGGTGGTCGGAAACCTGGTCCAGTTTGCGATCATCGCGGCGATCGTCTATGGCATCGCCGGCCTCTCAGGCGAGCGGCGCCGGGTACTCGCGCTTCGGCGTCCGACGTCGTGGCGGACCGCATTCCGGATCGGGCTCGGCGTCGGGGTCGGGATCTACGTGCTGACCATCGCCCTCGGGCCGGTCCTCCACCCCAACCGTGAGCAAGGTGTCACTCCGGACACCTGGCAGCCGAGGCACCTCGCCGCGTACATCGCGAACGGGATCGTGATCGCGGTGGTCGCACCGATCGTCGAGGAGCTCACGTTTCGGGGCCTCGGTTACTCACTGCTCGCCCGCTACGGGCGCTGGGCGGCGATCATCGGCACCGGCCTCGCGTTCGGTCTCGCGCACGGACTGGTGAACGCGTTTCCCTTCCTGGCGGCGTTCGGCATCGGCCTCGCATACCTGCGCAGCCGAGTCGACAGCGTCTATCCGGGGATGATCGTCCACGGGCTCTTCAACGCGATTGCGCTCACCGTTGCAGTTTCGGGCAAACCGCAGGGGGATATCCTCCGCGCGTGCGCCGGGGTCTGGCCTGTGCTGTCACGCTTCTGATCATCGTCCCGGCTGCGACCGGCGCAGCGCCCCTGGTTTCCATTCAGACAACACCCGCGACGGGACCGGTACCGCTGCACGTCACCTTCGCGGCCACCGGCGATGCGGTGTCCTACCACTGGGACTTCGGCGACGGCAGCTCGGCCGACGGGCGGACGACCGACCACACGTACGGGGCCGGCCGCTGGACCGCGACCCTGACGGCACGGTCCAGCGAAGGCGAGACCACGAGCCAGACGGCGGCGGTCACCGCCTACGGGCTCACGCTCGCCGGGCCCAACCCCGCGAGGTACGGCCGTCGCGTCGTCTTCCGCGGTGCGCTCGTGCCCGCGGAGCGAGGCCTCGGCGTCGCCCTCGTCGGACCGCTGGGCAAGCTCGCCGGGACGAAAACGCTCGCCGACGGTGGCTACGCGATCGTTGCGCTCATCAAGGGCCCAGGTGAGTACGTCGCGACGAGCGAGCGCGCCAAGTCTGCGCCGCTCGCGCTGCGTGTCGTCCCAAAGCTCGTCACCGGGTTGCGCGGCAGCGGCGCACGTGGCAGCCGATTCTTCTTCACGGCGCGACTCGTGCCCGCCAACGCCGGCGCGCTCACCGTCAACATCGCGCGCGGCCAGGACGTACTGGTCGACCGCACGTTCGCCGGGCGCGTCCGGATCAAGCTCGACACGCACCGCCTCGCCTCATACCAGATCCGTACGGAGGTGATCCCGACCGAAGGCTACGTCGGGACGGTCCGGGTCCTGCGGGCGAACGTGGTCCTGTCACGGCTGGCCCTCGGCGCACGCGGT
>Ga0307302_10000037_pt1 | contig 47619 bp, 48 predicted proteins | sample ER_DNA_183_FD_194490 | JGI IMG/M metagenome (GOLD analysis project Ga0307302, IMG submission 194490) | Bulk soil microbial communities from the East River watershed near Crested Butte, Colorado, United States - ER_DNA_183 | ecosystem: Environmental > Terrestrial > Soil > Floodplain | place...
GAGGATCGCGGTCTTCTTTCCGTCGAACGAGTCGGCGACCTCGGTGCACCGCTCCTCGATCCTGGTCGCGTCCTCATTGACCTTCTTCAGTTCGACCTCGAGTTGCTTGTCGCCATCATTCAGGAGCTTGATGACCTTCTCGGTCGCCCCCTGGGCCGCCATCGCGAGTCCTAGAACCTCGCCGAGCTTGCTCTCCAATGTCGTCAGCTCTGCCATGTATCTCCCCTTTGTCGTCTCGGTATCCCGCTGACTCTTCCCAGCCGGACGTCCGATAAACGTGGCGCAGTTCAGGCGCCGGGAGCCACGAGTCGGTAGCCGACGCCCCACACGTTCAGCACGTACGCGGCCTCGTTACCGCGGTTCAGTTTGCGGCGGAGCCGGCTCGCGTGGGAGTCCAAAGTTCTGGTGCGACCGAGTGACCGGAAGCCCCAGACGTCCCGGAGGAGCTCCTCCTTTCCGAAGACACGTTCCGGATCCTCGGCCAACGCGACGAGAAGGTCGTACTCCTTTGCGGAGAGCGACGCGGCCTCGCCCTCGACCCGGACGGTGCGCGAGGCCAGATCGATGGTCAGACCACGGACCTCGAGCAGGGCCCGCCGGGGTCCCGCTGCGCGTCTGAGGACCGCGCGGATACGGGCCAGGAGCTCCTCGTAAACGAACGGCATCGGGACGTAGTCGTCGCAGCCGCGTGCGAAGCCGCGGACCCGGTCGACGGGCTCGCTACGTGAGCTCACCATGATGACCGGAACGTCCCGGTTCCAGACGCGGCCAGGCTCACCTTCACGGAGCCGACTGCAGAGCTCGAAGCCCGAACCGTCCGGGAGGACCGCATCGAGAAGCACAAGGTCCGGCCGAGCCTCCTCGACCAGCTCGAGTGCCTGGCGGGCCCGCTCGGTGGAGAGCACCTCGTACCCGTCGTCGGTGAGCTGCTGCTCGAGGAACGCTCTGACCGGAGCCTCCCGTTCGACCACCAGCACCGCCTCCCCTGCCATGAAGCGACCGTACAGCCGCCCGCAACCCTCGACCAGATGTCCTTTCGCGCGACTCTGTCACAAGCGTTCCAGAGCCTTCTTGACATACGCCCGGATCGGACGCGGCTGCCGTACCTATTCTTCTGCCGTGCGCTTTGCGTTTAGCTGGCTCTCGAACGTCGTCGCAATCTGGGTGGCAACGCTCGTCTTCGACGGAATCACGTACGGAGACCGGTTCTGGGTCCTCCTGCTCGCTGGGCTCGTCTTCGGAATCGTCAACCTCATCGTCCGGCCGATCGTGGTGCTGCTCGCGCTCCCAGCGGTGATCCTCACCCTCGGGATCGCGCTGCTCTTCGTGAACGCACTCATGCTCTACCTCACGGATCTGATCGTCCCGGACTTCGAGGTCCGGGGCTTCTGGACCGCCGTGGGGGGTGCGCTCATCGTCTGGCTCGTGAATCTCGTGATTCACGGCGTGCTGCGTCCCGCCGAGGAGCAGCCGCTGGTGCGGGTATGGCGCTGGTAAGCCTCACAGTCCGCGGGCGAGGCGCTCGACGCGGCCGCGGGCCTCGGAATAGTCGATGCGGCCCCGTGCCCAGGCGCGGCGGATGCTTCGGTAGCGCCACCGCCAGAGAAAATTCGCGATCATGGGCCCAGATACGCCACCGCGGAATGCATCCCTCCCTGAGACGGTCCCACCTTTGATGAAGCTCGACGGCATCCACCACATCACCGCGATCACGGGAGACGCACCCCAGAACCTGGATTTCTACTCCCGCGTCCTCGGGCTCCGGCTCGTCAAGAAGACAGTGAATCAAGACGACCCGACCGTCTATCACCTGTTCTACGCCGACGACCGTGGAAGCCCCGGAAGCGACCTGACGTTCTTCGAGTACCCGGGCGCCACACGAGGCCGGCCCGGCGCGGGGATGGTGCACCGCATCGTCTGGCGGGTCGGCTCCGAGGAGGCCCTGGACTTCTGGGCCAAGCGGCTGCAAGGCGAGGGCGGCGCGTTGGAGCGCGAGTCAGGGAAGCTCCGCTTCTCCGATCCGGAGGGAATGGGGCTCGAGCTTGCGGTCGTCGATACGGCGGACGAGCCACTCGTCGCGACACACGCCGAGATCCCGGTCGAGCACGCGCTCCAGGGATTCGACGGGGTGCGGGCGTACTCCCGGGATCCAGCGCGTAGTGCAGCCCTCCTGGGCGAGCCCCTCGGCTTCCGCGACACGGGCGGCGGAACCTGGGAGGCGCGCGGAGTGAGCAGAGGCTCCTTCTACGCCTATGACAGCCCGCCCGACGACCCCGGGATCGGCGGAGCCGGAACCGTTCACCACGTCGCCTGGGCCTCGGAGCTCGAGGATCACGAGGCGTGGCAGAGGCGCGTCGCCGAGGCCGGCGCGAGGCCAACCCCGATCATCGACCGCTTCTACTTCCGCTCGATTTACTTCCGGGAGCCGAGCGGCGTCCTGTTCGAGATTGCCACGAAGGGACCCGGCTTCTCGGCCGACGAGGACCCGCAGCACTTGGGCGAGAGGCTTTCGCTCCCTCCGAACTACGAATCGCTTCGCTCGCAGCTCGAGCAGGTCTTGACGCCGCTTTAGATCCTAAATACGGCCCGAGCGGACGACTCCCCACACGAGCCAGAGCGCGAGCACCGTCGAGAGAGTGAACCCGATCACGGAGATCACGTTGACCCCGAGAATGCTCGGTCCCTCGTTCGCCAGGGCACCGATCAGGCTCGAGCCGATGATCCCCGCGCCTGCGATGACCGCAAGCACGACGCGGTTGAAGACGAGGTCGAGCCGATGGATGAGGTCGTCGAGCCCTTCGTGTCGGAAGCCAACCTCGATCTGGCCGTCCCGGACCTGTTCGAACGTGTCATGGATCTGGTACGGCAGCTCGTGCAGCATCCGCGTGTAGTTCCGGGCCTCCTGCTGCGTGCGCAGCGCCATGCGGCGAGGGGTGAAGCGCTCGAGGACGAGCTCGCGCGCATACGGCTTCGCCACCTCGAAGACGTTGAAGTCGGGATAGAGCTCGAGACCGACCGACCCGAGGGTCGCGATCGCACGATCGAGGAGGACGAAGCGGGTCGGGAGCTGGAGGCGCATCCGGTAGATCAGCGCGAACGCCTCCCGGATCAGCTGCAGGGGGTCGATCTCGTTCAGCCGCGCGCCGTAGTACCGGTAGTAGATGTCTCTGAGCTCGGCGGTGAACTCCGCTTCGCGGTCCTTCGGGTACCGGACGCCGAGCTCCGCCAGTCGCCGCGGGAGCGCCTCGATGTTCTCGTTCACGGCATCGATGAAGAGGCGGGTCAGGCGGGAGTTGTCCTCGTCGCTCAGCTTTCCGGCCACGCCGAAGTCGACAAGGCCGATGTGGCCCGTCTGCTCGAGGATGAGGATGTTCGCCGGGTGAGGGTCGGCGTGGAAGAAGCCGTGCCTGAAGATCATGGCCATCCAAGCGTCGGTGATGAGATACGCGAGGCGGCGGCGCTCTTCCATCGAGTAGGTCGAGTGGTCGAGGTCGGCGAGTTGAATGCCCTCGAGGTAGTCCAGGGTCAGCACCCTGGCACTCGAGTACGTCCAGTAGACACGCGGGACTCGCACGTGTGGATGTCCGGCGAAGTTCCTGTGGAACTGCTCTGCGTTTCGCGCCTCGTTCCGGTAGTCGAGCTCTTGCCGGATCGACCGCGCGAACTCGTCCACGAGTGCGACCGGGTCGATGAAGTCGAGTGCGCGTACGCGGTCGCGGACGAGCCTCGCGACCTGGTAAAGGAGCTCGAGGTCGGCCTCCACCTGCCGCGGGGCGTCCGGCCGCTGGACCTTCGCAACCACGCGCCGTCCGTTCGGCAACGTCGCCCGGTGCACCTGTCCGATCGAGGCTGCGGCTATCGGCGTCGGGTCGAATTCGAGGAAGAGCTGGGAGACGGACAGGCCAAAGTCCTCTTCGATCACCTGCTCGGCCTGCTCCGACGGAAAGGGATGGACGTCGTCTTGGAGCGCCTTCAGCTCGAAGACGATGTCTGGCGGGACCACGTCGGGTCGGGTCGAGAGGAGCTGGCCGAACTTCACGAAGGTCGGCCCGAGCTCGTCGAGCATCTCCCGCAGTCGCTGGCCGCGCGGCGATCCCTCACCGCTCGGTTCGATCTCACGCTGACGCCGCGTGACGACGTCGACCAGGCGATTGGTCTCGAAGAAGTATCCGAAGCCGTGCTTCGCCGCGACCTGCGCGATCTCGGAGAGACGGCCGAGCTGCCGAACGGCAGGCCGCGAGCTCATGGCTCGAATCTTACGGTCCTAGATCATTGCTCGGTAATTCGCGTACCCGCGGGAACGGGTCACACCGAGCAGATCATCTGGGCTCTGTCGGGCGGTCTGACGGCCCGGGTGGCGGCTCCACCGGCCTCGCCCCGCGTGCGGACGCGGGCTGGCCCTCGAGGAGCCTGAGGCGGTGCTCGACCTGGGCCAGCCGCAGCTCGAGCTCCTCCCACTCGCGCCGCGTGACAAGCCCGAGCTCACGGGAAAGGCCGGAGATCGTCGAACCTGCGCGCTCGCTCAAGCGTATCGCGTCTCCCCGCCACCTATGCGTGAGCTCGTCGACGACCTCGCGCGCTTCCTCGCCGGTCATCCGGCCGCGCTTCGTCAGCTCGTCTACGAGATCGTCGGCCCGCTCCTTCGTGAGCGCGACGGCGCCGAGGCCCGCGAGGAGCGTCTTCTCGACGAGGTCCCTCACCGACCCCTCCTCGGGCTCATCTTGAGCGGCCATGGGGCCTCGCTCGGCGTCGCTTGCGGCGTGCCTCCCGGCGAGCGGCGGCGGATCCGTCACCGATGGGTGCCGCCGGCTCGGCGGGAGCCGCGACCGGCTCCGGTACGGGAGACGGCTCGGTCCCGTCGATCGGGACGCCGTTGCCGGGGGCGACCTCGTCCCGCCCCAGCTTCTCCTGCAGGCCTGCGCGCTTGCGCTTCGCGTACTCGGGCTGTCGCTCCATCAGATAGCTGAGGATCGGGGTGGCGATGAAGATCGTCGAATACGCGCCCGAGCCGATCCCGACGAGGAGCGCGAAGGCGAAGTCTTTCAGCGTGGCCCCGCCGAAGATGAGGAGCGCCGACACGGGCAGGAGCGTGATGAACGTCGTGGCGAGCGAGCGCCGCACCGTTTCCCAGAGCGACTGGTTCGCGATCGCCGCGAAGCTCGACTTCCGCATCAGCGGGATGTTCTCCCGCACCCGATCGAAGATGATGATCGTGTCGTAGATCGAGTACCCGAGGATGGTGAGGACCGCGGCGACGGTCGACGCCGACACCTCCCGGCCCGTCAGCGAGTAGACCCCCAGCGTGATCAGGATGTCGTGGACGAGAGCGATCAGAACCGGGACGGCGAACGTGAACTGGAACCGGATCGCGATGTAGGCGACCACTAGGAGCAGCGACACGACGATCGCGATGAGCGCGCTCTGGAGGACCTGCCGGCTGAACGTCGCCGAGACGTTCTTGACCCCGAGGCCGGTCGCATTGAGGTCGCGTCGAAGGGCGTTCTGGAGCTTCGTCTGCTCGGGCCCCGACAGCGACTCCGTCTTCATCTTGAACTCGCGGTAGCCACCGGCGACCTGGGTGCCGGTGCCCTGGATAACGGCGTTCTCTTTGCCAACCTTGGCCGCTTCCGCCCGCACGCGCTCGACCGACACGGGCTGCGGGGTCTGGAAGCTGACCTGGCTCCCGCCCTCGAAGTCAATCCCGAGATTCAAGCCGTTGATGCCGAGCGAGCCGAGCCCGACCAGAACGATGACCGCCGAGAGCGCGAACCAGATCCGCCGCTTTCCGAGAAAGTCCACCTTCTGCCAGCTGGGGATCCGCTGGGCGCTCGCGCCCATGAACGCCGGGTTGTCGAACCACTTGAAACCCGCCAGCGAGGCGAGGAGCGCACGCGTCGCCCCGACCGCCGTCACCATCGAGACGAGCGTGCCGATCAGGAGCATGAGTGCAAACCCCTTCACCCCGCTCGTCGAGGCGATGAAGAGCACGAGCGCCGTGATCATCGTGACGACGTTCGCGTCGACGATCGTGCTGAAGCCCTTCTTGTACCCCGCTCCGATCGCCGCACGTACCGATTTGCCCGCCTGGACCTCCTCCTTGATCCGCTCGAAGATGACGATGTTCGCGTCGGCCGCGACCCCGATCGTGAGGATGAGGCCCGCGAAGCCTGGCAGGGTGAGGGTGACGTTGAAGAGGAGGAGGGCTCCGTAGAGCAGCACGCCGTAGATGGCCAGCCCGATCACCGCCACGAGGCCGAGGAAGCGGTAGAAGAGGAGGAGGAAGAGGGCAACGGCCGCGAGGCCGCCGATGCCGGCGATGATCGCCTCCCGTAGCGAGTCCGCACCGAGGGTCGCGGAGATGTCCGAGCGCTCGACCTGGACGAACTTCAGCGGGAGCGCGCCGGTCTGAAGCACCAGGGCGAGATCTTTCGCCTCGTCCGGCGAGTCGAGCCCCTCGATGAGGGCGCTGTTCCCGGAGATTCCGTCGGGAAGGTCGTTGAAGTCGATCTGAGGCCAGGAGCGGATCTCGCTGTCGAGCACGATTGCGAAGTGCTGGAAGAGGTCCTGGCCGCCCCCTGCGAACTGTGTCTGCGAGCGCCCTCGCTGGGCGAGCGTCCGGGTGATCTCGTGGAACTTCTTGCCGCCCGCGTTGGTGAACTCGAGCGTGACGATCGGCTGGCCGTTCTGGAAGTCCGCGCGCGTTCCCTTGAGCTTCAGGTCCTCGCCGGTCATCTCCGGGATCGGGTGCTCCGGGCTCGTGGGCTCGAACTTGAAGACGTAGTAGAAGGTCTGTGACACCGGCGCGGTCTGGACGCCGGGGCAGACGGTGGCATTCCGGCCGCACGTGATCACGATCTTCCCCTTCGGCACGGCGTAGTACGTCGCGCCGGCCGGGACCTTCGCGCCCTCGAGTTGCTGCGCGAGGTCCTCCTTCGTGTCGGCAGGGCCGGAAAGAAGACGGTTCCCCTGGAAGAGATACCACTGCGTCGGAGGCTCGTCCTTCGGCTTCAGCTTGTCCTCGGGCGTCAGGAGCGGCTTCAGCCTCGGGCTCGCCACCGGGAAGCCGCGCGCGTCCTTCGAGGGGGCTACGAGGTCGGCTTCGAGGTCGTAGAACTGGAGCTGCGCCGTCTTGCCGACGATCTCCGCCGCACGCGCCGGGTTGGTGACACCGGCGAGGTCGACGGCAATCTGGTCGTCACCCTGCTGGCGGACCTCGGGCTCGGAGACGCCGAGCTTGTCGACGCGCGCGCGGATGATCTCGACCGAGCGCTCCATGTCCTCCTTGGTTACCTGCTGCCCCTGGGGCGCCTGCGCCTGGAGGACGAGCTCCAGTCCTCCCTGCAGGTCGAGGCCGAGCGTCGGCTGCCGGAAGAAGGCGAGGACGATCACGCCGATGACGGCGACGAGAACTGCGAGGAGAGTCCAGAAGTACCTGCGCACCAGTCGTTCCGCGCGCCGAGCCGGCTAGGGCTCTAGCGCCGGGCCTCCTCCTGCTCCGTCCGCTCCTCGACGACCGGCTCGGGCTCTTCGACCGTTGTAGCCTCGAGCTCGTCCTCGAGCGATCCCGCGTCCTCCTGGGGCACGATGCTCGCGATCGCACGGCGCGCCACCTCGATGTGCACGTCCTCTGCGATCTCGAGGGTCACCCGGTCCGGCTCGACTTCGATCACGTCGCCGTAGATGCCGCCGGCGGTGATGACCTCGTCGCCGGGCCCGAGCTCCTTGAGCATGTCGGCGTGCCGGCGCTGCTGCTGGCGCTGCGGACGGATCAGCATGAGGTACATGAAGCCGAACATCACGATGAGGACGATGAAGAACCCACTACCCACGAGAAACCTCCTGGCCAGGCGCCGCAGCCCCGAGCCGGTCGAGCGCGGAGGCCGTATAGGCGCCGAGCCGTCCCGCCTCGATCGCTGCCCGCGCTCCGGCGGTCAAATCGAGCAGAAACCTGACGTTGTGCTCGGACAAAAGTATCAGGCCGAGAAGCTCGTGCTGTGTCACGAGATGCCGGATATAGGCCCTCGAGAAGCGTGTACAGGCGGCGCATGGGCACCCCTCGTCGAGGGGGCGAGGGTCACGTGCAAACGCTGCGTTCCGCAGGTTGAGGCGGCCGTCCCACGTGAGCGCCGAGCCCGTGCGTCCGAGCCGGGTGGGCAAAACACAGTCGAACATGTCGATGCCCCGCCGCACGACGCCCAGGATCCCCGCCGGGTCGCCAATGCCCATGAAGTACCGGGGCCGCTCTGGTGGAAGAAGCTGCGCTGCCCACTCGACGGTATCGAGCATGCGGCCGCGCTCCTCCCCCACGCTCAGCCCGCCGAGCGCGTGGCCGTCGAAGCCGAGTGAGGCGATTTCCTCTGTCGACCGGCGGCGGAGCACCGGGTCGACGCCTCCCTGGGAGATGCCGAAGAGCAGCTGACCCGGCGGTCGCGGCGCCGCGAGCTGGCGGCGCGCCCACGTGGCCGTTCGTGCCACCGCAACCTCGAGCTCCTCGGGCGGGATGCCTGCCGGTGGGCACACGTCGAGACACATTGCGATGTCGGATCCGAGCTTTCGCTGCACGTCCGCCACCAGCTCGGGCGTGAAGCGGGCAAGTGTGCCGTCGTAGACGGAGCGGAACGTGACGCCGTCGTCGTCGGCCTCGACGATCGTGTCGCGGAGGGAGAAAACCTGGAAGCCGCCAGAGTCGGTCAGGATCGGGCCGCTCCAGCCCATGAACCGGTGCAGGCCGCCGAGCGCCTCGATCAGATCGGGCCCGGGCCGGAAGTACAGGTGGTAGGTGTTAGCGAGCACGATCGAGGCGCCGAGCTCGCGCACTCGATCTGGATGCAGGCCCTTGACTGTCCCCTTCGTGCCAACCGGCATGAACGCAGGGGTGAGGACATCGCCGTTTTCCGTGTGGAGGACGCCCGCCCGCGCCGCTCCGTCGGTCGCAGCAACGCTGAACGTCGACACCGTCCTGTCACTCTTCCGACCCGGCTCGTTCGCCATCCGCGCATCTTCACGAAGTAGGGTCGATGCCGGGAGGCGGAGGGGGTGGACCCGCGCGTCTAGACCATGATCGGTATGCGCGGATTGCCGATCAACCAGCTACAGAATCACCATGGCGTCGCCGAACGAGTAGAACCGATATCGCTCTGCGATCGCGAGCTCGTACAGCCGCCGGGTCTCCTCCACCCCGGCGAACGCCATCACGAGCGCGAGGAGCGACGAGCGCGGCAGGTGGAAGTTCGTGACGAGAGCATCCACACGACTGAACTCGAAGCCTGGAGTCACGAACAGATTCGTGCGACCAACGAGCTCGGCGCCGCGGGCCAGAGACTCCAGCACGCGCACAGTCGTCGTTCCCACGGCGCAGACGCGCTCGGCAGCCTGGATGCGTTCCCAGGCGACCGCATCCACTTCATAGCGCTCGCTGTGGATCGCGTGCTCCGCGAGCGACTCGGCTGCGATGGGGCGAAACGTGTCCAGCCCAACGTGGAGTGTGACCCGCTCGACGTCGAAGCGGGTCAGGAGATCGGTTGTGAAGTGCAGTCCCGCCGTGGGTGCGGCGGCCGAGCCGAGTTCCTCTCCGTAGACCGTCTGGTACCGCTCGGGATCGGCAAGGGGCTCGGTGATGTACGGCGGGAGCGGCGTCTGCCCGTCTGCCTTGCCTTCGAGCCGAACGAGCCAGCGACCCTCGCCGAGAGCCTCCAAGAGCTCCACGGGTCGAAGCTGCATACCTGCTCGCAATTTGCGGGACGGGCGTGCGAGCGCCTCCCAGACACCGTCCCCGAGTGGCTCCAGCAGAAGGATCTCGGCCTTGCCCCCACCCGGCCGGCGCGTGTGGATACGGCCTGGAACCACGCGGGTGTCGTTGACGACCAGGAGCTCCCCTCGCCCGAGCTCGGCGGGAAGTTCATTGAAGACGCGGTGGCGGACTGATCCGCTCGAGCGCTCGTACACGAGCAGGCGACTCTCATCCCGCCGGTCGAGCGGCCGCTGCGCGATCAGCTCGGGCGGCAGGTCGTAGTCGAGCTCCTCCGTCCGCACGGCCGACCCTTCCGTCGTCGTTCAGTCCGACGCCAACGCTACAGTCGCCGGGATGGATCGGGAGTCGCTAGACCGGGCCCGGAACCGCCTCGCGGAAACGAGTGCGGGCCATCCCGAACCGGCCGCTCTCGAGGCCGCACTCGCGCGAGCAGGGGAAGCGCTCGACGAGCTTGCAGCCCGCGCGTCCGAGCTCGAGGCGACCGTGCCGGGCCGCGTGGGCGAAGCCGTCCAGCAGGGCCTCCGTGCCGAGGTGCTCCCCGTCGGGCGCCACATCGCCGAGGTACGCGGGCTCTCAGGCCAGACGATCCGGCGCCTCGAGCGGCTTCAACGCGACCTGGACGCCGAACGGCGCGCCCGAGTCGAGGATCTGGCGCTTCTGGTCGACCTGACCGCTTCGGGCTGGCACGGAGTCGAGCGACGGCTTGACCGGATGGAGCGCATCATCGATCGTCTGGAGCGCTCTCTCGAGGAGCGGCCTGGGGCGGCGCTCTACCGGATCGACGAGCGGCACGAGCGCCGCTCCAGCTGACTGCTTCGCCTTTCTAGCTAACGCGCCGGCAGCGTCAGCTCGAAGCGGGCGCCACCGTCCGGGGACGAGTCGAGCCCAAGCTCACCCCCGAGTGCGTGCGCGAGCTCGCGTGCGATCGCGAGACCTAGGCCGGTCCCACGCGACTCGTCACGAGAAAAGAACGGCCGGAAGATGCGCTCGCGCTCCTCCAACGGCACCCCTGGTCCTGAGTCCGACACCGTGACCTCAACCGTGCCGTTCCTCGAATCGAGGCCGATGGAGATGGCCCCGCCGTCGGGCGTCCAGGCGAACGCGTTGTCGAGAAGGTTCGTGACGATCTGGAGCACGCGGTCGCCATCCGTGTGGATGACCGGTTCCGCCACGAATCGCTGCTCGTAGCCGATTCCGCGCCGCCGGGCCTCCTCGGTTTTGGCGCGGTAGGCCTGATCGAGCAGGCGCCGCAGCTCGACTTCGTCCTCGGTGAGCGTGAAGCGGCGGGCATCGAGCTTCGCCAGGTCGAGCAGGTCGCTGACAAGGCGCGAAAGGCGATCTGCCTCGGTGCCGATCACCTCGAGCGATGCAGCCCGCTCTCCGGGGTCGTCGAGAACGTCTTCTCGCAGCGCATCGAGGTGCCCCCGGATCGCCGTCAACGGTGTCCGGAGCTCATGCGAGACACTCATCAGGAAGTGGCGCTCCAGTGCCTCGGCCTGTGCGAGGCGGACAGCCATCTCCTGAAACCGTTCGGTCAGGTGGGTGATCTCGTCCTTGCGCTTCCCCCCCGGGAGCTGCACGTCGTACCGTCCCTCCGCGATCCGATCCGCCGCATCCGAGAGAGCTAGGAGCGGCTTCGTGAGCCGGCGAGAGAGATACAGAACGAGGAGAGCCGCAATTGCGAGCCCGGCCAGGAAGGCCAGGCCGAGCCGTCCGAGAAGGACGACCCAGCGCTCCCGGAGCTCGGCCTGGGGCTTCGCCACGACGAGAGCACCGAAGGTCTCGCCACCGAGGCGAATCGGCTCCGCCACAGCGAGATACGTCTTCTCCGTCCCGGGCGGCTTGAACTCGACCTCCTGCACCTTGCCGTCGGCCAGGAGGTCGCGATCGAGCACCCCGAGTGGAAGCGGCCGCAGCCCCGAGTCCTGCCCCGGGAAGATCGAGACGCCTGCGTAATAGAGGCGCGTGTCCGTCGCACGCTCGAGCTTGGGCCGGGCGAACCTCGGGGCCCGGCGCCGCTCCTCGATTCCCTGGCGCGCCTGCTCCGCATAGAGCTGGGCCAGCCCAGCCGCCTGGCGGTGCAAATCGCTGAGCGTGCGATCGCGCGCATAGTCCTGAAACAGGCGGACGGCCAGCAGCGCTGTTACCGCGGCCGCGACGACCACGCCGGCGAGGAAGAGAGCTGGGAGGCGAAACCGGAGCGAGGACACCGGACCTCCTACAGGCTACGACGCGCGAGCGGCCTTCGGCTCGTGCGAAACCTTGTAGCCGACGCCCCAGACCGTGACGATCGGGCACGAGTCGCCGAGCTTTCGGCGGAGCTGGCCAACGTGCACGTCGACAGTGCGGGTGTCGCCGGCGAAGGTGTACCCCCAGACGCGCTCGAGGAGCTGGTCGCGGGTGAGCACCAGGCCCCGATGGTCGAGCAGCTCCCAGAGCAGATCGAACTCCTTCGGCGCGAGCTGGACCTCCTCGTCTCCCACCATGACCTCACGCCTGCCCGAGTCGATCCGAAGCAGTCCGTGCTCGAGGGACAAGTTCTCGAGCTCCCGCTCCTTCGGCGCCGACCGCCTGAGGACCGACTTCACCCGAGCTACGAGCTCACGCGGATTGAAGGGCTTCGTCAGGTAGTCGTCGGCGCCCACCTCCAGCCCGATGATCTTGTCGACGTCGTCATCGCGGGCGGTCAGCATGAGGATCGGGATGTCGGACCGCTGGCGGATCCGGCGGCACACCTCGATGCCGTCCAGATCGGGCAGCATGAGGTCGAGGATGATGAGCGACGGGTTGTCGGCGCTTGCCCGTGCGAGTGCGTCTGTCCCCGAGCCTGCCACCTTGACCTCGTACCCGGCCTTCTTCAGGTACATGGCGACGAACGAGGCGATGCTGGTCTCGTCCTCGACGATCAGAATGAGCGGATGTGTTTGGGACTGCTGAGACACGTGTTCCGCTCCTATGGTGACAGAGAATCCGGTCGAACTATTCGCCGAGCGTGAATTGCGTGAGCTCGAGCGGCCATGGCCGTTGTGCCGAATCCTCGATCGTGTAGGTCCCGGTGGCGCCGCCGAGCCACATGACTCCTTTCAGCACCGCGCTCGCATTGATACCGCGCGCGGTGATGCCGGCCTTCCAGCGCCCTGTGTGGATGCTAAATCTGATGTAACGCCCGCTGTAGACCCGAGTGATCGCGTTCACGTAGGTCACTCGCTCGGCCCCGTAGACCCGCACTACGCTCTGCGCTCCGCCCGGAAGGTCGGTGACACGGATCTTCCCGCGTGCAAAGCCACCCCAGAGAACACCGTAGCCCGAGAATTTCGCCACGCCTCGGCCCCCGTCCAGGTTGACCAGATCCTTGTCCGCCGACAGTGCACGGGCCAGACCGGCATCGGCGGCAGGCGCGAAGGCGAGTGTAAGCCCGATCGCGAAAATCATGAAGAGAGGCCGCATCATCGCCATTCGCTCTCCGAAGTGTGGCCGTGCAGGGTGTGGCGCCGGTGATCCCACAGTAAAGAATCTGTAATGCACGGGCAATACGCTTCGTAGATTTAGGCTTGCGCCCATGGCCGACATCGTTCGCCTATGCGAAGAAGACCTCGCGGACGATCCGATGGAGCAGTTCCGAACATGGTTCGACGAGGCTCGGGCTCTTGGCCTGCCGATGCCCGAGGCGATGACTCTGGCGACTTCGAATGCGGACGGACGGCCCTCCGCCCGGGTCGTCCTCCTGCATGGCATCGACGAGAACGGCTTCGTCTTCCACACGAACTACGAGAGCCGGAAAGGTCGCGAGCTCGAGGCTAACCCGCAGGCTGCGCTCGTGCTCTACTGGCATCCCCTGGGACGGCAGGTTCGCGTCGAAGGCAGCATCGAGCGCGTAAGCGAGGAGGAGTCGGCGCAGTACTTCCGGACACGTCCTCGCGGCGGTCAGCTTGGCGCCTGGGCGTCGCGCCAGAGCGAGCAGATCGAGAGTCGGGACGTCCTCGAGGAGCGAGTGCGCGGGCTCGAGCGAGAGTACGACGGCCGCGAGGTTCCGCTGCCGCCATTCTGGGGCGGGTATCGCCTCCTGCCGGACCGGATTGAGCTCTGGCAGCACGGCGAGGATCGCCTCCATGACCGCTTCGCCTACGAGCGCTCCGGCGACAGCTGGACGCATTCGCGCCTCTCACCCTGACGTTCCGTCCGAACCTGGGTGTTAGCTACAAGGCAGGGAGGCCGCACGTCGGCCACGAACTAGGAGCGATGGCAGACCACTCACATCACAGCAGAACGGCCCATCTCCTCGAGACGCGGCTCGAGGCGCTCGCTCAAGCCTGCGAGCGCTCGTCGAACCCGCAGGCGCGTTTCGACGAGCACGTCTTCTGCGTCATCGCGGCGACGCGCAACGCCGTCGCACTCGAGCTCCTCTCAGCGGAGGAAGCGGGCGAGATCTGGGCCGAGGTCAGGACGCGACACCCGTCGGCCGGCTGGTCCCGGCTGGACGCAGACCTCGCGGCCTGAGACTCGGCTCGAGCACATCGCGCTGCGGGAGCGCCCTGGGCGCCCAACGGTTCGCTACCCGAGTGGAGCGAGCAAAGCCTTCTTTCCCTGGAAGGCGAAGAGCAGCAGGTCCACCATCCGAAACGTCGTGCTGTTGGGACCGAGCGTCGGGTGCCAGGTCGGATCACGAACGATGGACGCTTCGCTGCCTTCCATCGCACGGTGGAACGTCTCCGCGACGATGCGCGCTCCGACCCCCTTCAGCTTGCCTCCGTTCAGTTCGGCCTCGCGGAGGATGTAGAACCAGAGCGGCGTGTCCTTGAGAAGCGCGGCACGCTGAGGCTGCGTCAATGCGTCGAGGTCGGCACCGTTTTTGCCGTCTCGGATCTGCGCCTGGGTGAGCTTGGTCAGCGTCACCCCTTTGGTCTGCAGGAACTTCGCCATCTGCTGACCGGTGGCCAGCCTCACCATCTTCGCCCTGGTCAGATTGCGGAACGCGAGGTTGGCCCTCGGGTCGTTGAACGGCACCGCAGGACCTCCGAAAGACCCGGCGGGCAGGTTCTTCAGCGGGTTCACAAGCCTCGTGTCGATACGCATGGCTCGGTTGAACTTGCTTTCCGGCACGGCAAGGTCGGCCCGCCCGGCTTCCTTGAAGTCGTAGAGCCGGCGGAAATCCGCGATCCAGGTGCTTGGAAGGCGGGGTCCACTCCCGAGGTCGCCGCCTGTCGCGGAGAACACGAACAAGAGGTCGAGGGAGCCGAAGCCATCGTCGAAGATCTTGTTCCAGTTGTATGCCCTCCGGATCATCGAGTGTCCTAGCCGGAACGCGGCCACGGAGAACTCGATCGGCATCGTCGGGACGTCGGTCGGGGGCACGCCAACCTCGAACGCCTTCCTGCCGTTCGTGAAGACGTTGTTCACGACGCCCGGCGCGCAAATTCGGGGTAGGTAATCGGTTCGAAGCATCCACTGGTAATGCTTCGTGACGATCTCCCGAGCTTTATCGAAGCGCTGTGCGGGCGGCACCGCGGCGGGGAGGGTGTCGACGACGCGGTTGTGGAAACGGATCATGGCCAGATGGGTCTGAGCAACCGCGAGGTTCTCGTCGTTTCTCGGATCCGGAATGATCGCCTTGCGTTTCTTCGCCACCGTTGTTCCTGCGCCGCGCGGAAGGTCAAAGCCCTGCTTCGCTGTGATCCCTTCGGCAGCGAGCGTCTTCCCGACCTTCAGATGAAGCCCGTCCGCGGCGTAGAACTTGGCCGAAACGGGATCGGCCGGCCCGGCCCCGTACAGCGAATCGAGGTCGAGGCTCGGCGATCGCGCCTGCAGGAGCTGCGCCGGGGAGACGTTCTCACCCAGCATGACCTTGGTCTTGTCGAAGGTCAGATCGTGGTCCGTGAACTGGCCGAGGTACGTGAAGCCGGACGGGATCTGGGACGCGCCGACGCCGCTCGCAGTCATGGCATTGGCGATCTTCTTCAGGTTGGGCTCACCGAGTTGGTGCTGGATCCCGTTCGGCCCCATGCGCGAGAACCGAAACGGCGGCGCCAACGCCTCCAGACCCGCCGAGAGCGTGCGTTCCCGGCCTCCGACACTCTCAGCGAGCAAACCCTCGCCGACGACGAAGTAGCTCTCAGACCCATGATGTTCCACGGCGCCTCCTCTATCCAGTTCAGCTGCTCAAGAACGAAGCGCAAGCCGCTCATTGGCCTCGGGGCTTCGGTAAGAGAATCTACTCGGCCTGGAGAAAGGCCGATGCTCCACGACGGCGTCGCTCCTTCTAGGCGACCAGGCGCACGGTGCCTCGCAGGCCGACCGCGTTCTCACGCGCCATCGGCTGAACCACTCGAACCCAGCCCTCCCGAGCCGCCTCCCGCTCGCAGAGCCCACAGACGGCCCGGCGGCGCTCCGCGGAAGCTTCTGCCTGCCACAGCCGGAAGCGTTCTCCGGCCATGAGGTTGCGCCGACAGAGCGTGCACATCGTCACGCCTCGTGACGGTACTGCGACGACCGGACGGAGCGAGCTACTCGTAGGCGAAGAAGCCGCGCCCGCTCTTCCGGCCGAGATGGCCCCTCTCCACCATGCTGACGAGACGTGGTGGGGGCGCCATCCTGGGTTCGCCTAGCTTCTCCTGGAGCGCTTCGCTTGCATGCACGTGCACGTCGAGCCCGATCAGGTCGAGGAGTGCGCATGGCCCGATCGGCCAGTTCGTTCCGAACCGCATCGCCCGGTCGAGGTCTTCCGGCGTCACTCCCGCCTCGTCGAGGACCCGCACGCAGTCGTTCAGAAGCGGTATCAGGATCCGGTTGACGACGAAGCCCGGCGTGTCGTTGCAGCGGACGGGCTCCTTCCCGAGAGCCTCGGCGAACCGGAAGGCACTCTCGTACGCCTCGTCCGAGGCAAGCTCCGTTCGCACTACCTCGACGAGCTGAAGGACCGGTGCCGGATTGAAGAAGTGCAGGCCCACCACCCGCTCGGGCCGTTCGACCGCCGACGCGATCTCGGTGACCGACAGCGCCGAGGTGTTCGTGGCTAGGACGACACCGGCTTCCACGATCCCGCCGAGCTCGCGGAAGAGCTCCTGCTTGGCCTCGAGCTCCTCGACGATCGCCTCGATGACCAGGTCACGGTCGCCGAGGTCCTCTCTACGCGTCGACATCGTCAGCCGAACCAGCGCGGCCTCGCGCTCCTCGTTGCTCAGCCGGCCCTTCTCGACGCCCCGCGAAAGGTAGTGGTCGATCGTGCTGCGCGCCCGCTCGCACAGGTCTTCGCTCACCTCGACGCCGATCATGTCGAAGCCTGCCTGCACGCAGACCTGGGCGATCCCGGCGCCCATCGTGCCGAGCCCCACCACCCCCACCCTGCTGATCTCGCGGCCCACTCGAGCGCAGTATCCTAGGGCCATGGCAGTGACGCTGACCGAGAAGAAGCTCCTGGTCGAGGGCGAGTGGATCGAGACCGGGGAGTGGCACGAGGTCCGATCTCCCTTCTCCGGAGAGGTCGTCGCCAGAATGCCGCGTGCCGGCGCGGAAGAGACACGCCGCTCCGTCGACGGCGCCGAGCGCGCGATGCGCGAGCCGCTGCCGGCCTTTCGGAGAGCCGAGATCCTCGACCGCGTTGCCGAGCTTCTGCACGAGCATGAGGATGAGCTCGCACGGACGATCTGCATGGAGGCGGGAAAGCCGATGAAGGCCGCGCGCGTCGAGGCGCAGCGGGCTGTTTCGACGTTCACGATGTCTGCGGTCGAGGCCCGAACACTGAGCGGCGAGGTCGTTCCGATGAGCGCGTCGCAGGCAGGCCTCGGCAAGGTTGCCTACACCATGCGCCTGCCGGTCGGGGTCGTCGGCGCCATCTCACCGTTCAACTTCCCGCTGAACCTCGTGGCCCACAAGATCGCGCCGGCGCTGGCCGCAGGCTGTGCCGTCGTCCTGAAGCCCGCGGGGCAGACGCCGGTTTCTGCGCTGCTCCTGGCAGAGCTCGAGCTGGAGGCGGGGCTGCCGCCGGGCTGGCTGAGCGTCGTGGTGGGGCCCTCAGCCGAGATAGGCGATGTCCTGGTCGAGGACGAGCGGGTGCGAATGATCACCTTTACCGGCTCCTCCGAGGTCGGCTGGAAGATCCGCGAGCGAGCTGCACGAAAGAAGGTGTCGCTCGAGCTCGGAAACTCGACCCCGGTCATCGTCGAGGGAGATGCCGACGTCGAGGATGCCGCCTCGAAGGTTGCCGCCCACGCCTTCTCGTTCGCGGGCCAAAGCTGCATCTCCGTGCAGCGTGTCTATGTGAGTAGGCAGGTCTACGACGACTTCGTCGCCAAGCTTCTGCCCAAGGTCGAGGCGTTGAAAGCGGCCGATCCGTCCGATGAGGACACCGATGTCGGGCCCGTGATCGACGACGACGCTCGCGAGCGCATCCTCGCGTGGATCGAGGAAGCCCGGGCCGACGGCGCGACCGTCTTGACCGGTGGTGAGGCCGACGGCCCCGTTATCAGGCCGACCGTTCTAGCCGATGTCCGCCCCGACATGAAGGTCTCCTGCCAGGAGGTCTTCGGCCCCGTCTGCACGGTCTCACCGTACGACTCGCTTGAGGAAGCTTTCGCGCTGGCCAACGGGACGGAGTATGGGCTCCAGGCCGGCATTTTCACGAGCAATGTCCGCTCAGCGCTCGGCGCTGCGGCGAAGCTCGAGTTCGGCGGAGTCACGATCAACGAGGCGCCGACGTTCCGGGCCGACCAGATGCCGTACGGCGGAATCAAGGCCTCCGGAAACACGAAGGAAGGCCCGCACTACACGGTGCGGGAGATGACCGAGGAACGCCTCGTCGTCATTGCCGAGTAGGGCGCGGGAGCTGGGATAGACTCGGGCCGGAGATGACGGCCCGTCGCTTCTCGCTCTTCGCGCGCAGGCCGCCTGCTCCGCCCGAATTCGCGGTCGAAGGCGGCGAGAAGATGCCGCCTGCGGATCCTTCTCCGCCGCCTACGGCTGCGGCAGCGCTTCGCGAGCGCCGGTCGCTGGTGCGCCGCCGCGAGATCGAGATGCGGGACGTCGGCGGGCTGGCTGTCGAGATGGTGCGCCGCGACCGCTTCAAGCCCGAATTGCTGGTCAGCCGCGCCTCCGAGGTGCTAGCCCTCGAGCGGCGCATCAACGAGCTCGATGCGTTCCTGGCTGCGAGCGAAGCCGTACCTCGGGGCATGGGCACAGCGACGCTCTGCAAGTGCGGGGCCCCGCTCGTCCGGGGAGCGCACTTCTGTGCCCACTGCGGGCGCCCGGCAGCCGAGACGGCGCCGGTTGTCGCCTGCGGTCACTGCGGAAATCCGCTGCCCGCCGAGGCGAACTTCTGCTCCGCCTGCGGGAACTCGGTCGCGGCCGACGAGTTTAGGGACACCGAGGGGCCCGTCGACGAGACCTTAGTGGCGCCGAGAGCCCCGGAGCCAAACGAGCACTAGTGGTCTCGCAGCCGCCCCTTCCACCAGATCCCGGGGCTCCAGTCGAGCCTCCGCCCGGAACACCTGCGTGCCCCCGCTGCGGAGCCCCTCACGACCTCTACCAAGAGTATTGCCTCGAATGCGGCGCGCGGCTCCCGGGCGCCCAGATCCCTGTCGCCTTCATGCGGACCGAGATTTGGTCGCGAGACTCCCCTGCCTGGCTCTGGGCGGCCCTCCTCGCGCTTTTCCTCGTCGCGCTGGTCGCAGGCGCTATCGCGGCGGTGGCCGCCACCAAGGACGATGAGAAGGGAGGGCTCGTGGCATCCACCGTGCCCGGAACGACCGCCCCCGTAGGAACCATCCCGGGGACTCAGACCATCGAGACCATCACGGGCCCGACCACGCAGACGATCGCAACGCTCGACACCTCCACGCTGACGACGGCTACGACGGCTACGACCGCCACGACTATCCCGCAGGGAGAGATCCGCTCCTGGCCCCAGGGTAAGGAGGGCTACACAGTCGTGCTGGCCTCGGTCGAGACATCCAAGGGCCGCGCCGCCGCCGAGCAGAAGGCGAACCAGGCGATCGCGAACGGGCTTACAAACGTCGGGATCCTGAGCTCATCCGACTTCCTGACCTTGAATCCGGGGTACTACGTCGTGTTCATGGGCGTGTACGACACCGTCGCCGCCGCCGAGAGCGGTCTTCCCACCGCGCGCTCCCGGGGATTTCCGCTTGCGTATGTCCGCGAGGTCAGTCCGTAGCGTGCGTTTGAAACCGCTCCGGCGGGGGACTTTGTAACACGGCTTTGCGGCATGTAGACTCGCGTTGGCGCGGAGTGCGGGCTCCCGCTTAACGCCAAGTTAACGTTCTTTTGCAGGGAATTAACTGGAGGGCACGATAATGGCACCGGAACCCGCTGACGAGAGGATGCTCTTCCGTATGTATCAGTACTCGAGGGCCATTTATCGCTCGATCAAAGACCTCATCGACCCGTATGTGGCCGCCGAGGTGCAGGCCGAATACCGTCGCGATGTTCTGGCCGCATGCGAGGAGACCGTCGAGCGTCTCGCCAAGGATCCCCGGTACTTCGCCCGGCCGGAGCGAACCCTTTTCCAGGACATCCGGCGCTACTTCCCGATCACGCAGCAAGCGCAAGTCGCCTGGGCGGTCAGCGAAGGCATCGGCGCTGCAGTCGACTTCATCGAGGAGCAGATCGAGTCTGGCGCCTATGACGGCGGCGTCTCGCGCTGCCGCGCTACCACCCGAAAGGGGAAGCCGTGCCAGCGGGCGCCGCTCCCCGAGCGCGAATACTGCCCTTCGCACCAGCACCTAGAGACGCGCAAGGCGGCGTAACCGCGCCAGCCGCCTTCGCGGCTGGACGCTCCTAAGCCGTTACTCGACGGGCCTTCAGGCCTGTCGAGGCCACTCTTCGAAACCCGGGCGAGTGGCGGACGCCGTCCGCTAGTGATCCAGGGCCAGCTGCCTGTACGAATCGAGGTTCGCGACGCTGACGCCGACCAGGCGTAGGGCGCCGGGACGGTCTGCTAGCGCTCGATCCAAGAGAGCGCAGGCGATCTCGCCGATCCTCGTACCGTCGTCCGTCCCGGCTTCCAGGGTCGTCGACCTGGTGCGGATCGAGAAGTCCGGGTAGCGGACCTTCGTGGTGACGGTGCGGGCTGCCTGCCCGCTCCCGAGCAAATGCTCGGCGACGCTCGCCGACATCCGTCGGAGCTCGTCATGCAGCTGCTCGCGGTCGGACACGTCCCGGGCGAAGGTCTCCTCGTGGCCGATCGAGACGCTCTCGGTCACGAACTCGAGTCCTCGAAGGTCGATGCCCCGCGCTCGATCCCGTAAGACGCGACCAACCTTGCCGGGTAGGAGCCGGCGGAGGTGCTCGTCGTCGAGAGCCGCGAGGTCGCCGATCGTCCTGAGCCCCGCGCGATTGAGGCGCTCGTCAGCCCGCGGGCCGACGCCGGGGAGGCGCCTCAGGTCGAAAGGAGCCAGGAACGCCGCTTCCCGGCCGGGCCGCACGATCGTGATTCCGCCAGGCTTTCGGCGGTCGCTCGCGACCTTCGCGACCACCTTGCAGGGCGCGACGCCGAGTGAGCACGAGAGACCCACGGCCGCACGCACCGCCGCTTGGACGGCCTCGGCGACCGCGCGGGCCTCGCCGAAGCCGCGAGCCACCTCTCCGACATCGAGATAGCCTTCGTCGAGGCCGGTTCGCTCCACGGTCGGGACGACCTCCCGTACCGCCGCCCACACCCTGCGAGAGTAGCGGGAGTAGAGGTCCTTGCTCGGAGGCACGAAGACGGCCTGCGGACAACGCCGAAGCGCTTCGGCGCTCGACATTGCCGATCCGATTCCGTAGCGCCGTGCCTCGTAGTTCGCGGTTGCGACGACCCCGCGCCCGCGCGGGTCGCCGCCCACGATCAGAGGTCTTCCGATCAGCTCCGGGTGCTCGAGCTCTTCCACGGCGGCGAAGAAGGCGTCCAGGTCGAGATGGGCGAGAATCGGCTGCGGGGAGGTGCGCACGTCCTCAATACTAGGACCCGTGTCGCACGACACCGACAAGCTCATCCGGCAACTTTCGCTCGTCGCCTACCTCATGGCGGAGCGTCGGCCTATCACCGCGCGGGACGTCAAGACAAATGTCGAGGGGTACTCGGAGATGTCCGACGAGGCTTTTGCACGGCGCTTCTACTCCGACCGAAGCGAGCTGATCGCGCTCGGCGTCCCGCTCCATTCCCAGCGAGACGAGTTCACCGGCGAGGAGCTCTACACGCTGCGCTCCGAGCAGTACTTCCTCCCCGCTCTCGATCTCGAGGACGACGAGCTTGCAGCGCTCCAGACGGCGTTCCATCTCCTCGACGGCCGCTTCGCTTACGCCGAGCCGCTTCGACTTGCGCTCCAGAATCTCGCGCTCGGCCGGCCGGCCCCACTCGAGTCGAGCCGGGAGTCGGCCGTGCAGGTCCACGACCCGGACTACTCGGAGGAGATGTCGGGGCGGCTCACCAAGCTGGAGGGTGCGATCTCGAAGGGCCGGACCGTAAAGTTCCGCTATCTCTCGATGCAGCGTGACGAGGAGTCGGAGCGGACGATCAATCCGTACGCCCTCTTCACGGACGCCGGCTCCTGGTACATGGTCGGATGGGATCACGACCGCGAGGAGGAGCGAACCTTCCGCGTCTCCCGCGTCCGCGGCGACATCCGGTTCGCCACGCGGCGCGAGCGTGATTTTCGTGTCCCGGAGGAATTCGACGCCTCCATCTACCGCGGTCGCCCGCCGTGGCAAGTCGGTGAGATCACGGGCGAGGCGCGGATCGAGCTGGCCGAGGATCTGGCCTGGCTCGTCGAGCGCGCCTTCGCGGACCGAGGACACGTCGACGAGGGCGTGTTCGTGACGCAGTACTCGGGCCTCGGCAGGCTCGCCTCCTGGGTCCTGAATCAGGAGGGGCGAGCGCGTCCTCTGGAGCCACCCGAGCTCGTCGAGCTCGTCGAGCGATCCGTCGAGCGCGTAGTCGCAGCCCATGAGGGCCCGCCTCCCGAGCCTGCCAGGCAGGAGGCAACCAGGGAAGCGGGGGAGGTCATCGAGCGCACCGCCGGTCCAGTGGCCCCTGAGCGGTTCGGGCTCCTGCAGGCGCTCCTGGCGCACCTCCTTGCCAGCTGCGGCGAGGATGCGTCCGCCGACATCCCCGCCGCCGAGCTTGCGGAGCGGTTCCGGATTCCGGTCGAGCATCTCGACGAGCACCTCCAGCTCCTGAACCTCGTCAACTTCGGAGGCGGCTGCTACGCCCTCTATGCGTCGATCGAGGGCGACTCCGTCCACGTCGAGAAAGAGCTGTTCGGTGACACATTCAGGCGGTCCCCCAGGCTGACCCCTCTCGAGGCTCGCGCCATTCGGCTGGCTCTCGAGTTCGTTGGCCCCATGATCGCGGCCGAGGCTCACACTGGGCTCGACCGGGTCCGCCGCAAGCTCGAGGAGACCTTCGGGCAGTTCGAGCTGGACGAGGCGGCCGAGCCGGCGGCTGCCGCGACCGACGAGGAGAAGCTCATCCGAACGCTCTCGGACGCGATCTCGGAGCACCGGCTCGTCGAGATCGAGTACCTGAAGGTCGGCGAGACGACCGCGAGCCCGAGAACCGTCGAGCCTTACCGCTTTCGCCGTGAGCTTCCCCACTGGTACGTGGATACGTGGGATACGACGCGAGACGCAGTCCGGAGCTTCCGGCTCGATCGCATGCGCAGCGCGAAGAAGCAGCGGGCGGGGTTCAAGCCTCGCCCTGGCGTTGCACCTCGCGGTCTCGAGGAAGCCAGGACGGCTCGAGTTCTCTTTTCACCGACGGTCGCCCGGTGGCGCCTCGAGCGGGGTGCAAGTCCGCTTGCGGACGGCAGCGCGCTCGAGGCACTCCAGGTCGGGAGCGCCGACTGGCTCGTAGGCGAGATCCTGTCGCACGGCGGCGAGGCCGTGGTGCTCGAGCCACCCGATCTGCGCCAGGAAGTCGCCGGCAGGGCGAAGGCACTCGCCGTCACGCTCGGAAAATCGCCCCAGCGCCGCTAGGTCCCGACAGGCAGGGCCACAGTGAACGTCGCTCCGGCTCCGGGGGTCGATTCGACCTCGAGCGAGCCGTCGTGCGCCTCGACGATGGACCGGGCGATGAAGAGCCCAAGCCCCGCGCCGGGGGTCGAGCCGGAGGGCGTCGCACGACCGAACTTCTCGAAGATCATCCGCTGGTCAGCCGGCGCGATTCCAGGTCCGTGGTCGGTGACTGTGATCTCGAGGCGACCGTTCGAAGCGGCGGCACGCACTTCGACCTCGTCTCCCCCGACCGTGTACTTGAGGGCGTTCCCGAGCAGGTTCAGGAGCACCTGGCGGAGCCGCTCGCGGTCGCCCCGAACGGCGGGCAGCGGAGAGACGAACTTTGCGCGCACCTGGACGTCCTCCTGGCCCAGCTGCGTCATCGCCACGACCTCGCGGACGAGTTGCTCGACGTCCACCGGAGCGAACGAGTAGCTGAAGGTCCCGGCGTCCATGCGCGAGGTGTCGAGGACGTCGCCGATCAGCGCGGCGAGGCGCGACGTCTCGTCCTCGATCAGGGCGAGAAACGACTCCCGTTGCTGAGGACGGAGAACGCGCCACCGGCTTCGCAGCGTCGCGGCGCAGCCGATTACGGACGCCATCGGCGCGCGGAGTTCGTGCGAGACGAGCGAGACGAAATCGGCCCGAAGCGCGGAGAGGCGCCTGAGCTCCTCGGCGGCATTTCGCTCGGCCTCGAACGACCGAATGTTCTCCACCGCCGTCGCGACCTGTCGGCCAAGCAAGGTGATCAGACTCACGTCGTCCGCCGAGAACGAGCTCGGCGTCCGGCGTGACACGGACAGCATCCCGAGGACCCGGTCCCCGGCTGGGAGCGGGGCCGCAACGCGCGAGCGCAAGCCGAAGTCCACGAGCTCGGAGTCCTCGTTGAAGTGCGGTGGCTCAGCCATGTCCTCGCGGACGACCGTTTTGCGCGTCCTCAATACCTCCGCCAGCGCCGTCCCCTCGAGCGGGACGCTCGTCCCGACCGGCAGGACGATCTTGTCGCCTTGGCCGGCGTTCGCGAGCACCTCGGCGCGATCTCCCTGCGCAAGCACGAGGGCGAGCCGGTCGAAGTGGAACGCGGTCTGAGCCTCCCGGAGGAAGCGTCGGAAAGCCTCGGCCGGGTCGAGCGTCGAGGAGAGCGCGCGGGCGCAGCGGTTCACCGCCTCCAGCTGGTCGGCACGCCGACCGATCTGGTCACGAAGCTGTTCTGCCTCTCGTGCCCGGGACCCAGCGAGGGCGCTCTCGCGCCGCAGCCGGTCCACGAGCCACCCCACCACGAGGCCCATGATCAGCTGGAGCCCGAGCGGGAAGGTCACTTGGTCGACATTGAAGCTCCCGCCGGTGAACCGGTCAGTCCGAAACCACTCGAAGGCGATGAGGACGGGGAGCTGGGCGATTGGGACCGCAAGACCGCCGGCGATCCCGTAGCGCAACGCGCCCTCGACCAGCGGAAGGTAGAGAAGCTGGCGAATCGGCGAGCCCTCCTCGAAGGAGTACACGAGGACGAAGATCGCGACGACTCCGATGTCGAATGCGAGCGCGGCGGCCCCGAGCACGTGCCTACCGGCGAGCGAGCGCGGGACGCGAGTCAGAGCGAAAAAGACCCCGGCTCCGACCGCGAGGATTGCAGTCGCGGCCCACGCCCACACCTCGTAGCCGTCCGGATAGGCCGGGGTCAGGAGGACCAGGACCGCCGCGAAGGGAACCGCGGCGAGCCGAACCCAGGCGATCCAGCCGTCGGTCGCACGCAGACGCTCGATCTCGGCCCCTGGTGGCTCGCCGGGGTTGCCGAGCCAGCTCAGGAGAGACGTTCGAGCGCCCATTCGGCGTGCTCGCGAAGCATCGGATCGGGGTCGTCGGCGTAGCCGGAGACCAATGGCGCGAGCGTCGCGTCGCCCGAGTTCCCGGCCGCGACCAGGGCGTTTCGACGCAGGTAGCGCGGATCGTTCTTCGGCACGTAAAGCCTGTCATAACGGCTCACGAGCTCGGCCGCCGGCAGCTCGAGCCACTCCACGAGGGACACGTGAGGCTCGGCGAGCTCTGGCAGCTCCTCCCCGCGGCGACGCTTTTCGATCCCCCGGTTCCACGGACAGACGTCCTGGCAGATGTCGCAGCCATAGACCTGAGTACCAAGGAGGCCCCGGTACTCCTCCGGGATCCCGTCGGGCGACTGCGTCCAGTATGAGAGGCAGCGGGTCGAATCGAGAGTGCCGGCCTCCTCGAGCGCCTGCGTCGGGCACGCGTCGATGCAGAGACGACACGTGCCGCAATCGAGCTCGAGCGGAGGGCTCGGCTCGATCTCGACATCAGTCACGACCGTGCCGAGGACGACCCAGGAACCCTGCCTGCGGGTAATCAGGAGCGTGTTCTTTCCGTAGAAGCCGACGCCGGCGCGCGCCGCACCCTCCCGGTCGACGTGTTGGTTCTGATCGACCAGGACGCGGTAGCCGCCGCCAAGCTCCCGACCGAGGACGTCCAGCTTCTCTCGGAGCGACGCGTAGTGGTCCGCCCAGGTGTAACGCGGCAGGCGCCCGTGACCCTTCGGAGGGTCTGGTTCCGGCGCGTAGTAGCAGAGCGCAGCGGAAATGACGGTCCGCGCATCCGACAGCAGGGACTCCGGATGGCAAGAGATGTGGGGCTGCGACATCGTGAAGCGCATGTCGGCGAAGAGCCCTCGCTCTCGCCGCTCTCGGATGTGACGCTCGGTCTCGACGTACGGCTCTGCCGGGGCCGCCCCGACTGCGTCGATCCCGAGTTCCTGGGCCAGTGCTTGCAACTCGGCCTGCGTCATCGAACGCCAAGGTACCAGGGCTCCGGGGATAGGATCTGCCGTCCATGAAGGCAATGCGCATCCACGAGGACGGGGGCCCAGAGGTCCTGCGGCTGGACGAGGTCGAGGACCCGGTCGCCGGGCCCGGGGAAGTGCTGATCCGCTTGAAGGCGGCGTCACTGAATCATCTCGACATCTGGCTTAGGCAGGGGCTCCCATCGGTGCCGAAGCCCAGGATCCTCGGCGCTGACGGCGCTGGCGTGGTCGAGGCGCTCGGCGAGGGTGCCGACGGCTTCGAGCTCGGCCAGAGAGTCGTCCTGAACCCGGGCCTTCGAAACGGCGCCGAGATCGTCGGCGAGCATCGCGACGGCACCCATGCGGAGCTGATCGCGATTCCGTGCGAGAACGTCCATCCGATTCCAGAGGAGCTCTCGTTCGAGGAAGCGGCAGCATTCCCGCTCGTCTACGAGACCGCCTACCGCATGCTCGTGACCCGGGCGGGCCTCCGGGAAGGAGAATGGGTGCTCGTGTGGGGGATCGGCAGTGGTGTCGGGAGCGCTGCCTTCCTGATCGCCAAGGCGCTCGGGGCCAAGGTCGTGGTCACCTCGTCGGACGACGGGAAGCTCGAGCGGGCGAGCGAGCTCGGAGCCGACGAGACCGTGAACCACGAGAGCGGCGACGTCGTCTCCGTGGTCAAGGAAGCGACCGAAGGAGGCCCCCACGTCGTCGTCGAGCACGTCGGCGAGGCCACCTGGAAGACGTCGCTCCAGGTCGCGCGTACGGGCGGTCGCATCGCGGTCTGCGGAGCGACCAGCGGCCCCAATCCCCCGGCCAATCTCCACCGCATCTTTTGGAAGCAGCTCTCGATCCTGGGATCGACAATGGGGACGGCCGAGGACTTCGCGGGGGTCTACGAGCTGGTCGCGAGTGGTCGCGTGAAGCCGCTGGTCGACCGGGTGTTCCCGCTCGAGGAGGCGGCGGACGCCCACCGACACCTCGAAAGCGGGAAACAGTTCGGCAAGGTCGTCCTGACGGTGTAGACGCCGGCCGTCGGCCCTGCGATCAGACGAGGGCGGGAGGCCTCAGTAGGTCCAACTCTCGGCCGCCGTTCTCGCTCGACGCCGTTTCGGGGACCTTGTCCTCGATATCGCGCATGCCGGGAAGGAAGAGCGCGCCCAGGGTGATCACGCCTCCAACGCAGGCTGCACCGAGCAGTGTTGCCCGTGCCCCGATGAGAGCGGCGATCGGTGCGGTCAGCGCGAATGAGAGCGGTAGAAGACCGATCGAGATCAGCCAGTCGAGGCTCGAGACTCGGCCCAGCATCGAGGCCGGGACGTGGCGCTGCTTGAGGGTTGCCCACACGATCGTGCCAACCACCTCAAGGGCATTGAAGACAAAGCAGGCGATCATCAGCTGCCACGAGGCCGTCGCCAGCCCGTATCCGGCGACGGCGAGGGTTGCGAGCGTCCACGCCGCGTACATGACGGTCACATCGCGGCCTGGATGACCCCGCTGCCCCATCACGAGCGCCGCGCCGACGGCCCCAACACCACCTGCCGCGAAGATGAGGCCGAGGTCTGCGGCGGACGCGTGCAGATCGTTCTTCACGATGTAGGGCAGCAGGACCTCGGTCGGGCCCAGAAAGGCGAGGTACGCGAACGCCGCCGACAGGAGCGTGCCCCAGAGCCAGACTCGACCGCGTACGAAGCGCAACCCTTCCTTGACGGCGCTGACGGCCGAGCCGGCATGCTCCGAGCGCGGGTGCGCCGGAGGGTTCATCGCGAGGAGCGCCACGGTCGACGCTACGAACGATCCGGCATTGACCGCAAAAGCGCCACCTGTGCCGAGAACTGCCACGAGCACGCCGCCCAACGCTGGCCCCGCCAGGCGCAGCGCAATCGGCCGGACGAACTGGTCAAGCGAGTTGGCCGCTGCGAGATCGGCAGCCGGAACGATGTCCGGGACGATCGCGTCGAACGCGGGAATGAAGAAGGCCGTGCCGATTCCGTAGAGAGCGACGAAAGCAACGAGTTCCCAGAAGGTCAGTAAGCCGGCAATCGAAAGAGCTGCGAGTCCGGCGATGACGACAGCGCGCCCAACGTCAGCGCAAAGCATGACCTTTCGCCGATCCAGCCGGTCGCTGAGTACACCGGCGGGCAGCAGGAAGGCGATCGTCGGAACGGTCATTCCAATGCCGACGATCGCCAGCGCCGCCGGAGCGTTCCAGAGCTCGTACGCCTGCCAGGCCATCGCGACGAGGAAGATGCCGTCCCCGACGAGGGAAACCGTCATCCCTGCCCAGAGCAGGCGAAAGTCCCGCTGCCGCAGCGGCGCTAGGAGATTGACCCGGGAGAAGCCGCCAGGGCGGTCAAGCGACTCGTGGCTATGCTGCATCCGACTGCTGCTCGCCGAGGTACTCGAAGAGCGCCTCGCGGCTCATCGGCCTCGCGAACAGGAAACCCTGGCCGAGTTCGCAGCCAAGGTCACGCATCGACCTCATCTGGTCGCTGAGTTCGATCCCTTCAGCGATCACCTGGAGGTTCAGGCTCTTCCCGATCGCCACGATCGCAGCGGCAAGCCCGGAGTCGGTTTCCCCAGAGGTGAGAAACGAGCGGTCCATCTTGAGGATGTCAACAGGGAATCGACTCAAGTAGCTCAGCGACGAGTAACCGGTGCCGAAGTCGTCCATGGCCAGCAGTACGCCGAGCGACTTCAGTTCCAGGAGTCGCTGGACGGCGAGGTCGGTGTCGGCCATCATCACGGACTCAGTAATCTCGAGTACGAGCCTGTCCGGCGGTAGTCCACTCGTCTCGAGCGCCAGGCGTACGTGGTCTACGATCGTCTCGGACTGAAGCTGCTTGACGGACAGGTTGACGCTCATCGTCAGCGGCACAGGAAGCGGGAACTGCTGGTGGAGGAGCGCACCCTGGCGACAAGCCTCTTCCAAAACCCAGCGGCCGATCGGGATGATCAAGCCGGTCTCCTCGGCCAGTGGGATGAAGTTGCCGGGCGCAATGGTTCCGCGTGTTGGGTGCATCCAGCGCAACAACGCCTCGACGCCGTAGTCGCCGTCCTTATCAAGCCGAACGACAGGCTGGTAATAAATCTCGAGCTGGTTGAGCTCGAGCGCCTGCTGCAGCTCTGCTTGGAGTTCGAGCCGCTCCACCACGCGCTCGTGCATCTTCGGCTCGAAGACGCGATAGCCACCCTGACTCTCGCGCTTGGCCATGTACATCGCTACGTCTGCGTTGCGGAGGAGTTCCTCGGCATCCAGCGAGCCCATCTCGAGGCCGCCCAAACAGATGCCGATGCTTGCGCGTGGGTAGACCTGCTTGCCCTCGATTTCGAGCTGGAGCTCGAGCTCTCGCAGGATGCGCCCCGCCACTTCCGCGACCTCCTGCGAGTCCCTAACTTCATCAAGCAGGATCGCGAACTCGTCGCCACCGAACCGCGCGACCGTGTCGGCAGGGCGCACAACAGCCATGAGGCGCTGCGCTACTTCCTGAAGAACCGTGTCGCCGGCCGCGTGGCCCAAGCTGTCGTTGATGGTCTTGAAATCGTCGAGGTCGATGAACATGACGGCGATCGTCGAGCCTCCTCGCATCGAGCGCATGACAGAGTGCTGGACGCGATCGGCGAACAACGCCCGGTTGGCGAGGTTCGTCACCGGGTCATGGAAGGCCTGGTGTGCGAGCTGGTCCTCGAACGCCTTGCGTTCGCTGACGTCTCGGCCGTTGAGAACGATGCCTCGGACATGTTCGTCCTGGAGCAGATCTGTGTGCTGGACCTCGAATTGGAGCCACATACCATTGCGATGCCTCAACGAGCACTCGATCACATGCGTCTCGGAGCCGCCGCCGGCGTACGCGTCACCCACGCCGGCAACGATCTGTGCCAGGCGCGGCCGATCGGGCTCGCTCAGTAGGTCGGAGAACTTGGTTCCCTCGATGTCGGAGGCGCGATACCCGAGCACGCGTTCGATCGACGGGCTCTGGTACGTGACGGTTCCCTGAGCGTCCAGCACGGTGATGAGGTCGCTTGAGTGCGCCACCAACGACCGGAACCGTGCTTCGCTCTGACGGCGGTGGAGGTCCTCCGCCAGTATCGCTCCCTCGAGCGCAAGCGACACCTGTGAGGCAAGCGATTCAAGCGAATCGACGAGCTCGCGAGGGATGCTGACGGGTGAGCACAAGACGAGCAGCCCCCGAGCCTCGTCGCGAACCGAGAGCGGAAGGAACAGGACGGTCTGGCCGTCGCCGAGGCGAAGCTCGCTTCGTACATTCTCGGGCACACTCTTCATTGGGAGCTGCGTTGTTGCCTTGGCGGTCCCGCGAAGCCACGGATAGGCCTCCCGCGAGACCGGCCATTCAGCTTCCTCCCTCGAGGAAGCCACAACAGACGCGCCCTTGCTGCCTAACAAGACCAGGTCGACGCTCACGGGACTCTCAATCAGGGCGCAAACGGCCGAGATAGCCGCTTCGTTCACCTGGTGTTGACCTGCTGCGGCGACGAGTTCGACCCCCGCGCCACGCAGGGCCAGCTCGCGGCCCGCAGCGCGCTCCTCCTGGCGCACCAAGCCCGCCATACGAGTGACCACGAGCAGGAACAGCGCCGCTGAGGCGACGATGAGTACCAGCACGTCGGGGTTATCGAACTCCTGGGCGAAGCGAACGCCAGGCGCGATCAGGCACGCTGCTGCCAGCAGTCCCAGGCGGAGAGGAGTGAGCCGCGCGCGGAAATCAAGCGCAGGCTCATCGAGCGAGCGCATGGAGGGGTGAAGGGCTGCCGCACCCCAGAGCAAGTAGTACGCGATCCAGCCCACGTCGTAGCTCAGCTGGTGGTTGTAAGCGTCCGTGAGCAGGGCATATGTGTAGGCGGAGTCGACGGCGAGCAAGGAGACGATGCTTGCGACCAGGAGGTAGAAGGCCGGCGCGCGCTTGCCCTTATCCACTGCAAGGCGGATCGCAGCGGCGAGGAGCAGGATGTCGCCGAGGGGGTAGGCGGCGGACACCGCCTTCTCGAGCGACGTGAGGCCCGACAGGTGGATGTTCGGGGCGACGAGAAACACCCAGGAAAGCAGGGCGATACCGACTGTGATGATGAGCGAGTCGATGACGCCGACCCGGTCGCCTTCGGGGTTCCGGCGCTTCACGAGAATGAGCAATCCCGCGACCAAAGCGGGGTAGACAGTGAGATAAACCCCGTCCCCGAGCGACGGGAATTCTACCTCGGCGCCGAAGAGCTTAGGGTAGCTGTACGTGTAAAGGTCGCCGGCGAAGAACAGGAACTGACCGACGATGAAGAGCAGCCAGGCGGCACGTGCGCGAGGCGCGTGCATTCGGATCCCGATCGCGATCGCGATCGACGATGAGAGCCCGAGGAGATTGATCAGCGGGCCGTTCCCGATCAGCGGCGGAAAGGCTACGTACGCCAGTGTGAGAAGGCCACCTAGGGCGAGGTAGACAACCCAGGCACGAGCCCGCCAGTCGATGCGGGCGACCGTGCTCACGCCGCATATTCCGCGCTCTGGGCGGGACGAAGATCGAACTTGTTCGCGAGCTTTCCGAGTACCTCTATGAGCTGCTCGATCTCGGCCTGCGTGTTCGCGGCCGTCATCTGAATCCGAAAACCGACCTCGGTCTTCGGCACGAGCGGGTACGCGGCGAGAGTGACGTAGATGCCCTGGTCGAAGAGGAAGCGCCCTGCGGCATCGATGTCCTCGTGTCGGGCGAGCGGTACCTCGATGATCGGAAAGCCCGAACGATTCGGGGTGTGGACACCCAGACGATCGAGGCAGTCGAGCACTTGCGCGGTCTTGTGCCACAGATCCGTCCGAATTGCGTCGCCGCGTGTCTCGTTGACCTGGAAGCCGGCGAGCACGGTTGCGAGTGAGGCGACCGGGCAAGGACCGGAGTACAGATACGGGGGCGCCGCGGTCTTGAGTAGCCTTTTGAGTTCGCTCGGGCAGGCGATGAACGCGGCGAGTGACGAGTACGACTTGGAGAAGCCGGAAACGAGAACGATTCGGTCATACGACTCGTCGAAGTACCGGACAACGCTGTTTCCGCGGAGTCCGTAGGGGTTCGGCTCATCGGGCGAACGCTCCCCGATGACTCCGAATCCGTGCGCGTCGTCAACGTAAAGCAACGCGTCGTACCGGCGTGCAAGCCGAGCGAAGTCCCGCAGATCCGGAGCATTGCCGGTCATGCTGTTGACCCCGTCCATACAGATCAACCGCGTGGACGAGCGGTCCTCTCGTAGCAGCCGCTCGAGATCGTCAGGGTCTTCGAACCGGAACCTCTTGACTGTCGCTCCGCGGGCAGACGCGAACTGACAGCCGTCGTAGACCGTCTTGTGAGCGCGGTTGTCCACGAGGATCGTTCCTTCGCCGGCTAGGACGGGAATTATCGACAGGTGGATGAGGGTGATCGTCGGTAGGACGAGCACGTCCTCGCAGCCAAGAAGCTCGGTGAGGCTGTCCTCGATCTGCTCGTAGAGAACGGGGCTGCCGAGCATGCGTGACCAGCTTGGATGCGTCCCCCACTTCTCAATGTATTCCGGGATCGCCGCGATGATCTCCGCGTCTAGGTCGAATCCGAGGTAGTTGCATGAAGCAAAATCAGCTAGCCACTGGTCGCCAATCCGGATCATCCTGCCGTCGATCTCGTCGATGGTCGCGTCGGTCATCGGGTTTGACCGCTCGAGCTCAGCCAGCTCGCTACAAGCAGCGAGCCAGCGATCTATCCAGGGCTGCGAGGATCGCGACGGACCGGGGACGTTCGGGCGGGAGGTGCGCATGCGCAGAAAGAATCGACATTTGTGCCGGAAACTTTAGGAATCCGAGCACCAGCGAGGCCTACCGCGCCCGAGACGGCGAACGGGCTTCGTCGGACGGAGCAGCCCGGACTAGCCGAAGCCGAGGATGAACTTGGCGTCTTCGGACATCTTCTCCGGCGACCAGGGCGGGCTCCAGGTCAGCTCCGGCTCCACCTCTTCGACACCCGGCATCTCGCTCACGGTCTCGGCGATCTGCTGCTCGATCAAGGGGCCGACCGGGCACCCCATCGAGGTCAGGCTGTAGGTGACGTGCACCTTCGGCCCGTCCACTTCCACGTCGTAGACGAGGCCCAGCTCGACGATGTCCATCCCGAGCTCGGGATCCTCCACCACTTTCAGCGCCTCGAAGACGTCCTCGCGGGTCGGCATGCAAGCAGTCTAACGACCCGGCTTTCACGCCCTGTTTAGCGTCGCCCCACAATCGGGAAGAACGCGGTCAGCCAAGCGAGAGGAGGACACGTGAGCATTCTCTGGATCGTTCTGATCGTCGTTCTCGTCCTACTGGTTCTCGGCTTTTTCGGCCGCGGCCGCTACTAGGACCGGCGAAGCTCCGAAACAGGCCGTTCGGCCCTTCCGGGCCGGGCGGCCTTTCGGCAGAGTGGAGGGGTGGAGACCCCCGCCCCGTTCCTCGCTGCCGCTGACGAAGCCCTGTCGGTTCCTCGCCTGGGAGGCATGGCCCGCCCGAACGGCGTCGTGATCGTGAGCGAGCGCTACTGGGCATTCGCTAGGTGCGACGGCACCCTGAGCGAGGGCCGGATGCCGAGCTCCGACAGCCGTTGGCGCCGGATCCCGCTCGTCCGCGGGCTCGCGCGCCTCTCCGCCTCCCTCTCTCCTCTCTTTCGGAAGACCGGAGTTGCGCGCGACCGTGATCGCGCGATCCTCGGCGGAGCGCTCGTCCTCCCCTTCGGGTTCGTCTTCCTGCCGGAGACCGTGGGGCTGGCCGTCGGCCTCGCGCTAACGGCAATCCTCCTCGCCTGGCTCTTCCGCGGGCGGACGCTCTCGCTCCACGGAGCCGAGCATCGCGCCATCGGCGCGGCCGAGGAGCGGCACCTTTGTTCCACGTGGACAGGAGAGGCGAGGCCTTCTCGCTTTTCAGCACGCTGCGGAACGAACTTTGCCGCCCTCGTGCTTCCGGTCACCTTTGTAGCCGAGCGGCTCTGGCCCCTCACCGCCGCGTTCTACACACCGGTCGTCGTGACGCTCGTCTCGCTGGCCTTCTCGATGGAGCTTTGGCTCGTGTTGCAGGCGCTTCCACGGCGTCTCGCCCGCCTCTTCCTCCTTCCCGGGCTGTGCCTCCAGCGCCTGACGACCCGTGAGCCCACGCTCGCGGAGACGCGTGTCGCGCTGCGCGCGGTGGACGCCGTCCTCCGCCGCGAGCTGGCGAGCTAGTCGCTAGCTGAGCAGGCGCACTTCCTCACGCCGCTCGCGGGCGAAGAAGTGGATTCCGTCGATGAAGCGCACCCAGTTGTGTCGGGTGCACATGACAACGGAGTGCGTCCGGGCGCTGTCCGCCAGGTACCGGACACCTCGCAGCAGATCGCTGTTCGAGACGCCGGTTGCTGCGACGATCACCTCGCCAGGCGCAAGCTCCTCGGTCGTAAACGTCCGCTCGATGTCGTCGATCCCGTATTCGGCGGCCTGGCCGATCTCGCCGCGCGTGGTCGGCCAGAGCTGTGCCTGGAGCTCGCCCCCCAGACACCGGAGCGCCGCCGCGGAGATGAGTGCCTGGCGCGCGCCGCCGATACCGATCGCGAGATGGTCGTTCGTCCCCCGGATCGCGGCGGTGATGGACGAGGTGACGTCACCGTCCTGAATCAGCTTGATGCGCCCGCCGACAGCGCGGATCTCCTCGATCAGGTCGTGGTGACGCGGGCGGTCGAGGACGATCGACGTGATGTCGTTCGTGTTCCGTCCGAAGGCCTCCGCGATCGCGCGGACATTGTCCCCGACCGGGCTCGCAAGGTCGATCCGGCCCCGTGCGACCGGGCCGACCGCCATCTTTCGCATGTACATATCCGGCAGGCGAGGGAATGTTCCGGCGTCGCCCACCGCGATCATGGCCATCGCGCCCGCCTCGCCGCGGGCCACCACACTCCGACCTTCGAGCGGGTCGGCGGCAAGGTCGTAGACGCGTCCGCCGCGACCGACCTTCGTTCCCATCGCGAGCGAGCTCTCCGACTCCTCCGCGCCGACGACGATGTGGCCGTCGATGGACAACTCGTCGAGCGCCTCGCGCATGGCGGTCGAGGCGGAGTCCTCCGCCGCCTTCACGTCCCCGCGGCCCAGCCAGCGACCGCTCGCGAGCGCGGCCCTCTCGGTCACCGCGGCGAAGAGCTCGCAGGGGCATTCCACGTAGGAGCTATCGACGCTCACGCCGAGATGGTTGGTGTGCCGACGGCTCGTTCTACCTGCTCGAGCACGAGCCTGATCACGGCTTCTGCAGTTCGCTCCACGCGGGTGTTCTCGATCACGGGGACGCCCACCTTCTCGGCCCGCTCGATGAGATACGCCTGGATCCGGCGGATGTCGCCGAGCGAGTCGAGGTATTTGGCGACCGGTCGCAGGCCCTCTGAGCCAGTGTCGCGGACCCAGAAGTGCCGGGCGTGTTCGTCCTCATCCTCGATCGCAAGGAGCGCCTGGACGACCACTGCGCCCTCGACAGCCGCGGGAACGAGGCCCGGGACCACGTGCACACCCTCGAGCGCCATGGAGTAGCGCTCGGTCAGCGCGCGGCCGATGACGGCGCGAACCCCGACGAGCACATTCCTCGTCTGGTCGTTGAAGCCGACGAGCGTCGGGTCCTTGGCCTCGTCCGGGGTAGCGACCGCTGCAGCCGCTTCGAAGCTCGAATAGTGGATCGAGGGCATGAAGTCGACCGAGAAGAACGCCCGCATCGTTTGCCGCACGAAGTCCGTGGAGGCGACCCGAGTGATGCCGAGACGGTGGGCGACTTCAGTCGTGACGGTCGACTTGCCCGTCCCCGTAGCACCCCCGATGAGGAGGATCAGAGGAAGATCCAGCTCCTGCAGGACGCGGTAGCGCCTGAGCCCGCGGACCGCATCCTCCCCCTCGTGCTCGGCGAGCACCCGGGCGACCAGCTCGTTCAGATGCGCCTCGGTGAAGGTGTGCTCCTCGTGCTCCCGCACGAGCTCCTGCTCGATCAGCCGGGCGAGCTCGTAGGCACGTTCGGGCCGGAGACCGGTTCCCGACAGCGTCTTCGCCATGAGGCCCTTCGAGTACGGAAGCCGCCGCCCTTCCTCCCCACCGAGCGACTCTGGCGGTCGCCTGTCGCTCATGCTGCCACCCGAGCCGGCGCCAGGGCACGAAGCCTCGCGTCGAGGTCATCTTCCAGGGGGATGACTGCGTTGTCGGCGAGAACGATCTGAACTCCCTGCTCCTCCGCAGCTTCGGCGACGACGTCGATGGCGGCCGCCTTCAGCTCGACGAGGAAGACCTCGGCTGCCCGTGCCGATTTCGACTGCAGGTCGGCGCGGAGCGCCTCCCGGCGGCTCAGGTTGCCCGAAACCATTACGACCTCCGTGCCCTCCGCATCTCTCAGGTGCGAACGAAGACGGTCGTGGATCGCTGCCGGTGCCGTCGAGAAGAAGGCCACGCGCTTGCCGGCGAGCGGCTCGACCGGCCGGGGGCGGAGCACGGTCTCAACGACCTCGAGCTCGGGGTCTACGTCGCGGATCGCGGCGCGAAGCGACGCGACACGCTCAGGGTCGGCGAGGGGCTCCTCGCAGCCCGTCACGAGGACGAGGTCGGAGATCAAGAGGCGGTAGGCGCCGAGAAAGCCCGCTATGAGCTCCGGATCCTGAGCGGCTCCAGCGACGAGGACGCGAGCGTCCACTGCGACCGGCGGCACCGACGTCCCGCTGCCCTCGAAGATGACGAGGTCAGGCCGGCGCTCGGCCGCCGCTCGGGCTCCCGCTTCGACGTTCGAGATGAACGGCTGCCCAGCGAGCCCGCCACCACAGCGGCGACAGCCGATCGTGACGACGTTCGCGAGGGCGGCGTCCTCCAGGTAGTCCGAGGCCGCGTGTGAGCCACCGCGGGAAAGCTCCAGCAGGTCGTCGAGACTCGGTGGCGAGTCGATGACGACGGGGTCGCGCGGGCCTCCGCGGCCCATCGCGACCACGACCACCTCCCGGTCCTCGGAGAGGAGGCGAGCCAGGTGCCCGGCGACTGCGGTCTTACCCACGCGCTTGCCACTCCCGACGACAGCTAAGGAAGGGAGGTCGAACCGGGCGAGGGCCACCGGTTCGAAGCGGAAATCGGCACCCACGTAGGGACGGCCTGCGGCCAGCGCTCTGCTCGCCAGCCGTAAGCGCCCGCGGGCGTCGAGGACCGGCTCGTCGGAGAGATCGACCACGAGCTCGGCGCCCGTCCGCGCGAGCCCTTCCTCGAGGCCGGAGTGGAGCGGCACGCCGTAGTCTTCGCCGCCGCGGATCTTCTCCGTCCCACCCAGGAGAACCGCGCCCAGGACTGTGTACTGAAGCTCGGCGAGAGCGTCCCGGACGACCTCCGGATAGTGCTCGCCGTCGATCAGCGCGAGCGCCGTCGGCCGCTTCGCGCTCATCGACTCGTGACCTCGTCCTCGATCCGGGTCGTGTACTTCTCGTACTCGAGCGTGTCGGCGGAGAACTGGATGATCCGCTCGGAGCCATGGAACGGATAGCGGCGCCACACATCGACGTGGCGACCTTCGATCTCAACCACGTTGTAGCAGGGCCGCGTCCTACCCCTGAGCCGAAGCGTCGAGACAGTGCCGGTGTTGACGATGAAGAGGTCTTCCAAGCGCCAGGCGTACGGGACGTGCTTGTGCCCCGAGAGGACGAGATTGACTTTCGAGCGCTGGAGTGCCTCGAGCGCGTCGCCGGCGTCATAGACGACGTTCCGCTCGCGGCCGGTGCCCGGAACGGGCAGTAGGTGGTGATGGAGGACAAAGATCCGGAAGTCCGCCGGATGGGCGAACTGCTCCGAGATCCAGCGATAGCGGCTCCGGCCGATGTGCCCGTGGTCGAGGTCCGGCTCGGAGGAGTCGATCGCAACCACCGAGACACCGTTCTGGTGAACAACTGTGTCGCGCTCCCCGAACTGCTCTTCGAAGTGGAGGTAGCCCACATTCCGGGAATCGTGGTTGCCCGGCACGACCACGAGCGTCTCGCAGCCAAGTCGCTCCAGGTACTGCTTCGCCTCGGCGTACTCCTGGCGATAGCCAAACGCAGTCAGGTCGCCGGAGCAGACGACGACATCCGGCTCGAGCTCGTTGATCTCCATGATCGCCCGCTCCATGAGGTTCGGGACGAAATGCTGCGACCCGCAGTGCAGGTCGGAGATGTGTGCGATCCGAAACACGGCTCTCCTAGTCGCCCGCCGAGCACCGGAGTTTAGTGATGGGCCGTCCGCGCAGACTGCTACCGTTCGATTCGTGCCGAAAGAAATGCCTGTTTTCCAGGCATATTGTGGGCGTCAGCCTCCCCGTTTCGTCAACCAGGCGGAACTCGAGGTCGCGAAGCTCCTCGATTTCTACGGAATCCGGTGGGAGTACGAGCCGCGCTCGTTCGTCCTCGAGACGGACGACGAGGGCCGCGTGATCGAGGCGGCGAAGCCGGACTTCTACCTGCCGGACCAGGACCTCTACGTGGAGATCACGACGATGAAGCAGTCGCTCGTGACGCGGAAGAACCGCAAGATCAGAAAGCTCAGAGAGCGGTATCCCGACGTGAAGGTGAAGCTCTTCTACCGGCGGGACATCGAGCGTCTCGCGGAGAAGTACGGTCTCAGCCTCGCCTCGTAGAGCTTCTCGCCACCTGCGGCTGGCCGGGCCCGATCCCCGCGTCGGTGAAGTGCACCTCACGAGCGCGGACATTCAGGCCCGAGTCGCAGAGCTCGGAGCCCGCATCACCGAGGACTACGCCGGGAAGGAGCCGCTCCTGGTCGGGGTGCTCCGGGCGTCGTACGTGTTCCTCGCGGATCTCTCCCGCGCCGTGCCGATCCCGCATCGACTCGACCTCGTCAGCCTCGCCGGCTACGGCCGGGCGCTGGGGGGCCATGCAGGCGTCCGGATCATGAAGGACCTCGACGCGCCGATCGCCGGACGGGACGTCGTGATCGTCGACCTGGTCGTCGACACCGGCTTGACCCTCAACTACCTCCTCACGGCTCTCCGGCTCCGCGACCCGGCCAGCCTCGCCGTCTGCTCGCTCCTCGACCGCCCGTACCGCCGCCTCGTCGAGGACCTGCCGCTCCGCTACGTCGGCTTCACCGTCCCCGACGAGTTCTTCGTCGGCTACGGCTTCGACCTGGACGGGCTCTACAGGGGCCTGCCCGACATCCACTCGTTGAACAAGTAGCCGCTCGCGGCCACCCGCCACGCTTTTGAAGAGCATGCCTCGCGGGCCGAACGGCCCGCGAGTAGCGGCATTAGGAGCGTCCAGCCGCGAAGGCGGGTGGCGCGTTTACAGGGCGGCCGCTTACAGGTAACCCAGCGGGTCCACCGGGCTCCCGTTCACCCTCACTTCGAAGTGAAGGTGCGGGCCCAGGCAGTGACCGGTGCAGCCGGACGCGGCGATCGCCTGCCCCTGCGCGACCGAGCCGCCTCCGACCCAGATGGCCGATAGATGCGCGTATGCAGTGGCCAGGCCGTTCCCGTGGTCGATCACAACGATGTTTCCGTAACCGCCCATGCCGCCCGCGTAGATGATCGTGCCGCCGGCGGCCGCATGCACCGCGGTGCCGTTGGGCACCGCGATGTCGATTCCCTCGTGCATACGGCCCCAGCGGGGGCCGAAGCCGCTGACCACGGGGCCCGAGACCGGCCAGATGAGCCCGCTCGAGGATACGCCCGAGCCGGAGCTTCCGCCCGAGCCGCTGGAGCCAGCCTGAGACGAGCGGATCTGATCGGCGAGGGAGGCGCTCGCCGCCTGCATCGCTCCGAGATCCTCCTCGTGCTCATGGCGTTCGTCCCGAACGCTTGCTAGAAGCGACTGCCTCTCGTCACGGGCTGCGACCAACGCGCTCTGCTGCGCGACCAGCTGGTCGCGCGCAGCTCGCTGCTCGGCGGTCTTCTCCGCCAGCTCGGCCGTGACCTGCTCGACTTCTTTCTTGGTCGCCGCGGTCTCCCGCCGAGCGACGCGAACAGCGTCCCGGACGCCCTTGATCTCGTCGACGATGCGCCGGTCCTCATCTCCGATCTGGCGGAAGTAGTCGATCTGCTCGATCAGATCGTTCAGGCTTGCGACCTGGAGCAGGATCTCGAGCTCGGTGGTTTGCCCGGTCTGGTAGAGCTCCACGAGCCTCTCCTCCAAGCGGCGTTCTGCGAGCTCGTGCTGGCCGACGAGGAAGTCGAGCCTGCGCGTCTGCTCCTCGTACCTCGCCTGAAGGCGAGCGAGACGCGAGCGATGCTCGGCGAGGTCGGCCTCGAGCGTGGCCACGAGCGTCGAGAGACTTCCGATCTTGCCTTCGAGCGAGCCGATCTCCGAGCTGGCTGTCTCGATCTCACTCGAGAGCACGCCCTCTTTCTCCTTGGCGCCCGAGATCTGCGCCTGCAGGGCGGCTATCTGGGCGTCGACCTGGTCCTTACGGTCCGACAGTGAGCCGAGAGCCCCGGCCGGAATCGCCGCAACGGCGAGCCCGAAGCAGGCGATGACGAGCGTGATGAGTCGGCGGGGGCGTGACACCGGTGTGATTTTCGCCGGGCGAAAGGACGTCCCTGCGGGCCCGGCACGCGGTTTCAGCGAGATAAGAGGAGGTTTTTATCAGGAGCGGCGGTCGACTGCCACCGACGCGCCCCTCCGGACGTGCTCAGCTGCGGTGTTGCATGATCCCGGGCGCCGGGGGCTCCACCGGCGGAGCGGGCTCCTCCGGTCCGGGCGTCGGCTCCCCTGGAGAGGGCTGTGGCGGCTCCGGGATGTCGCCCTCATCCGGGGGCGGCCAGGGCTCGGGCACGCGCGCCGGCTCGGGCGGTGCCTCGAGCTTGACAGTCTCTTGCACCGGCGCCTGGACACGCTGGATCAATACCTCTGTCTCTCGGATCAAGTTTTCGATCTCGGCCTCCTTGTCTCGGATCCGCCCGACGACGGTATCGACGGCCGTCCGTGCTGCTTTCATGCCCGTCTCGTCCTCGGAGTACACGGCCTCCCCGAACTGGCGGAAGATCCGATCCTTCTCGATGTGGAGCTCCGCGAGCTCACGGCGGGCCCTGAACAGCCCCATCTGGCCCCGCGACCTGAGCGCGACGGATTCCCGAGTTGCTACGGCACGGCCGCGCGCGTCCGCGAGCACCCGGGCCGCCGCGGTGCGGTCGACGAAGCCTTCGAAGAGGAAAAGGACGGTTGCCGCGAGCAGCGCCACCACGCCCCAGGCCCAAACGGTGCCGGCGAGCAGGATGATCCCGCCGATCCCGACCAGCACCGCGATCAGGAGCAGCGGCGACGGAGGCGGCAGGCGCAGCCGAGAAGAGGCGCCCTCGCCAAGGCGTCCCCCGCACTCGGGGCAGTAGCGACTCTCGGCCGCTAGGGCGCTCCCGCAGTGGGCGCACTCAGACATGCACGGTGAACTCATGGGCCTTGGTGCGCTCGTCCGGAGGACGGTCCTGGGCATCGAGAGCCCGGAGTGCCTGGGCGACCTGGGAGCGAAGCGTCCCCACCGACTCGCGGTAGTCCGTATCCGAGATCTTTCCGGTCCGGTGGTCGAACTCGAGCTCCTTGAGCGCAGCGAGCGCACGGTCCCGCTCCTCCTCGAGGCGGATTCTTTCCTGCTCGCCCGTTCCGGCGACTCGAATCCGGTCATCGACAGCCTCGGGCTCCCGCAGGAAGGGGCGAGCGACGAAGACGACGCAGCCGAGGGCGAGCACGGCCGCCAGAGCAAGCGCCAGCACCTCCATCAGCAGATGGTTGGTCGGTAATCGGCGTGCCCGCGGGGACGGGCCAGACCAAGCCAGGGTGCGTCATCGCTCGCAGGCAAGGCTTGAAGCCTTGACAAGGGCGAGGGTGCGGCCTGGCGCCGCGTCTGGGCCGCCATCCGAGGGTGCGGTGATTGCCGATCAACCATCTAGGCCGGTGCCGGCGTTTCGGCCTCGGCGAAGCGGCCCGCGAGCCGTCGCTGCTCGCGCGCGTCCGGCCACATGGTGACGAGCGAACCGAGCAGGAAGACGAGCCCGGCGAGCCAGATCAGGTTAACTAGCGGGTTCACGAGCACCTTCAGGTAGACGGACCCGTCCGAGTTGAACTGGTCGGCGATCACGAAGAGGTCCTCACCCCGGAGCAGGTCAGAGCGAATCGCCACCTCGTTTGAGGTCTGCTGCTCCGCGAAATAGCGGTTCTTGCCCGCCGCCAGGGTCCCAACGCTCTCCCCGTTCCGGGAGACCGAAAGCCGAGCACGGATCTCCTTCGCGTTCGCGGAACGCCTCTGCGCGGTTCCGAGGAGCTCGAGGCGGTAGTCACCCACCTGCATCGAGTTGCCTGGGACGAGCTTGGCCTCACGCGTTGTCCCGAAGCCACCGATCCCGATAGCGCCGAGGAGCAGGAGTACGATCGCCGCGTGTACGACGTACCCGCCGTAGCGGCGGCGGTTGCGCCCCACGAGCTGGGAGAAGGCAGACGGCCAGCTCGAGGCGCCGAGAGCCTTCCGCGCCCGTGTCCCGCGCGCGAACTCCTGCACGATCGTCGTCAGGGCGAAGGCGGCGAAGGTGTAGCCGACGAGGCCGGCTGGGCTCGATCCCGCCCCGGCCAGGGCGAGGAGAACTCCCACCGCGAGCGCAACGCCCGCAGGCCACGCGAGCTGCGCGGCGAGCGAGCGAAGCGACGCCCGCCGCCACGCCACGAGCGGCCCGATTCCCATCAGCAGGATGATCGGGAGGCCGAACGCGACCGCGAAGAAGTTGTAGTACGGCGCCCCCACGGTCACGGCCACGCCCCGGAGGGCCTCCGAGACCAGCGGATAGACGACCCCCCAGAGGACGGTGAGGGCGAGCGCGACGAGGAACAGGTTGTTGTAGAGGAAAGCCGCCTCGCGCGACACGAGCGACTCGAGCTTCGTCCGGGAACGCAGGAGTGGCAGGCGCCAGATGATCAGCGCCGCCGAGCTCGCTGCGACGAACGCGAGGAAGCCGATGAACCACGGACCGATCGACGACTCGGTGAAGCTGTGAATCGAGTTCAGGACGCCGCTCCGGGTCAGGAAGGTACCGAAGATCGATAGCCCGAAGGCGAGCGCGATAAGCACCGAATTCCAGACGCGGAGCATGTTCTTCTTCTCCTGGATCATCACCGAGTGGAGGAATGCGGTCGCGACGAGCCACGGCATCAGGGCGGCGTTCTCGACGGGGTCCCACGCATACCAGCCGCCCCAACCGACCTCCTCGTAAGCCCACTTCGACCCGAGGAGAATCGCAACGCCAAGGCACGTCCAGGCGGCGAGCGTCCACCGACGGGTTGCAATGATCCAGCGCTCGTCCGCCCGGCGCGAGGCAAGCGCTGCCATCGCGAAGGCAAACGGCACCGTCAGCCCCACGTAGCCCAGGTAGAGGAGCGGCGGGTGCGCGAGCATGTACGGGTTCTGGAGGCTCGGGTTGAGCCCGACGCCGTCCGCGGGCGGGGCGTGGGTCACGAACGGGGAGGCTACGAAGCAGAGGAGGAGGGCAAAGAACGAAGCGATGCCGGCTCCGATCGGGACCGTCCAGGGCAGAACCTCGCGCGTGAGCCTCGGGTTCAGAGCAAGCGCGGCCGAGAGCAGCCCGGTCAGAACGAGGAACCACAGGAGCAGCGAGCCCTGCTGCCCGCCCCAGAAGGCGGCGAGCGTATAGCCGAGCGGCAGCTCGCGGCTCGTATGGTCGGCGACATAGGCGAAGGAGAAGTCGTGGCGGGCCAGGGCGGCGAGCAGGACAAGACTGGCGACCGCGGCAGCTGCAAAGGAGGCCAGAAAGGCATTGCGCGCCGACTCCAGGAGCCGCCGGCGTCCCCGCAGCGCCGCATAGGCGCCGGCGATGGTCGCGTAGAGGACGAGCCCGAGAGCGACGAGGAGGGCGGCCCGGCCTAGGAGCGGCATCTGCTCCTCAGGACTTGGCGGCGTATTTCGAGGGACATTTCGTGACGAGCGAGTCCCGCTCGGCGATGAAGACGCCGTTTCGAAGCTCGCCCCGCATGTAGACGTCCCTGCCCGCCTTGAAGAGGTCGGGCACCGACCCCGTATAGGTGATGGGGACCGTCGCACTCCCCTCGATGTCCCGCAACATGAAGGTCTTCGGCACCGCACGCCCGTCCCCGCGAATCGGGCCGACGACCTTGCCGGCCAAGCTCACCTTGCCCGGGTGGTCACCAAGCTGGCTCGGGCGGAGGGAAGGCGTCGAGCCCCCTGCAAAGCTCGTGTAGAGCAGGAAGACAGCCAGAACGGCCGCTACCGAGAGCGCGATGATCAGCCGTGCGGGACTCCGCCTCCGGGCCACAGGGTCGAGTCTAGCTCCGTGCAGCCGGTTTACGGCTCAAGTGGTGAGTCGCTAATGCTGCTCGGGCGCGAGCGTCGGGCTCCGGAACGGGATCCGGTACCCGTGGTCGCGGCAGAGCGAGCCCGGAGCATCCTCGGTCAGAGCGTCGCAGTACCCCTTGCCGTAGGCGGCGCGCATGAACGCGGCGACGACCTCGAGGTTCCACTCCGAGACGTCGCTCGCCTCACACCAGAGGTCGGCGAGGCGAACGTCGATGTCCAGCTCGAGGAGCTCGATGCGGGTGGGTCGCTTTCCCATGCAGAAAAAGGTAGTAAGCGCATCGGACGGCGTTCTGCCCGGCGCTGGAGGGTTGAGCAAGCCTCTAGTCTCCAGAGGTGTCGACGATCAGCATCGGGCCGGCGCGCGTACCGAGCCGGGAGAGCCCGGAGGCGGCCGTCAGGCTGCTCGTGGAGCGCGGCTACTCGGCGTGCGAGATCGACTTCGCGAGCGGCTTCTGGATGGACAAGGACTGGGCGACGGAGTTCGGCAGACTGGCGGCGGCTGACGGCATCACGCTCTCTGTCCACGCCCCGATTCCGGCTTTTCTCGGCCATCTCGAGCGGGACATGAAGCACAAGCGGGCCACGGGAATGCTCGACCACTCAGCGGGCATCGCGATGGCGTGCGGGGCCCAGGTCGTCGTCATCCACCCCGGGTTTCTGCTCGGCCGGACGCGGAAGGAGGCGCTCGAGTCAGTCGCCGAGCAGCTCGCAGAGCTTCGCGAGCGGCTGGTGGCCAAGGGGCGAACGGTCCCGTTCGGAGTCGAGGTGATGGGCCGCGTCCGGGAGCTGGGCACCGCAGAGGACGTCTTCTGGCTCGCGGCCCGCCTTGATTGGGTCCGCCCCGTGATCGATTTCGCGCACCTGCACGCTGTCACCGACGGGGCGTTCACTGATCCCGACGCGTTCGCGGCGGTTCTCGGAGCGGCCGACGAGCTGCTCGACCCCGAGGCGTCGTTTCACATCCACTTCTCGGCGATCCAGTACGCGAACAGGAACGAGACGAAGCACCTGCCTTACGGGGAGGGAACGCTCCGCGCAGAGCCGCTGCGCGAGGCGCTCGACCGCTTCGAGCGTCCGGCGACCATCATCTCGGAGTCCCCGAACGAGGAGAGCCACCAGGCGATCAAGGCGATTCTCCTCGGCTCCCGGGTGTGAGGATCCAGCAGCGGAACGAGAATCGCACCGCACGCGCCTGCTAGCGTCCCACGCCGATGAGCCGAGGTCGAAAGCTCGGACAGCTTTTGCTCGCCGGGATCGCCTTTGGCGTGCTGGTCGCCGTCATCAAGGGGCAGGACGCGGGTGTACGCAACGCGTTGGGAAACACCAGCGCCCCCTGGGTGCTCGTGCCGTTCCTCGCGGGGACGCGATACTCGCGCGTGTGGCACGCCGCGCTGGTTGGCCTTGCCACGACGCTCGCAGCTTTCTTCGGCTTCTACCTGGCCGAGGCGGCGATCCTCGATCTCGGACCCCACCCGTGGTACACCGATCTCAAGCTGACGTTGGGATCGGGCCGGGTCTACGAGATGTGGGGGCTCGCCAGCGGGGCGATCTACGGCGCGCTCGGCGGGATGTGGGCGTCGCGATGGCTGCTGGCCGCGCCCATCGCCGTCGGGCTCGCTTTCATCTGCGAGCCGTTGATCGTGTTGCTCCTGGGGCGGGCTGGGATCTGGGGCGACGGCGGCCTGCTCCTCGAGCATCCCTGGATGTGGATCGCGGAGGTGCTCATCGGCTTCGGCGGCATCGCGTTCGCGGTAGCCAAGGCGCAGGCGCGCTCGAGGTCCAGGGTCCAGTCGTCGTGAGCCACCACACGATGCACGCGGAAGACCGGATGGCCGGGCGCCGAGCACACCGCCACTCCCACGGCGTCGTCGAGCCCTCGATCGTTCGGTCGCGAGAAGGAGTGAAGGCCGTTTCGCTCAGCCTCGGCGTTCTCGGCATAGCGGCGCTCGCGCAGGCGGCGGTCTTCATTCTTTCCGGCTCGGTCGCGCTACTCGCCGATCTCATCCACAACGTTGGCGACGCCCTGACCGCGGTCCCGCTCGGTATCGCCTTCTTTCTCCGGAGCGCGCGAGCCGAGAGGCTTGCCGGTTTCGCCGTCGTGCTCGCGATCTTCTTTTCGGCCTGCGTCGCTCTGTACGAGACGATTGTGCGGCTGATCCATCCGCAGGATCTCTCGCACCTATGGCTGCTCGCCGCAGCAGGAATGATCGGCTTCGTCGGGAATGAAATCGCGGCCCGAGTTCGGCTCCGCGCCGGGAGGCGCCTCGCAAGTCCGGCGCTGATCGCCGACGGGAACCACGCGCGCGTTGACGGGTTCGTTTCGCTCGGCGTTATTGCGAGCGCTGCGTTCGTAGCACTCGGCGCGCCGATCGCCGACCCCCTCGTCGGCCTGGCGATTACCTTCGTGATCCTCCGTATCACGTGGGATTCGTTGCGGACAGTTCGCGCTGGGTGATCGGCCTAGGGCCGTCGTCCCGACCGGTTAGAGTCGCTTCGTGGCCCGGTTCGGACGGAAGAGCGAGCTCGACGCACCGGCCGGTGAGCACGCCCGCACGCGCGCGGTGGAGCGCTTCACCGTTCGCGTCGCCATGACCCTCGGGATCATCGGGATCGGAACCGCGCTCGCGGCGATCCTCGGCACGCAGGAGGTCGACGCGTGGATCGTCGGGCTCGTCGTCTCGACCGTGACCGTTGTCCTCGCCGCCGTGCTCTGGACACGGCGAACCCCCTAGAACGACGCAAGGGCGGCCGAAGCCGCCCTTGCGTCGTTGCCGCTCGTACTCGGACT
>Ga0307302_10000038_pt1 | contig 46815 bp, 42 predicted proteins | sample ER_DNA_183_FD_194490 | JGI IMG/M metagenome (GOLD analysis project Ga0307302, IMG submission 194490) | Bulk soil microbial communities from the East River watershed near Crested Butte, Colorado, United States - ER_DNA_183 | ecosystem: Environmental > Terrestrial > Soil > Floodplain | place...
GATCGAGTCGGCCGCTCAGGGCCCACCGTCGGGTTGATTGCGGGAGGCGGCCGTCAACATTCTGGGCTGGGGATCCTTATGTGTGTTCGAGTGGAAGGGCCGCCTGAAGCCGATCGAGGAAGGGAACCTGCGCTGCCTTCAGCCTTCGGCGTGCCTCGTCGAGATCGAACCATTCGACGCGGTCGATCTCGGGGAATGTCTGGACGGTGCCTGAATGCGGTGGCCACTCCATGTCGTAGGTGTTGCTCATGGCGGTCGATGGGTCGAGGTCTCCCTGAACTGCCCACCCCAGCACGAGCTTGCCCGACTTCTGTGTGACCTGGCCAAGATCGATGAGCGGGTGGTTGGGTGCTTGGTGTCCGGTTTCTTCTGCGAACTCTCGCCGAGCCACCGCCACGAACTCCTCTCCGGGCTCAACCTCGCCCTTGGGGATCGTCCAGTGGCCGATGTCCTTCTTGACCCAGAAAGGTCCGCCCTGATGGGCCAGGAGCACCTCCAGGCGGCCGTTCCTGTTGCGCCAGAGCAGGATGCCGGCACTCGTGCGCCCCGATTTGTCGGTCGTCACACGTACCTCCTCGCCCGTGGGTCGGTGGAGCTCAGCCCAGCTGCCTGGGTACAACGTAATCGACGAGCTCCGCCTCGCCCGGGCCTAGAGCGGTCCAGCTTGTCGCTGCGGACGACGAGCGTGGCAAGCGCACCGGTCGGGAACTTCTCCTCGAGCTGTGGTGGGTCGGGACCCCGCGAAGCGAGAACAAGCGCGAGGTTGTGTGGGCCCGGAGTCAACGAGCCACTGCGGGTTACGGTCCCCGCGCCGGCTCACCCACACGCAGAAGCATCGATCTGGACCCGGTAGCCGGCGCGTAACGCGGCAAGGGTCGAGGGCGGCGTGATGACGTCTACGGTCCCCTGTATTGGCCGAGCCCTTGGGCCTCGGTATCCCTCGCGCGTCCACCCTGTCAGTTGGTCACCGATGACGATGGCGGGGGACGTGTCGAGCAGAACGAAGGTGCCGTCAGGCAGGTCAGCCCAAGGCAGCCGGTGAAGACGTCGGCGGTGGGTCCCGCGAACGATCCGCTCGCCATGCAATTGCCGGTTCATCATCTTCGCCGACGGCACATCGACCCCGAGCCCCTCGGCCCAGGCCGCGCGATAGGCGTTGTAGCTATCTCGCCGGCATTCCGCGCACGGGCGATGTCCGGCGGCGAATGAGACCGCTTCGTCGTGGAAATACAGGAACGTGTAGTGATGCGGCTGCCATTGCTCATGCCAGCGCCCTCGGAACTCGAGCGCGCAGGTGATCCACAGGTCGCTTGCGTGGAAGCGGACGATCTCGTGGCCGGAGTGAAGGATGCCCCGGTTGCCCGTCCATGCACCCCGGAGCGGGATCGCTTCGATGTCACCAGTTGGTGTTACACGATTACGGGCCGGCGTCACGGTGTCCACGTCACACTTATCAATCGCCAAGGCTCGCGTTCGACATTCTCGCTTCGGTCCGCGGCAGCCGACGCCGGCAAAGCCGGCATCGGCGGCGATTGCGTAAGGTCGCTCGGTGGGCCTCGGCCGGATCGTCGAGGAGGGGCCTGCCGGCGAAGTCGTCCGGAACCCTCAGCACTGCTGTCGGTCGTCCCGCGGCGCGATTCGCGCCTGCGCCGACGCCCACAGATTTCTGCGCGGTGAGACGCCGGACGCTGTGAGGATCCGCAGCGGTTGCCGCTTTCATCCGCGCTGCCCCATCGCCGTCGACGTGTGTAGGACAGAGGATCCGAGTCTGAGACGGCCGCACGCTACGAAGTCCCCGCACCACCGCGCGGCCTGCTTGCTTGCTTGAAGACAGGACGTGCGCGCGCCCCGAAGAGCGCGCGCACGCTTTCACCGATTAGGACTGAAGAACGACGTTCTTCGCCTCGGGGCCTTTTGCGCCCTCGGCTGCTTCGAACTCGACCCTCGCTCCCTCGGGGAGCGACTTGAAGCCGTCACCAACGATCGAGCTGTGGTGAACAAAAAGGTCCTTACCCTCATCCGCAGGGGAGATGAAGCCATACCCCTTGGAGTCGTTGAACCACTTCACGGTTCCAGTTGCCATTGAAAAAACACCTCCTCTACCAATTCACGAACGGTAGGTGGAGGCGTAATTGCCAACCAGGTACACGCTCTGTAGACACTCACCGTAGCAGAGGCTGAACCCTACTTAGGCCCCGGCCTGATAGTTGGGATCGCCTTCATGAGCTGGGCCCCGCGCGAGGGAAAGCCCGCGAATACGGGCTTCCCCTGCGCTGAAGCAGCGCTCTTACGCCCTGACCGCGCCGTTCGTCTTGTGGACGATGACTTCGCCGTTAGTCACCTTCGGCGCATTCTGGAGGATGTTCTCGAGCTTCTCGTCGCGCACCCACTCGGATGCGACACGAGTCGAGTCGTGGGCCTGCGTCGAGGTCTCGAAGACGCCGACCGAGCTCATGACGCCGTTGCCGGTGTCGATGAGGAAATAGCTGCTGAAGCCGGGCATCTTGCTCAGCTTCGGTGCCAGAGTCTCGCCGACCTTCTTCGTCAGCTCGTCGATGTTGCTGGAGTCGATGCCTTCGTAACGTCTCACGGTCGCAAACATATGTGCTCCTAACTTTCCTATTCAGTTTGGAGAGCTCGAGTCGAACTCTCCTGATGCACTCAGGCCAGGTTTCGCAAGTCGAAGAGGAACCTCGGAGCCTCAGCGGCTTCCGCGCTAGGTCCTACAGCGCCGACGCAGTGTAGCCGCGATCTAGTGCGAGTGCGGTTTCCGTTGATATTGGCATCGAATGCTAAGCTGTTCGTCAGCTAGACGAACCCGGTGACGCTCCTGCGTCCTCCCGCTTTCGTGCGGGAGGTGTGTGGGAAGTGGTCGACGCGTCGAGAAGGCATGAGACGAGCTCGGTTCCGGCCCATCTGACTCTGGTGCCGAACGAGCCCACGACCGAAACAGCATTGGCAGAGGCCGGAGCACAGCGTCTCCTAGCTGCAGTCACCGACCTCCAGTTGCGCAAAGACGGACAGCTCGACCAACTGAGCGAGCGGCGTCAGAGAATGCATCGTGTCTGAGAGAGCAACAAGCGATCTGAAGCGGCAGGAGCGAGGACTGCGCCGCTACTGCTCCGGTTGCTCGCGGGAAACCGAGCACGTCCTCTGCCTGGGTGGGGACGGGCCGAACATTCCGGCGATCCGCTGGCCTGCCACAAGAGCGGCGAGCGGCACGACGATTTGCGTGGACTGCGGACAGTGGCGCACCGCAGCCTCGCAACTCACGATGCCGATCGACGTCAGCCGGCGCGAACGATGAAGAACGCGATCGCCACGTACTGACAGGCGACTCCGACGATCGTCAGCGCATGGAACAGCTCGTGATAGCCGAACACCGCCGGCGCTGGGTCAGGACGCCGTCTTGCGTAGACGATTGCGCCCGCCGTGTACGCAAGCCCTCCCACGACGAGGAGGGTGACAGCCGCAGGGTCTAGATGGATGATCAACTGTGGGAGCGCGACGACGGCAACCCACCCGAGCGCGAGCCCGATCGCCGCGGCAAGCCATTTCGGCGCGTGCACCCACACGAACTTGAGGATGATCGCGGCAGCCGCGCCCGCCCACACGATCGTCAGGACGACCGGACGCCAGGCACCGCTAAGTACGAGTAGGGACACAGGCGTGTAGGTCCCGGCAATCAAGAGGTAGACCCCGGCGTGGTCGATTCGGCGCATCCACAGACGCACGCGCGGCGTCCACGTGACCCGGTGGTAGAGCGCGCTCGCTCCGAAGCACGCGGCGACCGAGCCGGCGAATACGGCGGCGGCCAGGCGCGGCCGTCCTCGGTCGGCGCCGACGATCAACAGCGGCGCCAGCACAACCGCGACGATGAACGCAGCCTGGTGAAGCACACCACGCAGCCTCGGCTTGTCGGGCACTGCTGCGATCTGATCTCTCATCTCCACGGCAGAACCCCCCGGCACGATACCCGGGAGAGCTCACGCGTGCGGACGACCTACGCTGGCGGGCCGTCGAAGTGGCGGAATCCAGACGTGGGACTACGAAAACGGAAATGTGGTTCATCCGTCCCGGTTCTGTTGACCATGTTCGTGATGCGATCCTTCAAGCCGTTGAGCATCTCGGTCTCCTGGGCCTTCGTGAGCCGGCCTGCGGACACCGAGTCGTCGAGCTTGCTCTTCGCATCGGCAAGAAGCGTGTTGACCAGACCGCCGACAGACTTGCCGTGTGCGGTCGCAACCTGAGCGAGGCTCTTACCTCCCTCGAGCTCAGTACGAAGCTGCGCTTCGGTTATTCCGATGTAGCCGGCGGCAGCTTCGAGGCCGCCGAACAGGAAATGGCCGAAGCCGTGACGAAGCCCGCCGAAGAACGGAAAGTCACTCGACGTGATGCGCTGCTTGATCGCGTCACCTTCTGCCTTCGTGATCCGTCCCGCGGCGACGGCCGCATCGACGCGGTCGCCGAGCGCCTTCTTCAACGCGTCGCTCAACTTGCTCGAGGGAATTCCCAGTTGCTTCGCTGCGTCGTCTATGACCGCCTTGCTCTCCTCGCTCGGCGAGCTCGCCTGCGATGCGGCTACCGCGACGCCGCCTCCCGCCGCGGCCAGTACGGCAGCGGCACCGACAAAGATCTTGGCCTTTCGATTGAGTTTCATGGGCGAAGAGAACCAGTTCGCCCTAAGAGAGCGCTAAGAAGTTCCTAAGAACTGCCGTTGAGGCGGAGTGTCATCCGCGTGCCGCCACCGTCGGCCGGTTCTGCAACCACCTCTCCGCCGTGCGCCACCGCAACCTGGCGGACGATGGCGAGCCCGAGCCCCGAGCCTGGCCGTCCACGTGCGGATCGGGACCGGTAGAAACGATCGAACACGTAAGGAAGGTCTTCCTCCTCGATTCCGGGGCCGTGGTCGCGCACGCTGATCTCGCCGTCTCGCACCGCAACCTCGACGTCGCCACCCGGCGGGCTCCACTTCGCTGCGTTGTCGAGCAGGTTTGCGACCGCACGTTCGATCGTGGACGGCACTCCCTGCACTGTCGACTCTTGCAGGTTGGTCGTGAATGTGACCGCCGGCCGGTTGCGCCGGGCGCGCTCCACCGCCTCGGAGGCGACGAGATCGAGCCGGACCTCCTCCGGCTCCGCCGCTTGTTGCTCGCCACGCGCCAAATCGATCAGCTCGGAGATCAGCGTCGTCATCTCGCTCAACTGCTCGACGACGTCCGTGAGCAACCGCTCGCGTTCGCCGGCGGGAAGCGTGCGCTCGCTCGCGAGCACTTCGATGTTCGTCCGCAGGCTCGTCAGCGGCGTTCGCAGCTCGTGCGACGCATCCGCGACGAGCTGGCGCTGCGCACGCGACGACTCCTGAAGCGCACCGAGCATCGCATTGAAGCTGGCGGCGAGCCTGCTGAGCTCGTCACGTCCGTCCACTTCGATGCGGTCCGAGAGGTCTCCCGTCTCGGTCACGTTCTCCGTCGCGGCAGTGAGTCGCCGAACCGGAGCAAGCGCCGCTCGGGACACTGCCAGTCCGAGGGCGGCCGCAATCGCGATCCCGCCTCCCGCAATGAGGACGAGCAGATTCTTGATGCGGCCGAGCGAGTGATCGACTTCGGTCATCGAGCGCGCGACCTCGACGGCGCCCCCACGTCCGTAAGGGAAGGTCAGCACCCGAAGGTGTGTTCCCTGTACGTCTACGTCGCTGAAGAACGCTCCGCGCTCGCCGCGGGCCACCGCGATCACGTTGTTGCTCACCGGCAGCCTGACTTCCGCATTCGGACTGGTGGGATAGACCTTGCCGGTCGCATCGACCCCTTGCGGATAAACCTTCGCACCACCGAGCTCGCCGGCCGGTGTCGCGAAATGCTCGAAATCGTGGGCCGGGGACGTCAGCAGCTGCCCGGCGGTCGTCTGCAGCGAATCGTCGAGGGTGGCGCGCAGCTGGTTTCGAACGACGAAGTAGATTACAAACGACGCGGTCAGAATCGCCAGTGCGACCGCGGCCGCCGCGACGAGCGCGAGACGGGCCCGGAAGCTCATGTTTCGCGCAAGGCGTAGCCGACCCCGCGCACGGTCTGGATCAGCCGCGGCTTCCCGCCTGCCTCGGTCTTGCGGCGCAGGTAGCCGATGTACACGTCGAGTGAGTTCGAGGCGAAGCCGAAGTCGTAGCCCCAGACCCGTTCGAAGATGATCGAGCGGGTCAGCACCTGGCGCGGGTTGGTCATGAACAGCTCGAGCAGTGCGAACTCGGTGCGGGTGAGCTCGATGGGATCGCCGGAACGGCGCACCTCGCGAGTCCCCGGATTGAGCTCGAGGTCGGCGAAGCGCAGCAACTCGTCCTCGCCTGCCGAGGTCCTCCGCAGCAGGGCGCGCACCCGAGCGACGAGCTCCTCCAGTGCAAACGGCTTCGTGACGTAGTCGTCGGCCCCGGCGTCCAGCCCGGCCACGCGGTTTTCGATCTCGTCGCGCGCGGTCAGCATGAGCACGGGCACGCGGTTGCCCGCGCGGCGCAGCCTCCTGCACACCTCGAGCCCGTCCATCGTGGGCATCAGCACGTCGAGGATGACGGCGTCCGGCTGGGTTTCGCCGTTCGCCTCGAGGTGATGGAGCGCCTCCTGGCCGTCGGCTGCCAGCTCGATCTCGTAACCCTCGAGCTCAAGCGCTCTACGGAGGGACTCCCGCACGGCGCGTTCGTCGTCGACCACCAGAATCTTCACGGCACCATTGTCCTCGCGGAAGGTGAGAGCCGGCTAAGAGAGGGCTCAGGGCTTCGCGACGGTCAGGCTAACCGAGCCACGCCCGGCCAGGTCGGTGATCCGGAAGCGATAGCTCCGGGCACCGCAATCCGTGAAGGTGCGGGAGACGACTCCCGCGGAGACGACGTGGGCAGCGCGGGTCGACGATGCGAACACATCGACGGAGAGGCGCATCCCTGCCGAATGCTTCAGGGTCATCTTCAACGTGCCGTCGAGCTGCGTCGAGACCGCGAAGGTGCGTGTCTTCTTGGTGCGGGTCAAGGCAGCTGTCTGCGTCGTCGTCGTCCCGGCCTGCCAGGGACTCGTTACGTCCTGCTCGGCCGCAGTGAGCGCGGCCGCCGTCGGGTAGAGGGCCTGGGTGACGATCTGCCACGGCGCTTCCGCGAGGCCGGCCTTGCGCTCGTTGAGCACGCGGTACGTCTCGGCCCAGCCTTCGCCGGGGTTCAAATTGTACCGCCCCGCATCCTCGGCGCCAGGAAAGAGCTGGCCGCTCCGCGTCTTCGCGCAGACCTGCATCGCCGATGCCCAGCGCTTCGGGCCCCAGTCGAGTGCCGACCAGGGAGCGTTCGTCCGATTCGCCGCCACGTGGTGGCCGTACTCGTGCGTAATCACGGCCTCAGCGGAAAGGTCGCTGCCGGGATCCTCCCCCGGGGTGTACAGCAGCGCACCTTGCGGGCTGTAACAGGCGACCGCGTCCGCGCCGCAGAAACGCGCGATCTGCGCCGGGGTCGCGAGCAGCACCGTGACGGTCGAGATCTCCGAGCCGTGGACGAGCGAAGCCAGAAAGTCCGCCCAGCGCTGACCCAGGGCCGGGTCGACTGGATAGCTGTTCGATGCATAGATCGTCACCGATTCCCCGGCGGCGGTTCGGTACTGACCGCCCCAGTAACCATTGGGAGCCACGGCACTGACGTTCGCGGCCGACACCTCCCTGTCGACGATCGGGCCGGAGGCGCGCGAGATCTCCGCGCGCGACGGGATGTCCAGCCGTCGTGTTGTGCTCGACTGTGCGGCCGCCGCTGCCACCAGGGCGGTAGCGACAGCGACGGCGCACAGCACTGCCACGCGGGAAGAGGGGGAGGCTCCCGCTCGGCCTGAGCGTCGCGAGCGGAGGGTCGGTTGGGGTTCCAGGTCCCGCGAAGCCACGACGTCGAAGGTGTCACCGACCCCTAAGACCGGGTTAAGACGCCCGTAAGGAGTTTGTGAGTCATGGTCGGTCTTATCGAGTTCTTAGCCGAGTCTCACGGGGCTCTTAAGGAACACTGGTCAGATGGAGGCCGTGAGACCCAAAACGACTCCCTCCGTCACCCTGGCAGCTGCGATCGCCGCCGGCGCCCTCATCGGCGCCGGCGGTGGCGCGGCAACGTATGCCGCACTGTCTTCAGGGAACGGCAAGACAGTCGTGCGGCAGGTGACGGTCAACGACGCACAGCCCGCCTCGGCCGGCGGCAACCTGTCCGTGCAGTCGATCTACCGGCTCGCCTACAAGGGGGTCGTCGAGATCACCGCATCGCAGGGCCAAGGCTCTGGCTTCGTCTACGACGGAGACGGCCACCTCGTCACGAACGCGCACGTCGTCGAGGGCACGAGCTCGGTCTCGGTCAAGTTCTGGAACGGCAAGAGTTACACCGCACAGGTCGTCGGCACCGACGCCTCGACCGATCTCGCAGTCTTGAAGGTCAACGCGCCCGTGTCCGAGCTCTTCCCTCTCTCGCTCGGCGACTCGAGCAAGCTCGTCGTCGGCGACTCGGTCGTCGCCATCGGCAGCCCGTTCGGGCTCGAGGGAACGGTCACCTCTGGAATCGTCAGCGCACTGCACCGGGAGATGACCTCCCCGAACCGCTTTGCGATCGACAACTCGATCCAGACCGATGCCGCGATCAACCACGGCAACTCGGGCGGGCCGCTCCTCAATGCCCAGGGCAAGGTCGTCGGCGTCAACTCTCAGATCGAGAGCAACTCCGGCGGCAGCGAAGGTGTGGGCTTCGCGATTCCGTCGAACACCGTCAGCTCGATCGCGTCGCAGCTGATCTCTAACGGAAAGGCCGAGCACGCCTTCCTCGGCGTCGTCCTGCGGGATTCCTCTTCGCAGACCGGCGCCGCGATCAGTCAGGTGCGAGCGGGCACGCCGGCAGCGCGCGCGAGCCTACGGGCAGGCGACGTCGTCACGGCGGCCGCCGGCAAGCCGATCAGGTCGGCGAGCGAGCTGCGCGCCGTGATCAACGCACACCGGCCGGGTGACGCGATCTCCGTAACGTACCGGCGCGCCGGACAGAGCCACACCGTCAAGGTGACGCTCGCGGCTCGGCCGGCGTAGGGCTAAGCCGGGCTCTGGTAGGTCTTCGACATCGCCTGAAGCAGCTTCCAGGCGATGGAGCCGTGAGTCTCCACGAGCGGCCGGAACTCCCACGAGGTCAGCCCGTAGCAGCGCAGATCGGTATCGGCCGTGATCGTGGCAGTTCTGGCGCTTTCATTCAGCAACGCCACCTCGCCGAAGTAGTCGCCGGGGCCGAGCCGGCGGCGTGTGTCCCCGCCGACGGTCACGGTCGCCTCGCCGTCCTCGATCACGAAGAAGCCGACGCCGCTCTGGCCTTCCGCAGTGACCGTGTCGCCTGCATTGAACGTCCGCTGCTTCATGGACGCGGCGATCCGCTCCAACTCCTTCCCGTCCAGGTCGGAGAAGATCGGGACCCGTTTCAGGAGATCGGCCGCGCCCGCTGCCATGCGAGGACTATGCCACACTGAGGCGGTGAGGCTCACGATCGTCGGGTGCTCCCCGGCTTGGCCGAACCCCGGGGGCGCACAGTCCGGGTACCTGGTCGAAGGCTCTGGACGCGTCCTTCTGGACTGCGGCCCAGGCGTCCTCCCACGCCTCCGCGAACAGGAGAGCTGGCCCCGAGTCGATGCGATCGTGATCACGCACTTCCACCTCGACCACTGGGGAGACCTCGTGCCCTGGACGTTCGGCTCGATGTTCGGGCCGGGCCGCGACGTCGAGCCGCCCCAGCTGTGGCTTCCGCCCGGCGGCAAGGAGGAGCTGGGCCGCTTCGGCGAGAAGCTGGGCTTCGCCGGCATGTTCGATGCCTTCGACCTGCGCGAGTACGTCGAGGGCGAGTCGTTCGAAGCAGACGGGCTGATGATCACGCCGGTGCGAGTGCCGCACTACCAGCTGCAGACGTACGCGCTGCGTGTCACCGACGGCAACGCGACTCTGGCCTACTCGGGAGACTCCGCGCCGAGCCCGCACCTGGCCGAGGTCGGTCGCGATGCCGACCTCTTTCTCTGCGAGGCGACGCTCAAGGAAGGCCGCGAAGGCGACGACGGGTTGCGCGGCCACCTGTCGGCCGAAGAGGCGATGGCCGCCTTCGAGGAATCCGGCGCGAAACGGCTCGTGATCATCCATCGCCCCGAGGAGCTTCCTCTGCCCGACGGCGTCGAGCGCGCGGCCGACGGCGACGTCTACGAGCTGTAGTCCGCCAGCCGGGCGACGACCTCGCCGAGCTTGCGGTAGCCCTCGACGGACGGATGGTCTCCGTCCGAGGTCCAGTCGGCGCGCATGCGTCCGGGGCGATCGGGATCCTCCAGCGTGTCGTGGAACGAGAGCAGCGGAATGCTCTCGTCACGCGCGAGCTCGGCGATCAGCGCGTTCAGCGCTCTGATCTCCGGTTCCGCGTCCGGCCAGCCGTTGTTCCACGGCAGCACGTCGACGACGGCCACGCGCATCCCGAGCTCCTTGCCGCGCCGGACCATCGCACGCAAGTTGGCTGCCGCGTTCTCCACGGACTGCCTCTGTGCGATGTCGTTGATGCCACCCTGGACGACGAGCACATCGGCGCCAGACGCACACGCTTCCAGACGGGCCATGATCTCGTCCGTGCGCTGGCCGTAGATGCCATGGTTTCGAAATGCGAGCCGGGGCTCGATTCGCGCAGCCCAGTATTCGAACTGGCTCGTCTCGTCACCGCCGCGGCGTGAGTCATAGCCTGGCGAGCCTTCGGTGATCGAGTCGCCGAGCGCAGCGACCAGAGTCCGTTCGTCAGTTTTCGCGTGGATCGGTCTGCTCTGCGATCTGCTCGGGCGCCCCTCTGTTCTTCACCACGACGTCATAGCCCTTGGACCTGGCAACGACGCTCTCGACGTCCGGATATTCGTGTCCGGGATGAACGGCGAACTGATGCGGGTCTGAGCGGAGCTCCTCGTATTCGGCTCGCGTCATCGTGAGACGCTCCTCGCAGGCACCGTCGCCGCATTCGCAGATGAGGTCGAGCGATTGTGTCTTGAGGTCGAACGTGTCCGCAAGATTCTCGATCCGCTCGTTGACCTCCCGGAAGACGGCTTCGTTCAGGCCGATGCGCTCCTCGCGTGAGCTCATTGCCGCACGCTACTGCTTTCCGACTTCCTTGTCCTTCTCCACGATGACATAGCCGTCCTCCCGGGAGACGACCCGCCCCACAGCTGCATCCGCATGCTCGTGGCCCGGGACGGTGAAGAAGTGGTTCGGGTCCGCCCGTACACCCTCGTATTCAGGCAGCGTCAGACGCAGGATCTGGGTACACGACGGGAGCGGGCACTCACAGAGGAACGGGACCCGCTCGACGGGCGCGTCGTACTCGTTCGCCTTGGCGCGGATCTGCTCGTTGGCCTCCCGGAAGGTGTAGTTGTTCTTCACGATCCGCTCACGCACGCCGTCGCTCATCGTCCGCTCGTTCTTGCGCGGAGGCGGAACCGCTTAAACGTGTCGATCGGCGGCGATCACCGCCGCCAGCTCGGGCGGCGTCTCTTGACCCGGGCGAATCGCTCCGACCAGGTCGTAGATCTTCATCCGGTGCGAGCGCGCCGCTCGGCGGATCAGGTCGAAGGCCTCGTCCACATCAATCCCGTACCGTTCCGCGACGATTCCCTTTGCCTGCTCGATCGCGATCCGAGACTCGAGGGCATGTTCGAGCTGGGCCCGGCGCTCGTAGGACGCATGGGTGACTGCAAGCAGGCGAGCGACCGCAGCAGACGCGTCCTGGAGCGTGCCGACCTCGATGTCACCTTCCGGCAAGAGACTGCGCAGTCTAGTGCCGGCGCGGCTTCAGATCGACGACGAGATCGCACTCGAGTGCGTCGGCGATCCGAAGCAGCGTGTCGATCCGCGGCGGCCGGCCTCCCCGCTCGAGCCGCGCGATCGCCGATTGAGTCGTGCCGACCAGCTCGGCGAGCTCGCGCTGGGACAGTCCCCTGGCCTGCCGCCTCTCGGCGACCTTGTCCGCCACGGCGGCGAAGAACCAGCCCCGGTCGGCGGTGCGGATCCGTTCCTGCAGTCGCTCGAGGGCGCCCTTGTTCATTCGCGGCATTGCAGAAATGCTATCGCTCAGGCCAGGAGCGACCGATGGCGCTGCAGTGCGGCCAGGACCGTATCCACGTCCTCGGCCGTGTTGTAACAGTGAGCCGAGATGCGCAGGTTGTCGTCGCGGTCCGAGGTGATGATGCCCTCGACGCCGAGAGCAACGACCAGCGCCTTCGCGTCGATCGACTTGACGCAGATCAGCGCACCCCGGCGTTCGGGCGCTCGTGGCGTGACGACCTTGGCCTGCAGCTCGTCGAGACCGTCGAGCAGATGCGCATTGAGCATCTGCACGTGCTCACGCGTCTCCGCGATTCCGATCTCCTGCATCAGCTCGATCCCGGCTATGCCCGCGTAGATGGACGGCACCGGCGGCGTGCCCGACTGGAAGCGTGCCGCGGTTCGCGCGGGCGAGTAGTCGGTGTGATCCATGGCGAAGATGTTCTCGTCCGCGAACCAGCCGGTCTGCGTCGGCCACACACGCTCGACGAGATCGCGCCGGCAGTAGAAGAACCCGAGCCCGGCCGACCCGAGCAGGTACTTGAGGACCCCCGCACCGAGGAAGTCGACGTCGAGCTCGGCGACGTCGACCGGCAGCGAGCCGATCGCCTGGAACGCGTCGAGCAGGACGAGTGCACCCCGTTCGTGAGCGAGCTCGACGACTGCGGGCACGTCCAGCATCGCGCCGTTGCGGTAACAGACGTGAGTGAGTGCGACGATGAGCGTGTCGTCGTCGATCGCACGCTCGAAGTGCTCGAGCGGCATCGTGCCGTCGTCCGTTGCGGCGACGTGTGACACCCGGGCGCCGCGCGCCTCCTGCGCATGCCAGATCTGGCCGATCGTCGGGAACTCCCAATCTGTGAGCACGACCTTCGACCGCTTCGTGAAGCGCAGGCCGCTCGCGAGCGCGCTCACGCCTGCAGAGAGCGATGTCGTCACGGCGATCTCGTCAGGGCCTGCGTTGACGAGACCGGCGAAGGCGGCGCGTGCCGCTTCCTGCCGCTCGACCCAGTACTCCCACGGAGCGCCCTTCTCGTCCCAGTCCGTGAGGTACTGCTCGTACGCCGCGCGCACCGCGTCGGAGAGCGCTCCCTGCGAGCAGGAGTTGATGTAGACCTGATGCTCGAAGATCGGGAAGCGGTGGCGGCAGCGCTCCGCGAGCGTCACTGCCTCAACGGCCAAGGTAGGCCTTTCTCAGATCCTCGTGCTGCAAGAGCTCGTTCGCCGGTCCGCTGAGCACGCAGCGTCCCGTCGAGAGGACATAGCCACGATCGGCGATCGAGAGCGCCATGTTCGCATTCTGCTCGACGACGAGCATCGCGACGCCGGATTGGTGGACCTGCTGGATTATCTCGAAGCTCCGCTCGACGAGGATTGGCGCCAGGCCCATCGAAGGCTCGTCCATCAATAGCAACTTGGGACGCGCCATCAGGGCGCGTCCCATCGCGACCATCTGCTGCTCGCCTCCGGAGAGCGTGCCGGCGAGCTGGCTCCGCCGCTCGTGCAGCAGTGGGAAGAGCGTGTAGACGCGCTCGAAGTCCTCCTTGCGCCCCTTCGTGTCCCGGATGAGGTACGCGCCCATCTCGAGGTTCTCCAGGACCGTCATCGGCCCGAACAGCCGGCGGTTCTCCGGAACGATCGCCATCCCCTTCCGGATCCGGTAGCTCGTGTTTCGACCGGTCACCTCCTCGCCCCGAAACTCGACGGAACCGTTGCGCGGCTGCACGAGGCCGAGGATCGTCTTGAGCGTCGTGGACTTTCCCGAGGCGTTGCCGCCGAGCAGCGACACGAGCTCGCCCTCGCGGACGTTCAGGTTCAAGTCCTCGAGAATGTGGATCTCCCCGTAGTACGTGTCGATGTTCGTCAACCGCAGCAGATCCGGTGCGCCGTTCGAGCTCATTTCGTCTCTGCCTTCCGTAGGCCGAGATACGCCTCGATGACGCGCGGATCGGTGGCGACCGCCTCGAACGATCCCTCGGCGATCTTGATCCCGTGGTCGAGGGCGACGACACGGTCGGAGATTCCTTCGACGACGTGCATGTCGTGCTCGATCACCAGGATCGTGTAGCCGCCGTCCTCGCGGAGCTTTCCGATCAGCTCCGTGATCTCGTGGGTCTCGCGCGGGTTCATTCCCGCGGCGGGCTCGTCGAGGAGCAGGATGCGCGCCTGAGTCGCCATCGCGCGCGCGATCTCGAGCCGCCTTCGGTTCGCGTACGACAGGCTGTAGGCGAACTGATCCCAGCGATAGCCCATCAGCCTATCGCCGAAGAACCTGAGCTTCTCCTCGGCGAGACGATGGATCTCCTTCTCCTCCCGCCGTGCTCCCGGCGTACGGACCATAGACCGGAGGACACCGACCTTCGTGTGGCCGTACTGCGCTGCCATGACGTTCTCCTTGACCGTCATGTTCAGAAACAGGCGCAGCGTCTGAAAGGTGCGCGCGATCCCCAGCTCCGTGATCTTGTGGGGCGCCACGCCGACGAGATTCCTGCCGTCGAGTTGGATCTCGCCCGAGTCGGGCCGGTAGATGCCGGTGATCAGATTGAAGAGCGTCGTCTTGCCGGCCCCGTTCGGGCCGATCACGCTCACGATCTCGTGCTCCTTGACGACGAGGTCGAGGTCCGCGATCACGCGGAGCCCGCCGAAGGACTTGTCGACCGCCTTCAGCTCGAGCAGCGTCGCCTCGCCTGTCACACGATCTCCACGGTCGCGGTGCCGAAGAGACCCTGCGGCCGGACGTTCATGAGCGCAACGAGTAGCGCGCCGAGCAGGATGAGCCGGGTTGCTCCCCCGATGTGCACGAGCAACAGGTTCTCCCAGACGAACATGACCAGGTACAAGAGCGGTGGTAAGAGCACGGCCCGCCAGAGGCGGCTGAGCTGCGGATACACCACGATTGCAGCCACGAGCAAGATGTAGGCGACGTCCGCGATCTTCACCGGATTCTTCGGGAAGAGCATCCAGTGATCCAGACCTTGCGCGAAGACGCCCGAGCCGATCGACTCGCCGTCGACGAGACGTGGATACGCCGCCGCCGCAATGGCGTGGATCCCGAAACCAAGCACGAGCAGCCCGCCGAGCTCGGCCGCGAGCAGACGCCACGGGCGGAGCTTCACGAGGAGGGCAAGGAGGATCGCACCGTAGAACAGCGGGCGGGCGTTTGCCGAAGAGCGGAGCAACTCGGGCACGCTGCTCACGACTATGGCGCCGACGACGATTCCCATGATGCTCCCGAAGCCGCCGAGGATCATGATCGCGTAGATCGTGATCAGCAGCCCGACGTCATAGTCCCCCGGCAGCGCGGCCGTCGCGATCGTGCCGTAGATCGCTCCCGTGAATCCCGCCGTCGCCGCGCCGCACACGAAGGCGAGCAATTTCAGTCGATTGACAGGGATGCTCATCACCTCGGCGGCCAGCGGATCCTCCCGCAACGCGCGCCAGGCGCGCCCGGTCCTTGACTCGTTCACGAACATGAGGAGGATCAAGACGAGTGCGACCGAGATCAGAAGGAAGTAGTACTGCTTCTTGGTGGAGTCGATCGTGTAGCCGAAGAAGTTCAACGGGTCGATGTTCGCGATCCCGTTCGAGCCACCCGTGAGATCCGTGTGGCCGAAGATCGGGAAGTCGATCCGGTTTGCGTTGTTGACGAAGATGACGAACGCCTGACCGAAGAAGAGCGTCAGAATGGCGAGGTAGTCGCCGAAGAGCCGACGAGACGGCAGCCCGACGAGAAGTCCCACGATCGCCGTAAAGACCACCACCACCGGGATCGCCGCCTCTGCCTGCCAATGGTTGCCGAACTGGGGCGAAGCCAGAATCGCGTAGAGATAGGCCCCGCAGCCGAAGAATGCGACGTACCCGAGGTCGAGCAGGCCCGCGAACCCGACGACGATATTGAGACCAAGCGCCAGCAGCGCATACACGAGCGTGAACAGTCCGTAACGAAACACATTCCCGTCGGTCGTGACGAGCGGGAAGAGCGCGGCCGGAATCGCAAACACCAACACACGCGCCGGCGGCGGAAGGCGCTCCCACTCGCGCGCGAGGGCCCCCCGCACACCCGTGTATCGCTCGCGCTTCCCTTCGACGCTCGCGACCCACTCGTCGACGCCGATCCTCGGGGTGTCAGGAGGCTGCTGTTCCATCACACCTTCTGGAGCGCAGCCTTGCCGAGCAGGCCGCTGGGTCGAACGAGGATCACGAGGATGAGCAGCGCAAAGACATACAGGTTCTGGAACGTCGAGCCCTGGGGGAGGTAGCCGGTGGCGTATGACTCCCCGAGGCCGACGATCAGCCCGCCGAGCATCGCGCCGGGAATGCTCCCGATTCCTCCGATCACGGCTGCTGTGAAACCCTTGAGACCGGCGATGAAACCCATGAAGTGGTAGATCTGGCCGAACACCAGGCCGAACATCACCCCCGCTGCGCCGGCGAGGGCCGAGCCGATGAAGAACGTGACCGAGATCACCCGATCGACGTCGATCCCCATCATCGACGCAGCTTCCCGGTCGAAAGAGGTCGAGCGCATCGCCTTGCCTAGCCTGGAGCGCGCAACGAAAACGGTGAGGGCGACCATCAGACAGATCGACGTGATCACCGTCAGGAGTTGCGGCACCGAGAAGAAGAGCTGGCCGATGTTGTGGGTTTTCACGCCGATCAGGTCGAACGTGTCGTAGTCCCTGAAGCCAGCGCCGAAAACGAGCAGGGCGCTGTTCTGGAGGAAGATGGATACGCCGAGGGCGCTGATGAGCGGTGCAATCCTTGGCGCGTTCCTCAGCGGCCTATAGGCGAACCGCTCGATCGCGACGCCGAGCACGCCGCAGCCGAGCATCGCGATGATGAACATCAGCAAGAGAACCACGCCACCGGTGAATGTCGGGTTCAGCGGGCCGCCCAGGGCGTGCAGCACGTACCAGCCGATGAACGCGCCGATCATGTACACGTCGCCGTGCGCGAAGTTCAGGAGCTTGAGGATCCCATAGACCAGCGAGTAGCCAAGGGCGATGAGCGCGTAGAGGCTGCCGAGCGTCAGCCCGCTGACCGTCAGGTCGAAGAACAGGCTCCAGTTCACAGGTGAAAATCTCTCACAGACGAGTGCGGCCCGTCAGGAGACGGGCCGCACTCGAGCTCGGACGTCCTCTTCGGACCTAACCTGCAATCGGAACGAAGTCCGTCCCGTTCGACTTGTAGAGGCCGAACTTGTGCAGCGTCGACAGATCGCCGTTGCGGTTGAAGCGGAGCGCAACGCCGATCAGCGACTGTGCCGCCGGGATGTTGGTGGACCGGATCGCCGCCCGGACCGTCGCCCGCGTCGCCGAGCCCTTCTTGCAGGCCCGGTCGATCGCGGTTCCAACGACCTGCGTGGCCGCGTACGTGGGAGCACCGAAGTACTCGCCGTCGCCGCTATGCCCCTTCTTGAAGCCCGCGATGATCTTGGACTTCGGGTTCAGCGGGAAGTTCGTGTCGTAGACGTGCGCTCCGACACTCGCGAACGACGAGTCGTACAGGCCGTCCGCCCCCATCAGCTTGATGCTCCCCTTGCCGGCAGCCTTCATCTGGTTGCCGAACGCCTGACCCTTCGGGGGCAACTGCCAGGGGATGTAGACGAGCTGTGTGTCGCGCGCGATCTTGGCGATCAGCGACGAGAAGTCCGACTGCTGCTGGCTGACACCGTCTCGGCTGACTGTGACTCCCGCCGCCTTCAGCTTCTGCTCGACTGCGTCGGCCAGGCCTGTGCTGTAGGTCTCCTGGTCGTCGATGATGTAGACGCGCTTGTACTTCAGCTTGTTCAGGATGTAGTTCGCGGCCGTCGTGCCCTGGACTGCGTCCGGAGGCACGGTTCGGAACATGTAGCCGGTCCGCGTTCCGTCCGTCGTCAGCGTGGTCCGAGTCGACGAACCGGACACCCAGGCAAGGCCGGCGTCCTTCAGCGACTTGGTCACGCCTACGATCTCGTTACTGCCAGCAGGCCCCACGACTCCGAGAACGCTCGAGCCCCCGGCGAGTGCCTGCGCACCCTTCAACGCTTCAGCGGTTCCCGTCGGGGCACCGAGCTGCGTGTCTTCCGTCTGGAGCTTGAACTTCGTCTTGTGCGTCTTGTTGTACGTCGAGACGTAGTACTGAGCCCAGTGAACCTGCTGGATGCCGATCGACGCGGCGGGTCCCGTCACCGGAGCCATGAATCCGATGGTGCGGGTCTTGCCGCACTTGACGAGAGCTGCGTCACTGCCCGATTGTGCTGCCGGTGCGGCAGCCCGTTCGGGGGTTGCGTAAGCCGCGGCCACGACCGCGAGTGCGGCACAAAGCGCCAGCAAGGCCGCAACCGCAGTTGCCCTTCTCCTCCTCATTCGATCTCCTCCTTGGTATGTACCCCGGTCCTCCCCCACTTGTGACGACTTTCGAGCCTACTTGTTGTCGGCATACGTTCTGTTGGCCGGACTGCCCGAGGGATGGAACACCCCCAGGATCCGCAGCGGGGTCGAGCCCGTGTTCTCGATGCAATGCACCTCGTCGGGCGGAAGGTGGAAGCAGGAACCGACCCGCAGCGGGAACGACCCGCCACCGACGTGAGCGATTCCTTCTCCAGCAACGATGTAGCCGACCTCGTCATAGGTGTGGCTGTGGAACGGCGCCTTGCTCGGCTGGACGATTCCCATGAATTGCGTCACGTCGAAGCAGCCGGCGTCCTCGTTCACGAGATATCGATAACTCCGCTCGCTCGAGGCTTCGAGCTCGGGCTGGTCGTCGAGGCGGATCGTCACCTTGCGCTCGCCGGCAGCCGCCGCGCGGTCTTCCGGGGCGAGGACCGAGAGCACGTGCAGGTCCGTATCACCCGTGTTCTCGACTGCATACGTCTCACCGGGCGCCAGATACACGCCCATCCTGGGCTCCAACTCATGCGTGCGACCATCGAGGTGCAGCTGTCCCCGGCCGTCGACGATGTACAGGACCTCCTGTTGCCGGGCGAGCGTCCGCTCAGCTGAGCGGCCCGGCCCGAAGCGAATCACCCGCTGTTCCAGCCGCTCGCAGCCGTTGGTACCGTCGAAAGCGATTCGGACGCTGGCCGTGTCGCCGTCATCTCGAACGGCCTCCAGGTCGATCTCGTCGACCACGAAGCTGGTGACAGCCGCCATCGCTGGATTCTAGGTCGTTTGGTCGAGCAGGCTCGGTTCGAGGAGCTCCACCGAATCGCCAATGGTCACGCGGCCGGGTTCGGTGACCTCGCCGTAGACGCCGAACGGGATGTGTCTCTGGCCGGCCTCGTTCTCAGTGAAGCCTCGGTAGCCCGAGATCGTCCGCAGCGTGTCGAAATCAGGCTCGCCGGTCTCCGGATTCTGGGTCGTGATCGCGCAGCGGCCGACGTCCCCGCGGATCCTGATCATGGCCTCGCCGATCCGGAGGTGCCGCTTGACCCAGCCGTCTTCCTCATGCGGGTCGCAGCCGTCGAGCTCGAAGAGCATCCGGAAGCGGCGGCCGTCGACGGGCCCGGTTTGGTCTCCGTTCCGGCCCAGCTCGCGCAGCGATGCAGTCGAGATCAGGGAGACATGACCGCGGCCACGGTCGACTGCGAGGCCGGGCGGCGACTGGACGAGACGGAGCGAGAGCCCGGCCCACTTCGAGAGCGCCGCGGACCAGGGGCCTTCGACGCAGTTGCCGACCACCGGCCGGCCGTAGAAGTCGGTCGTGACCTCCGCCCCGAGCGAAACCTCGCCGTCCGCAACCGATCCGTCGGGAAAGCGCAGCGTAAGCCGTTCGCTGTCAGCGTCGTACTCGGGTCGGATCTGAACCAACGCGCCGTTGCGCAACTGGTTGAACCGCCGCCCGTTCGCGTCGACGATGTGAAACCGCCGGTTCTCGCGAACGCCGTGGTGTTCGAGCGAGACGGATTCCGGGTGAAGCAGGCCAAGTCCCTTCACAGGCGCAACCGAGATCCTGCTGACGGACGGCACAACGGAAGCGTACGTGTCTACGCCCGGGTTTCGACTGACCCTTTCTTCCACATTCGCGCCCGACAGGAAACCCGCGAGTGTTCGTGAAAGGGATCGACACAAGCGTCGCCCACACCGAACGGCTTAGTCTTCGCTCATGACACGATTTGCCTTCCTCCCCATCGCGTCGATCGTTCTCTGTACGGCATGTGGAGGCTCGGGCACGGCCTCGTCGAACACGACGGGGCCGCCCCCGGGAGCCGGCCGGCAGGTGTCGAACTCCGGTTGGGCAGAGGTCGTCTCGAACCCGGACGCATTTCGAGGGGCCACGGCGACCCTGGTCGGCCGTGTGTTCTCGGTCCAGAACTCCGCCGACGGTCGCTACCGCGCGATTCACGTCTGGGCCGATGCCAGGAAGAGCCGGGAAGAGACGACGATCATCGCCACTCGAGGCTTCCCGATCCTGAGCGACGACTACGTCCGCGTTCGCGGAGTTCTCGCCGGCACCCTCCGCCTCGGGAACACCTTCGGGGTCGGCGTCCGCGGACCGGTCGTGGTGGCATCTCGCCTGGTAAGAGTGACGGCCGTTGCCGCGGCCTCACCGACCCGGCAGCGGTTGCACGGCAAGCCGTACACGGTCTTCGACGTGACGTTGACGCCGTACCGCGTCGACCTGGCCGACGACGAGACTCGCGTCTTTCTCCGCATCCAGAACCCGACCGGCTTCACGCTCCATTACGTCGCGGAGGACAGCTACGTGCTCAGCGACGGGGTTCGCGGCAATCCGAAATCGAATCTCGGCTATCCGCGGCTACCGGCCGACATCGGTCCGGAGACAACAGTCGAAGGAGTCACGACCTTCCAGCCGGTCAGCCCGACGACGACGTTCAAGTTCGTCACGAGATTCAGCAGCGATGATTCCAAGGTCGGAACGCTGGGCATCACGACGCCCATCATCTGGACCTGGAACTACTGAGACACGCCCCTCGCGGCCGGAGGGCGCCTGCCGACTTGCAGGCGCCCAACCGGCTGCGACTCTACGCGGCCTCGTTCAAGGCGGACCCGGTTTCTGCGGGCTTCGCCACGCTGTCGACCGCGTAGGGTCGCAGCCGGGCCGAGGGCGCCCACACGGCCGGCGCGAACACACGCGGATCATCCGCGGTGCACGCGCCGGGCGCGGGCATGGCTAGGAAAGTGCCTCGGTGGACGAGCTGCTCGCGAACCTCGAGGTTCATTTCACGAGCAAGCCCGCCCGAGCCGAGGAAACGTGGGCCGCCGACCGAATCGCTCTTGGGTAGCGATCGCGCGGCCCCCGCTCCAATCTCCGCATAACCATGACGAGCGAAAGGCGAGCGGCAGCGCCGACCGTCCCGGGGCTTGGGCTCCCGGTTGGTCAGCGCTGCGTTATCGAAGTTGCTCGTCATGGGTTGCTCTTTCATTTGTTCAACCGGCGTTAGCCGACCTCGATCTCGTGGAACTTGATGCGCAGGCGCTGATTCAGCGTCTGGCCGATTCCAGCCGAGTTCGACACGGAAGCTGCGCCGGAAGTGGCGGAGCCGCCGTTGGCCGAAGCGCCGCCACCGTTGGCGTTGATCGTGCCGCTCGTCGCGTTCTGCGACGGGGACGCGGTCGTGTTGCCGCCAGTGGCATCGCCCGTGACGCCGCCGATGATGTTGGCGCTGTTGTCGCTGGTCACGCCATGGCCGTACGTGTCGGCGCTGTTGCCGCCACCGTTAGCCGTGCCACCGTTGGCATTGTTGCCGCCGGACGAGTTCGACGAGTTGCCGCTGTTCGTCGCCGAAGCGCCGTTGGCGTCGCCGGAGCTGGCTGCGCCGGTGGAGTTGCCGCCGCCGGCCGTGAGGCCGGAGATGGAGGCTGCACCAGTCGTCAGCGCGCCGCCGGTGGCCGAGCCACCGTTGCCGCCTTCGGACTCGTTGCCGCCGCCGGCGTTTCCGCCGATCGCCTTGGCGTTGGCGTCGCCGCCAGCCGTCGTCGAGTCGTTACCTGCAGCAGAGGTGTTTCCGCCGCCACCTGCACCACCATCAGCACTGGCACCGTTGCCAGCGTTCTGCGTGCCGCCAGCTCCACCGGAGGGATCTCCGCTGGCGCCGCCGACCTTGGCATTACCGCTTGTTGCTTCGGTTTCGTTGCTGCCGGAACCCGAACCAGCGGCCGCACCTGCGCCGCCTGTGCCAGTTCCACCAGCGCCGCCGGCACCACCGGTGCCGCCGCCGTTGCCTCCGCCACCGAGACCGAGGCCCGCGCCGCCGTCGCCAGCAGCGCCGCCGGCGCCACCAGCTGCGCCAGTGCCGCTGCCACCGTCGCCGCCAGGAGCAATGCCCTTGGCGTCGCCGGAGTTGTCGGCACTACCGCTCGACGGGTCGTTACCGGCGCTGACGTTCTTCGCGTCGCCACCGTTGGCGCCCTTGTTCTCGGCTTCCTGCGTGTTGGAACCACCCGCACCGCCGCCGCCGCCGGTAGCTGCACCGGAGGTCGAGGTGGACGAGGCGGCTCCGCCAGTGCCGCCGATGGCACCCGGGTTACCGCCAGTCGTGCTGACGTCGCCGGAGTCTCCACCGTTGGCCTTGGCATTGCCGTTCCCGTTGTTCTTGCCGGAAACAGCGTCACCGTTGTTCACGACAACCGACTTGGCGTCACCGGACGTGTTGTCGCCCGTATAGCCACCGTCGCCGCCAATGGTCACGTTCTTGGCGTCGCCGGTGCTGTTGCCACCGGAGTCGCCGCCATTGGCCTTCGTCGTCGTGGTGTTGACACTGCCAAGCGTGTCACCCGAGACGGAGGTACTACCACCGGTCGGGTTGCAGGAGTTGCCCTGCTTCTGGCAGGTGTCTGCCGAGCCGGTCCTGGCGTTGCCGCTGTTGTTGGAGGCGCGGTTCTTTGCGTCTCCGGTCGTAGCGGTAACGCTTCCACCGGTGGCAGCACCGCCGTTGGCGGTTGCTGGACCGCTTGTTGCGCTCGCGTTGCTCTGGTCCACCTTTGCCCGTTGCTCACCGTTGACAACGACCCTGACGTTCGAGGTGTTGTTGGTGGGGTCGGGCGCAGGCGGTTGCCAGATGGTTGCCATCGCCGTCGGAATGACGAAGAGGGCAGCCAACGCGGCGAGTGCTGCAAGCAGCCACCGTGTTTTTGCTGACACTTCCTTTGCTCCTTTGTCTACGAACGTTTGAGTTGCCTGATGCCGTCAAGGCTCCCAAGCAGCCCGACGGGGTTGAGGTCAGCCGAGCTGACTACCCAGGCCGTTCGCGACGAGCAAAGTCGGCCGACCGCCCAAGGGCCGGCACGGGATATTGCAGACGCCCAACACCGAGCGCTGCAATCATGAAAAGCGCGAGGAGCGCTGCGAACGGGGTCGTTCCGAAGAACACCCCGAGCGTGCTCGACATCGCACCAAGAAGGTTCAGCAAGAGGTGGCGGTACGGCGTGGATCCCGACGTGGCGCCACCGCGGTCTGCAGGTGTACCGGGTGTACCGGCAGCCGTGGCATTCCTCGTGCCTGCGGGAAGCGCCGCCCACGGCGACCGAACCAGCACAGCCCGGCCCGAGGCGTGCGACACGTAGACGACGTGACCTGCGAGAACGCCGCCGGCGGGCAGCGGAGGCGTCCCGACGATCAGCCCGTTAGGACCAGTGAGAGCTGCGTTCACCGAGGCAAGTTCCGAGGCGACCTCGTTGCCGCCGGAAGGGGCGCCTGAGGCGACGGTGCCGTTCCAGCCGGCGACGTTCTCGCGGAAGCTTTGCGAGGCGCCGCCGGACGCCGATCCGGACTGGATCACGATTGCCGTTTGCACCGCGTGCTCGTCCCAGGCGATCCCGTCGCCGCTCTCCTCCTGGACGATCGTCTGCGAGATACCACTGTAGGCCGTGGAGACGGCAACGGCGCTGACGTCGTTCGACTGGTCGATCGGCGGATTCCAGAGGCCGTTCCACGGGATCTCGATCGTGGCTCGGTTCTTCACGTGTGCCTGCGCCACGCCGACGGCAGCCTGATGAGCCTGCGTGATGATCGCCGCCTGCAGTGCCGTGGCCAGCTGTTCTGCTCCGCCGCCGATCTGCGACTGGTCGATGATCTGCGTCGTCTCGCTGGCCACGGCTGCGTAGGCCGCAGTCACGGCCTGGTTTCGCTGGGAGACCTGGCCGATCTCTGCCTGGTTGCCCGCGATCTGCGACCAGACCTGGACGACGTTCGCCGCGTCGGCCTGAACGGACTGGGCGCTCGCGGTGGCGTTCTGGGCCGTGGCGATGACCTGCGCGGCGTCGGCCGCATGAAGTGCGCCGTCGGAGGTTCCGGTCTGGTTCTGAGTGACCGACTGGATCGCCGTGTCGAACGCCGCCGCGCTGGCCGCAGCCACGGTGTCGTTCGCCTGCGTGAGCTTCTCGATCCAGCCGCCCGTGACCACGCTGAGGTTGAGCGGCCTCACCTGGGCGGCGTCGGCGGTCGCAAGCGCGTTCTGGTCGCTCGTGATGCCCTGGTAGTCGGTGGCGAGGCCGGGGTCGCCGTCGGTCGAGGCGACCGAGGTCTGCTGGCCTGAGAACGTGGTCAGCGCCGCGGCGGCGGCAGAGGAGTTGTTCGTCTGCACGACCTGTGGGTCGCTGGGGGGCGCCGGGATCTGCGCAGGCGCCGTGTTCGGCAGCGACGCTTGAGTAGCGGCGGGCCAGTTCCAGGTCCAGATCCAGTTCCAGGTGCAGCTGCACGGCTGGCTGTACGTCCAGGTCGTAGTCCAACCGTCGCCACGGGTCCAGACCCACGTCCAGGTCCACTGCCCGGGCGTCGCCGGCGCCACGGCGGTGTCCGTTGCCGGAGTCGCAGTCGTCGTGGCATCGGCCGGATTCGTCCAGATCCAGTTCCAGTTAGGAGAGGAGATAGGAGTCGCATCTGGCGACAGTGGCGCCGTGCCGGTGGTCCAACTCCAGATCCAGTTCCACGGGACGCTGGGATCGTCCGGGATCCGCACGTCGTCGGGATCACCGGGCACGACGACGCCGACGACGACGTTCTCCGGGTCCGTCGTGGTCGTGACGGTGGTCGCGCCGTCGGCGTTCGCACCGTTCAACTGGTTCACGATGCCGTCCATTCCCGGGCTGGCGACGCGAATGGAGACGCTGACGTTGCTGGGAGCCTGCTGCGTTGCGTTCGCCGTCGACTGATCTGCCGCCGCCAGGGCCGACGAGGCGCCGGCGGGGTCTGGCGCCGAGCTGGGGAGACACGTCGACTCCTCGGGGCACTGAGTGAGGTCCTGGATGATCCCGCTGACGTTCTGGACGTCGGCTGCGCTGTTCGGGCCGCCGCTCGGCAAGTCGACCGTGGCCGCCTCGATCGAGGCGGGATCGACGGGGGTCGCCGTAGCGGTCGACGTGTTCGTCTGCGTTATTGCCAAGTCGTCGCCCGGGCTGCCTACCCGGATCGAGACGTTGACGTTGTGGGGATCGACCTGCGTCGAGGTGGCCTCGGGCAGCGCCGTCGGGTCGGTGCCCTGAGCCCCAGCCGCAGCCACTGCTGAAGAGTCGTTGCTCTGGGAGACCTGGCCATTGTCGCCAGGGCTCAGGATCCGCACCGATGCGTTGATGTTCGTGGGCTGGACCTGCGTGGACGTCGCGCTCGCGTTCGCCGAGTCCACCGAAGACGAGCCCGTCGGTGCCGGCGCGGTGATGGTCACGTCGGGAACCGGATTCGGTGCCGTGCCGTCCGTGCCGTCGTCGGGTCCTATTGTCGTCGACGAGGTGCCGTCGCCAGGGGTGCTCGCGTCGACCGCATCGTCGCTAGGACCGTGGAGCGTGATGACGATCTGGCCGTTCGACGCGCTGTAATCGGGGGTTACACCAGGAGCCTGGCCGGAATTCGGCGCTGTAAACGGTGCAGAACCGCCAGTTACATTCGTCGCCTGGGGGTTAGAAGAGCCGTTTGCGCCTCCGCCGGCCCCTGTTTGTGGGTCCGGAGAGGCCCCATTCACACACGAAGCCGACGGGCTCGTATTCAAGACCGTCGGCGTTGAGGCACCGGTCGAGGCTGTTGTCGCAGTTCCAGCAGATCCCGTTGCGGCGGGATTGCTCGCAGACTCGCTGCACGGCGGTGAATTCGCCACCGGGATCGTTTCGCCGCCGGTCGAGTCCGCTTGAGAAGGAGCCAAGGCTGCTGCGCCGTTCGGACCTGCGTCCGAACCGGACGAATCCGTGCTGCCTGCTGCCGTCTGTTGCGCCGCACCCGCACCAGACGAGCCGCCGGATGCGCCCGCAGCAGCAGCTGCGGTGGAGTTGTTCCCCTGCGCAACAGCGCCGTTGTCACCCGGTTGGCCGACTCTCACGTCGACGTTGACGTTTTTCGGCTTGTCCTGGGAAGAGTTTGCATTTGCATTCGCGTTGGCTGCATGGTCGGAGTTCCCGTTGTTCGTGCCGTTGTTCTGGTTCGGATCGACGCCGTCACCCACACTGTTGGCCTGGTTGTTGCCGTTCCCCTGGCCGTTGGTCGTGTTCGGATCGTTGCCGTTGCCGTCCCCGTTGCCGTTTCCGTTGCTGGGCAAGGAGGGCGCAGGATCGGGTGTTGGCGTCGGAGGCGCGGCGTTCGCAGTCGGCGTGCCGGTTCCAGAGCCGTTTCCGTTGCCGTTGGCGTTGCCGGCGCTCTCCGGCGAGGCATCTGGCGTGACGGCTGGGCTCTCCACGACCGGCGTACTCTGCGTGGTGGACGTGTTTGTGCCGGTCGTCGACGCGTCCGAGCCGCTGCTACTGCCGGTCGTGGCCGTCTGTGGCTCGTTCGCCCCGGCCGGCGCGGCGTCGTCGCCGTTGCTGCCAAGAGCGACGCCGGGAGCGACCAGGCAGACGAGGATCGCGAGCGCGCAGAGTGCCCAGGTTCGAAAAGTGTGGCGGTTATGCGGAGGCAACGTGCCCGCCGGTACCGCTGTCAGACTTTTTCCTCGAGTTACAAACTGCCGCAATGCTCCCCGTTGCTCCCCTTTACCTCTCTCCCCGAGAGGGCCCCGTATGCCCAAATTGGGCATCACCGACAGTACAACCCGGTCATGCCCGGTTCAATAGGTCCAACGGTCCAAAACGCAAGTCAACGACCGAACAAAACACGCGCGCAACGAACGACGAAGCCCGCATTGCGCTCCTGTTCGCCGCACCGGCGTCGCGCGAGCGTTGAATCTGCGGGCGACGATTGTCGCCACTCGATGTGTCATCCCTTTAGCCATGCGAATGGCTACATATGTCGCCGCCGAAAACGTCGTGCTGCGGCGCGTCGGGAGCGCTTGCACCCCGCGACTCGCACTCGCGAACGCCACCTAGCGGCGCTCGACGAGCTCGAGAGCGTTCCGTCCCTTCGCCTACTACCTAGAAGTAGAACTGCGACCAGGCCGACCACCAGTCGTCTCCGCGGACGACGAGCGTATGGTCGTCGACTTGTTCGGTGCCGCGGCGATTGCGGTACTCGACGAGCCGGTCGGGCGTCGTGAACTCCACGCGAATCTCGGCGGGCCGACCGGGGTCGTAGGGCTTCACGGCGGACAGATCCTTCAGAGCTCGTTCGGCGCCGGCCTCGATCAGCTCCCGGGCCTTCAGCGGCGGTAGCTGCCGGGCACTGAAACGACCGAGCCCCTTTTTTACCGAGACTGTCGTCAGCCCGTCGCCGAGCAGCGCGGTGGCTTCTCTGCAGGTGGCCTCGTCGCCGGTGACGAGCAGGACGGGACAACCCCACTGGCCGCAGAGCGCGGCGTTGATCCCGGTCTCGCCGACCGAAACTCCGTTGAAGGACAGGTTCTTCCAGGCCTGCCCGGAGACGGTGTGCGACATGACCCCGTCCGGAGTGCCCGCCTTCGCGTGCATGGCGACGAAGAGCGCCGCGTCACAGCCTTGCTCGAGGAACTCCGTGTACTCCGTCCAGTCGTTCTGCACGACGTATTCGCAGTCGGGGTCGAGCTTGTCGGGGATCAGGGAGTTGAACGTCCACTCTCCGCCCGCCCCGTGACAGTCCATGACGACGATCTCCCGCGCGCCTGCGGACTTCGCCCCGCGCACGGCTGCGTTGATCTCCTCCGTATAGAGGTCGCGGCCCTCGTGATAGGCGCGCTTCTCCTTCGTCCCGTCCGTCTGCTCCCACTTGACGATCCCGGCGACGCCCTCCATGTCGCTGACGATGAAGACCTTCAAGGGCCGGCGGACGTGGCCGCCACCGAGGCCGGGGTGCTCCACGGGAAGTTGATCCAGCGGTCGGTCCGCCGCCAGACGAAATCGCAGCGGACAACACTCTGCGGTTTCTCGTAGAGAACGGCCGTTCGTACCTCCGGACCGTGCTGCGCGCAGAACTCGCTGGCCAGCGCCAGCGTTCGGCCTGTGTCGGCGACGTCGTCGACGACGAGCAGACGTTCGGCACGAAGCAGCGCGAGATCCGGCACGGGCGGAAGCAGGAGCGGCTCGTCCAACCGCTCGTCGACCCCGGTGTAGAACTCGACATTGAGCGTCGCCATGTTCTTCACGCCGAGCGCATATGCGAGTGCGCCGGCGCACGGCAGGCCGCCGCGGGCAAGAGCGAGGACTGCATCCGGGTTGAAACCGTCGGCGCGGATCTGCGCGGCGAGGTCGTCCACAGCCGCGCCGAGATCCTGCCAGGTCATCTGCTCGCGCATACAGAGAGAATCCCACAGATGGAAACGGGGCTGGCAGGGAAGCGCGTGCTCGTGACCGGAGCCTCGGGCGGAATCGGCTCCGCGTGCGCGCGCGCCTTCGCGGCGGAGGGAGCGGAAGTGATCGTGCACTTCCACCGCGGGAAGGAGCGCGCCGAGGAGCTTGCCGAGGAACTGGGCGACGGGACCGCCGTAGTGGGTGCCGATCTCACCCGCGAGGACGACGTCGACCGCATGTTCGCCGAAGCCGGGAGCCTCGAGGTGTGCGCTGCGGTCGCGGGCGTATGGCCCACGGGCGACGTGCCAGTGTGGGAGCTCCCGCTCGAACGCTGGCGCGCCACACTCGACGCGAACCTGACGGCAACCTTCCTGACGGCGCGCGGCTTCCTCCGTCAGCTCGAGGGCGACGGCGCACTGATCCTCGTCGGGTCGACGGCCGGAATCGTCGGCGAGGCAGGACACGCCGACTATGCGGCCGCGAAGTCCGCGGTCCTCGGCGGCCTCCTGCTCAGCCTCAAGAACGAAGTCGTGCGCAGGAGCCCGCTGGCGCGCGTGAACGCAGTCGCGCCGGGATGGACCGAGTCGCCGATGACACGCGGACATGTCTCGGAGCAGCAGGTACGCCGCATCTCCCGGACGATGGCCCTGCGCAAGGTCGCCCGACCAGAGGATGTCGCCAACCAGGTAGTCGTCCTGGCATCTCCGATTCTCTCGGGCCACGTAACCGGACAGGTGGTTACGGTCGCCGGCGGGATGGAAGGCCGCGTCATCCACGACGACTAAGAGCAGGCTGGCTCCGCCAGAGCGCAGCCCTCGCGGCCCATGTACCAAGAAGAAGAAGGAAGGTGGCGGCGGAGTCCTCGTCCGCCGCCACCGCCGGCGCCGACTCGGCGGCGCCGGCATAGAGGTCGTGCCGGCTCCGCCGGCGCGGCCGTCTGCCTTTCGATCTCGGAGCCGCAGCCCTTTGCGTCCGACGCAACCAAAGAAAAGGAAGGTGGCGGCGGAGTCCTCGTCCGCCGCCGCCAGTACTCCGCGGGCCGCAGGAGTGATTGCCGTCAGTCCCTGGCCTTGGAGTCAGGACGGGAATCGGCAACAGGTTCTTCCTCCTTTAGCGCCGCAAGCTGACCGAAATCTTCCGTGAAGCGGGCCAGTCAACCGAGAACGGGTGATGGATCAAGTGACCCCTCGCCGCGATAGTCAGAAAGCACACCGAGACGGGCCCCGATGCGGCGGGGGCAACCTCGGAAAATCTCCTTCCATAGGAGACCCAGGAGGGGCCAGGCGGCGGCCCCTCTTGCGTTTTCTGGACATAGATCGACCGGAGCTCGCGGCCCTTACTCGGAAGTGCGCTCGTAGCTGACTCGACGGCGGATGTTGCCTTCATCGGCGGGGTCGAACCAGATCGAGATCAGCACCGCGCCGCGCGCCGCCGGCGATTGCGCCTCCTCCGCGTATTCGAGGGCAACGGCAACGCCCTGATCTGCGATCGCCGCGAGAGCCTCGGCGTTTGCTGCCCGTTTGGCGGCGACATGGGCTTTCTCCCAGCAGCGAACCTCGGCATGGAGTTCCTCGCCGTCTTCGCGTCGGATCCGGTAGTCCATCACCCAGCCATCCTGTGAAGGTGCCGTGAGGTCGTGCACTTCGACCATTTCGGCCATCTGGCTTACCTCCGTTCTGTCTGCGTTGCGGGCTCAGCGTCGGTTCCCGGGACGGTCAGGCCGAGGTCGCGCAGTTCGCGTCGTGACTTGCCCTTGAGCTTGCGCCCGAGCAAGGGGCGCCCGTCGTCATGCACGTAGACACCGGCCGGCTCCTTCGCGAGCGGCTCCTCCCACCCCGGTACAGGGCCAGGACGCGAAGGCCGAAGCCGATCGCAAAGGCGATCCCGGCCGCCGCCCACCAAGAGCCCAGAGCAACGCCCCGTTGAGGGCGTTCGTCGAAGCCGCGATCAGGTCGACCGTGGTGAAGCTTCCGGTCCACTTGAATCCGCCCCAGTGAACGGCCGTAGCGAGAAGCCCCGGGTTGAAGAGATCGACGCCCATATTCGAGCAGGAGGTTCGCGTAGGACGGTCGACGGCGCACCGTCCTGAACGGATGAAGCGCGAGCGGCCATGCGCGGGACTTACGGCCCCGACCGGAGGGTCCCTATACTCCGCCCCGGAAGCGGGCAACGTCCCGCTCCGCATCGAGAGAGGCTGAGGGAACCGGCCCTTTGAAGCTTCGGCAACCTGCCTTCGCGGCAAGGTGCCAAACCCGGCCGGGCCGCGAGCCCGGGTGGATGTGTCGAGCGAGTTCGGAAGGAGAACCAAGTGCCCGCGCAAAGCCAGACCCGCAACCGCTTTGTGGAGCGCCTCGAAACCGGGCCGGTGATCGTGGGCGATGGAGGCATGGGTGCGCTGCTCTCCGCGGCGGTCCCTCGCCTTCGCAGCCCGGAAGAGGCGAATCTGCGCGCGCCCGACGCCGTCGTGTCCCTGCACGTCAGCTTCATCAACGCCGGCTCCGAGCTGATCGAGACGAATACCTTCGGTGCGAACCGGCGCAAGCTGTCACACCACTTCCTCGAGGATGACCTGGAGGCGATCAACTCCGCCGGCGTCAAGCTCGCCCGCGACGCCAGGGAGATGACGGGTCGCGACGTGTTCATCGGCGGCTCGATCGGGCCTCTCGGCGAGCCGGCAACCTCTCGAGTGCGCCGCGAGCTCTTCTCCGAGCAGGCTGCCGTTCTCGAGGGCCGCGGCGTCGACGTCTTCATGATCGAGACGTTCTACGACCTGGAGGAGGCGGTCGACGCCATCGAGTCGGCGCGCAGTGTGTCGAGCCTGCCGATCGTGGCGCTTCTGACGTTCGACGAGAGCGCCGAGACGCTTGCAGGCGTCACCGCGGCCGAGGCAGCGGCACGGCTGGTGGAGCTCGACGTCGCAGCGATCGGCGCCAATCACGGCGCCGGCCTGCTCGCTGCACTCGCCGCGCTCGAGCAGATGGGGAAGAACGGCAAGCCGCTTGCCGCGCTTCCGAATGTCGGCCTCGCAAGTCTGACCGGCGGCCGCGTCATCTATCCCCACGCCACGCCGGAGTACTTCGGTGAGTTCGCGGCGCACGCACGCGATCTCGGCGCCAAGGTGATCGGTGGCTGCTGTGGGACGACGCCCGCGGAGATCGCCGCAATCCGGTCGGCGGTCGAGGACGAGCGCAAGCCGCGGGCGCCGCTCGTATTCGACGCGCCTGAGCTCGTCGTCGCGCTCGGGGAGGAACAGAAGGAGACAGGGCTTTCGCGCGCGCTGGCAGCCGGCGAATGGGTCGTCTCCGTCCAGCTCGATCCACCGCTCGGCGGCAACAGCGCGGGGCTCCTCGAGGTCGCGAGCACATTGAAGGAGTCCGGACGCGTCGGGTGGGTCGATGTCAACGACAACGCCACGGCTCGCGCAGGGATGAGCTCGCTGATGGTCTCGGCGACGATCGAGCGCCGCGCCGAGCTCGAGACGATCCCGCACTTGACGACACGAGACTGGTCGGTGATGGGTCTCGAGTCCATGCTGCTCGGCGCGCACGCGGAAGGCGTGCGCAACGTGCTCGCGATCACCGGGGATCCACCCGAGGTCGGTGACTATCCAGGAGCACGCGGTGTTTACGAGATCGACTCGATCGGGCTAACCCAACTGATGACCAACCTCAACCGCGGCGAGGACTTCAACGGCCGCCCGATCGATGCGCCCACCTCGTTCTTCCCCGGCGTCGCCGTCAATCCCACACCCGACGACATGGACGTGGAGCTGGAGCGCTTCGAGAAGAAGGTCGAAGCCGGCGCCAAGTTCGCGATGACGCAGATCGTCTTCGACGCGGAGCATCTCGACCGCTTCGTCGAGCGACTGGGTGGCGAGTGGCCGATCCCGGTTCTCGTCGGCGTCTTTCCGCTGACGAGCTACCGACTTGCGCTGCGATTGCACAACGAAGTGCCGGGCATCCTCGTGCCGCAAGCGTTGCAGGACGAGCTCGAGCGAGCGGGCTCCGATGCCGCCGACGTCGGGTTCGCTCACGCGCGTGAGCTGATCGCCGCCTCACGCGAGCGCGCTGCGGGCGTGTACCTGGTCGCGCCGTTCCGGCGCCCGCTGCGCGTGCTCGAGCTGCTAGTCGACTAAACGTCTCCTCATGTGCTCGTGCGGTAATGGAGGTGGACCACGCCGCTGCCGAAACGGCGTTCGTCCAGCAGTTCGAGCTTCAGGTGAGCATCGTCAGGGAGGGCCTTCTTGCCCCCTCCGACCACGACGGGCGTGACGAACAGTTGGAACTCGTCCACCAACCCGGCTCTGATCGCCTGGGCGGCGAGCTCGGGACCGCCGACGGTGATGTCACGTTCGCTTGACGCTTTCAGCTGCCGGACCGCTTCAGCGTCGAAGTCTCGCTCGATCCGCGTCCTTGCGCTGGAGACCGTCTCCAGCGTCTTCGAGTACACGATCTTGTCGGCGGCCTGCCAGATCTTCGTGAAGTCGTCGATGACCGGCGGCTGGTCGGCGCGGCTGTCCATGGTCTCCCACGCGACCATCACCTCGTACATCCGGCGCCCGTAGAGGTATGTGCCGACCCGCCGCTCGAGGTCGTTGACGAACCTGTGCACTTCCTCGTTCGGCGCAGCCCAGTCAAAGCTGCCCTCCTCGTCCGCGACGTAGCCGTCGAGTGACGTGATCGCCGAATAGATCAGCTTGGCCATGGTGAGTGCTCCGCTAGGGAGCGCAGTCGCCGGTCGAGACCGGCTGACCTGCAGCGTCGAGATCGGTGCGCACGACGTCGGCCGGGACTCCGAAGCCGCCGACCGAGCTGAGACGAGCGGCGAAGATCGTCGACTCCACGGCCCCGTGCGCATCGACCGCGGGCGCCCCTGAATCCCCATGTCGCACCTGCCCTCGCAAAGATGTGATCACGCGTGTAACAGGTCCGGTCCCATAGGCGTCTTCCGCGAGGACCGTCGACGTGCGCCCGATGCGCGCGGGCGTCACCGCGAACGGCCCGTTCTCCGGAAAGCCCAACACTGCAACCGGAGTGCCCGGCCTTGCGGAGACCAGCGGTAGAGCCCGGAGACCCAGACCACGCACGCGCAACACAGCGACGTCGTTGCGACGGTCGAACGCGACGACATCGGCAGGCAACCGCCCGCCGGATTGCAGCTCGACCACCGTGCCGCTTTGTCCCGCGACGACGTGCGCCGCAGTCACGATCAGATCCGGCCTCGCCACCCAACCGGTGCCCTCGACACCGACTCCGCACGCCATGCCGAGCACGCGCACCACGCTTGGCGCAGCGCGGCGAACGCCTGGGGCACGGGCGAGGCCCGGGTCGGGCGGAGCGACCGGCGCCGACGGACCGGTAATCGCCGGGAAGGGATCGATGCGGGCCAGTGCATTCAGGACCTCCGTCGGCGGGATGAACTTGTTCAACCGTTGCAGCAGTGCCGAGCCTTGCGCGCTGCGCCGAAGGTCGGTCTGCCCCGGGAGCAGGAGTGCGACCGCCCCCAGCACCCACACGACCGCCATGCCGGCGAATGCTCCGAGGATCAGCCCGCCTGTGGCGTCGAACGTGCTCAGCCTCGGCCTGCGCACCCTCGAACGGAGCGCCGAGCCGGCGAGCGTCCCGAGTGTCTCGAGCAGAATCGCGCCGACTGCCGCACCCGCCAGAGCCGCGAGCGGCGTGTACGGAGAATGAGTTCCGTCCTGGAGCAGTTGCGGCGCAAGCCTCGATCCCAGCCAGGCCCCGAAGACGATCCCGGCGAGGGAAAGCGCGCTCGCGATGAGCCCCTTCTTCCAGCCGATGAAGGCCGTGAGGGCGACGAAGCCCAGGACGATCAGGTCAACTTTGGTCACTAGGTCGGCAGGCTACTCCCGACCTCGGATCTCTGGGATGCGAGGTAGACTGGTCGACCCCTGGGGGCGTAGTTCAGTTGGTTAGAACGCCGGCCTGTCACGCCGGAGGTCGCGGGTTCGAGTCCCGTCGCTCCCGCTCCGTGAAGCCCCGGAAACGGGGCTTTTTGTTTCCCGTCATGTAGACGCGCGTCTTACAGTGCAAGCGTTTCTGCAAGCGCCGCAACCCAGATGGGGATCAGGGCGGTATCCGGCCGCGGGCGTAGCGCGGCCGCGGACACAAGTGTCCGGGCGCTGTGACGGCCGAACGACAGAGTCCCGTGCGACTCGTTCTCATGATTCCGCCGAAGTCGACGGCCGTGATCGCCAGCGTCGAGGAGCCGGGCGTCGAGGTGATCGACGGCGAGATGAAGAAGCTCGACGGCGGGGCCACGCGACGCACGGTGGCCGAGGTGATGGCCGAGCTCGAGGCGGCCGAGGAGGCTGCCGACGCCGCTGCGCGCGAAGCGCGCCGGGTGGTGCGCGAGAAGCGCAAGGCCGAGCTGACCGCCGATGTCAACGAGCGCGTGGGAAAGCTCAAGGAGAAGCTGCACGTCGGCTGACGGCGCATTCGCAGCTCGCTGAAGCCCGTTGGCCTTACCGGCCGGCGGGCTTCAGCGTTCTCAGGCTCGAAACGCGTGCCGGGCGGAGATCCGGACGCGGAGAGCTGCAGGCCTGATGGCTGCTGAACCGCGTCGCCGTAGATCCCGAGCGAGACGTTGTTGAGAAACAGGCGGCCGTTCACCTCCGCCACGTCGATGACGCGCTCGACTCCCTCGGCGAACGCGTCGAGCGAACCGACCAGGTCATCGCGGTCGACGCCGAGATCGAGCGCGAAGTGGTTGCGAGTGCCGGCGGGAACGCAGACGAAGGGAAGCGGGTGTGCCGTGCAGCGGCCGCGACGACTGCGAGTGAACCGTCACCGCCGGCCATGCCGGGCGCGTCGGCCCCTCGCGTCACCGCTTCGTCGACCAGCATTTGGAGATTCGAGTCCGGCCGCACCTCGGTCGCTGGCGCTCGGCCTCGACGACGAGTGGACGGCGTTGCCGCTGGCGACGCGCAGCGTGCCTTCGCTGCCGACGGAACCGTTGAAGCGACTCGGCGGGAGCGTCATCCGCACCGCGATCCTCGCGTGCGAGGCAGCCGACGAGGAGGGGCGTCGCGCTCCTTTGCCGGCGCGAGCAGCCGCGGCCCTGCCGCGGCTGCTTCGGATGCAAATCGGTACGCGCTGACGCGGCGCTACTGCAGGCAGATGTCCACGTACTGCTTCGACCCGTCGTCGAGCGTGGCGTAGATCCGGTACTCGCCCGCCTTCAGCCCTTTGGTGCTCCAGTTGTAGATGTACTGGCCGCTGTCCCACCGGAACGTGCTGCCGGTGAACCCGGCGTCCGTACCGAGCGCCTCCGGGGCGATCTGCGTGTCGCAGCTCACCGGCGTCGTCGAGCGGCTGAACGTCGGCAGGACGCCGGCCTGGACGACCGTGCCGTCCGCCTTCTTCAGCTGGAACTTCGCCGGGACGGTGCTGCCGAGCTTGAAGAAGCTTTCGAAGCCGCCCTGGTGGGCGGTGTCGTTGATCGGCTGCAGGAACCCGTCCCAGCGGTACAGGACACCGACCGTCTTCGTCTTGCTCGCGGCCGTGTAGTTCGGGTTACCGGCGAACTCGGCGAGGACGGTGTACGTCCCGACGCCCGACGGAGCGCCCGCCAGCGGCGTGCCCGACGTGCCCGTGCCGCTGTAGTACGTGAAGCTCGGCGTGCCGAGAGCGGCGCCGCCGACACCGGTCACCGAGCCGCTCGCGGGATGGGCCGTGCCGTCAAAGGTCCAGGCCGTCCAGTTCACGGAGACGGTCGGAGTCGCCTTCCCGATCGTGAAGGTCTTCGAGCTGCTGTCGCCGAGATGGTTTGCATCGCCGCCGTAGCTCGCCGAAGCGGTCGCCGTGCCGGCGTTGACGTTGTCGGAGTACGAGACGGTCAGCGAGACGTCGAGCCCTCCGGCACCGGTCGCCTTGGCCGAGCAGGGTGTTTGAGGCGAGCCGTTGAAGGTGAAAGGCCCGGCCGCACAGCTGACGGTCACGGTCGAGGGAGCCTTCGCGATCGTGAAGGTGCTCGAGCCGGAGTCGCCGAGGTGGTTCGGATCGCCGCCGTACGTCGCCGACGCCGTCGCCGTGCCGGCGTTGACGTTGCTCGCGTACGAGACTGCAATCGCTGCGTCCAACCCGCCGGCACCGGTCGCCCTGGCAGTGCACGGTTCGATCGCGCTGCCCGTGTAAGTCCGTGAGTCCGGACAGGTTACCGCCACGTGCGATGGCGCCTTGTCGATCGTGAACGTCTTGGAGGCGCTGTCGCCGAGATGATTCGCGTCGCCGCCGTACGAGGCCGAGGCGTTCGCCGTCCCGGCGCCGACGTTGTCGGAGTAGCTCACGGGGAGCGACTGGTCGAGACCGCCTGCGCCCGTGACGTTTCCGGAGCAGGGCGTGTGCGGAGAGCCGCTGTACGTGAACGGTCCGGCAGTGCAGCTCACCGCGACCGTCGAGGGCGCCTTGTCGATCGTGAAGGTCTTGGAGCCGCTGTCACCGAGATGGTTGTGGTCGCCGTCGTACGCGGCTGAGGCCGTCGCCGTCCCGGCATTGATGTTGTCGGCGTACGTGACGGCCAGCGTCACGTCGAGCCCGCCCGCGCCGGTCGCCTTCGCCGAGCAGGGCATGTGGGCCGAGCCGGTGTAGGTGAACGGTCCGGCGTTGCAGCTGACCGTCACCGTCGACGGTGCCTTCGCGATCGTGAAGTTGCCCGAGTTGCTGCTGCCGGTGTGGTTGTCGTCACCGTCGTAGCTTGCGGAGGCGGACGCCGTGCCGGCATTGACGTTGTCGGAGTAGCTCACCGTCAGCGGCTGGTTCAATCCGCCCGCGCCGGTCGCCTTCGCGGAACAGGGCTCGATCGCGCTGCCCGTGTAGGTCCGCGAGTCCGGGCACGTCACGGTCACGGTCGAGGCAGCCTTCTCGATCGTGAACGTCTCGGAGCTGCTGTCGCCGTGGTGATTGGCGTCGCCGGCATAGGCGGCCGACGCGGTCGCCGTGCCGGCGTTGACGTTGTCGGAATACGAGACCGTCAGGGTCACGTCGAGGCCGCCGGCTCCCGTCGCCTTCGCGGAGCACGGCGTATGGGTCGAGCCCGTGTAGATGAATGGGCCGGCGGCGCACGTCACCGCGACGCTGGACGGCGCCTTCTCGATCCTGAACGTCTCGGAGCTGCTGTTGCCATGGTGATTAGCGTCGCCTGCGTACGCGGCTGAGGCCGTCGCGGTGCCCGCGTTGACATTCGCGGAGTAAGAGACCGTCAGGTCGGTGCTCAGCCCGCCGGCGCCGGTCGCCTTCGCTGAACAGGGCTCGATAGCGCTGCCCGTGTACGTGCGCGCGTCGGGGCAGGTCACGGCGACCGATGAGGGCGCCTTGCCGATCGTGAAGGTCTCGGAGCTGCTGTCGCCGAGATGGTTGGCGTCGCCGTCGTATGCCGCCGACGCCGTCGCCGTTCCGGCGTCGACGTTGTCCGCGTACGAGACAGTCAGAGTCTCGTCGAGCCCACCGGCGCCGGTCGCCTTCGCGGAGCACGGCGTGTGCGACGAGCCGGTGTAAGCGAAGGGCCCGGCTGCGCAGCTGACGGTCACGATCGACGGGGCCTTCTCGATCGTGAAGGTCTTCGAGCTGCTGTCGCCCTCGTGGTTGGCGTCGCCGGCGTAGGCGGCCGAGGCGGTGGCCGTGCCGGTATTCACGTTGTCGGCGTACGAGACCGTCAGGGTTTCGTCGAGCCCACCGGCGCCGGTCGCGTTCGCAGAGCAGGGCTCGATCGCGCTGCCGGTGTAGGTCCGTGAATCCGGACAGGAGACGCTGACGGTCGAGGGTGCCTTCTCGATCGTGAAGTCCCCCGTATTGCTGCTCCCGGTGTGGTTGGCGTCGCCGTCAAAGCTTGCAGAAGCCGTAGCGCTTCCGGCGTTGACGTTGCCGGCGTACGAGACGGTCAGGTCTTCGTTGAGCCCGCCCGCCCCGGTTGCCTTGGCCGTGCACGGTTCGATGGGGCTGCCGGTGTACGTCCGCGAGTCCGGGCACGTCACCGCTACTGCGGAGGGCGCCTTCTCGATCGTGAAGCTCGCAGAGCCGCTGTCGCCGTCGTGGTTCGCGTCGCCACCGTAGCTTGCGGACGCCGTGGCTGTGCCGGCGTTGACGTTGTCGGCGTACGAGACGACCAGGTCGGCGTCCAAGCCGCCGGCGCCGGTCGCCTTTGCGGAACACGGCTCGATCGCGCTGCCCGTGTAGGTCCGCGAGTCTGGACAGGTCACCACGACGGTCGACGGCGCCTTCTCGATCGTGAAGGTGTTCGAGCCGTTGTCGCCGTTGTGGTTGCCGTCGCCGCCGTAGTTTGCGGATGCCGTGGCCGTGCCGGCGTTGACGTTGTCGGAGTACGAGACCGTCAGCGTCGCGTCGAGGCCGCCCGCGCCTGTGGCTTTCGCGGTGCACGGCTCGATCGCACCGCCGGTGTAGGTCCGTGAATCAGGACAGGACAGGGTGACGGTCGAGGGTGCCTTGTCGATGCTGAAGGTGCCGGAGCCGCTGCTGCCGGCGTGGTTGGCGTCGCCGCCGAAGCTTGCGGAGGCGGTCGCCGTCCCGCCGTTGGTGTTGTCGGCGTACGAGACGGTCAGGTCTTCGTTGAGCCCGCCCGCACCGGTTGCCTTGGCCGTGCACGGCTCGATCGCGCTGCCCGTGTAGGTGCGCGAGTCAGGACACGTCACCGCGACTGTCGACGACGCCTTCTCGATCGTGAACGTCGCGGAGCTGCTGTCGCCGGAGTGGTTGTCGTCACCGGCGTAGCTCGCCGACGCCGTCGCCGTCCCGGCGTTCACGTTGTCGGAGTAGCTCACGGACAGCGAATGGCCGAGGCCACCGGCGCCTGTGACGTTCGCAGAACAGGGAGTGTGGGCCGACCCCGTGTACGTGAAGGGACCGGAGGTGCAACTCACCGAGACCGTCGACGGCGCCTTCCCGATCGCGAACGAACGGGCCAGGTCCGTGGCAGCGTTGTAGTTGCCGTTGCCGTCCTGCGATGCCGTGATCGTGCAGTTACCAGCGCCGCCGATGTGCACGGTCGAGCCGCTGACGCTGCAGTCACCGCTCGCCGCAAAGCTGACGGCGAGACCCGACGATGCTGACGCCGACACGCCAAAGTCCGCGTCGCCGAAGGTCTTGTCCGCGAGGGCGTCAAAGGTGATCGACTGGTTCGCCTTCGCCGCCGCGACGTTGCGAGTGACGCTCGTCGCTGCGTCGTAGTTCGCGTCTCCCGGCTGCGAGGCGGTCAGCGCGCAAGTCCCGGTGCCCGCGAGCATTGTCACGTCGAAGACACCGAGCTGGAGTGCATCAGGCGTGACGCTGCAGACGCCCGCAGTCCCGCCGAGGCTGACGGTCAGCCCGGAGTCGGTTGTCGGATGCACCTGGAACGTCTGGTCGTACGTCGCGCTGAAGGGCGCGCTGAACGTGATCGTCTGGTCCGCCTTCGCGATCGTGAAGGTCTTCGAGTCGCTGCTGCCGTCGTGGTTCGAGTCGCCGGTGAACGTCGCGCTCGCCGTGGCCGTGCCGGCTCCCGTGTTGTTCGAGTAGTTGACCGCGACGGCCTGGTTGAGCCCGCCGATCCCGGTGACGTTCGCGCTGCACGGGGTCTTCGCGGATCCGTCGTACGTGACGCTTGCCGGGCAGTTGACCGTGGTCGTCGAGGAAGCTTTGGCGATGGTGAACGTCTTCGAGTCGCTGCTGCCGCCGTGGTTCGCGTCGCCTGCATAGACCGCGCTGGCGGTCGCCGTCCCCGCGTCGGTGTTGCTGGAGTAACCGACCGTGAGCGTCTGGTTCAAGCCGCCTGCCCCGGTCACCGTCGCCGTGCACGGGGTCTTGGCCGAGCCGTCGTAGGTGATGCTCGTCCCGGGGCAGCTCACGGTCGTCGTGGACGGCGCGGTCGCGATCGTGAACGTCTTCGAATCGCTGCTGCCGTTGTGATTCGCGTCGCCGCCGTAGCTGGCGCTCGCGGTGGCTGTCCCGGCCGCCGTGTTGTTCGAGTAGGTGACCGTAAGGGCCTGGTTCAGTCCGCCGGCGCCTGTAGCGTTCGCGCTGCAGGGCGTCTTCGCCGAGCCGTCGTAGGTGACGCTCGCCGGGCAGCTGACCACTGTCGTCGACGACGCCTTGGCGACGGTCAGGCTGCCGCTCCCGCTGCTGCCGGTATAGCTCGAGTCTCCCGCGAAAGAGGCGCCTACCGTGCCCGTTCCGGCGTTGATTCCGCTGAGGCTCGCGCCGCTCAGCGTCGCGACGCCGGAGGCGTCGGTCGTCGCCGACCCTGCAGCACTCCCGTTGATCGTGAAGCTGATCGACTTTCCGCTCAGCGGCGTCGTGCCGGCTTTCAGCATCGCGGTCAGCGTGGCAGTTCCGCCATACGTGCCCGAGCCGGAGACGGCGGAGATGGACGTTGCCTGCTGCACCTGCGTGACCGCGAACTTGAAGAAGTAAAAATCGGTGGTCGCCGTCGCGCCGCCCGTGTTCCGCATCTGCAGCTCGCCGTGGTAGGTCCCGGCCACCAGTCCGGTGGTCGAGATCGACAGCGACGTGCAAATGCTGCCGTTGCCCACGAACGTTCCGGACGCGGGGTTGATCTGCGTCCGGCTGCCGGGCGAGGAGAGCGTCGCGTTGTCGCCGTAGCCGCTGACATAGCTGATCGCGTAGGACGTCGACTGCCCGCCGCCGAGACCGGTCGCCTTCGCAGCGAGCCCGGTTGAGCACGTGGCACTCAGGGTTGAGCCGCTCGTCACCGAGCCGAAGTCTTCCTCGGGAGACGTCGGCGGCGTGTGCGCGAGGCCGTCCTTGCCGAGGAACTGGTAGTTGACGGCGTCCGTGAACGTCGTCGTTGCGGTGCCGGATGCAGCCGTAGCGGTGACGGTGTAGTCGGAGATGAAGTAGCTCGGGAGGACGACGTCGTCGGCGATCGCGCCGCTCACGTCGGCGGTGACGGTGTCGCTCTGGCTCCACGTGTTGCCGACGGTGTCGTTCGTGAGGATCCGGACTTCCTCGCCCGGCTGCCAGTTGCCGCCCGTCAGGTGGACGGTCGAGCCCGGCGCGTAGTCGGCCAGGTCACTCGCGATCCACGGGTCCGCCCCGCTGCCCCTCGTCATTGCGCCGGACGAGCCCGCCAACACGAGCAGCGCCACGAGCGCGGCGATCGTCGTCAACAGCAGTGTTCTGCCACTTCGCCTGTGTGCCGATCTAGCCACCGATCCGAACCCCTCTCGCCTGCCGCAGGTGCAGCGAGCCGCAGCGCCGCTGCCTTTGGCACATGGTGGGCGGCAAAAGGGCCCCCGGACCTGGCCGACCGTTCAGCCGGAGGTTGCGAAAGGTCCTGCTCGCCTACCCGGAGTCGCTCAGTGCCGCTTGCCGCCGAGCTCGGTGTGCGCCTTGAAGAAGTTCTCCGAGCCCGAGGTGGCCATGGCTGCGCTGGCGGAGATCTCCAGCGCCAGGGTCGCGGCCGCGACGATCTGGGCGAAGCGGTAGACCTTGCCGACGCCCGCGCAATCCATCAGCTCGAGCCAGGTGCGGGCGTAGAGGAAGATCATCCCGCCGCGCATCGAGCTCGTCCCGACCATACCGAGGTCCTGACCCGTGGCGGCGAAGATCGCGGCGATCGCCGATGCAGGGGTGAAAGCCACGGACTGCATCCCGGACGCGACTGCGCCGTGCGTCCCGGCGAATGAGAGCTCGAGCAGGTCGCCGACCGTCGCCCGCAGCACCCGCCCCACCTCCCACAACGCGATGCAGTTCCAGGCCGACGTGCTCCGCATCCCGGTCGAGGTGGCCGCAGAGCGGGAGACGACAGCGATCGGCGCGGCTGCGCTCGCGGGCCTCGCCGTCGGCGTCTTCACTTCCAAGGACGAGGTCGCGCGGGCACTCGGCACGGCGAAGCGCTACGAGCCGCAACTGGACGAAGACGAGGCGGAGCGCCTTGTTCGCGAGTGGCGTCGAGCGGTGAAGAACGCGTTGGAGTGAAATCGCCCTGCGCGTTCTGACACTTTTCGCCGCATCGTCGGCCCGTCGTGCCGCCGATCAGATCAGCGCTTTGTAAAAGACGCCGCTTCAAGGCGTTGCTGGAGTCACGTTTGGTTCTGGTTGCGAGGCGCCTCGGGATCTGACATCCGCGCGTGCGCGTCTAGCTGAATCCGGCTCAACGGAGCGGGCAAACTTCCGCTTCAAGGGGAAGGCGGTCGTCCGCGCAGGCATCGCGACCGCCTTCGACCAGGTCGTGACGGCAGACCGCCGTGCGCGCCTGCCGCTGACGATCTCTGGAGAGTATGCTGAGCCCGCCGCCGCAGCGCGGGTTCCGCAGCGCGGGTTCCGCATCTTTCGCCGCTAGCGTCCGTGCGGCAAGGCGTGACGCCGAGGCGCGTCGTCGAGCGACCGGTGGGCGTAAGCGAACGGGTGGCGATAGACCTCCGTCGCCTCGTCGCCGCTGACCGGAATCGCGACCTCCTCGTCGGTGCGCTCGTCGCGCGCGAAGACGACGAGCGAGCTGTCTCTGCGATCCCAGATCAGCGCGACCTCGATACCGCCGCCGCGGCGACTCGCCAGATCGACCAGGTTCCGCATACCTCTGACTCTTGCGCGTGGACGCGGTCGAGACGCTGGCCGACGGGCGAGGGTACGCCTAGACCCTAGTCTCGGTTCCGCGCCGGAGCGAAATTCGATAATCAAGCAATGGCGCTGAACGTACGCATCGGCGACCCTGCCCTGCTGCCCGGGCTCATCTCTGCGCTGGCGAGCAACGACTGCATCGCGCAGCGAGTCGGCAGCGACGCCTGCCGTGTCGTTCACGTGTTCGCCGGCCATACCGAAGAGGCGCTGAGCGAGCTCGTGTTCTTCGTCCGCGCCTGGCAGCTCGCACATCCTGATGTCTGGGTGGTCGTCACCGATTGACGACGGTCATCTCGACCGCTCCGCAGCGGCCAGCAACGGACTCTCGAGCAGACCTCGCCGATACGCCGCGTTGACCGCCTCCGTCCGGCTGGAGACCTCGAGCTTGCGGTAGAGATTGGTCAAGTGGAACTTGACCGTCTGTTCCGCGAGCCAGAGCTGCCGTGCGATCTGCTTGTTCGACTTCCCCTCGCCCACAGCGGCCAAGATGTCGAGCTCGCGATCGCTCAGCCCGATGTCAGCGCCGGCGGACGGCTCCGGCTCGTCGTACTCGCCGAAGATCGGTTGCGCGACCGTGTCGCTGACAGCCTGACGAAGCGCCGACGGCAGATCCCGTGGATCGACGTGCTTCCGAATGAACGCGACTGCCCCGCGGCGGAACGCCGACCGGATCACGTTCGCCTCGTCGACGCCTGACAGCACGACGGTCTTGATCTGTGGGTGCCGCTGCCGCAGGAGCTCCAGGCATGTCAGGCCGTCCATGCCCGGCATCCGAAGATCGAGCAGCACGAGATCTGGCTGGGTGCGCGCGGCCAGCGGCAGCACCTGCTGGCCGCGCGTCGTCTCCGCCACGATCTCGAACTCATCGCTCGCCTCGGCAAGTGCGAGTCGCACTGCCGCAAGCATCAGCTCGTGGTCATCTGCCACGAGGACTTTCAGCCGCCGCATGGCTGTCCTCCCCCTGTTCCCCGGTTTCCTCGAACCCCGCGCTCATCATGCGCGATTTAATGCGTAGCTCCATCCCTCGAATTGGCGATTCGCAACGCTCGGCGCGAAGACGAGCCGAAAGGCTAGGTCCCGCTTAGCCTCCCAGGCCGTGCAAGAACGAGTAGACGATCGGCCAGACCGCGACGATGAACATCGCCGGCAGGATGAGCAAGACGAGCGGGAAGATGATCTTCGTCGGCGCCTTCTGCGCACGCTCCTCTGCCGTCTGACGTCGGCGCTTCCTCATGTCGATCGCGAGATCCCGCAGGATCTTCCCGATCGAGACCCCGAGCGTGTCGCCCTGGATGATCGCCTGGACGAACGCTCGTAGCGCAGGACTGTTGGCGCGGGTGAGCATGTTCTTGAGCGCGTCTTGGATCGTGAGGCCGAGCCCTTGCTCGCTCAGCGCGACGCGAAGCTCCTCGCCGAGCGGCCCTTCGACGCGCCTGGCGGTGATCTGAAGAGCTGAGGCAAAGCCCACGCCGGCTTCCACCGTCGTGACGAGCAGGTCGACCAGCTCCGGGACCTCGCGATCGATCTCCTGCAAACGATGAGCGGCACGGCGTCTCAAGATGAACATCGGCGCGATCCAACCGAGCGCGCCGAACGTCACGACCACGAGCAGCACGGCCGCGCCACCGCCGCCGGCCGCCCCGAGCAGCCAGAGCAAAAAGAGCGCAGTGCCCACAGCCGCGATCACGCGGTAGCCGAGGAAGGTCGCCACGCTCATCCGGTAGAGGCCCGCCGAGCGCAAAAGCTCGCGGATCTCGCGTTCCCGGTCGCTGCGGGCGTACCTGCTGTAGAGACCGCCCACGGTGGTCGCGAGGGAGGCCAGCCGCTGACTGCCCCCCGAGCGCGTCGCAGCGGGTGCAGCGAGCTCGGCATTGAAGCCGTAACCGTCTATGTGCTCGAGCGCCTGGCGCCGTCGCGGATCGGTCAGGCCTCCGACCCGCAACACGAGCATGACGGAGAGACCGATGAGGCTTAGCCCGAGCAGAAGTACAAGAATCATGATCAGACCTCGATGTCGACGATTCGCTGGATGACGAAGGAGCCGGCAACCACCATCAGCCCTGCGATCGTGAGGGCAAGGAAGCCGGCAGTGGTCGTGAAGAGAGGCCGCATCACGTCGGGCTGAATCAGGGTCAGCAAGACCGCCACGGCGACGGGCAGCGCGGTCAGAATCCAGCGCGCCATCCGCCCCTGCGCAGTCAGCGTCCGCAGGAGGCGCCGCACCTCTGCACGCTCCCGGATCGTCTCGACGACCGTGTCCAGGACCTCGGCTGCGTTTCCGCCGGACGTGCGTTGCAGCTCCGAGAGAAGGGCGACCTGGTGCAGGTCACGACTAGCCATTCGGTCCGCCACTCGGCGGAGCGCTTCGTCTGCGGGAATGCCCAGCCGGTCGTCGTTAACGGCGCGGCGCAGCTCTGCCTCGGACGGATCATCCGCGTTCTCGACCATGACGGCGAGCGCGCCGCTGAAGCTGTGCCCTGCGCGCAACGCGGAGGCGAGCACCTGCAGGTTCGGCGGGAGCTGATCGGCAAAGCCGTTTCGGACGATCTTGAGCTTCCGGTTCACGAAGCCTCGCACCGACAGCGGCCCCAGCACCCCGAGCAGGCACAGAATGGGCGACACGAGTGCGAGGAGGAAGACGAGCACCGCCGTGCCGGCCGCCGTTAGGACGGCGAGGCGCCCGGCAGGCATGTCGATTCGCGCGATCTCCAGGTCGCGCTCGAGCTTCGCCAGACGGCCTTGAGCGCGTGGCGAGCCCCCGAGGGCCGTCCGAGCCTGCCGGCCTTTGGCCTTCAGTTGGTCTGCAGGCGTCCGCACCCCGTGGAGAAACTCTTCGACCCGGCCGACGAGGCCGCTGCGACCGCGCGCGATTGCCAGGGCCAGCAAGCCCCCGATCAGAGCTGCGATCAGCAGACTCAGGAGAACGGTCGCGCCGCCGGAGAGGACAAAGCGCTTCAGGAGCGACCGGTGGTACGGAGCCACTCCGGACGGCTTGGGCGCCGTGTAGTCGACAGCCCCCGCACCGACTCCGTCGATCGCCAGGCGGACGGTCACGTCCGAGCTCGGCAGAGCGTCTGAGCGGTAGCGGAGGATGTACTGGCTCGAGAGCCTCCGCCCAAGTGTCGTGTAGATGTCAGCCAACTCGACCGCCGACTTCGCCTCCGAGTACGAGCCGCCGGTCGCCTCGGCGAGCGTGCGCAGCGGCTCCGGGTCGTAGGACTTCGACCGGAGCCCGACGGTGAAGACTCGGACACGCTGGGCCCGCGCTGCTGCGACGGCGTCTTCCAAACCCTGCACGCTGCCGACATCAGCGCCGTCAGAGAGAACGATGATCGCGCCGGTTCTGGCCTGTGCAGTAGACAGCAAGTCGAGCGAGCGCATGACGCCGTCGTAGACGCGAGTGCCGTACGCCAACGCGGGTGGATGATCGAGTGCACGCTCGAGCTGCCCTGAATCCGCGGTCGGCTCGCGCACCACATGCACCTTCTTGTTGAAAGCAACGACACCGATTCGCTCGGCGTTCGTCCGGCTGGCGGCGAATGCTCGGACGGCCGCAACAGCTGCTGTGTACGGGCGGCCGGCCATGC